>ERZ724503.354-NODE-354-length-19085-cov-5.781503_pt1 | contig 19085 bp, 19 predicted proteins | sample MGYA00376036_ERZ724503 | MGnify/ENA primary metagenome ERZ724503 (study PRJEB28724, sample SAMN07190885) | wastewater metagenome | isolation source: influent of sewage treatment plant in Hong Hong | place: Hong Kong | collected 2016-03-17 ...
GGTATTGCTTCATATCGGCGGATGGTGGTGACATCGAATCGATTGAGGAGCTGCTTGGCGCCTTCCGCATAGAACCTGAATCCACCATAAAAAAGCGTTTCGAGATTTACATCAAAGAGGTTTTTGCATGACCGAAGCAGAAGAAAACCTGTACGCTATCTACCGATCCATCACCGATGACGAGCGTGACGATCAAGATATCGCGATGGAAATCGTATTCAGAGAGGTGTCAGTCGAAACTCTCAGGAAGGCTAGAGGCTACATCATCGAAGCGCACGAGGAGGCGCGGCGCGTCGCCGACAAGTACGGGTTCGACGCTCACGACAGCGACACGCTGGAAGAGCTTGAGACGCTGATCGATAGCATCGATCTGCTGCTGTACGTCAACGACGAAGTTTAGACAACGTAGACTGTCGGTTGCCTGACACGACGCCCGACGATCTGCCCGTTCGCAAGCACGACCTCGTCTCCGACACGGTACGAGGTCGCGTCTCCTACAGACTTCATAACTCGCTTCGATCCGAGCGAAGTAGCGAGCGTCACATAGTTTCCGTCTGTGCCGATCACCGTTCCGCTCGGCGCCGAACGATCAGACAGAAGTCTCTTTATCCGTTCGAGAGGGTGCATGATGAGATTCCAAACAAAGATAGGAAGACAGAGCCAAATAGCGTGGATCGACGGTGAAATGACATACGATTCATCGCAGATCGCGAGAGAGATTTTAGAGTTCTTCCCTCAACTCAAAGGACAGCACATAAGAAAGCAACTGGAATGTATCGGATTGATCGAATCGTTCGACAGAGGACACACGCCATTTCAGCTTCCTCACACGTTCGCTTGAACGATCACCTCGGCTTCCTGATGTTGAGCGTGGTCGAGCCTGACAGGTTTCCATCGTCGTCAACCGATATCCGGTGGCCGACTCCGGTCACTTTGCCTCGCCACCGTCCGAGATCAGAGTCGTCAACATCAACGACATGCCCTAGCCTAACGTCTCTGAGTTTGATCTCCAGGTTCGGAGCGTCGGCCAGCGCGCCCTGATCGAGTTCCGCCCGACCACGGCTGAGCGCCGCAGACAGATCGCTCAGCAGCGCGTCGAGCACGTCTTCTCCAGGCGACGATCCCTCTCCTCGAACCACCACGATGTCGGTCATGTCGCTGACCCTATCGCGAATATCAGCGCCTCGGTGATGTCTTCTGGCACCGACCTAAGCCGGTAGAGCGATCCGTTCGCGGTGTACGTCGCCCTCAGAATGCCCATCATTTGCGATCCGTCGGCCATCCTGAGCTGCGAGCGGGTGCGCTCAGGAAGCGTCGTTTGTGTGGTGACGCTCGTCCCGTCGATCTTGTAGGCGCGTCCGATCCACTGGAGCGTGACGGAACCTGTCGGCGGATACCCGAGCGAAGCGGTGTCGCTGTTCGAGAACGCGATGAACTCGTCGACGGCCAGCGATCCGGTTCCGGCGCCGGTCACTCCGCCAGACGTTGAGATCGGGACCGGCGTTTCGAGCGTGACGTTCGAGTCCTTGAACAGCCAGAATCCGACGGTGTCTCCGGGCTGGAACGAGGTGTCGCCGCCGTTCAAGCCGTTCTCGCGGCCGTCGATTTCGAGCTTCAGCACGCCGGACTTCGACGATTCGGTATCTTCCGAGAAGTTGACGTTCAGCGTTGCGACAACGATTTCAGCCATCTTGGGTCTCCAGCAAAAGGAATTGCGCTTCTATTTCTTCGATGGTCTCGACGCAACGCACCGGAACCGACAAGTATCTGGAGACGTATTGCACCTTCGCGAGACTATATCCGCCGTAGGAGCCGTCGCCGGCGTCGATGGTCGTCGAGTAGGGCTGCACTGTCGCCGAACCGAGATTCTCGTCCAGCCAGTCCAGCGATGTTAGCGACATGACAGGGTACTGCGTCGATCCTGTCTTTTCCGCGAACGTGACTGTCTCGGCAGGATAGTCTGGATTGTCGTCGCCTATGATGCGGTTGCCTTCAGTGACGGGTCCGACCGATATCTTCGATGGTCGTGTGGTGACGATCCTCAGACCCTCTCGCCACGGCGACACGAAGGCGTACAGCACGCCGTTGCGCGGGTCGTCGTTCTCTCCGATCTTGTTCGGCACGTACTCCAAGCGGTCCTGGAAGGACGCCTCGCCGTCGTGAATTCGCACCCTATCGACCAGCTCGTCCTGTGTCGGCGACTCGCTCGCTGAGTATATCACGCGTTCGTCGAGCGAGTGGTCCGGCACAGCATAGTCGAGCGCGGCGATGGACGTGGGCCACAGGTGGCGACACACGACCGTGCCGTCCGGGCGAGACTCGATCAGTCCGCCAGCCGCCGTCACCACCTGCTTCGCCACTTCGAGCGGGTCCGCGCGCTCCGCCGCCAGCCGGTAGGCGGGAATGCTCCAGTCAACCAGGTTCCACGTCACGTCGCCTATCAAGCTTTCGACGATGGACGACGCGAGTTCTGGCGATGTCCACGTCTCGGTGATCCGCGTCGCTCTCGGTCGCGCTTTGGCGACCAGCGGAGACAGCCCGCCGATGGTGCAGGTTTCGAGGTAGTTGCCGGAGTCGTCTATGCTGCGGCTCAGCGTGCGGCTGTCGACGATGAAGGCGAAGTCAACACCGAACAGCCTGATCACGAATGGCGCGTCTCTCGGGAACCTGACGTAGTCTCTCGCGTCCTTCAGCGTCATCTCGCACTGCCAGTACGGCGAATTTTCGTCCGCCGTGATGGAGATGTCGAGAAAGTCGTAGGCGCGAAGGTTGCCGTCGCCGACCGTGATCGTGCCGGCGTCTATGATCGTGCTCGTGTCCGACGTGCGGTATCTCGTCTCGTGAATCCTGGCGAACCGCGTGTCGGTGTCGACGCGCCACGACAAGGAGTGCAGCCGATGGCCTTCGACGATGGACTTGTAAATTGACTCGTGCAGTCTCCTGGCCGGTACGTACACAGAGTACGACACAGAATGAATGGCCGATGCAGAGATGATCGCGAGCGAGCTTACAGAGTACGAGACCTCGTGAAGCCTGATGGCGACGGTCGCTGGATCGACTCCGATCACAGAGTAGAGCGATTCGTGAAGCCGGTCGGCGCTCGATGACGCGCTCGCCAGCACGACCTCGTACAGAGAGCGGTGCTCTACTCCAGACGTGACTGCCCACGATGTCGAGTGAAGCCGCCCGCGAACGTCTCCTATCAGGTAGGACGAGAAATGCAGCGCGCCCTGGCTCGACCCGTAGATCGACTCGTGCAACGCGAATACATCCGGGTAGCCGTGGAAGTCGATGGTCCACGACGGCCACGTCGCGTAGACGATGTTCTGAGGAACGGTGTAGACCGTCGAATCGAGCGGCTCGAACGATCCGCGAATCGCTCCGATGCCATCTTCGATCAGGAAGCCGACCAGGCTCTCGAACGATCCTGAAACGTCGCAGGAAAACGCGAACTCGAACAGCTTTCCTCTCGGCGGTTCAAGAACGCCGAAGACCGCGTTGTATTCAGGGATGATCGAAATTTCGTCGGCTCTGCCAGTCGCTGGAGCGAACTCTCCTCTGACGACGGTCACGCCGTCTTCCAGGATGATTCCTTTCAGATCGGAGATAGTCGCTTCGATTCTCGACGAGTTCGCCAGCACCAAAGAGCCAGATAGCGGGCCGATGTCGCCGCGCACGAACTCGACGCCGGACTCGACAAGAACGCCAACCATCTGCCGAAAACCGACCTCTACATCGCAGTAGAACAGGTCGAAAACGTCGAGACCGATGATCGAGTCGAGGTAGAAGTACAGAGAGCAATCGACGAACACCTCGCCTTCTGACGGCTTCAGGCTTGTGTAGACGAGGCTTCCGTCGACGTAATACCTGACCGTTCCGCCGAGACGCTCGATCCTGAAAACGTCTCCTTCCGAGAAGTTCGAATAGGACGTTTTGAACGATCCGCTCTCGATGATCCTGTACTTCGACGACGCGATATAGAAGGCGTGATCGATCTCCGTGAATCCGGTCGATTCGTCGAAGTCGTTGAGACCGCAGACGATACCGATGGACTGTCCGACAGTCCACGACGCGCCTCCATCTCCAGAGATAGACGCGATGCTTCTCGCGCCTGAGTTCCATCCGGGAGTGTACCTCTGATCAGTGTTTGCATGATGTTATTCGGTATATACCGGAACCTTCACGTCGCCCCTTCCGGTCACGATACTGCTGGTTGTTTCGTCCTTTTCGACGATTAGTGCGTTCCCCTGGTTGGCTAGCAAGAACAGAGAATCAGAGGTTGATATGTCTGGTAGACGTGACTGCGGACGGGAGACTTTCGAGCTTCTGAGCGCAGTAACTCCAGGTCGTGTCGGATCGAGCCAGCGACCGGAATTGCTCGTCACGGACTTCTTCCACGAGACGTAAGATCCGTCGACGTCTCTAGACGCGGATTGATCGGTGGTCAGATTCGACAACGAGAAGCCGGTGTGCTTGTAGAGGATGCAGCGAGTTTCTTCTTCGGTCGGGACGAGCGTCGCTCCTGGAAGCCAGAACGCGATAGGGTCCACGTAACCGCTGAACTTGATTGCGATCTCGGTCAGTTCTGTCGTCGCGGCCTCTACGTACACGTTTCCTGGACCGATGTTGCGCGACGATGGAGTGGCGCCGTTGATCGCCAAGCCGACACTGTCTCCGTAACTGCCGTAAGTGGACAGCTTGGTCATCCCGGTCAGCGTCATTCCGTCGTTCTTGCGGGTCAGCGCGTAGCGCAGAACCTTGTCGGCCGCGCTCTCGAACCACCCGAAATCGCATCTCGAATAAGTGGTCGATTCATAGTTGATAGTGCCGCCGTTCAGATTGAACGGAAGCGACGGTAGCGTGACGTCGCCTCCCTGCACGGCGTCGTACACGTCGAACACGTACAGCCCGTTATACGCGGCCATCCGTCAGTCTCCGACAGTCAACTGGATCACGAACGTCTCGATCAGCTTCGTGGTCGCTGACGTGATCGAGCGGCTCGAAAGGCGCAGCGCCGACGAGCTGTCGGTCAGCCCTATGTCGCCGTCCACTCTCGGGTACAGGCTGCTGTCTCCGAGATCGTCCTCCCATTTCCAGTGCCAGCGGAACCACGACGCCGTCCCGCTCGCGATCCCTTTCAATACCCACGCTCCCAGGTTCATCAGACCGCCCGGCTCGATGAACTGCAACATCAGCCCGGCGTCGTTCGGATCGTCGAACGGAACGAACACCTTTCCGTCTGTTGTGATGGTTCCGAGCAGAGGCGTTCCTGGCGCGAGATCTGGAGACGCTGGCTGTATTCCGCCGTACACCCTGATGACGCCGCCGTTCATCATCGCCCCGAGACCGTACTCGACGGCCAGCGCGTTGCGAAGCCCGGTGCTGAACCTGAGCATGGCGGTTACAGCGTCGGGAGAACGAAGCTCGCCGCCCCGAGGACGCGCGCCGAAGTCGATGCGTCAGTCACGAACGTGGTGCTGCTCAACACCATGTCGTTCGTTGCGGACACGCCGACCGATCCCTGGATTCTCGGCTGCGTGGTGGAGAGCGCCCCTGTGTCGGCCGACCCGACGACGCGGAAGTACGTACCAGTTCCCGCCGTGGTCGCACCCTGCCAGACCGTGCCGCCCGCCTTGCTGATTTCGGCTCCAGAGGCCGTCCACGTCAGCCCGGTGCCGGCGCCGTTCACCGAGATGGTCCAAAGCACCGTTCCGGTCTGAGCTGCGTCGGCGTCGGCAGGTGGCGTGCCGGACAACACCTTGATCAGACCTCCGTCGAGCTGCTCTTTCGCGCCGGACGAGTTCATCATTCCGGCGCGGAGTCCGGTCGAGACTTGAATAGCCATAAATCACCATTTGCCCAAAGGGCACTGAGATCCAAAACGAGTTTTCGTGGCAATCGGGCAGCCACACACCTTGCAGATGTAATACGAAATCAGCCTGAGCTTCGACATATACAGCTCTCGCTCGGGACACTTCGCGCAGATCGATTCTTTTTCGGTCAACTAAGGAGGCTCGACTTCTTCACACTCTTCGGTAACGTCGACTTTCGATGTCCAGCATGGGCACGCCATTTCTCTGTCTCCTGTCCGGCTTCAATTCAGTAAAACAGCGATTCGAGTCTCGGCGTCGGGAACGCGATATAGATCGGAACACCGAACCCTCCGTTCGACAAATTCAAAAACGTGTTGTCGAAGCACGAAAAAAAGAACGGGAACATTCCGAGAATATCTTCTCCAGACATGGCGACTCCTATTGGAAAACCCATCGTGAGCTGCCATCCTATCGGAGACGGATAGCTCGCCATCATCTCGAACTCAGGAATGATCCCGATCTTCCTGAACTTAAAATGAAAGTCCTCTTCGGAAAGCGTTTTTCCGAACGCTTCGTTCACGAGAGCGACGTGCGTGGTGGTCTTGCTGTCGGAGTCGTCGAACTGGACCACGTCGATCACGCATTGCTCGAAGTTGTCCGGTATTTCTTCGGAGTAGTTCACAACAGATTTCTGGCAGGCGAACGGCCCGCTGAAGATCGACCACGAACCGCTCGGATGCGCGTGGATCGCCCTGTCTGGAGCCGTCGCGAGCGTCGCGCACGTTTGGCCGAAGATGCGGCTCGCCATCACGATGCCATACGGGTATCCTGAGAACGACGGGTTTCCCGGCTCCCACTCTCCGAACGAGGTCTTCGTCCACCTCATCCCTGGCCTGACGTTCGCGTACCCGTCGAAGAACGAGTAGATTGCCGGATAGTACACTCTCGCGTGACCGGAGAACAGAGGGCAGTTAATGATGTTGGAGTATGACACTGTTAGCGGAAACTCTGCCACTCCGCTCTGGATGCTGCCGTTGAAGTACGCTCGCCCCAGCGTCGAAGAGACCGTCCGCTCATCCGTCGGATGGCCGTCACGAACGGTTAGCGTCGCGGCGTCGCACGTCTTTGTTCCGACCGACGCCGTTCCGTAGTACAGATAGTCGAGCGTCGCGCCAGGATAGATCCTGTCCGAGTTTTCGATGTCAGGGTAATCGGATGTCAGGTCGAGATAGCTCGCGACTATCGGTTTCAGAAACGGATAGCCGATGGCTCTCTCAGTCTTGATCTCGTTCCACGCGATCACGCGGTTGAGGTTGGCCTCGCATCCGTAGGTGTTGCCGCCAGACCTCGGGGTGGCTCCGAGCGTTGAGATGGTGGCGCTCAGCGACACCGCGCACGCCGAAAGATCGACTGAGTTGACGTGCGCGATGAACGAGAAGTTGTTGTCGTACCAGGTCTCGTCGAACGGCACGTCCGGGATGTCTTCGAGCAGCGGGTAGAACGGCCTCGGCTCCTGGTGGTATCCGGCAGTCCTCTCGGTAGGGAACACCGCGTAGTACGCGAGCCACCGGCGCACCTCAGAGAACGATCCGCCGACGACGGACTGCTTCGTGATCTTTGCGATGGCAGAAAACGCCGGTCGCTGCGGTATCTTCCAGCCACCTTCAGGGTCGACTGGAGGCGATAGCGCGATAACGTCGACATCGTGTTCGACTGAACATGCGATGTTGCTGGTGTAGAAATCGTATTCCAGCAGCAGCAAATCGTTCGTCGATATGCCGGTCATGTCCTTCATGGCGTATCCGACCGCTATCGGATACCGGCCAGAATCGACGCAGTAGATCGACTGGGCGATTCCGACCGAGAAGTCGAAGTCTTCAGGATCAGGCCCGGTGATCTCTATCGAGAATGACACCTCGACCATTCCGGGGTAGTCCTCTCTGATCTCGTTCAGCAGCGCTCCAGACGAGCTGTAGGCGGACGACGTGTAGGTCGCGTCGCTCCACGCGCTCTCTCGTCTCGCGACGATGCACGCCGCTCTTGTGCCGTCTCCGCAGAACTCCCAGCGTGGCCTTATTCTGGAAATCTGATCTGACAGATCTTCGTCGACGCCGAGCGGTTCGAGGTTTACCCACGACGGCCACGGACACTCGTCGCTCCTGATGACTTCTGGCGGTATGTTGTTCTCGCTCTCGCCGTCTCCGGTCTCGGAGCCTGTCGGGAAGCAGTAAAACGTGCTGTCGACGTCAGCGACGATGACGAACGTGCGATTTTCCACTTTTCGCAGACAGCCGCGCTGCCACCAGTCGGACGCGAACCGCTTGAACTTCCCTTTCTTTTTGTCGAACACGACTGGAGGATAGTCGAACCCGACATCGACGGACGCCCATCTCGGCGCTGGCGTCGAGCTTCCGCTGAAACGGGTCAGCGCGTGGCACGGCAACGATTGCGCCCACTGAGAGATCATCCACGGCTTCGGCTTCCGTTTCTTTCCGACAGATCGGATGTGGAACGGGTGGACGCCGTGACCGTCCGGCTGATGTGCCGGAGCGACATTCAGGTAGTCGTTCGTGTTTCTCGGGTCCGTGTCATACATCCACTCGTCAGACTGAGGCATCTCGGCGCTCGACACGAGCGGCACCGCCTTGAACTTCTTGTCGAATGTCGCATTGACCGCGTAAACCAGCGGCAGGTAGCGCAAGTACGAGATCGAGTCGTCAACGAAAGACTGGTGGCGGTACGGGCCTGTCCCGATGAACTGGTATCCGGTCTCTCCGAGCGACCACCTGATGCCGCTGATGTCGCGAAAGCCGTGCCCGCTCAACGCTCGGTCGCTCCAGGATACTCGCGACGGATCTTTTCGATCAGCGCCGCCTTGTCCACCTCGACGAACACGTTGCGCCACGTCCGGTGGTACTGGCTCCTGGAGAAATCTTCGGCGCTGGTTGCTCTCTGTCCGCCAGGAGGGTCGGAGAAGTTGATCTCGTAGGTCGGCTGGTACGTCCTGCTGCCGAAATATGGCTGCTCCCAGTCGAAGTGCCCGGAGCCGCCGTTGTTGAAGTCGCGGTAGCGCAGCGCCGACGAGCTGTTCACCTCGACGATCAGGTGGACGCGCTCGTCCACGAAGCTGTTGCCGCCGTCGACGGTGTCGGACACACTCGGAAACTCGCCGTCGGCAGGGTAGTCGTCGCGCTGATCGCCGATCTTTTTCTTGTTGCCCTGATAGGTGGACTCCCAGTTCGGCGGGAACTCCCACACGCCTTTCGGGTCTAGCACGATCTTGCTGAACACTCTCGCGTACTCGATCCAGTCTGGTGTCGACGAGGTGTCCAGCTCCATGTCGAGCGTCGCGAACCCGGTCTCGTTGTATGCGAACAGCGTGCCGAGCGAGAACGAGAGGCCAGCTCCGGCGTTGAAGTTCCGCCGGTCCAGCACTTCGGGCTTGTAGTAGACGAGCTGGTAGATCGCCTCGTAGCTCGCCGAAGCAGCGCCGTAGACCGGCATCCCGTCGTCCGTCACGACAGATCCAGTCGTCTCGTCGTAGACGAGACCGACGGTGACACGCTCGAAGAAGCGCCTTCCGTTCAGTGTCGTCTCGCGCATGAACAGCGATCTTTCGGTGTCGATGATCACGTTCGTCGCGTTCGGGTACTTCAGTTGCGCGCTCGCGCTACCGGAAAAGGTGACGCCCTCGCCGTAGACGATCTGCGGTAGGTACTCGCCAGCACTGGCTGTGCCGACCGACGATATGTATTCCATCGGGAAGTTCAGGTAGAGTTCAGGAACGACGAAGAAGCATCGCGCGACCAGTTCGCCGCGAAAGTTGAATCGCTTCGTCATCTGCTCAAGAACGATGCGACCTCCGTCCGACCGCTCCTCACCGAATCTGACGGACAGCGACGCGAGAGCGGTATTGATCACGTCACGATTCCACCAAGAACATCAGCGAGCGCGCCTGAGAGCCGAACGCTGTCGCTCCAGCCGGCACCACGCGCTTCTCCAAGATCGGCAGCGATGGCGGCACGGTGGTGATGACCAGCGTGTTGCCGGTGGCCCACGTCCCGCCCCAACAGGTCGGCGGGACCGAGAAGTAGCTCGCGCCCTTGCTCACGTTCGTCGGCGCGTAGGTCGCGTCCGTGGTGCCGCCAGCCAGAGTGATGCCGGCGTCGGAGGCCACGGTGAACGCCGTCGCGCTGGTGAATGTGAAGGTCAAAACCTGGTAGATCGAGCCGATGTTGCCGACGGTCATGTTTGCTTCGGCGAAGGTTCCGGCCACGCTGGTGACGGTCTTCCCGGTCGTGGTGCCGGCAAGCCCGGTGGTAACGATCAGCGACGAGACGTATGTGTTCGTGCTGCTGTAGTCGTTCGCCAGAGTGCCCGAGATGGTGATCGTCACCACGTCGCCTGCCACCGACGGCGTGCCGGAGACGGTGTGGATCTCTGCCGTGCCGCCAGCGCCGAGAGAGGTCTCGTTGCTGATGCGGATGGTGTCTCCGTTTCTGAAGATGATGACGGCCCCGTCTTCGACCAGAACATCGAACTGGTTCGATCCGGCCACCTCGCTCGCGTTGAGCTTGCCGCACCCGTACAGGTTCGGACTGCCGAACGCCGACTGGATGTTGGTCTGCGTGCCGAGCGCGAGATACAGCTCGTCGTCTCCTGGTGTCGGACGCCATAGGCCGACCCGCAGAACCGAAGCGGTCTCGTTGGCCGCGTTGTCAACCCGGACGAAACCCTTGCGCCACTGGGTAACGCCGGCCGACAGGGCCGATTCCGGCACGTTGGGCCAGAACGAGTTGCTGGAGCCGGACACCACCTCGTTCGCCGAGATGCGCCCGCCGTTGCTGCCGGTGTCGTTCACCACCGCCGATGCGTAATAGACCAGTTCGCTGCCGACAATCGCCATATCATGCCACCTGAATGAGAAAAATGGAGCCGGTGTAGTGGGTCCGGCGCGGGTCGACGGGAGAGAGCCGGAGCGGTCCCGCGTCGCGCCTGAAGCGCACCGTCGCCGTGAAGGAATCGTAGACCAGAGCCAGGTCTTGCCTGGTCTCGGCCAGAGCGACCAGAGCGTCCACCGTCGCCGACGAGAGCCAGCACCAAGGCAGCTCGGCCTCCAGCGTGATCGGTCGTCCGCCGCGCTCGTTCTCCATGACGACCGGGTTGCCGGCCAGCGCGTAGCGGATGGACTGTCCGACGGGCTGCCAGTCGAGCCGGTCCACCCACTCGATCTGAGACTCGTCGCGCGACGTGAACTGCACGGAACCGAGACTTCTCATAGCGCTCTCCCGACGCCGGTCAGCAGGTTCGCCAGCGCTTCGGCCTGATCGCGACTGCCGGACAGACGGATCGGCGACCTGCCGGCCACGTTGATCACGATTGGCTGAGACTCGACCATGCCGCCGCTCGCGAAGCGCGGCACGCCAATCGATCCCGCGTCGAAGCGCGACATGCCCGCCGCCGCGATGCCAGACCGGTTGAGCGACGACAGAAATCCGAGGCCGAGCGAGCGCACCGCCTCCTTGCGCATCACGAACTCTCCGGGTTCGAGCAGCGCCCTGACCCGGTCGCCGCCGCCGTATCCGGGTATCGGCCCGCCCAACCGGAATCCGCTTGACGGGTCGCCGAGCGACGCGCTGGTGGTCGATCCGTCTTTATAGACCCGGTTGACGTACTGGATCGCGTCCGGCAGCTTTGTGATCGGCTCCTCGTAGTCGCGGAACACGCTCTGCTTGGCCGGATCGACTTTCGTCGGAACAGTGGCAGGAGAGATCGCGTCGAACTGCTTCTGCACGTCGCTGACGACGCTCTTCACCTCGTCTGCTGGAACGCTCTGGATTCCTGCCTTGATTTCCTTTCGATCCAAAACTGACCTGATGTCTTCGACCGCTTTCTTCTGTCTCTCGATGATGCCGACTTGCGCCTCGTAAATCTGCTTGAGCTTGTTGGCGTCTCCGGCCTCTTTCGCTTTCGCGGAAGCGTAGTCGAGCTGAGCCTTGGCTTGGTCCTTCAGCGCGTCGAGCGTTCCCTGGTCGGCTTTGCCTCCACGGTCGGCCTCTTTGTTGTACCGCTCGACCGCTTCGATGGCGGCGTTCCACGCATTTCTCAGCGACTCGCTCTTGGCGGATTGTTCGAAGAACTTGCCGGCCTCTTCCGTGATGAGTCCCTGCTGAACCCATCGCTTGTACTGCTCGTTGTTGACTCCGACGAGAGAATCCCGATACGACTGGGTAAGCCTGATCAGATCAGTCTCGGCGGTCGCCTGCTGCTTCGTGATCTTGAGCGTGCCGGTCTTGGCTCTCGTCTCGGATTCGAGATTGTTGATGTACTCTTTGTGGAACAGCGCTCTCGTCTGCTCTCTTTTCGTCGCCTCGTCAATCAGGATATTCTGTCTTTCGAGTTCCTTGTTGGATTCGAGGTTGCTAAATGCATCGGAAAGACCTTTCCCTATACCCTGAAACGATGAAGTGAGATTTTCTTTGGTGTTCGCAGCCAACCGACCGAGAACTCCCTGCAATCTGTTTAACTCTTCTTGCTCTTTCTTGTATCCGCTGATGGCCGCTTGCTTTCTTTCTTCCGAAGCTCTTACGGACTCTTTGTATTTCGCGTCAAGACCGTCGATCTCGTTAAAAAGATTGTTTAGCTCTTCTGCTGTTCCGAAAAGTTGCGTCCATCTCACGTTGACTTTTGAGCGAGTGAGCGAGTTTTGCAGCTCTTGAGTTTTGAGCGACACGAACTCAACGATCTCGACATACGCGAGCTTTATTCTCTCTCCGACGGTGATGAACCACTGAGCCACCGTTTCTGACAGAGGGCCGAAACTGTTTATGGAATCTACGGCGGCTCCGACAAGAGTTCCAAACACTTGCGCAGAGGCTTGTGCGGCAGCGAAAAATCCGACCGTTATCTTTGAGAAATCGATGTTCGCTATCGCGTCTTCTATCGGGCGCAGACCTTCTCTGGCCTCGCCTTCGAGCAGGCTGAAAACTGATCTGAAGTTTCTGATCAGTCCTGTCGGGCTGAACTCGACGTTTCCGAACGATTCTCCGATATTTATATCTCTCGATTTCAGGTCTTCGTCTATCGCCCTGATCTCGTCTCTTATCGTCTTGAACGTCGCCTTTACGTCGACGACGACGCCGTTCAGGTTGCTTCTGAGATATAAGAGAAACGATCCGGTACGGTCTATCGAATCTCCGAACTTATCCCAAACGCCGGTATCGCCGATCTCCTTTGACAAAAGCAAGAACTGGTTTCTGACGAGCGCGAGCTTCTGGTCGATGGTGAAGTCTTTCTGATCGATGATCGGGTACGCGCGGTTCCACTCCTTCGTGACCAGAACGATGGTCCTGCGCAGCTCGTCGCCAGAGATGACGCCCTGCTCCATGAACTTGAACAGTTGCAGCGGAGTGATGTCGAGCGCGCGCGCGAAGTCCTGCACGGCGGTCGGAAGCGCCTCTCCCAACTGCTGTCTCAGCTCTTCGGCGAAGAGCTGGTCTTTCGACAAGATCTGCGTGAGCGCCCTGAACCCGCGCTGGAACCGGACTGAGTCTGCTCCAGTCACGCTCAGCGCGTTGCCGAGCGCCTCGAACGCGGCCTGTGTCTTCTGTCCTTCGAAGTCGGTGTCGCGTGTCGCTGCGTTCAGCTCCAGGAAGGCGAGAGACACCTCTCTTATCGGGATGCCGAGTTTGTTCGCAGATCCGGCCAGACGCTCGAAATAGGCGTCCTGGTTGCCGGCGCTGATCGCTTTCAGGCCGCGAACCAGCTTGTCGATCTCTCGGTTTGCCTCGATGAACTGATCGACGATGTTGAGACCGGCGGCCGCTCCGGCGAGTTGAGCGAAGGCGCTCTTGAGACCGTTGACGCTCGCGGTCGAGTTTCCGGTGCTGACGAGCAACCGGATGATCATGCTAAGCGAGCCAGCGGACATCGCGATTACCTCGTCGCTTTCGCGTATGCTTTACGGAAGGAATCCATCTCTTCAAAGGATGACAGGAAGATGGCCCAAGGATACGTCCAGGCCGACGAATGCCCGGCCCTGACGAGTTCTGAAACGCTCAGTTCGAGGCTTTTTGCGGTGAGTTTTGCTCGATTCGCTTCTGTACCTCTTTGAGTCTTTGGAGGTACTCGCAGAAAAAAACCGAGTTCAACTCTTTCACGACGGCCGCGATCTTTTTGAGCGCGGAAGGTGTCAGCTCCTCGACATCGGCAGGCTTCATGTCGGTGAAGCGGTAGATGTCGTTCACGCCGATCTCGTCGAACGACATCAGTCCGGTCAGCGCGTCGAACTCTCGATTCTCGATGTCTTGTGGCTCGCTGAGCCACGCTCTCACCTCGGCGACCGTCAACTCCCTGACCGTGATTTTCTTGTCGCCGAACTCCAGCTCTCGTGTAATGGACAGCATTTTAGGAAATGACCTCAAGATAGAACGGATATGTCTCTCCGTCGGGAACCTTCAGGGTGCCGGACAGGGTGAACTCCAGGAACTCGCCGTCGGCAGAGATCAGGCTGAAGTCGCCTTCTGGAGACAGCTCGACAGAGTCGGCCGTCAGGCGGATCAGTTCGCCGCTGTCCAGGTTTTCGCCGACGAACAGCATCTTGCAGTTCAGCGATGACTGGGCGCGCGCGCTGATTGTGTAGCCAGAGTACGAGGCGTAGGTGTAATCGACGTTCAGCGGGCGTCCGACCTCGACCGAAGTCGCTCCGCTGCGGATCTCGATCAGGCCATTGTCGGCGTCAACGCCGTAGTCGACGGTTGACGACTTCACGATCAGGCCCATGTTGGTCCACGTCACGGTGCCGTCGGTGGTGGTGCCGCCGATGGTTGTGCCCCAGGTCGGCTGAGTGCCGCCGGTGGTGCCCGCCGTGGTGCACTTGTAGTAGTACGTGTTCGAGACCGTCGGCTTGATGTACGCGCCGAGCGTTTTGGCGGTGTTCAAGACCCAGGTGACGGCGTCGTCTGCGTCCTTCGACGAGACGGTGACAGCCGAGACGTGCCTCTTGGTCAGCGGTAGGAAGGTGCCGAGCGCGAGAGGAGTGACCGCCTCATCGGTGATCGTGCTGCCGGTGACGCTCACGCCGGTGTCGGTGCCGAGCAGCATCGCCGTAAGATTCTTCCTGTTCGGAACGTTCAGTGCGATGGATATCGTGTCGTCGCCTGGAGTCGTGGCCGACCCGATCACCGCGCCGTAGTTCGCCGGAGCCGTCGACTTGAGAGTGGTCGTGTCGGCGCCTTCGCTGCCGATGGTGAACGAGGCGATGTTCGCCATGTCCAGGTAGCCGCCATACGAGCCACCGCTGAGAGTCGAGAGATAAACCTTGCCTGCACCGCGCAAACCGGCCATGAAACTTACTCCGAAGTGAAAACGAATTGAATCCCGAGCTTGATGCGTCCGGCGAGAGCGCCGCCCGCGTAGGCCTCGGGTTCCGGTATTTCGATGAGATGTATGGGTCCACCGACGCCGATCACGTCTCGCATCAGCACGTTCAGCACGCGCGCTTGCCACGTCCCGAGTTCCGCGAGCAGCGGAGATGTCACGCGCTGGTCGCTTGAGTCGCGCAAGATGATTGCGACCGTCCACTCCTGAAACATGTTCCAGCTCTGGATCACACGACCGCTGCCGATGGTCTGCTTGACAGTCGTTTCGCCGGCCACCAAGCTCACCTGCGGGCTGCCCTGGATGCTGATCGACTTGAGGCTCGCGAACGCTTCGACCGGAGTTTCCAGGCCGAGCGTTTCGAGCGCCAGCAACAGCTTGTCGAGATGCGGGTAGATCGTGTCGCTCACCAGACGAGCCTCGTGAACACGGCGTCTGGAGTCGAGTGCGCGAGATGCGTCGGTCTCTCTATCTCGTCGGCCGGTGGCAGCACGTCGATCAGCCCTCTCGCGACATCTCGAAGCCAATCGATGGCCTGCTCGTACCGTGCGACGACCAGATCGGTCGGCTGGTCCTGGTAGTAGCGATACCGCGCGATGTCGCAGGCGATCCCGACGAGGTTGCGGTTCGCGACGGCCAGAGGAAGCGAGTACCGACCGCGAAGGTAGCCGTCGATCATGTCGTCCGCGAACGAGAGACCGTCTTCGACGACGCCGTCGTCCGACACGCCGTCGCGGTCTCTGTCCGTCACCGACTCGATTTCCCGCTCGCCGAAGTTGGCGAGCAGGTCGTCGTAGGTCGCGTAGCCCATCAGTCAGTCGTGATCGAGATCACGGCGGTCGGGCGAGTGCAGACCATCACGCAGTTGGTCTGGATCTCCAGATACCAGCGGCGGTTGTCGGAACTCGGGATGGCTTGCGGCCAGTATGGGGTGCCCAAGGCGCCGGCCCCGACGGTGTCCAGCGTGTCGGCCGGAGCGAACGCCTGAATCCACATCTGCGGCACGCCGACCGGGAAGGCGCGAATGTGCCCGGACGTCAGGTTGACGGTGCCGGTGCCGCGATAGCGCTCGAAGGTCACGCCGCCGAAGTTCACCATCTCGCGCGGGTCGCCGCGCAAGCTGTTGGCGTTCTGCCAGTTCAGCCAGGTGGCCTTGATCGCGGCGTTCTCGATCAGCTTCGCCCAGATGGCGTCCTCGCACAGCGCCCAGATGCCGGAGTGCGGGATGCCGTCCAGAGCAGACTCGATGGGCTTAATGATCTTGGTGAAGATCTCGGCTCGCGTCTTGGTCGCGTCGGTGTTGAACGCGATCTGCTGCGACGCGGGCATGGTTCCGAAGGCGTTGGTCGGAGTGACAAACTGAGCCATGCGGAGCGACTCGTGGGTCAGATCGATGTCGCGGCGCATCCGCGACATCAGCATGTCGCGGCGCTGCTGGATGATCTCGGCACCGCCGTTGGCCCCGTAGGCGCGGGCGTTCAAGACCTCGTCGGCGTAGACGTTGCCGTCGGCGCGATAGTGCGAGGTGTTGAATGTTAAGACGTTGCGGCGCTCCAGGGTCTCGACCTTCGACGGGGTGCCGCGCGGTACGCCGGCCAGGATCGACGCGCCGTTGGTCGGCTGGTCTTCCAGGGCCAGCGTGGTGCTGGTCAGCGGCATCGACTCGAAGTACTCGGACAGGCGTCCGGGGATGTATGGAGCCTTGGCGATGCTCGCCATGAGCTGCTCGCGGGTGAAGTAATCGCGATAGATGTCCAACATGACTTAACTCCGCACCACGATGGTGGAATTGGCGGCCAACTGTTTCGCGGCGGCGATCTTCTGCGCTGCGGAGACGTTCGCTTTCCAGGTCAGCTTGTCGAGTTTCACCTCGGCTAAGCGAGCGACGGCGTTCGCCGACACGGCGACTGAAGCGGCGGCGGCGGGCTGGACCAGCACGGCCACCGGTTCCTGGGTGCCGTCGACGGCGGTCGGGTCGTAGGCGTAGTACCGGCCGGTCACGTTCGCCTGGTTGGCGACGACGATATTGAAGTAGTCGCCGAGCGTCATGGTCCCGCCGTTCGCCAGCGTGAAGTTGACGTGATCGGACGCGAATGCGGTGGCGACGTTTCCGGTGCCGACAAGACCGTTCGGACCCTGCACCTCGAACAGCGCGGTGGCCGACGTGGCGGTCAGCTTGACGCGATAGGTGCCGAGCTTGGCGTACTTGCCGAGCGACACGCCTGACACGGTGCCGGTGCCGGTGCCGACCAGAACCGGGGTTCCAGCCGCGCTAACGACCACGGTGTAGGCGTCGCCGAGCGTCATGGTCCCGCCGTTCGAGATCAGGAAGCTCAGGTGCGTCGACTTGTAGGCCGTGCCGACCGCGCCGGCAGGAAGAGCCGTGCCGTCTGGTGCCACCACGCTGAACGCGGCCGTCGCCGACGTTGCGGTCAGTGTGATGACGTAGCTGCCGACCTGGACGTCTGGCCCGAAGGTCAGGGCGGACATCAGGCCGGTGCCGGTGCCGACGATGGTCGGGATCGGCGCTGCGGCCTGCACGAACTTCTTCATTCCGATAACAGCCCCGGAGACGAGATCGGCACCCGAGCCGACGGTCACGTTCTCGTAGCTGATGTTGCCGCTGTCGCTCAGGACAGCCTCGTAACCGCGAATCGGCTCCGCGTAAGTCGCCATATCACTTCACTCCCGCTACTTGCTTGAACAGTTGCGCGCCGAGATCGATCACGTTCGCGTCTCGCGACGCGCCGGACACTGCGGTCTCGACGAACAGTTTCTGGTCGACGACCGGAGCGGACAGCGCTCTGAGGTCGGCGCTGATGGCCGCGAACGACTCGTCGCTCATAGCCAGATATGGCGCTGCGCGCTCGGCGCTCATCTCCTGGTGCATGTCGGCGAACAGCGACTCGACAGCGATCTTGCGAGCGGCTTCGCGCTGCGCCTGAATCTGCGCCTCGGCCTGCTTGGCGCGGTCGGACTCGACGGACAACTGCTGGCGTACAGCCTCCAGTTGCGCTGTGAGATCGGCGACCATCGACTCGGACGCGATCAGCTTCGACTTGAGATCGACGTTCGACGCCTCCAGCGCGATCAACTTCTCGCGATCTTCGGACATGTTTGAAACCTCTGATTGTGAAAAGAAACTATTGGACTCTCTGAGAGCCAAAAGGCGTTCGAACAGCGCATCCGGCGACTCGACCCGGTCGATCAGACCGATTTCGAGCGCATGATCCGACACGAACACGGCGGCTTCCGTCGCGCGTATGGCGTCCCGATCAAGGCCGACACCGCCGCGATAAAGCGCCACCGCATCGACGAACAGGCCGTAGTAGTAGTCGACGCTCGCCTGCATGTCGCGCTTGACCTCTGCGGTCAGCGGCTCATAAGGGTTGCCGTCGACCTTGCGCGCTCCGGCGTGGATGTGCGTGACCTTGACACCTTCGTTCGCGAGCGCTTTCGAGTAGTCGGCGTGGCGCATCACGACGCCGATGGAGCCAGTGATGGACGTGTTCGTGGCCGTGATAGAAGTCGCCGCGCTGGCGAGCAGGTATCCAGCGCTCGCCGCCATGTCCGTCACCATCGCGTGAATCGGCTTGACGGAACGGCCGCGATAGATCTCTTCGGCCAACTGGAAGGCTCCAGACACCTCTCCTCCAGGAGAGTCGAACTCCATCACGATGTCCTTGACGTTCGGATCTTCGAGAGCGGCTCGCAGCTCTGACGAAATTTCCTCGTATCCGCGAAAGTACGTCGACGGAGCAGAGATCGACGAGCGATGGGTCAAAGCGCCATGAACCGATATGATGCCGATGCCGTTTTCGAGACGGTACGGCGCATGATCGGCGCGAGGAAACCCGACGACATAAGCCTCTGGATCGACATCGACTCCGAGAC
>ERZ724503.357-NODE-357-length-19068-cov-12.556356_pt1 | contig 19068 bp, 30 predicted proteins | sample MGYA00376036_ERZ724503 | MGnify/ENA primary metagenome ERZ724503 (study PRJEB28724, sample SAMN07190885) | wastewater metagenome | isolation source: influent of sewage treatment plant in Hong Hong | place: Hong Kong | collected 2016-03-17 ...
GTTTGTTGTTCGTTTCGATGAATTAATAATAGTACTTACACGAAACGAAAACATTGATCTAAATCACACTTTCGTTAACTCGTAATATCTCAAGACATCATCTTGCGTGATCGCCGCTGAATCTAAAATGTGCCATAGATCTGGATTAGATTCGTTGCTGGTTGCCAGCTTCACAACTGGCTCAACTGGTGACAATTTCCCCATCACTAAAACAGTGCGTTTTTGCTGGTCCATGCTGCGGAATACGCTAAAACGCTCGCCGTGCTTGTCTGTGACTATCATTCTGCAACCTTATAGCCAGATTGTTGGATTGCTTCTTTGCACTCTTCAATAGCATCATTGTAGTAATAGCACGACTGCTCTTGCGTGTTTTTCATTAGTTTTGGCAACTTAATCGGCTTCATTGCTTCTAGCGATGCTTTCCATGACTCAAACATCTTTTCTTTAATGCTAACAGTGGTGAATGGCTTTGTTTTTCCTTCTTGCTCATACCACTCTTCAAACTCTTTCCGCATTTCTTCGTTCATACGATTTTAAACTCCTGCACTAAAAATTTACCGGATGGCATTTTTTGAACCTTTGCCACCCTGTCTTTTCCAATCCATGCCTGAAAACAATCTCGATAAATGCTTTTTTCCAGCTTCGAATAACCATGCAATTCAAGCCAGGTTTTCGCATATTTCATGCTGTCAAATTTCACGTCATTAAAACCAGCTAACACGATCTGCTTAACTCCAAGTAATGCACAAAACAGCGCTGAACGCCTTACAATCTCACACCTGATCAATCTATCGATAGCCATTACCCGTTTGGTTTGTTCGCGAATATCTACATCATATGTACTGTAAAGCCCCGTCATGATCTCAATGACGCACTCGATGCTTCCTCCAGCCTCTATTATTTTCACAAAGGCATGTGCCGATTGATCACTTATATGCATCGAATGATCTCCTCGCTTGTATCTTGCGCGGATTTCTTCAAGCGAGATCATCTGCTTTGCTCGCTGCAATATCCCACTCGTTAGATTCTCGCTCTGACTTTGCGAATTCAGTTAGCAATAACCATGCGTGCTTGTTTCCAGCCTCAAGCAATCGATAGATGTGTTGTTTCCACTGGTTGCGCTTGATGATAACCGCCGTCTGCGCATCGAACTTGTACTCTTTCGCTTCATCAAAAGCGCACCATAGCACCTCGCGTAAATCTTTTTGCGTAGCCAGATAATTAAAAAAATCATCTAGCCGTGTTTCGTAGATGTGCTGCGCATGATCGTCTACGTTGTATTGTTGTCTCATTCTGTTATTCCTCGCTGTTTCGATGAGATAATTATCATTCACCACCGATAACAAAACAGTGATCTAGATCAACTAAATGTGATTATGCTTGAGGTATTATTTTTGAACTGGAAACAAGGAGATCTGAAATGAACAAAAAACGAGTTATCGAATTTACACCGGAAGAAATCAACAAATATCTAACCGGTCGGCATACGCTGGCAACGCTTGGAGAAATACACCGCGCAGCAAAGCCTACTGTATCAGCGTCGCTACATGCCACCGGGCGCGCTGACGTGATAGCCAAGATCGAATATAACCGCACACAAGGCGCTGCAAAGCTAACGCAAGAACAAATCCAATCCGTGATAGAGCGAGTAAAAAACGGTGAATATCCGCGCGACATTGCGCCGGAACTGGACGTTGATGCAGGGGCGCTGCGGTATCACCTGAAAAAGGCAGGCATTAATATTCCTAAAGCGCCACGGTTAGAATATGAAGATCGGCCAGCAACCATCCGCAAGGTATCGACAAGTATTGCGCATATAATCCCTAAAAACGCTTATACAAGCTTTCACTCAATGATGACAAGAGCAATGCAAGTATAGTCAATACTTAGTCAATGGCCGCCTAGTGCGGCTTTTTTGTGCCTAGAATTTATGATGGTGATAGAATAAACAAAACACGGGTGGGGGATTTATGAGTAACTTCGATAAAGCATTCGATCTGCTAATTGGCAATGAGGGCGGATATGTTAATAATCCGGCAGATCCCGGTGGAGAAACTAACTGGGGAATCACTCGCGCTGTCGCTGTCGATAATGGTTACACTGGCAGCATAAAGCTAATGCCAAAAGAAACAGCAAAGCAGATCTATAAAAAAATGTACTGGGACAAATTGCAGTGCGATCAGCTTGGGTTTACTGTTGCGTTCCAGTTGTTTGATGCTGGCGTAAATCACGGCAACTCTCAGGCCGTGAAGTTTTTACAGCGATCCCTGTCGGTTGTCGATGATGGGGTGATCGGAGCTAAAACCATCGCGGCAACCAATTCACTTGATGATCTGCAAATTGTCATGTTATTCAATGCCGAGCGGATCGAGTTTTACGCGGCACTGAAAACATTTTCAACTTTTGGTAAAGGATGGGTTCTGCGCGTAGCGTCTAACCTAAAATTAGCGGCAAAATAAAGAGGGTAAAATATGGCTTACTTACTGGCTAGATTGAAAGAAGCGTCAACATGGAGAGGAATCGCGCTGTTACTGACTGCGTTTGGTGTTCAGGTTGCTCCAGATGTGCAAGAGGCGGTTATTTCTGTAGGCATTGCAGTTGCTGGTGCGGTTGGCGTTCTGTTTCCCGACTCAACGAAGAGTTGACGCAAACGAAAACAAGGACTAACATTAACTCAATTGCTCAACTCCATCTCCATCTGGTTGTTTCATCCTTGTTGTTCATTTGCTTACTCCTTGTTTAAAAGCCCTCTCATGAGGGCTCTTTTTTGCTTGCAAATCCGCGATAAAAATTAATCATGATCGCTTCTTTAGTGTGAAGCGGCGTGAACACCACAAAGCACGAACAGAAATTAACTCCTTTCACTTCCTTCTTTGTTTCATCATCGATGAAATTATATCTTCCGCTTGGAACATAAACGAAAGTCGCCTTATTGCTAACAAACTCACGCCACCACTTTGTGCAAGGCTCAAAAGGTATCATGCAGCACACGGTTAAATTGTGTTTTTCTGATTGCTCTTTTGCTCGCTTGAGAAATAACTCTTTTTGTGAGAATGGCGGGTTGCACCAAACTGTGCGGTTAGCATCAGCAAATGCGTAACCCCATTCTATCTTGAGTGCATCCTTTTCAGGTGCAATGAAATCAGCTCCTTTTGATTCCATGATTGACGTTGCGCAAGCGTCTAACGAAAAATATTTAACACCACACAACGCTAACGCATCACTCAGAGCAAGATCGCTGGTATTCCAGAAGTCTTTTTTATTAACTGGCGTTTCTGATTTTTTACCCGCTGTTACATTACTCATAACAAACCAAGCCTCCGATCGATCTCTTTAGCTGCTTCATCATAGAGCTTATATTCAACAAGCGCGGCCTGCTGCATTTCCTGCCAGTTCTGCTTACGACGATCTCGCAGCTTAATTAGTTTATCCATTGGTTGTGTCTTGATGTCGCTAAAGTCTTCTGTTTCGAATTGTTTGGTCATTTCCCACTACTCCCGAATCCGCCTTCTCCGCGCTCGCTATCTGACAGCAAATCAACCTCTTCAAAGGTAACTACAGGGACAGGAATGAGCATGGCTTGCGCCACTCGATCTCCTTGTTTTGGTATGTACTGGATCTGCCGGTCACAGGTTAACTTAACCATTAATTCACCGCGATAGCCCGAATCGATAACACCGACGCAATTTGACAGGCGCATGTTGTTTTTAAAGCCATGCCCAGATCGGCTGTAAACCATAAGTGCGCATCCTTCTGGTATTTCCACTGATAAACCAGTGCTGCAAGTGAAAATAGTTCCGCCGCAGGTTTCGTTTACATCATCAGCATAAAGATCAAAACACGCATCACCATCGTGCGCATAGGTTGGCAGTTTTGCCGTTTCGGTTAGTCGTTTTACTTTTAACGTTAATGTCATTCTGTTACTCCAATTAATTCCAGCGCCTTAATAATATCAGCGCCGGTAGTTATTTCTTTGATGAAGATCACGGTTTTAATGCGTGAAGCAATGAATTTTGAACGCTGTCTTTTTCGGCGATCACTTTCAACACCCGCTCGTCAATCGTACCCTGTGCGACCAAGTGAACAATGCGAACAGGTTTTATCTGTCCTTGTCGGTGTAGACGGGCGTTGAACTGCAAATAGTTCTCCAGTGACCATGTGAGACCAAACCACACGATGATCGACCCGCCTTGCTGCAAGTTCAGCCCCATCGAGGCACTAGCAGGATGAGCTAACAGCATTTTGATCTCGCCGCGATTCCATCGAGCTATCGTCTCCGCTTCTTTATCGAGTACAACCGCACCGGGAAAACGCTTTTGCAAGCGTTCCAGATCGCTTTTGTAGTTATAGGCGATCAGAAAATTCTCATCGTGTTCTCGTTCGGTTAACTCTTCGAGCGCGTCGAGCTTCGCGCTATGTGTCTCGCTGTAGTTGTGATTTTCGTCGGTGTAGATCGCCCCGTTTGAAAGTTGCAAGAGCTTATTCGCTAACACAGCAGCACTAATCGCTTCGATCTCTTCTCCGCCGTCGAGTTCAGCAAGTAGCGTTTTCTCAAAATCGAGATATTGACTCATCACTTTTGCGGGAAGTTCGACCGTTTCGGTCAAGTCGATCCGATCTGGCAACTGCAAATAGTCCTCTGCTGACATCGACAACACCAACGGCTTGATCGCGTTCTGAATTTGTTCCGGTGCGCCTGTGCGAGGCGTGAACTTATACCCCATAAAGTCAGACTCGAAAAACCGTTGTTTGTACGCTGTCATCGTGCGTCCAAGTGCGTGACCAAAGTCGAGCAGGTAGATCTGCGACCACAGATCTAAAAGCCCGTTAGGTGACGGTGTGCCGGTCAATAACACCATGTATTCAGTAAACGGCAATACCTTTTTCAGTGCTTTGAATCGCTGGCTAGACGGGTTTTTGAAGCTGGACGCCTCGTCGATCACCACACAATCAAACGGCCATTTCTGCTTATAATGCTCGACTAACCAAGTGATGTTTTCACGGTTGATCACATACACATCGGCGTCAGAGTAAAGCGCCGCAATACGGGCGCGTTCCGAACCAGTACAAACGGTGATTTTTAAGTGATTCAGATGTTCCCATTTCTCCGCCTCTTGTTTCCACACCGAATTAGCAACGCGCAACGGGGCAACGACCAAAACACGTTTAACGGTGAAACCGTCGATCAAGTCCGAAACAGCGGTCAGGCTGGAAACTGACTTGCCTAGACCCATTCCAAGGAAACCGCCGCAACGCTTTTTATTTTTGATAAACTCGACAAAGCGGTTTTGGTATTCGTGCAAATCAGAGCGGGAAAGCATCATCAATTCCTTCCAGTGAGTCGATAACTAAAACGGTGCAGCCGTAACTGCGGCGTTTGGCGTGGTCTTTTAGTTGTTTGGCCGTTGGTTTTTTACCTTTAGCTTTCAACTCGACGAACACAATTTTACCGGGTAATGTCACAAGGCGATCAGGTACGCCGATATTCGACGGGCTGACGAACTTCTCACAAAGTCCACCTAACGCTTTGATGCGCTTCACCAGTGCTTTCTCAATATCGCGTTCAAGCATAACCAACCTCTTTTAGCAGTGAATTGGCTTCGTCAATGTAAACCTGATAATTCACATCAGACGGGAAAACATCAGGTAGATCCATCAACGGACGCGCACCATTCGACTTCGGCACTTTGTTACTGTTTTTCGCGTAACGGATGCACTCGTCATCGCTCACTTCATTGGAGTAATAAAAGCGCACCGCTTTACCTAAAATAACATCGCGCCAAACAGCCCCGCCTTGCACACGGCGCACTTTCACGAACTTAGTTATGTCTTTGCATTGGGTGATTGTTTGTTCGATTGGCGCGCAATTTGCGACACATTCCGCGACAGCTTCAAAGATGATCGCGGCGTCTGGGTTTTTACTTAATCCGGTTTCAGCAAACACGCCTTTGCGCTTGATCTTCCCGTCCGTCTTTACCGCGATGTAGTTATTCACGTCACGACTGGCAACCGCTTTGTAATCGGTAAACTCCAATTCATAGCTGGTGGTGAGCATCCAATCAAAACAGATCTCGTTATAAACCCGCTCTTTATCTTTCGGTATCGCTGAGACAATACCGTCCGTGTTAGCACTAATAACCGAAATTCCGTTTTCTTCGAGTCTTTCGATCAACATCAACAACGCCAGTTGACCGGTTAACGTGGTCTGGATCAGTAGTTCCGGCGCATACAGCGCACTGTATTTACTGCCCAGTTTGCCAAACGAACCGTTAACGCAGATTTTCAGCGTGTCGGCCGTGACCTTATCCCCGCGATGCTTCGCTTCAATACGGCGGGTAACAATGGATTGGTAAATAGTGATAAAATCTTTGCCCATCGCTTTTGGCGACAGTTTCTGCTGTAAAATGATGCTCGGGTAGTATGAACTGACATCGCAATCACGTAACACAGTGTTTTCGTCTGCGACAATATATTGTGACTTCTCACAACTGTGCAGACCGCCGATCCCCATTTGATAATCGGTTTTCCCGATCTTAATTTTGGTGACTTTCAACCAGTCAGGCATTGAAATCGATCCATTACCGCCAAGCGTGAATTCAGTAGCAATAATCCGATCAAATATGTTTTTCAGCGTTGGGCTTTGATAATCGATAAACTGCGGATCGCGATAATGAAAAACAGCATTATCGGGATATTGTTCAGCGCGGTACTCGTTGCCTGTGAGTTTAGTTAGTTCGGATTTGATCACCGTTTCGGCGATCTGAGCATCTGACTTACTTCGTAGATCAACCCCATACTGTTCAGACATTGATTGACGTAACGCGATCTGCTGAGAGAGTTTCTCATACAGCATCTGTGTGGTGCGCAGATCGTTTGCGCAATATTCCCGCATCAGCTCGAACTGTTCTGGAAGAATGATTGCATCTGGTTCCAGCGGCAAATCTTGCATCTTCGGCGCGTTCATCCGTCCGCCGTAAATTTTTAATGACGCTTGCCCCGGCGCCACTTCGATTAAATCAATGTGATCCCAACTCTTCGGCACAAAAATATTATTGTCTTTACAGACACGCCAAGACGGTAAATTACTTTTGATGATCGAATCCGACAGCGCTTTTAATCGTGCATTGCTGAAGCCTTTCAACGCAGCAGCGATCATCGGTAAGTCATAACTCAGACCGTTAAAACTCACGGTCGTGTAGTTGTTCATCAGCTTTTTAATGGCGTCGATTTGTAGCGGCTGTGTGTCGTGGAGTTCAAACGCAGCAATCTTTCCTGTTTTATGGTGCAGGAAGGAGATCAAGAAATAATTCGAGTAACACTCAATATCTAAAAATAACATGAGGGGTGACCTCTAAAAATGGGATAGAAAAGCCGCACGAAAGCGGCTTGTTTTAAATCGTATTGCTTAGACAAAGAACTCGTCGTCATCATCGCCGAACGCGTCAAAATCGTTCACACTGGCTCCGGCGTTATCGCCGAAAGGTTCGCCGTCTTTAAAGAACTGAACACCTAAAAGATTCGCGTTCACACGTTTACCGAAACCGTTATTCTGGAACCACAACTCGATCACGGCATTAACGTAACAGCCCGCGTAGATCTTGTTGTCGTCTTCGGTCAGTGGCGACTTGTCGCGATCAATCACCATCGGGCGTTTGTTGTTCGCCGCTTTGATCGACATGCACCCCGCGTAACCGTCGTAGTCGATAGTATCACCGTCTTTGAAGCAAATCTTATCAGCGGGGATCTTCGCGCCTTTGAAGTTATCCGCAATACCTTTTTTGATTGCTTCGTTGATCTCTTTGATAGTGTCGGCGTGTTTTTCTTTGTCTAACAGCAGTGTAGCTTCAAACTTTGTTTCCTCTCCCTGAAACACCGCTTTACGGAACAGAGAAGGGAAAGAAAGACGCACACCTTGAAGTTTAATTTTAGCCATTTTACAGTTTCCTTTTAGGTTTAACGTTTATTGTCTGAATTGACAGTATAAGTATTACTTATTATTCATCAGTTGTCAAGCAATCAAAATCATTTTGCGTGATGTTCATCGCAGGACGCGGATCGCTTTCTGGTGCTAACGTAGGCTTACCTTCCGGCTTACAAATCAGATCTGTTAAAACGTCAGCGCGTTTCTTGCCGAGGGCTTTTTCTGCCTGCGCTGGTGAAATGAGTTTTTTGGTAAACGCTTTTTCGTCTAGCTCGGTTTGTAGTATTTCGGCGGCGGCGTCTTCGTTGATCCACTGACGCAGTGACCGCCCAGCTACTAGCTTAAAGCCGTCAAAGTGTTCGCCAGTTTCAAGTTTGTTGGTAACGTAGGATTCAACAGCATCAAGCCATCCGCAGATCAGCTTTTTGTTTTCTAGCGCTTCGCGTAGTTGCGCGTCGGTTAGCCGCTCAGGCGATGTCAATTCAAGATCATCAAAGTCAGACAAGATCAGTTTTTCAGTGTGTGCTTTTAGCTTTGGGCAGACCGCCTTTGCTTTACACCACTGACATTGCTTTTCACCTGGTGAGCGTTCGGCGTCATTGGACAAAGCAAGCTCTGCTCGTTGTCGTACCCACTCACCCCATTTCAGCAGCTCTGGGAGGGTGATTTCCCATTCGTCGATATGGTCTAACCGTGGTTGCACAATGGTGATCTGGATTTTGTCAAAGGCGAACAGATCACCGTAATCAGCAATCGCGCCCAAGGCGTACAGCATCCCCTGTGTGTTGTTTGCTGCGTCCACCTTGACACCTTTACCATATTTCAGATCAATAACGTGCAGCACGTTATCAGCGACGATCAACGCGTCCGATGTACCGAAACCATCAGGCACCCAATCCGAGAAATCAACTTGTACCTCATAGAGATGGTGACCGGAGAACTGGCGCACATAGTCAACGTAGACCTGCACATAATCGGCCATGGCGTGATCGACCGTGTGTTGATTGTTCTCGATCAGTTGCTTATCAACCCACTCCGAACAATGCCGATTATTCGTTAACGCGAGTTCGGCCAGCTCATGGGCGCAAGTGCCCTCGAAAGCAAATGCAGACCCGTTGTCGGTGAAACCTTCTTCGGCTTTCACGCTGCCCGGGCAATTAAGCCAGCGGGAGGACCCACTGGCGGATAGTTTAGCGTGTAGGGTAGTCATTACAGCGTCCCCAACTTAACGGCTAATTCAGCGCGTTGTGCTTCGTCTAAATCGCTGATCAAAGAAGCAGAGTAAACCGCTAACAAGTCTTTGATCACTTGCTTGTTTTTACGGTCAGCGCGTACCAGTTCCATGCACTTGGCCTGTAACACTTCGGCTGTTGGTGCTGTTGTTGTTTTTGGTTCAAGTTGTTTTTCTGGCGCTTTAGTTTCAACCTGTTTTGCTTCGGCTTTTACCTCTTCTCGCAGAATCTCAGCTTCTTTCTTGATGACTTCGGCGGGTTCAACCGAACCGAGTTTTTCAAGCAGATTAGACAGACGATCAATGGATGCGGTTAACGTTTCAATTTTAGATTCTAATGACATTTTAGTTTTCCTTTTGGTTGGTTTGTTTTAAGGTTTCGTTTAATTCTCTTATGGCGTCAGCGATCTCATGTAAACCTTCGCCCACCGGATAACGTAGCTCAGATCCACCAAGTGCAATAGCCAACCCTTCTAAAAACGGTATGCGTACACCTGCTCCGAGTAGCGTCAAAAGCGTTTTGGCATCTTCTTTTTCCATCATATCCACCGTTGATAATAACTTAACTTACGGTTATACTTTAGCCCTACTTATACAAAGGAGTCAATATGATTAACGAAATTATTCGGCGGTTCGGCTCACAGGTTGAGCTGGCGCGGCAGTTGGGAGTGACTCAGGCGGCGGTGGCACAGTGGGTGGCAGATGAGAAAGTCCCGCCATATCGCGCTATTCAGATCGAGCGTATAACGGACGGTCAATTTAAAGCGGTAGACATTATCGGAGATGATCGGGATGAATAGTTATAAAATTGCAGTAGGCTCAGATCTCGGTGGCGTCAAAAACATAGAATTAACATGGGACGAACTAAAAGAAAAACTCACAACGCACAAACAAGCTGAACGAAAAGGTGGCGAGTTCTTTCTAGCTGGGCATTTCAAAGGGTCGCGCCGAGTTGAAGAAGAGATGCTTTTTCGGTCATTGTTAACGATCGATATTGATCATCCTGAAATGCCGCTTTCAGATCTGGAATATCAGTTAACGATGAACATCGACACGGCATACATCGCTTATTCCACCTTTCAACATTCACCTGTCGCCCCACGTATCCGCCTGGTAATCCCGTTATCAGCTCCAGTTTCGCCAGCTCAATATCGCACCTTGTCCAGATCATTCTGTGATGAGTTAGGCGTGAAAGTCGATAGCGCGTCTTTTGTGCCTAACCAAGCCATGTTCCTGCCATCTTGCCCAGATTTAACCGTCGCTTGGTTTGATGTCAGCGACGGGGAGCCGTTAGCGGTCCGCTCGTTGGTCAGCGTCAAAGAGTCCGATGAACTCGACTTGATGTCTTTGATTGAATCAACACCGTTAGACCTAAGCGCGGATGAAATTGACGCTTATCTGCTGGCGTATCCAGCGCAGGATAAAGAGTATGACGAGTGGTTGGAAGTCGGGGCAGCGTTAAATCATCAATTCTCAGGCGATGAGAACGGATATCAGAAGTGGGTCTCGTGGTCAGCGTTAAGCGATAAGCACGATGAAAAGACGATGAGCGCAAAGTGGAAAAGTTTCGGGCGGGTTACCCGTACCGGTAAAAACATCACGTTCGCCACGGTCATCCATCGCGTGAAAGAAAACGGCGGGATCGCCGAAAACCACTCACTAATGGAAACGCTCTGCGAAGAAGCCGGTGCGGTTTCAACCATGCCAGAATACAGCGAGTTTAAGAAAAAGCTGCAAAGCATGAACGAGTTGATCTTGCCGCAAGATTTGCGTGGGATGGTGGCGGCACGACTGGCGGACAAGTTTGGAAAGACGCAGGGGATCGGGAAAGCAGAAATCAAAAAAGCCCTGTCACCCGCTAAAAAAGAAAAGTCCGGCGATATTAAATCACCGGACTGGTTAGAACCTTGGTATTACGTTGAAAAGACATGCGAGTTCGCCAATTCGCTCTTAAATTATACAATAAAACGCGAAGCATTTAACGCTAAATATGATCGCGAAAGCGAATGTCAGATGTTCGAGAAACCGGCCTCCGTCGTTGCGCTGAATGATTTTAAAATACCACTGGTTGTTGATCAGATGTTTTGGCCGGGTGCTGGTGTGACGTTCAACTATGAAGGTAAGCAAATGTTGAACAGCTATCATTGCAGCGGCGTTGAACCTTGTAGCGCGATTGATGCGGATGGGCAGCGGGTAATTGATATGTTCATGGATCATTTACGCTTTACACTGAGCGATGAACGTGAACAGCGGATCTTGCTGGATTGGATGGCATACGTTATTCAGAACCCCGGCAAGCGCGTGAACTGGGCGCTATTGCTGCAAGGGGCGCAGGGTGTTGGCAAAAGCTATTTTGGCAATGTGATGCAGATGATCTTAGGTGAGTTGGTGCGCAACCTTGAACCTACGGCGATCTCAGGACGGTTTACCGGTTGGGCGCATGGGGCTTTGGTGGTTGTTGTTGAAGAGATCCGTATCAGCGGGGCCAATCGCTACGAGACGCTCGATCGCATGAAACCTTTCATAACTAACAAAACTGTGCAGATCGAGGAGAAAGGCCGCGATCATCGCACCGTCCCAAACTTCACCAGCTACTTCATGTTAACGAACCACAAAGACGCCATTCCACTGGCAGACGGTGACCGCCGTTATTGTGTGCTATTTTCCAGGGTACAAAGCGAAGAGCAGTTGTTTGATGAACTGGGCGGGAAAGTCGGGGCACAGAATCACTTTAAAAAGCTGTTCGCTGAAACCGAACGCCGTTCCGATGCGATGGCGCGATTCTTTTTAGACTATCAAATCAGCGAAGAGTTCAGCGCCGAAGGCCGTGCGCCGGACACCAACGCGAAGCAGTCGATGATTGATGTTAACGTATCGCCAGCGCGCATGTTGCTTGAGAGCGCCATTGATGAGCACCAGTGTGGGGTTATCAATGACGAGATCATTGATATAACATGGTTGAATGAACTGTGCGAGAGCAGCGAAACAGAGCTACCAAAAACCAACGCGATGTCTGCTATTTTGCTAGAACTGGGGTTTGTGCAAATAAAAGATCGCCGGACGAAAATTAACGGTAAGTATCATTATGTTTGGTATAAAGAGAAAAAAGAGCTAAACGACACACTGACAAAAGCAAAAGTGCGTAACTTTTTCGATAAAGACGAAGCGCCTTTTTAAATTGTGAACGTGTTTGCACAGCCGGACCATCGTATCCGGCTTTTTTATTTCTGAAAACAAAAAGGGCGCAAGGGCGCAAGGGGCGCAATATTTTTAGCTTTTTTAAAATAGCGTTAAAAATATTTGCGTAGCAACGACTCGATGGAAAAGGGCGCAAGGGCGCAAGGGGCGCAATGTTTTGCACTTTTTTAAAATGACGTTAAAAATTTTTGCACAACGACTCGATGGAAAAGGGCGCAACAGGTCGAAAAAGGGCGCAATAGGGCGCAACTATTTTAGTGTTGCGCCCCTCAGTAACTTATTGTTTTATCTATTCTTTTTTCTTAAAAGGGCTTAAGGGCTTAATATAAGATACTATTTATATAGTGAGAAAATATTTTAGGTATAAATAAAAAAATATTTTTATGGTGGGGAGAGTATAGAAAAGTGAAAATCTGCGCCCTCGCGCTCTTTTCGTCGAAAAACACTGGAAAAACTAATAAAATCAAACGTTTAATAAGGGCGCAACGTCATTTGAGTACTGCGCCCCGTTGCGCCCCTTGCGCCCCGTTGCGCCCCGTTGCGCACCTAACGTATTTTTGTGATCTAAATCAACATTCCAACCAGCAAGACGGCGTATAGTTAACGCACTGGTTAATACAAGGACGACGCGATGAAAAAGTTAACAGTGATTAAGCCTGAATCAAAAGCGAAGAAACCATTCAAGACCGGCAGTGATTGGTTACGCGGATCTAACTTTGAAAAATTGAGTGTGTCGCCGTCAGAGGTTGTTGCGACAGCTAAGAGAACACATAAATCGCTAGGTATCGCCAATTGCATATCGCAAATAGCGGTTACAGACCGAGGCGATTATTACACCGTCTCATGCTGCTGAGATCTAACACATGCGAATCATCAGCAACAAAGCCGTAAAGCGCGACAAGGCCGCAGAGGCTGCACTTAAAAAACGCCAGCAAGCGCGCAAAACGCTTGAGCGTATGAAAGAGCTGGAGCAAGTCGTTTTTGAGTGTTCGATTGAAGGGGCTTGTAAATGACATAAGCATTCAAGCAATGGTTTCAAAGCCATGTAGACAAAATTAAACAGGAAAAGGAGCAAGTAAAATGAACAGCAATGCGACCACACCACCAGCCCAGCAAGAATCGCACACAGAAGAAACTAAACCGATTCAGCAGGTATCAGCAACCGATACGCAAATCGGCGGTGATCACTACACAAAACTAGCTATCCAGCCAATGCAATACAGCATGGAAAACGGGCTCGATGCGTTGCAGCATACGGTGATCAAGTATGTGACCCGGTTCCGTGATAAAAATGGCATCGAAGATTTGGAAAAGGCGAAGCATTGCATCGATATGCTGATTGAGTTTGAGAAGGAACAAAAATGACAACTATCGTTTTTGACGGGAAGACGCTGGCGGTTGACAGCCAAGTTACATCTGGGTCAGCGATTGTTGGATTGAGCAACAAAATACAGGACATTAATGGATATTTTGTTGCTGGGTGTGGAAACACTGACGGGATTGATTTGGTTGTTGGTTATCTACTAGAAGGTAAGGAAAGGCCATCTGGTTTATCTGCTAATGACGCGGATGTGCTTTTTGTTAACAAGGAGACTGGTGAAGCTTTTCGCGCATTCGGTGATACTCTTGTTATGAGCAAAGCGGTTATTCCGTTTTTTGGGGGGAGCGGTGCAGAAATAGCACAAGGCGCATACCAGGTGTGCAACGATCCGATTAAGGCGTTAAAGGTGGCAATGAAGCTGGATGTTTACACTGGTGGCCCAATCAACACAATCACGATACAAAAGCCAGCTTAATGCGGGTTTATTTTTTGGCATTGTGGTAAGATTTAGATATGTTTTTATTGACTTTTTGAGAGCAATAATGAGCGAATTTCCCGATTATAAAAAGGTTGCAGTAGAAAAATTAATACCATATGCGCGGAATAGTCGAACTCACAGCGCAGAGCAGGTTGATCAAATTGCTGCATCAATCAAGGAGTTTGGGTTCCTTAATCCGATCATAACAGATGGTGAAAACGGTATTGTTGCAGGCCATGGCAGGGTTATGGCGGCAAAGAAACTTGGACTTAAAGAATTGCCGTGCATTGATGCTAGCCATCTAACCGAAACGCAGCGGCGGGCGTACATCATTGCTGACAATAAAATAGCCATTAACTCAGACTGGGACACTGAAATGCTCCGCGTTGAATTCCATGAATTGCAGGAGATGGCATTCGATCTTGAGCTAACCGGATTCTCGCTGGATGAGATGACAAATATATTTGATGAGCCTGACTTCCAACCTGGCAGTGAAGAAGATCAGGGAAAGCTTGATCAACTTGACCCTAAAATGGTGATCTGCCCGCACTGCTGTGCAGAGTTTGATTTGAGGAGTATTGAATAATGTCAAATCATGATTTGCGTGTTGATTGGGCGACACATGAGGCAGCCAAATATGCTTGCTTAAACTGGCATTACAGCAAGTGCCTGCCAGTTGGAAAGATGGTTAAGGTTGGTGCATGGGAATATGGGAAGTTTATAGGTGTTGTGATTTTTGGCAGAGGTGCCAATTATAATATTGGTAAGTCATTTGGACTAAAGCAAGATGAGTGCGTTGAACTTGTAAGAATTGCACTGACAAACCATGTGGCCCCTGTTTCAAAAATAGCAGCACTTGCAATGAGATTTCTTAAAAATGAAAACAAAGGTCTACGCTTGGTAGTTTCCTATGCTGATCCAGAGCAGGGGCATCATGGCGGTGTTTATCAGGCAGGCAACTGGATATATAAAGGGCTTAGCTCAAAAGCCGTTAAGGTTTTTTACAATGGCAAGTGGGCACATAAAAAAACTGTTGATGATGCAGGGGTTGATCAGTCTGGACTTAAAAAGAAAGTGGTTCAGGGAAAACATACATACCTGATGCCACTTGACAAAGAAATGCGAGCAAATATACTTCCACTTTCAAAGCCTTACCCTAAGCGCATGACAGAGGCTAACTCAGGCGACCAGCCAGAGAGCGGCGGTGCAACTCCGACCCATGCGCTCCAATCTAAAGAGGTGTCATAATGTCAAGACGCCCACATGCTCCAACAGACAAAACCAGAGCAGAGGTTTCAGCCTTGTGCTCGTTCGGTATTACGCAGGATGAGATAGCCACATACCTTGATATCGACATCAAGACGCTATGCAAGCACTACCGCCGAGAGTTGGACACTGGAGCAGTAAAGGCCAACGCGGCGATGGCCAAACGCCTATTTGATGCCGGTGTTAAAGATGGTTCTGTTCCTGCGATGATATTCTGGCTCAAAACAAGGGCGAGATGGCGCGAGACTGACAATCAATCAGTGGATAGCGACGGGTCTATCACTATAAACGTCATCAAAGCAAAGAAGCCTGAAAATGTTGATTGATGTGCCACTGACCGACCCACAAGAAGCATTCGTTTTCAGCGATGCGAAAGCCCCTGCAATTGTCGGGGGGTTGGGATCTGGTAAAAGTCAAGCTGGAATAACGAGGCTTATTTTGTTGATGCTGGCAGACAAGGGCGCTAACGGGGCATACTACATGCCGACATACGACCTTTTAAAGCTAAGGGCGATGCCGGGCGTGGAAGACTTCCTTTTGCGACTGAATTTGCCGTTTAGCGTTAACAAATCAGACTACATGATATCAATCAAGGGTTATGGGGATATCATATTTCGAAGCTACGACAAGCCAGAGCGGATTATTGCTTATGAGACGGCTCATTCGATAGTTGATGAGTTGGACACCATAGCAAAAGATAAGGCGGCTTTGGTGTGGCGTAAAATAACAGAGCGCAACCGTCAAAAACGGAAAGGCAAAAACACTATCGGGTTAGTTACAACACCAGACCAAGGTTACAACGGGTTTGTGTTTCAAAAGTGGGTTAAAGAAAAAAATGACGGCTATGTGATAATCAAAGCCAGCACATACTCAAACCCATATCTTCCAGATGACTACATAGAACAAATCATATCGAACTATGATCCGATCCTTGCTGATCTATACCTTAACGGCGAGTTCGTCAGCCTATCAGACAAAAAGGTCTATCACTTCTTTGACAGAAAAAAACACCACTCGGATCGGGTTATCAAGCCGGACGACCGCTTGTTTATTGGTCTGGATTTTAATATTGGTGGTTGTTGTGCTACTACATTCGTTATCGACTCTAATGTGCCGATAGCGGTTGATGAGTTTGTCAGTCACGATACATACGACTTTGTAAATAATCTGGCAAGATACAAAGGCCATAAGCTGTGCGTTTACCCGGATGCAAGCGGCAAGTCTGGGAGAACCAACGCCAGCGCGTCAGACATTGATATTATTAGGCATGCCGGATATGAGTGCGATCCACCAAATGAAAACCCATTCGTCCGTGATCGCATCAACTCGGTTAACGCCCTGCTATCTCACGAAACGATGCTTGTTAATACGGATAAATGCCCTGAGTTGACATTTGCGTTAGAATCGCAGGGTTATGATAAAAATGGCGATCCTGAAAAGTTCAAAGATCACCCTGCGATAGATGATTGGGTTGATTGCGCTGGCTATTTCATTCACAGAAAATACCCAGTAAGAAAACCAATTTCAGACGTCAAAATCAAATTCTCATGGTAAGGAAATAATCATGCCAATTAGTAGCGTTCATCCAGAGTACAACGAGAAGATCCTGCGCGTGAGATTTGTGCGTGATATGTGCTCAGATGAAATGACGGTGAAAGATAAAGGCGAGCGCTATCTGCCAGCTGCTTTCGCTAAAGATGAGCCAGAGCGATATGAGGCATACCTGAAGCGGGCGTATTTCTTTGGTGTCACGAATAAGACGCTGAGAGATATGATTGGCGCTGCGTTCCGTAAACCAGCATCGTATGAAATGCCTGATGCACTGCTACCGCTTATTGATAATTTTGATGGCGCAGGCAACGGCATTGAGCGCGTTAACAAGTCAGGCGTAAGCAATCTTTTGCAGGCTGGGCGACATTGCATCCTGGTTGACTACCCATCCGTAGAAGATGGCATGACAGCAGAGCAAGAGGCGCGATTAAATCTTATGCCTTATGCTGCCGAGTACACAGCAGAGGCACTTGATAACTGGTCTCATGAGCTGATTTTTGGCCGTGAGATGCTAACAATGGTCAAGCTGGTTGAATATGCAAAAGAGCCGATCGATGAATTTAGCCATGAACTGAAAAAGACGTATCGAGTTTTGCGGCTTCGGTCACCAGAAGAGGCTAGCGAGATTTTCGGGGGAGTGTTTGGTGATTATGTTTACACGCAGGCGCTTTATGATGAGGCAGGCAAGGCGTTAACCGAAGAGTACATCCCGAAGAAAGCATCGAGCACGGCCCGTGGCGTTGGCGTCCCGTTTAATTACATTCCTTTTTTCGTGGCTGACCTAGATCAAATCCCGCTGATGGATATTGCAGTTGTTAATTTGGCGCATTACCAGGTATCGGCAGATTACAGGGAGAATCTGCACACTCACGGGCAGCAAACGCTAGGTATTCGCACGTCAATGAGCTGGGAGCAGTTCCAGACCGCAAACCCTGACGGCATTAAAGTTGGTGCTACAAAAGGCCATTTCCTTGGGGAAAGCGGTGGCTTTGAAACCACCAGTGCCCCAGAGTCCAGCAGCCTAAACAAAGCCCTTGACGATCTGCAAAAGCAGATGGAATCCATGGGCGCCAAACTAATGACGGAAGGTGGCGAGAAGACGGCAGAAGAGGCTCGCATTAATGCCAGCTCGCAGACGTCCGCTCTAGATATGGTTGTGTCGCTATGGGATTCGGTTGTCAATGCCGCATTGAAGGCTTGCGCTGAGTACAAGGCCATTGATCCTAGCCTGGTAAGCTACACAATGAATCGTGACTACTACGACACCACCCTGTCAGCTCAAGAGGCTGGCGCGATTGTGACAATCAAAGATAGCGGGGCCATCGCAGTCAAAGATATGCGCTACATGCTGAGGACTGGACGCATTAAGCTAGATCCAAGTCGGACAGACGACGTGATTGATGCTGATATTGAGACAGAGAGCATTTAGCCGGCTCATTTTTGCGCTCGCTAAAAATTGTGACACAGGCCGCATTTATTGCGGCTTTTTTGTAAGTGTTGCTTGTAATTACACAGTGTAAGTACTATTATTAATACATACAAACAAGGCAGCAAATAAACAACCGGAGTAAATAAAATGAAAACATTATTTCACGGAACAACAGCTAAATCTGAAATTCTCAAAGACGGGTTTAATACAGAATTGGTTTTCCTTACTTCACGCATGGAAGTGGCTGAAATGTATGCTGACGACTTTGTATCCGTTGTTGTTGATGAAGATGATTTGCTGATAGATTTAGACCAACCTGGCGCGATAGGCCTAACAGTTGAGCAGGCAAACAGAATGACTGGCAATGATTTTTCTTGCGCGGATGATTATTTATATGCTGGGTTCTCAGTTTGCATTGCCGCTAAAAACATCAAACGGGTGCTCTAATTTTGGTATCTCAAATTACTGGTATTGATGAGTCAAAAATTTTGGATGTAGTTAATGGCAAATAAATCCTACGAAAAAAGGCGCAATACACCGCGCCTTCCAATCGTTTACACGACCGCAGAAGTCCTGCAAAAGCTCGACTATCTGGCAGGCATTCACGGCAGCAAGAAAGCGGCTATTGAGGCGGCTATTTGTGAGTTATTCAACAAGGAGAAAGCAAAATGAA
>ERZ724503.371-NODE-371-length-18839-cov-5.259423_pt1 | contig 18839 bp, 13 predicted proteins | sample MGYA00376036_ERZ724503 | MGnify/ENA primary metagenome ERZ724503 (study PRJEB28724, sample SAMN07190885) | wastewater metagenome | isolation source: influent of sewage treatment plant in Hong Hong | place: Hong Kong | collected 2016-03-17 ...
GGCGCAGCTTCATCCAGCAATATAGCGAGGTCCGCATCTCGCAGGTGGAAACCGCGGGCGCCAGCCATTCGCGCCGCGATATCTGGCTGGCGACCTCGAACGGGTTCTCGGCCGGATATGGGCGCAGCAGCCACAGCCTGTCCACCGTCGCCATCACCGGCGAGGGGCTGGGGATGGAGCGCGACTGGGCCGGCGAAGGCCGCATCCATGCCAGCGACATGCCCTCGCCCGAGGATATCGGCCGCCTTGCCGCCGAACGCACCATTGCCCGGCGCGGCGCGCAAAAGCCGCCGACCGGCGCCTTCCCCATCATTTACGACGAGCGCGTGGCCGCGGGGCTGATCGGGCATCTGGTCAACGCCGTCAGCGGCACCGCCATCGCGCGCGGCGCAAGCTGGCTGCGCAATGCCCTGGGCGAGGCCGTGCTGCCCCCCGGCTTCGACCTGCGCGAGGACCCGCACCTGCTGCGGCAGGGCAATTCGCGCCTGTTCGACGCCGAGGGCCTGCCCACCGCGCCGCGCCTGATTGTGCAGGACGGCATCCTGAAAGGCTGGACGCTGGATCTGGCCACCGGGCGCAAGCTGGGCATGGCCTCGACCGCCAGCGCCATGCGCGGCGCCGGCAGCCCGCCCGCGCCCGGCGTCACCAATCTGGAACTGACGCCGGGGCGGCAGACGCGCGACGAGCTGATCCGCGACATGGGACGCGGGCTGGTGGTGACCTCGATGCTGGGAGCCTCGGTCAACCCGACGACCGGGGATTATTCGCGCGGCGCCGCCGGGTTCTGGGTCGAGAACGGCCAGATCACCCATGCCGTCAACGAATGCACCATCGCCGGCAATCTGCGCGACATGCTGATGCACCTGACCGCCGCCAACGACCTGCCGGACTGGCGGGCGATGCGCGTGCCCAGCCTGCTGGTCGAAGGGATGACCGTTGCCGGCGGCTGAGGACGACCTGATCCTGCTGCAAGACGCCGCGCGCGAGGCGGGCGAGATCGCGCTGCGCTATTGGCGCGGCGATTTCCGGACCTGGGACAAGGGCGACGGCGCCGGTCCGGTGACCGAGGCCGATCTGGCCGTCAACGCCCATCTTGAACGCCGCTTGCGCGGCGCGCGCCCCGATTACGGCTGGCTCAGCGAGGAAAGCCCCGACGACCCGGCCCGGCTGGAGGCTGCGCATTGCTTCATCATCGACCCGATCGACGGCACCCGCGCCTTTATCGACGGCCAGACCGGATTTTCGCATTCGCTGGCCATCGCGCGCGGGCATCGGATCGTCGCCGCCGTGGTGCATCTGCCGGCGCAGGACCTGACCTATGCCGCCCATGCCAAGGGGCCGGCGCGGCTGAACGGCAATGCCATCACCGCCTCGACGCACGGGTTTCAGGGCGCGGATGTGCTGGCCGGCAAGCCCAGCCTTGACCCGGTGCATTGGCGCGGCGTGACGCCGCCGCTGAAGCGCAGCTTCCGGCCATCGCTGGCGTGGCGGCTGTGCCTTGCGGCCGAGGGACGCTTTGACGCCGTGCTGTCGGTGCGCGAGGCGTGGGAATGGGATATCGCCGCCGGCAGCCTGATCGCGCTTCGCGCCGGATGCCTTGCGACCGATCTTTCCGGGCAGCCCTTGCAATTCAACACCGCCCGGCGGCTGAGCGACGGGCTGATCGTGGCGCCCCCCGCCATCCATGACGGGATGCTGGCGGCGATGACGCCGCGGCCCACGCGGGCGGGCACGGCTTGATGCCCCGCTGCGGCGCGGCTAGACTGGCGGGGCTGGTCCTGCACGGGCCCTTTGCCGCCAATGACAGGGCCCGCCCATGAGCCGCCTTCCCCCCGAAACCCGCGACCGGCTCGCCGACGAGATCACCTTTCACCCCGCCAATGCCGAGGCGCGGCTGCTGCGCGAGGCGCTTGGCCGCTTTGCCACCGGCGTGACGGTCGTCACCGCCATGGGGTCGCTGGGGCCGGTGGGCATGACGGTGAACAGCTTTTCCAGCGTGTCGCTGGCGCCGCCGCTGGTGCTGTGGTGCCCGGCCCGCGCCTCGACCCGGCACGCGGTCTTTGCCGAGGCCGAGGCATGGTCGGTGCATGTTCTTGGCGCCGAACAGCTTGAGACCTGCCTGCGCTTTACCAAGGGCGGCCGGCAGTTTCAGGACCTGACCCCGGTCATCACCCCCGAAGGGGTGCCGGTGCTGCCCGGCGCAGCGGCGCGGTTCGACTGCCTTGCCCATGCCGTGCATGAGGCGGGCGACCATTCGGTGCTGATCGGGCGGGTGCTGCGGGTGACCGTCGCCGGTCCGGGCGATCACCCGCTGGTCTTTGCCGCCGGTCGCTTCGGGCAGTTCCAGCCCGACGAGACCGGCTGAACGGGGCCGGCTGAGGCGCGGCCGGCTAGACGCAGCCCGCCTCAGCTATCCTCAAGCGGCGGCAGCGGCTGCGAGAAGATGTCGTCGATACGCGGCACCGGCGCAGAACTGGTGCGCACCGAACGCCCCGGGCCGCCCAGAACGGCGATCTGCCGCGCCAGTTGCGCAATCGCCTGCGACTGCGCGCGGGCGATGGCGCCGGGTTCGGAATCCACCGGCAGCGGCACGGAAATGTCGAAGCTGCGCGCCTGATTGGCGCCGCCCGCCTTGTCGTCCGACACGAAATAGCGCCCGCTGAGACGATAGATGCCGTCGGCCTGCGCCAGCGCCTTTTCGACGCGGACCTCGATGCGGCGGCGCGGCGGCTCGGCCAGGGGCCAGGGCTCGGCGATCACGGTGGCGCCCGACATGTCCGAGATCGTGCGCGCCAGCGTCTGCGTGAAGGCGCGCTGCGGATTGTCGGCCCACAGCTCCTTGGTGTTCGAGCGCACGGCCCCGTCCTCGGTCTGCCAGCTTACCTCGCCGCCCGCGGCGTATTCGGGCAGCGACACGTCCTTCAGCTCGGCCGTGCCCAGCCGGTCGGGGACGCGCTCGCCGCTCAGCGGCGGGTCGATCAGGTAGCGGGCGGTCTTTTCGCCGTTCGAGCAGGCGCCCAACAGGGTCAGCGCGGCGATGGAAGCAAGGATCAGGCGCATCATTAACGTCCCAGGATGAAGGCTTGCGGATTGCGTTCGATACTGCGGGCGAGGCTGGCGAAGGAATTCGCCGCGCGCCGCATCTCACGCATGAGGTTGACGGTTTCAATGTTGAAATCGGACCGGTCGCCATAGGCCGCCAGCACGGCGTCGGCACGCGCGGCCAGCGCCTCAAGCCGGGCGGAAAGCTGCGGCAACCGCTTGACCGAGGCCGAGACATCCTGCGCCGCCGTGCTGGCCGAGGCCAGCGCGTCGTTCAGGCTGCCCGCGGCATTGCCGTCGCGCAGGTCGGTCAGCAGTCCCGACGCGGCCTTGAGCGTCTCGGAAAGGTTCCGCGGCAGTTCCTCGGTATCCTTGGTGCCAAGCACGGCACGCAGATCCTTCAGGATGCCCTCGGCCTCGGTGCCGATGGCGGCGAAATCGACCTGGCCGACACTGGTCACGGTCTTGTCGATCCCCTGCACCATCGAGGGCACGTCGGCGGCGGCCAGCTTGACCGCGGCGGCCGCGGCGGCGGCCTCGTCGATCATGCCGCGCAACTGCGTCAGCGCGCCCGAATCGCGCAGTTCCGAGGTGGCGGACCTGATCTCGCCCGCCGCGGACTGGGCGTTTTCCAGCGTGCCGCGCAGCGCGCCCGGAATGGCGCGGGTGTCGTCGCTGCTGGCCAGCGCGGTGATGCTGTTCATCATGTCGGTGGCGGATTTCAGCGCCTCTTCGATCGGCAGGTTGCCGATGCGGGCCAGGAAGCCCTGCGCGTTCTGGGTGAAATCGGACAGCTTGCCGGGAACCGAGGGGATCAGCGGGTTCGGCTGGGCGCTGGCGTCGATCTGGGCCGGCGCCGCGTCGGGCAGCTCGACCAGTTCGACCTTCAGCGAGGTGCCAAGGAAGCCGGCGCTGGCAAGCCTTGCGCGCAGCCCCGAGGTCGCGACCTGGGCCGTGACGAACTCCAGCGCCTGTTCCTTGGTGGCGTCCTGGCCAAGGCCAAGCCGGCGCGGGTCAAGCGACAGCGTCACCTCCTGCTCGACATGTTCCTTGCCGTCGTGATCGGTCATCACCCGCGCCGCCAGATCGGTGACGCGGCCCACGGTCAGGCCCATGAACTGCACGTCCGCGCCGGTATTCAGCCCCTGAACGGATTCGCCGATCAGCATGGTCAGGCGCAGCGCGCGCGCATCGTCGGCATAGACGTTGGTGCGGGCCGTCGCCTCGTCCGGTTGCAGGACGAACACATGCCCGTCCGCAATCGGACTGCCGCCCGACGAGACAGTGGCGAATTCGGCCCCGCCCCGCAGGACCGAAACCAGCGAGTTCATATTGAGCTGCAAGCCCTGCGCGCCCAGCGACACCGAAAAGCCCGAGGTGTCCCAGAACACCGTGTTGCTGGTCAGCCGCTGGTCATGGGGCGCGGCGATAAAGACATCGGCCAGCACGCTGCCATCGTCGTCGGACAGGCGCAGGTTCTGCATCCGCCCGACCTGAAGGCCGCGGAAGGTGATCGGCGCGCCCTCGGACATGCCGCGCGACCGCTCGGCGGACAGCACGATGCGCGTGCCGACGGCGCCCGGGCTGGTCAGCGGCGCCTTGGCAAGGCCCTCGAACCGGCGCACCGGCCCCTCGATCTTGTCGTCCCAGTACCCTTCGATGAAGGCCCCGGTCAGCACCGTATCCAGCCGCGAGATCCCCTCGGCCGAGACCTGCGGGCGCACGATCCAGAACCGCGCGTCCTTGTCGATATAGGGCGCCAGTTCCTTTTCCACCCGGACATTGACCAGCACCTGCTGAAGATCGTCGGTGAAGCGGACGGTTTCGACCTTGCCCACGGTGATCTCGCGGAACTTCAGCGCGGTCTCGCCCGGGACGATGCCGGTCGCGTCCTTGAACGCGATGGTGATGACCGTGCCACGGCCGGCGATGGCGTTCCAGCCCACGCCCAGCGTGACGATCAGCGCAAGGATCGGCACCAGCCAGACCAGTTGCAGGCCGCCGCGCGCAGACCGCTCGGGCGTCTTGCGGGCCGGTTCAGAGGGCTTCATCGGGGCATCGTTGCGATTCTGCGGCGTGGTGTCCGTCATTCTTCTTCCTTGCGGTTGCGCAGCGGCAGGCCACGCCAGATCAACCTGGGATCAAAGCTTTGCGCGGAAAGCATGGTGAAGGCGACCGACAGCGCGAACGAGACCGCTGCCGGGCCGGGATGGATCGAGGCGACAAAGCCAAGCTGCACCAGCGCAGACAGGATCGCCACGACAAAGACGTCGATCATCGACCAGCGGCCGATGAACTCGACCACCTCATAGACATGCAGGCGGCGATGGGCGTCCCTGACGGTGGCCGGCCGCCCCGCGACCCGCGCCAGCCAGATGATGGCGACGAATTTCGAGATCGGCACCACGATCGAGGCGATGAACACGATCGCCGCCACCCCGTAGCTTTTATAGTGAAGCAGTTCGATCACGCCGCCCAGAATGGTGGATTCGCTTTTGCCGCGCAGGCCGCCCAGCGTCGAGGTGATCAGCATCGGGAACATGTTCGCCGGGATATAGAAGATCAGCCCCGCCGCCAGCCACGCCCAGACCGCCGCCAGCCCGCGCCGGTCGGGCAGCACCAGCGCGCTGCCGCAGCGCTGGCAGACTGTCTCATGTTCGGGCCAGACGCGGCCGCAGCCGCGGCAGCCGACCAGCCGCGCGCGATGGGCGGTCATCACCGGACCCTCGTGCCCGGGCGCACCCTCGCGCAGCAGGCCGTCATCTTCGGTCAGGTTCATCGCCGCCCCTCGACCATTTCGCGGCCGTCGGTCGGCAGGCCGCCGTCCTCGATGGCGTCCCAGATCGTCGCGGCGCTGGTGAAGGCGTCGCTGGCCGCGGTGACCAGGATCAGTGCGCAGAAGGCCCAGAAGGCCGGCCCGAAGCTGATATTGGCAAGGCCCGCGATCTTGACCAGCGCCACGGCGGTGCCGATGACAAAGATCTCGGCCATGGACCACGGGCGCAGCGCCTCGGACAGGCGAAAGGCGCGCACGGCATGGGCATAGGGCGGCCGGTCGCGCGACAGCGGCAGCAGCGTATAGACCAGCAGCATGGCGCGCAGCACCGGCAGGCCGACGATGCTGCCCATCAGCGCGACGGTCAGCGGCACCAGCGCGCCTTTGGAAAACGCCATGACCACCCCGAAAAGCGAGGTCTCGTTGCCAAATCCCATGCGCGAGATTTCCAGAAACGGAAAGAACACCGCCCCCACCATCAGCACGAACGTGGTGAAGGACAGCGCGATGATGCGCGTGAAGGCGCCGGCGCGCGGCGCGGCCAGCACCTTGTTGCAGCGCACGCAGCGCGCGGTTTCGCCCGATTCCAGCTCGCGTTCGATGTGCAACGCATCGCAGCGCGGACAGGCAACAAGCCCCGCGCCGGTGGTCAGATCGTATTCGCCCTCGATAATCATCCGGGCAACATACGCCCGAAGGTCAAGCAGACAAGTGGGCGGCCGTCGATGCTTGCACGAGGGTTGCACCATTCCTACAGTCGGGGCGCGCGGCGATAGGGGGAAATACCATGGATCACGATTTCATCGTCATCGGCGCCGGCAGCGCGGGCTGCGTGCTGGCCAACCGCCTTTCCGCCGATCCCCGCCACCGCATCCTGCTGATCGAGGCGGGCGGCCGCGACAATTATCACTGGGTCCATATTCCCGTCGGCTATCTTTATTGCATCGGCAATCCGCGCACCGACTGGGGCTTCAGGACCGCGCCCGAACCGGGTCTTGGCGGGCGCGACCTGCTTTATCCGCGCGGCCGCCTGCTGGGCGGCTGCTCGTCGATCAACGGCATGATCTACATGCGCGGACAGGCCGCCGATTACGACCACTGGCGCCAGCTTGGCTGCACCGGCTGGGGTTGGGACGACGTGGAGCCGCTATTCAAGGCCTCCGAGGATTATTATGCCGGCGCGTCCGAGCATCACGGCGCCGGCGGCGAATGGCGGGTCGAAGAACAGCGTCTGCGCTGGGATATCCTTGACGATTTCGCCCTTGCCGCGCAGGCCGCGGGCATCCCCGCGACCGAGGATTTCAACTCTGGCGACAACGAGGGCGTCGGCTATTTCAAGGTGAACCAGCGCGGCGGCTGGCGCGTCTCGGCCGCCAAGGCATTTCTCAGGCCCGCGCTTTCGCGCCCGAACCTGACGGTGATGACCGACACGCAGGTGCGCCGCGTCCTGTTCGACGGCCGCCGCGCCACCGGTGTCGAGGTGATCCAGGGCGGCCAGACCAGGGTGATCGCGGGCGGCCAGATCATCCTTTCCGCCGGCGCCATCGGCAGCCCGCAGATCCTGCAACTGTCCGGCATCGGCCCCGGCGCGCTGCTTCATTCGATGGGTATCGAGGTCCTGCGCGACTGCGCCGTGGGCGAAAACCTTCAGGATCACCTGCAAATCCGCTGCGCCTACCGGGTCGAGGACGCCGTTACCCTGAACCAGATGACCCGGCATTGGTGGGGCAAGGCGCGCATCGCCGCGCAATATGCGCTGTTCCGCAACGGCCCGATGAGCATGGCCCCCAGCCAGCTTGGCGCCTTTGCCCGGTCCTCGCCCGATGTGGCGACGCCCGATCTGGAATATCACGTCCAGCCGCTCAGCCTTGAGGCATTCGGCGGCGCGCTGCACGATTTCCCCGCGATTACCGCCAGCGTCTGCAACCTGCGTCCCGAAAGCCGCGGTCATGTGCGGATCACCTCGCCCGATCCGCTGGCGCATCCGCTGATCGCGCCGAATTACCTCTCGACGTCCGGCGACCGGCTGGTGGCGGCGCGCGCCATCCGCCTGACCCGGCGAATCATGGCGCAAGAGCCGATGGCCCGGCACAATCCGCAGGAATTCAAGCCCGGCCCCGGCGGCGACAGCGACGAGGATCTGGCGCAGGCCGCAGGTCGCATCGCCTCGACCATCTTTCACCCGGTGGGCACGGCACGGATGGGCGCGGATGCCGGTTCCATCGTCGATCCGACGCTGAAACTGCGGGAATTTCAGGGGATCAGGGTGGTCGATGCCTCGATCATGCCGACGATCACCTCGGGGAATACCAACAGCCCGACGGTGATGATCGCCGAAAAGGCGGCGCGGCTGATCCTTGCGGAAATGCAGGGCATTTGAGCCGTTAACTGGATATTAGCGGCGCTGTCCTAGACCTTTCGACAACACATCGAAAGGGACGGATTCATGGCCGGCAACGGGGGCAATGCCCCGATCATCATCAAGCGCGTGCAGGGTGGCGGCGGTGGCGGCCATCACGGTGGCGCCTGGAAGGTCGCCTATGCCGACTTCGTCACCGCGATGATGGCGTTCTTCCTGCTCATGTGGCTGCTGAACGCAACCACAGAAAAGCAGCGTCAGGGCCTGGCCGAATATTTCAACCCGACGCTGATCCACACCACCAGCAGCGGCTCTGACGGCCCCTTCGGGGGTGAGGTGCAGGATGCCAAGACCAATTCCGGCAAGGGTGCGGGCGCCTCGACCGACCAGATGGCGGCGCAGGCGCGCGACGGCAAGGAGGCCAGCTTCGACGCCGTCGCCCGCCACATTCAGAACCAGTTGACCGGGACCGGCGCCGAATCGCTGCAAAAGGTGAACCTGCTGCGCCATGTCGTCACCCGGATGACCGACGAAGGTCTGGTGATCGAACTCACCGACCTTGTCGATGAGCCGCTGTTTCAGGCCGACAGCGCCCAGCCCACCCCGGTGATGAAGGAACTCGCCGGGCTGCTCTCGGGTGTGCTGGGCCGGGTCAAGAACGACATCGCGCTTTCCGGCCATGTCCGCGCCTATCCGGAAATGCTGATCCAGTCCCCGGTCTGGGCGCTGTCGGACGCGCGCGGCCACGCCGTGCGCAACCTGCTTGAGGATTCGGGCCTGGCGGCCACGCGCATCCAGCGCGTCACCGCCTATGCCGACCGCAAGAACCGTTCGGTGAACCCGATGGACCCGAACAATAACCGCATCGAAGTAATTTTACTCAGATAGTCGGCCGGATGGCCGGCGGCGTTAGGGGCATATTAACCCCCTTGCGCCACAATTCACCCAAGCACGACTCACACAGGATGACTACAGAATGTCGATCTCCTCTGCGCTCAGCGCCAGCGTCTCGGGCTTGTCCGCAAATTCGACGCGGCTTGCCAATATCTCGGACAATATCGCGAACTCCAGCACCTATGGCTACAAGCGGGTGAATACCGAATTTGAAAGCATGGTGATCAACCAGTCGCGGGGCGGTGGCGTCTATACGGCCGGCGGCGTGCGGGCCACCACCGGGCGTGATATCGAACAGCGCGGCAACCTCGTCACCACCTCGAACCCGCTGGATATCGCCATCTCGGGCCGCGGCATGCTGCCCGTGACGACGATTGGCGAAGTCGGGCGCTCGCCCGCCGGTTCGCAGGATCTGACGATGGCGCGGACCGGGTCCTTCAGCACCGACGACCTGGGCAACCTGCGCACCAGCTCGGGCCTGGTCCTGCTTGGCTGGCCCGCAAATGCCGACGGCACCGTACCCAGCCAGCCGCGCGACGGCGTCTCCGGCCTGCAGCCCATCGTCATCAACACCAGCCAGACCGCAGCCGATCCGACGACCCGCGTCACCCTGGGCATCAACCTGCCCGCCGATGCCTCGATCGGCGGCTCGACCGGCGATGCGCGCGAAATGGACGTGCAGTATTTCGGCAACCTCGGCAACTCTGAACGGCTGACCTTCTCCTTCACGCCCGATGTCAGCGCCGCGGCAGGCACGCGCTCGAACTCCTGGACGATGCAGGTTCGCGATTCGGCCATCGCCAACGATCCCAGCACAGCCGCGGATGAATCGGTCATCGGCTCCTACACGTTGACGTTCAACGACAGCCAGACCGGGGGCGGGACGCTGGCCAGCGTCACCGGATCGACCGGCGGCGCCTATGACCCCGCAACGGGCGAATTGACCGTAACCACCGCGGGCGGCCCCATCGCCGTCGATATCGGCCGCCTTGGCGACAGCACCGGCATGACGCAGCTCAGCGCCGCCTTCTCGCCCGCGAACGCGTCGCGGAACGGCTCGCCCGTGGGCAACCTCACCGGGCTTGAGTTCGATGAAAAGGGTTTCCTCAAGGCCACCTACGATACCGGCTTCACACGCACGCTCTACCAGGTTCCGCTGGTCGACGTGCCCAGCGTGAACGGTCTGATCGCCATGGACAATCAGACCTACAAGGTCTCGCCCGACTCCGGCCCGTTCTATCTCTGGGACGCCGGCGATGGGCCGACCGGCCAGGTTGTCGGCTATGCGCGCGAGGCATCGAACACCGACGTCGCCGCCGAACTGACCGACCTGATCCAGACGCAGCGCGCCTATTCGTCAAACGCCAAGGTCATCCAGACCGTGGACGAGATGCTTCAGGAAACCACCAACATCAAACGCTGATCACTAAGGCAGCCGGCTCAGGCTGGCTGCCCCGCCACGACATGGAGACTTCGTCATGAGTATATCCTCTGCCATCTCGAACGCGGTTTCCGGTCTGACTGCGGCTTCGCGCGGGACCGAGATCGTCTCGACAAACATCGCGAACGCGCGCACCGAAGGCTATGCGCGCCGCGAACTCGACCTTTCATCGCGGATCTACGAACGCGGCGGCGGCGTCAGCATCGATGGCGTCAGCCGCATGATCAACGCGAGCCTGCTGGCTGACAACCGCCTGGCCCGCGCACAATCGGGCGCTTCCGATGCGATTGCCTCCTTCCACGCCGCCCGCGAAGACGAGATCGGAACAGCAACCGAGGCGACGTCGCTGGGCAGCCTGCTGACTGCGTTCGACACCGCACTGACCAGCGCCGCCGCGCGCCCGGACAGCGACGTTCGCCTGAAAGCAGTCCTCGATGCAGCGCAGACGCTCGCCAGCAAGATCAACGGCATCGCCAACGGCATTCAGAGCGCCCGCACCGACGCTGAGCAAACGATCGCCAATGACGTCTCGCGCCTGAACACCGCGCTTGAACAGGTCGCGTCCCTGAACAAACAGATCGCCAGCCTGTCCGCACAAGGCAAGGACGCGTCGTCCCTGATGGACTCGCGGCAAGCCACGATTGACAAGATCGCTGAAATCGTCCCGCTCCAGCAGATCGCCCGGGACCACGGCCAAGTCGCCCTGTTCACAACCGGCGGCGCTGTACTTCTGGACGGAACCGATCCGGCACGCATCGAGTTCACGCAGGCAGGCCCCATCGGCGCGGGCATGAGCGTCGCTGCCGGCACGTTGTCCACACTGACCTTCAACGGCAAAGAGCTGACCACAACTCAACAGGCCGCGATGTTTTCAGGCGGCTCGCTCAGCGCGAACTTTGCCGTTCGCGACGAACTGGCGCCTGAATACCAACGACAGATCGACGCCTACGCCCGCGATCTGTATGATCGGATTTCGGACCCGGCGCTGGATGCAACGCTACCGACCGGCGGGCCGGGCCTGTTTACCGATGCTCAGGGCGCATTCCTCGCCACAAATGAAATCGGCTTTGCAAATCGCCTGACGGTTTCAAACCTTGTCGATCCTGCATCGGGCGGTCAGCTCTGGCGTATTCGTGCCGGGATCAACGCCGCCGGCGCCGGCGATGTTGGTGAAAGCTCGCTGCTCAACAATCTCAGCGCAGCCCTTTCGACCTCACGCGCGCCAGGCTCCAGCAATATGTCGAGCAGCCTTAGAACGCTGCATTCGCTGACCGCCGAGCTTTCGTCATATGCGGCATCGAACCGGATCGGCAGTGAGGCGACCGCTCTGCAAAACAACACACATCGCGAAAGCCTGCAAACTGCATTGCTGGCAGATGGCGTCGACTCCGACAAGGAAATGGAAACCCTTCTCGCCCTGGAGGCGGCCTACTCTGCAAATGCCAAGGTTTTCCAGACCGCTACCGATATGCTCGACACAATTCTGAGGCTGACATGACAAGTTTCAATTCGATCGGCGACCAATCACGGTCGTATCAACTCCGCTTGTCGCAATACCTCCTCAAGGGCAAGCTCGATACGCTGACCAAGGAGGTGGCGACCGGAATCAAAGACGACATCCCCGGAGCGCTCAACGGTGATCTGTCGCGCATCTCGCATATTGAGTCCCGGCTGACGATGCTTGCGACCTATCAGCAGAACGCGTCAGAGGCAAAAACCACGTTCGAGGGCATGCAGACGGTGCTTGGACGCCTCCAGACATCGGTGAACGACTTGGGCCCCAACGTGTTGTCCGAGGCGAACAGTTCACCCGACGAAATCTTGCGGATGCGGGCGTCGCAGACCTCACAAGATTTCCGATCAATGTTCATCGCCCTGAACACGAACGTTGCCGGAAGATACATATTCTCTGGCAATCGAACAGATACCGCACCGCTGGGTTCATTCGACGACCTGATCTCGGGTTTGAATACCGCAGTAGCTGGCGCCACGACCGCGACAGATATCGCGACGCGGATCGAAAGCTGGTTTGACGCCCCGATCGGCATGGGGGGCTTCGCCGACGCGATCTATCGCGGCAATGACACCGGTAGTGCGCAAATTTCCATTTCTAATGGCCGCAAGGTCGGCACCAGCCTGACCGCGAACTCCGACGAGTTACGAAATATGATGAAAGGCATGGCGATACTGACCTATGTCGCTGAGTCTGGGTCAGGTCTTGACTCGGCGACAGTGCGCACCCTGTTCAGGACATCTGGCGAAAAGCTCGTCAACGCTGGTACGGAGTTGATCATCGCAAGCTCCATGATTGGCCTGCAAGAGGCCGCTACCGCCCAAACCCAAGCGCAGAACACCGCCGAGAGTTCGGCCCTGTCGATCGCCCGCTCGACGCTTATCAGCGCCGATCCATATGAAACGGCAACCGCGCTCCAGGAGACGGAGGCCAGCATTCAGAACCTCTATACGCTTACTGCCCGCCTCTCCCGCCTGAAATTGACGGACTATCTGTGATGAGGTTTCTCTGCGTCATCGTTCTTCTGCTTGGTAGCATAGGTTGGGTAAACGCCGCCCCAGTGCGTATCAAGGATCTTGCAAATGTTGACGGGGTACGTGGCAACGACCTCGTCGGTTATGGGCTCGTCGTCGGCCTTAACGGGTCAGGTGATAGCTTGCGCAACTCGCCTTTCACCGAAGAGATCATGACTGGGCTGTTGGAAAGGCTTGGAGTGAACGTCAGCGACGAATCGTTTCGCCCGAAGAACGTGGCAGCGGTGATCGTTACATCGACACTGCCACCGTTCGCGCGCGCGGGTTCGCAGATCGACGTCAATGTCGCGGCGATTGGTGACGCGAAAAGCCTGCTTGGCGGAACGCTGGTCATGACACCGCTGAATGCCGCCGACGGAGAGATATATGCCGTCGCGCAGGGCTCTATCCTAGCGAGCGGTGCGGAAGCTTCAGGTGCGGCAGCATCCGTCGTTCAAGGCGTTCCGACAACCGGAACCATTCCATCCGGCGCGCGAGTCGAGCGCGAAGTCGCCTTTGATTTTTCGCAAATGACAAGTTTGCGTCTGGCACTTCGCAACCCTGACTTTACGACTGCTGCACGTGTCGAGGCAGCAATAAACCAAAAACTTGGCCGTGGCGTCGCCGAGTTGCTTGATTCTGGGACGATCACAATCAATGCAACGGCGTTAGGACGTATCAATCCCGCAAGACTTATGGGGCAGATTGAAACGATCTCGGTCGAACCCGAGGCTGCCGCCAGAGTGGTCATCGACCACAAGTCGGGGACGATCGTAATGGGCGAGAACGTTCGCATCTCGCGCGTTGCGGTTTCTCAAGGAAACTTAACCTTGCGAGTTCGCGAAATGCCTGTCGTCTCACAGCCGAACCCATTTGCACCAGGCGAAACGGTTGTCGTGCCACGCACTCAAGCGGAAATCACGCAAGAACCTGGCATCGGCTTCGCCGAAGTGTCAGGCGAGTCCTCTCTGTCAGATGTTGTCGCAGGTCTAAACGCACTGGGGATACGCCCTCGCGATATGATCGACATTCTCAAGGCCGTACATGTAGCCGGCGCTCTACATGCTGAATTGATCATAAACTGATATCATCAATGACGCAATGAGCATGAATTCACACAACATCATATCACATTTTACGTCTGCGATTACATTCCAAACTAGCGCGATATTAAGTATATGAAATTTTTATTCGACCAGGAGATACATCAGATGACGAAAGGGTAGTCAGGTTGTTCTGAACAAGTTCCGGGAAATTTCAAGATCGATTTGTTTTCAGAGTCGTTCTCCTCATTGATCAGGCCACTGCTAACTCAGGGGGATGCTGGTTCCAGCAGGCTTGCTCGGATGTTTCCCTGATCAGCCCCTCCCAAGTGGTTCATTTTGAAAGTTAGTGCATGACGAGCCTTTGGTCCCTCGGAACAAAGGCTTCTGGAGTTGGTGGGCGATAGCCCAATGCGCTGTGTGGTCGTTTCGTGTTGCAATGTTTCCCCCATTGCCCGATCAGGATCTGCCCTCGCGCAGGCCGTAGAAGACCTCCCCATTCAGCATTTCATCGCGGAAGCGGGCGTTGAAGCTCTCGCAATTGCCATTCTCCCAGGGTGGGCCGGGCTCGATATAAGCTGTCCTGGCGCCGACAGCGCTGATCCAATCCCGGACGGCCAAGGCTACGAACTCTGGCCTATTGTCGAAGCGGATGAAAGCCGGCACGCCACGCAGGATGAACAGGTCGGTCAGTGCAACGATTACGTCTGTCGAGTTCAGTTTGCGCCTCACCCTGATCGTCAGGCATTCGCGGCTGAACTCGTCAAGAATGTTCAGCGTCCGAAACACCCTGCCATCATCAATGCGGCAATGAACGAAGCCACAGGACCAGACATGATCCCGGCATTCCGGCAACAACCGAAAGCAGGAGCCATCGTTCAGCCACAGTCGGCCCTTCTTCGATAGCTTCATCGACACCTTCAGACGCTCTCGCCGCCACGGGCGCTCGACGCGCTTGTCGTTCACCTGCCATCCGGCATTCCGCAGCAGGGCGGCGGTCCGGCAATAGCCGTAGCGGCCATATTGTCGGGCCAACCCGATCATATCGGCGACCAGGCGATCTTCGTCCACCCGCACTCGCGGCAGCTTGCGTTTTGTCGAGCGATGCTGACGAAGCACTTGGCAAGCCCAACGCTCGGAAACGCCCAGCCCACAACGGACATGTTCAATGCAGGCCCGGCGACGAGTGGGGCTCAGAAGTTTCCCCCCCGCAGCCTCCGTCAGGATCAGCTTGTCTTGCGTCAGGTCAGACACGGCACGCCGGAGCCGTTCATTCTCCTGCTCGCGCCGCTTCAGTTCCTTCAGTTGATCCACACCCACACCACCATACTGTTTGCGCCAGCGGTAATAGGTCTGTTCGACAACACCGATCCGCCTGATCGCATCCAGACGCGGCAGACCTTGCCCCAGCAGAACCTCAACCTGCCGCAACTTCGAAACAATCTCTTCAGGCTTCGGTCGCCTGCTCGCCATTTTCGATCCTCCGTTTCCTAAACATAACGGCGGATCACTTCGGTGGCGGAGGATCACCAAGCATTTCTCGCCTAGGCCGATCTTGATATCGGAAGGCCAATAGCCGCCCGCGACAATGCGTTGCCTGCGCCGAAACGCTCCATGAGAATCATTTATATTCAGTCGCACAGACCATATGTGATCGATATGCGATCGCGAACGTTGCCCTTGATCGGATCGAAATTCTGCAATGTCCGGGATTCTGACAGTCAGATGAAAAACCTGCCATAGTCGCGATGTTGGAACGGGCGGAGTTCCTGTGTGGAACGTTCAAAGCTGCGCAATGTCTCGCGAATCCGCTTAGGGCCAGGCCGCAGAGCAAGAGAACCGATCTCCTCTATTCAATATGCGGCTAATACAGGACGCCTCAGCGCGCGACGGTGATACGCCGCCAGCAGAGCCGCCACTTCCACAGGAATGGTTCGAACTCACGGATTGGCTGTAGGCGCCCGATTGTGGCCACCATCCGCCACAAACGACGTCGTTACCGACGTCAACAACGACGGATGGCTAGAGGAAAACCCACAACCTCAGAAGGCGGCCACAACCGGGTGCTTACGATTGGCTGGACTCGACGCTCCGAGATCGTATTGTGTTCACACCGGCTGCGCGCCGGACCCTCCACGACCAGTTGGGACCGCACCTGCGATTGATAAAGCGCAGGCGCAACCCGGTGCGGCGCCCAATTCGTCGGGCGTGAAATGCCCGTCGCGCAGAGATTTTCCGGCAATGTCGGTGGGAATGACCGGCCAGAACCCGTCGCTTGACCTGATCAGCAGCCCCGCATTATGAGCGCCGACGATCACCGGAGCCTTAGACCAGATCAGCCGGCTGTGGTCGCGGGTGGCCTCGCCGTGGATCACGAAGCTGTCGCTACCGATGACGATCAGATCACGAGGGCGGGAAGCCAGAGCAGCTACATTGTCCGCTCTTGACTGTAACGGGGATGCTGTTGAGCCTAATCCAAGCCTATCCGAGGTATATTGCTGCTCTGTTACCGCGGATCGGCAAGTATGCTGGCGACCGAGGATATCAGTGGGGCTGGCTATCACGTCAAGTTCAACTACAAGACATAGCTGGGGTTTGATCGTGATCTTTTTGTTCAGAAATGTGCACACATAAGCTAGGTGTTGCTTAGCATCCAGCTCGAAACCTTTCTGCGATCAAGAGCTACTGCAGCTGATAGTAAATCCTGTCTTTCCCAGTGCGTTGCTCCAATTCCAGATTCTTTCAACGTAGACAATATCTCAATCTTTACATATTCAGCCTCGCCCTCAGTGCTATTTATTGATGAAATAATCCGTCTCGCGACAGAAAGTGACGCTATGACGTGGCGCTCTAGCAAATCTATTCGGAGACATGTCGCGCAGAAGTAATGTCAGGGATTTTTACAATATCTGAATTTGACGTGATGCTATGTGAAAGGGACGTCATGCCTTCAGGATCTGGCGCGCCTATCAGATCCCTGTCATTGAAGCAAGCCACCAGCATATCGAATACGTCACCACCAAGGAAGTTATAATCAAGTGACGAGGTTTGACCATGTGAATAGCATATGATCAGATCAATACCTATTTTCCGAAAGTATTTAATGAGGTTCTCCGAAAGCTGGACTCTGACCAGCAAGGGCGTTTCCTCACTGTCAAATACGGAAGCGATGACATCTCTAGACCATCGGTTTGTGTGCTCATTGCTTGCCAGTGGATTATCAGCCTATTTTCCTAGTTTTTTCAGATCCAGACTCTCATATTGGCGCAGGTCTTATCTCGTTCAAATGAGTTTGGGCTGATGGTTAAGGGGCTCCATGATTTTATCTTGCGCTGCCCGAAGCGTTGCCTTATCGTTCCCGCCAAGACTGTTGTAGCAGCGTCTTCGATCTTAGCGAGCCATATCACCTTTCAGTCAATTTTGCAGGTTTCGCATTCCCAGATAGCACCCGTCAGGTTCGGTAACCCACATCTCTCCCATGGAAAACAGATATACATGCCCGCCGATGGTATCAGAAATCGCATCGCGCTTGCGCAGCTCGGACTTCAACTTTCTGTTTTTACTGTCCATGCTATCGATGAGCTTTTCGCATTCAGGTAGTGGCTCGCTCGTAGAACAAATCTCAGCATCAACTGAGGCGGAATCAAGCGTTGCCTCAGCATTATCATCCGCATTTTGGATCACCATATAAGCGCCAGCACCAGGCAAGATGAGACCGCCAACAGTCCCGCAGGCGACGTCTGGCACCCCCGAAAAGGATAGCTTCAGCAAGCGCTTGCGCTATCGCAGCTATTCTATTTCTCGACCATTCCGGATGCGGCCATGCTCATCAGATCGCGGACACGATCGTCGGCCGATTTTGCGCCGTCGGGTCTCGCCACATACTCGGTCAACTCGCGATGTTGACCGATTCTTCCTTCAGTTATCACTTGAAGGAAGCACCACCTTCCCATAGCTGCCTCGCTGCGAACACCGTATGAATGCGCCTCGGTCATGTAGCGGGCGGTCATGGCATCCAGTTTGGTGTCGCTCAGGCCGCGTGTCTGGTCCGGTGCAACTTTGCGCAGGTACGCTGCAACCCGCTGGCGGTTGCGCTGCAGGCGCACGCCGTCGATGCGGCGGATAGTTTCCAGCGAAAGGGTCAGGTGGCCGCGCCGTGCTTCGGGCAAGTCTACCGGTCGATCCACCTGTAGCCATTCGCACCCGTTTGCCCAGTCAGGATCCGGCGAGAAGAGCAGGCGCGAGGTCGGGCCATAGAAGCGTGCGGTTTCCAATGCATCCATCGTGGACGATATCTGGGCAATGACATTGGCATCGGCATGGCGGAACAGGACCAAAATGTGGGTATCTGGCGTCTCTGGCGACCGTGTTTCGCCGGTCACAACGGACTTGGCCTCTTCGAGATCGTCAATGGCACCTTTCGGATAACGCACCATATTGATGCTCCTGAGATGTCTGTATAGGGCATCTGCGCCATCGGGGCATTGCCAGAACACAGCGGCGGGGCGGTCGGCGATCAGGGCCAGCAGGTCGGGGATGGCCTGCTGTGGCCCGCGGCCGGTGGGCTTTTCTGGACGTTCGTCCAGCCAGACCATCTGTGGGGCGGTGATGATCTGTTCGGGGTTGTTGTCGCCGCGATCCAGGTAAAGCGGCCGGCTGACGAAATCGCCCAGCAGCAGTTCTTGCGGCAGGTTATCGAACTGGGCACCGTCAAGCACAGCGAAGACCGGCGCGGATTTGTGATCCAGCGCCAGCAGA
>ERZ724503.373-NODE-373-length-18813-cov-22.103796_pt1 | contig 18813 bp, 22 predicted proteins | sample MGYA00376036_ERZ724503 | MGnify/ENA primary metagenome ERZ724503 (study PRJEB28724, sample SAMN07190885) | wastewater metagenome | isolation source: influent of sewage treatment plant in Hong Hong | place: Hong Kong | collected 2016-03-17 ...
AATGACCGGTTTCGACCCGGTAGGTTGAGGGTTCGAATCCTTCTAGGCGTACCATAAAAGCCCAATATAAAAACTATAATTTAAGTTTTTATATTGGGCTTTTTTTTTACAAAATATAAAAATAAATCATTGAATTATATAAAAATATCTTAGTAATTACAAAAATAACTAAATAATAATATATCTTTAAGCTAGTCTTTAATATTTGTTGTGTTAAAATATTTATCGAGTTAGAATTTCTCTACTTAAAAAAGGATTCAAATGCCGTATTTTGTATCATCTATTATTGCTGTTGTTTCTGCGATGATTATAATGTTTACAAGATATGAAGCAGATGATAGCTCTATTACAGCGGAGCTTGAAAGTGTAAAATCTATGTTTTCAACGATCAACGGTTTTGTGAATACATATATTGAAACAGGCGGAGATTTAACAAAAGTTAATTTTGAAGTTTTGTTTGACGCTGGTATTTTATCAGGAAATATAAGACAAAGTGATGAAAATGCAACAGATAAAGAATTAGACTGGAAAAATAGAGCTTTTGCCTCAGTTCTTAATTTCCCAAAAAGTCAAGTTAAATGGCAACTAATTCCAGTTAGAGATATAACAGCTGAAAGTGAAGCTCTAGATTTTGGCTCATCTGCTGGAAATGCTTATAAAATTTTGGTTGATATGAGTGCAAATTCTTCATTGATGTCAAAAAGTAAATTTGCAGAAAGTTTTGCAAGTAGAGAGTTTTGTGAAAAAATGTTGTTTGGTACTGTACAAGCTAAAAGAAAAACTTATGAAGTTCTTTCTTCAGGGGAAGAAAACTTCAAAGAAGATGGAACAGATAAAGATGGAATTTTTGTTTGTGTAGTTTTTAAGTAGAAGATTGGTGCAACTTAAAATAAGTTGCTGTATAATATTGGCTTTAAAGTCAAAAAGTTAAATTTAACAAAAAGGATATAAGAATGCCATAGTTGATAGCAATGGTAATCGTAGTTGTTGGAGCAATGATTTATATGTTCCAAACATTTGGTGGAACAGGTGATAAAATCGAAGGTATTGCTCAAAAAACGAGTGTTATTACAAAGATTAATAATATTAAAAATGGTCTAAAATTGGCTGCTAAAAGTAATAATATAGGAATAGGTACTTCAACAGATACAGTTAATACTCTAATAGGACTAGCAAGGTTAGCATATTTTCCAGAACAAGTTAACAGCCAAATAACTACTACTTTAGCAGGAGCTGCAAGAACAGGAGATAGCTATAATGACTATTACGCAATTTCTTTTGGTGGGGAGGAGACTACAGTTACAAATTCTGCTATGAAAATATCTTTAGTTGCCCCTGTAGCAGGGATTGTTCCTGGTATTTATGTTGAATTCCAAACAGCTGGTTCTTTAGGTGCAAATGCAGGATTTTTAGAATCTCAAATAGCAAATGATTTGCAAGATATTGCCTATGTTGATAGAGCTGCAACGGCGATACCTACAACTTTAACAGCAAGAACAGGAACTACTACTACTGCACTAGATAGGAGACTTCCAACAACAACAACGGCAACGTCAACACAATTAAGTGATGGTAAATTTATTATTTATTTTAATGACTTTGGTGCAGACGAAGTTGTTATAGCAGACTAATATTTAGGCTTTATGCCTAAATATTCCATATTTTTAAAACAAAACCTAAGTGCTAAAACTTTCTAGCATTTACTTTTTGTTTTTACTCAAGTATAAGGTTTTTTCAAATGTTAGGAAATATATGGCTTTCATCCGCTCTTATTGTTATAGCTATATTTTCAGCAGGTGCTATGTACAAATCTTATAGTGATATCCAAGAAGCAAAACAAATCCAACAACACTACGAAATAATCTCAGAGATAAAAACACTTCTTGCAATTCAATACAATAAAGACCCAGACAAAATAACAAGAGATGAGATAATTGCACATTTACCCAAAGGGGAAAATTGGGAAAAGATATTATTACTTGATAGAAATAGTAATAGTGATTTATCAAATAAAGAGTTTATAAATAAAGATGGAAAGATTGAAATTTTTGGAGATGAAAAGTTAAAACTTCTAGCTTTAAAAGCAAAACTAAAAGATATAACAAATACAAATAACATAAGCCCTGTCAATGGAAAATATACCTTTGAAATAGGACAAAAAGAGAAAAACACTCTTGTAAAAGATACTAATATAGAAAAAAGTTTAAACAATGCAATTCACGCCTTATCAACAGATATTTTGTATGCTACAAATCCTGATAAATCAACAATTTTAGAAAATGTCATAAAAGAATTCACACCTTATGATGAAATGTATCAAGATTTTAGAACTGATTCTGAAATTGGATCTAATACTACTCTAACTGAAGAAATAAACAAAGAGAGAAAACAAAACTATTTTAAAGCAAAAATAAAAGAAAAACTCTACAAAAATGAATCATCAGTAGAAACAAGATTATACAAAGAATTGGAAAGCCTATTATGAAAAAGTTATTATTTATTTTTATTTTTTTATCAAATATTAGCTTTTCTTTGGATTTGAATGATTTCAAAGATAGACAAAGTATCTTACAAGATGTTAAAAGTATCATTTTGTATGAAGAATCAATAGCAAGAGCTTATGAAGAGTATATTTTGACAAAATACACTCTACCAACAATAACTGAAATTAAAACCATGATTGGAGATTTACAAAATTTGCAAAATGCAGATATTACTCCTTCTTTTTCTTTAAACAGCAATCAACTTACAAAAATCTCTTACAATCTAAGTGATGATATAAACAATGATGATATAAAAGCTTTATACCAAAGCAATACTTTTAGAAAAAGAACTTATTATCGAAACAATGAAATTAATTTTGTATTAGAAGATATTTTTGCAAAACATTTGTATGATTTGATAAAACAAAAAGGCTCAGGATTGGGAGTTTGTGCAGGTGTTGCAAATGCAGATTGTATCAATAATAATCATGTTTATATCAAACCTACTTACACTTTAGGAGTAATTACAGGTTTTTTGATAAATTATCACATTGATAAATTCAAAACAGGTCCTATTATCGTTACAAGTGACACTTCAAAACATATCACAGAAAAAGAGTTTGATTCTATCCCAAAAGGAGCATTAATCTATGATGTTACAGGAATTAAATATCTAAAAACTACTTCAGGAATAGAGGTTTTAAAATGATAAAAAATCTTTTTATTTTGATATTTTTAAGCTCTTTTTCTTTTTGTGAAGACTCTTTGACGGCTCAAAAACAAAATACTTTATATGTTCAAAATATGATAGACATAGAAGAAAAAATCGCAAAAAATTTTGAAAAATATCTTTTGACGCAATTCAAACTTCCAACAATAAATGAGTTATCAACAAATGAATATTTAGGAGCTAATTTTTCTTTGCAAAATAGGATGGGAGAAAATATAGCTTTTAAAGACAGCTCAAAATTACAAATAAAATATGCAATTTCTAAAAGCGAGTTTATCTCAGCCCAAGATTATATAGCTTTACTTTATAATAGAGATTTATATAGAGATTATACAACTGTAAGTTACGAAGTAAAAGATGACAAAATAGACTCAGAAAAATCATATGTAGAATTCAAACTAAAATCACAAGAAGCAAATACAATCTTTACTATTTTAAATGAAGGAAAAAGCATAGAAAAAACTTGTTCATCGACATTGGTTAATACATATTGTAATAATGATTCAAAAACTATTAGATGGTATAACGCTTCTTCTCAATGGATTGAATATAATAAAAAAGATTTTAGAACAGCCAATGTTACAACATCTATGAGCTTGGCAAGTGTTAAAACTGATTCTGAAATTTCAAAATTAGCAGTTGGTTCTTATATTTATATTCAAGGTTCTTCAAAATATTGATAAATTAGATGCTTTAGACCAGCAATCAAAAGAATTCTTCAAAGCAATAACAGGACTTGAAAAAGATTATTTAGAAGAGCAAGTTGCTGCAATTAAAAATAAAAGTGTTCAAAATAGTCCAAATCAAAATCCAAATCAACCCCAAACGTTAGTAAAAGAGGAGATAAAACTATCTCAAGAAGATTATGAAAAAAATGTTTTTACGCATCAAAATGAGATGGCAAGATTAACCACAGATTTTACACGAACAAAAAAATTAAAAGATTTAAAAATCAAAAGTATGTATTCATTTAATGGTAAAGATTATGTAGTTTTGGAATTAATAGATGAGACTCAAAAAACAACATCGACAGCATTAAAAGAGTTAAGTGCTAATATAGAAGGAAGATATATTGAAGGCGATAATATTTTAGGGCATAAAATCATAGATATAAATACTAGAACAAAAAGTATGGAACTATATAAAAAACTTGATGAAGAATACGGTTATACAATTTATTTAAGTAATTATGGTATTTCTGTGAGTGACTTGAAAAAAATATCAAAAGCAGAAGACGAAAAAGTAAAAACAGATGAAAAAGCTAAGAAAGAAGAGCCAAAAGCAGAAATAAAAGCAGAACAAAAAAATGAAGTAAAAGATGAATTTAAAGTAAAAAAAGCATTTGAACAAGTTAATTCAGAAAAAAATACTTCAGTAAAACAAGAGATCTCAAATTGTTTATATACAGTAAAAAAACAAAATCTAAATGTTAGAAATGAAACAAAAATAAATGCAAAAATATTAAGAATTCTAAAAATAAATGACCAGTTTACAATTAACCAAAAGAATAATGATTGGGTCGAAATAAATACGATTTACAAAAAAATCTCAGGTGACGTGATGGATGTATCAACTCAAAATAATTGGGTTCAAATTATAGATGAAAGTGTAAGCGTAGCCGATAAAAATTGTATGTAGGAAATAGTATTGGATAATTTAAATGAATATAAATCAAATATCGCTGTCAATATTGATAAAGTAATCGACAATATCGATACTTTAATCGGGAAATATAATAAATTCTTTAATATAGAAGAGATATTTTCAAGTGAGAATGGTGGAAAAACAAGATTAAATAGACAAGTTTTTAACGATAATCATGATTCAATTATTACGATAATTTCAGAAGTTAGTTTTTGTTTAGATGAAATATTAACTATTTTGAAAAACCAAATGAGGATGATTCTAAGTAAATATAATCAGTATGAAAAGAGTGAATTAGCGAATTTTGTATTTGATGATAAAAATTTCTTAGAGATTTTAGAATTAGATTTAGATACACACGGAATAAGTGGAGAAACAAAAATTAAATGTTTAAAAGATATGAAAGAATTTATAAATCTAAAGAATAAAATTTATAATTTTAAATATTTTATTGATATGTTTGATACGTCTATCTTTGACAAATATATAAACAAGTTAGGAATAGAAGATTTAATAAATAGTACGATTATTTTTGAAATAATTGATTCTTATGCTTTGCAATTTGAAGAACTTAAAAAACTTTCTATTGAAATTAAAAATATCAATAGTCAAAATGAAAAAATTACAAATTTTAGTAGTACAAACTCTTTATTAGAATTGCATAAAAGAAGAGCTGATAACTACAACTATGCAGGTGTTCGTTATAAAATTCTTATTGAATATTTTTGTGATATAGATTTGAAAAAACCAATAAATCTAAATATAGCTTATTTAGAAAATATATTATCATGTTTCATTGAACAATCATGTATGGATGTAATTAAAAAAGAGTTAAAAAAAGGAAAACTTCAAAAACAAATTGATGTAAATATTACTCTGAATAAAGGGATATTTCAGATTATTGTAAAAAATAATGGATTTGAAGTGAGAAATATTTATAATTTATTTTTATCAGACATAGATAATAAATATATCTTAGAAGCCAAGAATTTAGCCAATTTTTTAAATGCAAAACTTGATATTACAGCTTTGGATAATGAAGGAATGCAATATATCTTAACTTTAAACTTAAAGAAATAATATAAAACCAAAGGCAAAAGCCTTTAGTTAAAAATTAACTATCTTTAAAATTTCCAATAATCTCTTTTGCTTTTTGTAAAGCTTTATCACTAGAATTTTTATCAAAAGTTAAAGCAACTGCCATTCTTCTTCCCACATGGCTTTGCGGTTTTCCAAATACTCTAATAATAGAATCTTTTGTAAATGAAGAATCGAAAATATCAATTTGAGGATTAAAACTATCACCACTTGCTTTATATGCAGCACTTGCACCTGCTCCATAAGTTACATATTCAATCGGAAGACCTAAAACAGCTCTTACATGTAAAGCAAATTCACTAGCACTTTGAGTAATCATAGTAACCATTCCAGTATCATGTGGTCTTGGGCTTACTTCTGAGAAATAAACATCATCGCCTTTTATAAAAAGTTCAACTCCAAAAATTCCTCTTCCACCTAAACCATCAGTTATAGTTTTTGCAATTTCTTGAGATTTTTTGATAGCAACTTCACTCATATTCATTGGTTGCCATGAGAAGATATAATCACCATCTTTTTGAATATGTCCTATTGGTTCACAAAATACTGTATCTTTACCATTTCTAACAGTTAACATAGTAATTTCATAATCAAAAGTGATAAACTCTTCAACGATTAATTCACTAGCATCTCCTCTTGCTTCTTTTGCTAATTCCCAAGATTTTTCTAAATCAGCCTCACTTCTTGCAACACTTTGACCGTGACCTGATGAACTCATAACAGGCTTAATAACACATGGAAAACCAATTTTCGAAGCAGCTTTTTGTAAAGCTTCAAAAGTTGTAACAAACTCAAATTTACTTGTTGGAAGATTTAATTCAACTGCTGCAAATTCTCTAATGTTTTTTCTATTCATAGTTTTATTAACAGCATCTGCATTTGGAATTACATGAAATCCCTCAATTTCAGCTTCAAAAAGTGCTTGAATATTGATAGCTTCAACTTCTGGTAAAATAAAAGTTGGTTTTTCTCTTCTTATTACATCAAGAATTTCATTTTTATTTTTCATATTGATTGTATATGATTTATTAGCAACCAATTGTGCAGGAGCGTTGTTATAACTATCAACAGCAATTGTTTCAATTCCTAATCTTTGAGCTTCAATAATAACTTCTTTACCAAGTTCACCACTTCCAAGAAGCATGATTTTTATAGAATCAGATTTTAAAGGGGCAGGGAATTTCATATTTTTTATCCTTTTTTTATTAGTTTAGTTGATAAAATCTTTTATCGTAATTTTGCAAATTGTTTAAAAGGATTATATCCTTTAATATTTTTAAATAATCTTGTGCAATACCTGAATAATTTAGCATAGTTTGAGAAAGACTTAACCCATCAGGTTTTTGTTTATTTAGTCCTTGTTCATACCTTTGTTCTTGAAAAGCTTTATATGCGAAATTTCTATTTAAATTTAGCATATATACACTCATAGATTCTTCTAGGTTGTTAAATACTCTTACAAAGTGAGACGCCCCAAGCCTTCTTTTTCTAGGGATGATTCCAAAATTGGGATTTTGTGTCCAATGCCCAAAGATGTTGTTTGCTTCTTTAATAAATCTACTTTTCCCCCAACCACTCTCAATAGCTGCTTGTGCAATTGCTAAAGAAGGGGGAATAATGTCAATTTTCTTTAAATATTCTTGCAAAGAGTAAATGTTTTTGATTTTGTATTTTTGTTTGATTTGAAGAAGTTTGTAAAATGATTTAGAATCAAAATTGATATTGAGAATATTTGAAGAAAGATAGCTCTCTACAAATTTTCTTTCTTCATTTATTGAATTATTCTCTTTTAAAATCATATGGTATAAATATTCAACAAAATATGCTTTAGCCTCATTAATATCTTCTATTTCATAATATTCGCTAGGAAGACCTTTTGCGACTATTTCACTTTGTAAAGAACCTAATAAACAAAAACTAATTATTAGCTTTTTTGAGTTTGTAATTAAAAAGTTAAATAGATACATTTAGATATTTGTGGTAAAAACTTTTTTAACAGCACCTTTGAAATAAACTGTATCATTTTTTATCGACAAAGTTAATTCTTCTGCACTTTTTGGGTAAACAAAAGTACTATCTTTTACAAGTTCTAGTTCATTTGCTCTTAAAAAACATGCGGCCATTCCCGTTCCACAAGCAAGAGTTTCACCTTCCACACCTCTTTCATAAGTTCTAACTTTTATAATGCCATTTTCAATTTTTGCAAAATTAACATTTGCATTATATTCATATCTCATTTTCTGGCATAATTCATGGTTATAAAGCTCTAAATCATTAACTATAGTTACTAAATGAGGAACTCCTGTATCTACTAAATGCCAAACAAAACCATTTTGGATAAACTCTTCTTTTATAACTTTTGGTTGCGTTAATTGAGTTTCAACAATATTATTTTCAACGCATGATTTGATTAATCCAGCTCCTGTTAAAAACTCTATTTTATTTGATTCAACTAAACTATTAGTAAAAGCATAATGAGAAACAGCTCTTGAGGCATTTCCACACATAGCAGCATGGCTTCCATCGCTATTATAAAATAGCCATTTAAAATCTGCTTCTGAAGAAGGAACTAATACTACAAGTCCATCAGCACCAATTCCTTCTGTTCTGTTACATAGTTTTATCGCATCATTTGCATAATCTTTTTCTATAAAAGTGTGGAAAATCACAAAGTCATTTCCACTTGCACTATATTTTGTATATGTCATATAATCTCTCCTATGATTCTTTCAACTTCTTTTTGAAGATGTTTTAAATTTTGTGAATTGTCTATTACCATATTGGCTAATTTTCTTTTTTCTTCTATATCCATTTGATTTGAGATTTTTAGTTTTGCTTCATTTTCATCTATATTATCTCTTTTCATAAGTCTTTGTATTTGTAGCTCTTTTGGGGTATAAATTACTAAAGATTTAGAAATAGGATAGTGCATTTTCTCAAAAAATAGTGGAATATCTACAAAATAGGGTTTATTTTGTTCTTCAAATATTTTTGACTCTTTAATAATTTGCTCTTTTATTAGTGGATGCAGTAGAGATTCTAATTTTAATTTATTTTCTTCATTTGAAAATATAATTTTCCCTAACTCTTTTCTTAAAACTTTTCCATTTTGAACATATTGTTCACCAAACATTGAAGCAATTTTATTTGAATTCTCATCTAATAATCTGTGAGCTATTAAATCAGCATCAATTGTTAAGAAACCATGAAGTTTGAAGAGGTTACAAACAGTACTTTTTCCTGTTGAAATACCGCCTGTTAGTGCGATAGCGTTTTTAAATAAATCATTACTCATAGAAAAGATTCTACAATAATAATGATTTATTTAAATTTAATAGCAGTTTTATCTTTTTGCGATACCTGTTAAAGCTCGGTGTTCAGAAGCTGGGAATACAAAAGAAGCCATATGGATTTCCGCTGAATAATAATCTAAACCATCAAGTAAATCAGCTCTTTGGAGATTTATGTCAGCTGTTGGATGATATCTTTTTGAAGCAATAATTGAGGTGTTATGACCAAATTTAAATGGCATAGCAATCCAAAATTTTGAACCAACAAGGTTTAAATCATTAAATAATTGTTCTTCATTTTTTGAAAATGCTTTTGAAGCAAAAGCGATTAAACCATCTTCTTTTAAAATAATTTCAATATTCGCTAATAATAATTGGTCTATTTTCACATCGGTTAAAATTATTACATCAATGTTTTTTTCATTTTTAGATGTGATTATAGAAACATCTCCAAATTCTACATTTGAAGTTTTATAGTGTTTAGCAGCTTGATTTTTTAAACTCTCATTTACTGTTCCAACAATTAGAACATTTGAAGCTTCTTTGTGCGTACATAACGGTAAATGTACCATCATTTCATTAAATGCGTTATTATCTTTCATTATATATAGTCCTTAATATTTATAAACATTTCGCTATAATACCCAAAAAATTTTAAAGTAATCGCAAGATTTTGAAAATAGAATAAAAAAAAGGTGAATAATGGCAACAGTTAGTTACAAAGATGCTGGAGTTGATATTGATGCTGGAAATCAGTTTGTAGAAAATATCAAACCTTACGTAAAATCAACAATGATTCCTGGCGTTTTAGGTGGAATAGGTTCATTCGCAGGTGCTTTTGAATTACCAAGTGGTTATAAAAAACCTGTAATTCTATCTGGAACAGATGGAGTTGGAACAAAACTAAAACTTGCAATTGATGCAAAAAAATTTGATACAGTTGGAATTGACTTAGTTGCTATGTGTTCAAATGACTTATTATGTAACTTTGGAGAACCATTATTTTTCCTAGATTATTATGCAACTGCAAAACTTGATGTAAATGAAGCAACACAAGTTGTAAAAGGAATTGCTGAGGGTTGTATCAGAAGCGAGTGTGCTTTAGTTGGTGGTGAAACTGCTGAAATGCCAGGAATGTACAAAGAGGGTGATTTTGACTTAGCTGGTTTTTGTGTTGGAATCGCTGAAAAAGATGAGTTAAATAGAATTGACAAAATCAAAGCTGGTGACACATTAATTGCATTACCATCTTCTGGTGTTCATTCAAATGGTTTTTCATTAGTTAGAAAACTTTTACTTGAAAAATTAGGAATGTCTTTAGATGATGATTTCCAAGGGAAACCACTTAAAGATGTTTTATTAGAACCGACTAGAATTTATGTAAAAGAGTTCAAAGCTAATAAAGATAAAATCAATGCTTTAGCACATATTACTGGTGGTGGAATTACTGAAAATTTACCAAGAGTTTTACCTGATAATTTAAAAGCAGTTGTAAAAAGAGCAGATGTTAGAGTTTTACCAATTTTTGAATTTATGGGACAACATGTAGAACTAGAAGAGATGTACAGAACATTTAATATGGGTGTTGGTATGGTTTTAGTTGTAAGTGAGCAAAATGTAGATTCAGTTTTAGCTAACACTGATGGTTATGTGATAGGTCACATTGCTGAAGGTGCTAAATGTGTTGAATTTATCTAATATTTTTTAGATAAAAAGTTAAAAGGGTAAGTTCATAATTGAACTTACCCTTTTTTTATATCCTTATAATATTTCAAAATTTCCACAACTTTAGAAGCATATCCCCATTCATTATCGTACCAAACTAAAAGTTTTATCATATTATTTATAACATCAGTGTATCTATGATCGATTATTGTTGTAAATTTTTCCTTTTTAAAATCACTTGAAACCAAAGGTTCAAAGTTATTTAAAACTATTGGAAAACCTTGATTTTTTTCATACTCTTCAAAAAGTTCAATTATCTCATTTTTTGTTGATTTCTCTTTTGTAAATAAAGTTACATTTATAGCTCCCACTGTATCTGTTGGAACTCTTAGTGAACTTGAACTTATTAGATTTTGATTGATATTTGGAAGTACAAAAGAACAAGCTTTTATAGTTGTTGTTTTATTTGGAATAATATTTTGTGTAGATGACCTACCAAATTCAAAGTTACAATTCACTTCTCTTGTATCACTTTTTACAAAACTTCCATCTAAAACTCTTTGATGATTTAATAAAGGATGAACAGTAAGAATATCTCCACATAAAATCTCTTTTTTATCATTTATAAGTTTTAAAGCAGGAAGTAGGGCTGTTGCATTACAAGAACTTGTAGATATGATTTTGTGAATATTAGGGTTTAAATCTTTTTCATTTACTCCTAAAATCACATTTATATCAGCTTCATTATTTGGATGAGTTAAAAATATTGCAATTACTGGAAGATTTTTTAAAAGCTTAATATCCTCTTTTTTTCCACTTGAATCAATGATAATATCAATATTTTTTAAATCTATTTTTTCTAAAGAATCAAAGTTTGTGATTTTTATTTTTGATGTTGAGTTTTGAATATAGTTATTTTCAACGATTTTAAATCTATCTTCATATTTTCCATATGTTGAATCATAATTTATTGAATAAACTATATTTTCAACATATGGATTTATTTCATTGATTGCAACAACTTCAAAATCTTTATTTGTAATTAACTGTTTTAAAACAGCTTTACCAATTCTACCAACACCATTTAAAAGAATTTTCATAATTTAACCTACATTTTTTTATAGGGAAGTATAGTTAAATTCTAATTATACTTTAGCCATTTCAATAAATAAAAAGTGTGAATTTTCCAAAGCTTTTATTTCTATTTCTTCAATATCAACTATTTCCATCGCATCACCAGCATTTAAAGTAATTTCATTTATATTCGAACTTCCTTCAATTTGTACAAAATAAACTTGTCTATCTTCTTTGATTTCAAACTCTAATAATTTATTAATTTCTAGTTCACTAACATAAATATTTACATCTTGATAGATTTTTATATCAGCAGTTCCTTCTTGGCTTGAAACTATATTTAGCAATGTATTTTTTCTATCAATTTCTTCAAATCTTTTTGAACCATAAAGTCTAGGAAGTCCAGCAAATGGTGGAATAATCCAAATTTGTAAAAGTCTTAAATCTTCACTTTTATGAACATTATGTTCACTATGATATATTCCATCTCCTGCACTTAAATATTGAACTTCACCTCTTTTTAAAGTCTCAGAGTTTCCCATAGAATCTTTGTGAGTAATCTCCCCATTTACAACATAAGAGATAATTTCCATATTTGAGTGTGGATGAGTGTCAAAACCAGATTTAGGATGAACAATATCATCATTTAAGACTCTTAAAACTCCAAAATTTATATTATTTGGATTTCTATATTGGGCAAATGAGAAATGAAAACGGCTTTCTAACCAACCTAAATTTGATGTTCCCATATTTTCTTTTGGTAATTTTTTTAACATTTTAACTCCTTGTCAAAAATAAAACTTTCCATTGAGATATTTGAATACAACATCTCACTATTAAATGATTTTCCTTTTTTATTTATAGCATTTCCAAAAGCTATAAACATAGGTAAAAAATGCTCAATTGAAGGATGATTTTTATAAAAATTTATGTTTTTCTGAATATTTCTTAACTTTTCTTCTTTCGCATTTTCAATAATATCAATCATATCATCATTAAATTCTTTTGCGTAATTTCTTATGTTTGGGTTCATACTCATATCACCTAAATTATGAGTAATTCCACCACTACAAATAATCAAAGCTTCATCTTTAAATTGTTGAAGTTTTTCTCCTAACTCTAGTAATTGGTTTATATTATATGAAGTAGGAATACTTATTTGTAGTACTGGAATTTCAAGATGTTCATACATTAATGCAAGAACATTCCAAACTCCATGGTCATAACTTTTTCTATTTTCATCGATTGAGATATTAATATTCTCTTTTTTTAATTTCTCAATCAAATCTAAAGTCAATTTTTCATCACTATTTATCTCATATTTTACTTTATATAATTCATCTTCAAAACCGTAAAAATCGTACATGATTTTATTTGCTTTGGGGCTAATGATATTTAAATCTTTTGTTAAATAATGTGCAGAAAATATAATTATATATTTTGGTTTTTCTAAACTATCTGCTAATTTTTTTATATTTTGTTTAGATTTTATATCACTTAAAATTATATTTGGAGCGCCGTGTGAAATAAATAGTGTTTGATTCATGATTATTGTGCTAAAACACCCTCAATATCAATTGCCAATTTAACATCATCAGATACAGCAACTCCACCAGTTTCTAAAGCTTTATTCCAAGTTAAACCAAAATCACTTCTTTTAATTTTTCCATTAAGTGAAAAACCAGTTCTTTGTTTTCCCCAAGGATCTTTAATTACAGAACTTGTTTCTAAATCAAGTTTGATATTTTTTGTTACACCTTTCATAGTGAAATCACCATAAACTGCATCTTTTTCAATTTTTGTTGATTTAAAAGTGATTTTTTGAAATTTAGCTACATCAAACATATCTTCAGCTTTTAAATGTTCATCTCTTTTTTCATTTGCTGTATTAATTGAAGCAACAACAATTTCACCATTTATTGATTTTAATGTATTTGTTTTCTCATCAAATTCAAAAGTTCCAGCAACATCGTTAAATTTACCAGTAACATTTGTAATCATCATATGTTTTACTGTAAAACCAGCATTTGTATGACTTGAGTCGACATTATAAGTACCTGCAAATAATGCAGTTGAAACAGCAATTGATGCTAAACTTAATTTTAAAATTTTCATAGTATTCCTTTTATTATTTTATTTTACTAATTAGTAATATTAAAGCAAAAAAATTAATTTGCTTTGTAAACTTTATTCAACAAATCATATAAAGTATTTAATTCTTCATCACTTAAAACTTCCAACGCATGAGCTAGATTTTTTGCATGATTTGGGAAAACCTCTTCAATAACATCTTTACCTTTTTGAGTAATAGATAATATTGACGCTCTACTATCATTTGGATCTTTAATTGAAGTTATCCATTCATCTCTTTTAAGATTTTTAACAACAACAGTTATATTTCCAGGTGTACTCATAGTTAATTTTGTAATTGAACCAATATTTAAATCACCTAAATGATATAAAACTTCCAACACTTTAAATTGATTAAACGTAAGATTATGTTTTGATAAATAATTTACTGTTAAATTTGTAATTTTTAAACTAGCTTTTTCTAACCTAACAACAGTTTTCATAGCTTTATCAGTTCTTGTACCATAAGATTTTAACGATTTTTTATTCATAAACATACTCCTTTTGAAATTATAGTACTAATTAGTACTAATGTCAAGAGCTTGTTAATAATTTCAAAGAATAAGTGAAATAAATACTTAACCTTTTCATAATCATATTTTAGATAAAATATTCCGTTTTGCTATAAAAGAATGAAAAATAAGGATACTAAAATGCTATTGACGCCAGGTCCAACTCCAGTACCAGAATTTGTAAGAAAAGCGATGGCTGATATTACGATTCATCATAGAACTGAAGAGTTTGAAGCGATTTTTAAAAATACTAGAGAATTATTAATTGAAATTTATGATATGCCTGAAGTTGTAATGTTAGCTTCAAGTGGTACAGGTGCTATGGAAGCTTGTGTTACAAATTTAACACATAAAAAAGCACTTACTATTAATTCAGGAAAATTTGGTGAGAGATTCGGAAAAATTTGTGCTGCATTTGGTATAGATTACACTGAAATAAAAAATGAATGGAATACTCCTGTGAGTGTTGAAGCTGTTGTTGAAGCAATAAAAGCTGATTCTTCAATAGATGCTGTATTTATTCAAATCTGTGAAAGTGCTGGTGGATTAAGACATCCAGTTGAGCAAATTGCTGCTGAAATTAAAAAAATTAATAAAGATATTACAATAGTTGCAGATGGAATTACAGCAGTTGGTGTTGAAAAAATCGATACTACAAATCTTGATGCTGTTGTAACAGGGAGCCAAAAAGCTTTAATGTTACCACCAGGTCTTGCAATGATTGGATTATCAAATGCAGCAGTTGCTAAAATAGAATCAAAACCAAGAGGTTACTATTTTAATTTAGCAATTGAAATTAAAAATCAAAGAAAAAATACAACTGCATGGACGGCTGCAACTACACTTATTATTGGTTTAGGTGCAATTTTAGAAAAATTAAAAGCAGATGGTTTTGAAAATTTATATGCTAAAACAGCTCTAAGAGCAAATGCCACAAGAGAAGCTTTAAAAGCTATTGGATTTGATATTTATCCAAAAACTCCTGCAAATGCTATGACAACAGCATATACAGAACAATCAAGTGCAATTAGAAAAATATTAGAAAACAAATATAATGTAAATATTGCAGGTGGACAAGATCATTTAGCTGGTAAAATTTTTAGAATTAATCACATGGGATTAGTTGAAGATTATGAAGCATCTTGGGCTGTAAATGCAGTTGAATTAGCACTTGATGATTTAGGTATTAGAACTTTTGATGGAACTGCTAATAAAGTTTTTGCATCAAATATGTTTAAAGGAAATTAAGAATAATGATTTTTGAACACGAAATTCCAAAAGGAAGTCGATTATACTTTGGAGCATCTGCTAAAAGAAAAAGAGTATTAGAAAATCAAGTTTGCGATATTTTAGAAAATAGTGGATTTGAAGAAATTTTAACACCGAATTTTTCATATTCACAACATCAAGCTATTGCAAATGAGAAAAAGCTAATCAAATTTTCAGATGAGCAAAATGAGCAAGTATCTTTAAGAGCCGACTCAACTTTAGATGTAGTAAGAATTATTACAAAAAGATTAGGAAGAACAACAACACATAAAAAATGGTTTTATGTTCAACCTATTTTTACTTATCCATCGAAAGAAGAGTATCAAATTGGATGCGAGTGGATAGATCATAATAATATTGCTGATATTATGAATTTAACAGCAGATATTTTAAAAGCATTAAATATTGAACCCATTTTACAGATATCAAACATAAATATTCCAAGATTAGTTTGTGGTGAATTAAATATTGATATTGAGTTATTTAAAAATGGTGAAATAGCAACACTATTTAAATTAAATTGTGATTGGTTAAATAAACTTATCAAAGTTAAAGATATCGCTAGTTTGGAAAAGGTAATAGATATTATTCCTAAATCTATTAAAATAGAATTAGAAAAACTTCTTTTAAATGCAAAGGAAGTAAATTATTCAAATATCATAATTGCACCACTTTATTATGGGTCATTAAGATATTATGATGGTATTTATTATAGAGTTATAAATGAAAATTTAACTTTATGCAATGGTGGAATGTATTCAAGTGATGGTATAAATTCGCTAGGTTTTGCACTATACACAGATAATTTATTAAAAATTTTAGAGGATTAAGAATGAAGGCAGATGTAATAGTTGGTATCCAATGGGGAGATGAAGGAAAAGGTAAGATAGTTGATATGCTTGCTCAAAAATATGATATGGTTTGCAGGAGTCAAGGCGGACATAATGCTGGTCATACTATTTGGGTTGATGGCGTTAAATATGCTTTACACTTAATTCCTTCAGGAGTTTTAAATCCAAAAGCTATAAATGTAATTGGGAATGGTGTTGTTTTATCACCTGAAAATATTATCAAAGAGATGAGTCAATTTAAAAATTTAGAAGGAAGACTTTTTATCTCTGATAAAGCACATTTAAATTTACCATATCATGCTTTAATTGACCAAGCAAAAGAGAGATTAAAAGGTGACAAAGCTATTGGAACAACTGGAAAAGGAATTGGACCTGCTTATTCTGATAAAATTAATAGAGTTGGGCATAGAGTTGGAGAATTATTAAATCCAGCAAAATTGACTAAATCTATCTTAGAATATTTTGAACAAAATAGAGCGATTTTTGATGTATTACAAATAGCAACTCCAGATGAAAAAGAATTATTTGAAGAGTTATTAGAATATAGTCAGAAACTAGTTCCTTTCGTTGCAAATACAACAAATATGGTTTGGAAAGCACTTGATGAAAATAAAAGAATATTACTTGAGGGTGCGCAAGGAACTATGCTTGATATTGACCATGGAACATATCCTTATGTAACTTCTTCAAATACTGTAAGTGCAGGTTCTTGTGCAGGTTTAGGATTAAGTCCTAAAGATGTGGGAATCGTAACAGGTATTACAAAAGCTTACTGTACAAGAGTTGGAAATGGACCTTTCCCATCAGAAGATTTTGGCGATGATGGTGAAAAAATGGTTACTATTGGAAAAGAGTTTGGAACAACAACCGGAAGAAAAAGAAGATGTGGTTGGTTTGATGCCGTTGCTGTAAAACACGCAGGGAGATTAAATGGTTGTGATCAATTAGCCTTAATGAAACTAGATGTTTTAGATGGATTTAAAACTATTAAAATTTGTGTAGCTTATGAATTAGATGGAAAAAGAATAGATTATGTTCCTACAAGTTTAGATGAGGTTAAACCAATTTATGAAGAGATCGATGGTTGGGATAGTGTTGTCGGAATTAGAGATTATGATAAATTGCCAGCTAATGCAAAAAAATATATAGAAAAAATAGAAGAGATTACTTCTGTTAGAGTTGGAATCGTTTCAACATCTCCTGAACGAGATGACACAATTATAAGGGGGTAAAAAAAGATGAGAATGAAATTACATCATACGCCATATGTCTCAAGAAGAATTACAAGAGATTTAGCAAGTTGTGACTTTGTGGAGATTAGAAAAGAAAAACATAGTATTGAAGCAGAAGTTGAAAGAATATTAGATGTGGATATTGAAAAAGAGTTTAGCTTAGATGAAAAAGTTCAAGAGATTTTAGAGGCTCAAGAAGAAGAAATCGAGTATCTAAATGCTGATAGGAGACAACTTTTTTGGATGACTAAAAAAAGATTAGCAAATGATTTTGGAGTTATTTTAAATAATGAAGATAGATTTTCAGATATTGCACATAAAATATTAGACTATTTATGGGAAGAAGATTTTATACATTATACATGTTCTGATAATCAAATTAAAAATGTAATTTTTGCTTCTTTAGATGATTTTATCAAAGGTTTTGAAAAAGCCGATAGTGAAGTTATGGCAAAATTGAAAAATTACAAAAGAAAACTAATACCAGGGACTGAGGATTATGATCTTGTATATCACAGATTATATGAAGAAGAATTAACAAAAAGAGGATTAATATAAATGCAAAAAGTATGGATATATTTAGAAAATGGGACATTTTTAGAAGCGAAATCTTTTGGTGCGACAGGAACATCTGTTGGAGAAATAGTTTTTAATACATCATTAACTGGATATCAAGAGATTATTTCTGATCCATCTTATGCAGGACAATTTATTACTTTTACAATGCCAGAAATTGGAAATATTGGAGTAAATGACAATGACATGGAAAGTAGAGTTTGCCATTGTAAAGGTGTATTAGTTAGAAATTATCATGCTGAATATTCAAATTATAGAG
>ERZ724503.374-NODE-374-length-18806-cov-17.221695_pt1 | contig 18806 bp, 19 predicted proteins | sample MGYA00376036_ERZ724503 | MGnify/ENA primary metagenome ERZ724503 (study PRJEB28724, sample SAMN07190885) | wastewater metagenome | isolation source: influent of sewage treatment plant in Hong Hong | place: Hong Kong | collected 2016-03-17 ...
AATTCGGCAAAATGTAAAAGTTGTCATGAAGATATTTTTAATCAATGGGCTGATTCAAACCATAAAAATTTAGTAGGAACAAATCCATATTATCTAGTTTTAGAGGATTTAGCGGCAAAAGTTGAAGGAGAAGATTTTAGAAAATGGTGTATGGGATGTCATAATCCAAGTGCGGTTACTACAGGTTTAGGTAAAACAACACATACTATGGATAAACTTTTTGAAAGTGGTGCAAAAACATTGGTTGAGGAGTTAAATACTTTTAAAAATGAAAAGCTAGAAGAGGGTGTTTCTTGTATAGCTTGTCATAGAATTACAAAAATAGAGGATGTAGGAGGAAATGCCGCATACACTTTAAATCTTACACAAAGAGAAAAATATGTTTTTGAAGATACTCCTCATAAAACAGCTCAATGGTTAAGTGAAAAGTTTATAAATTCAAAACCTCAAGCACATTTAGATAGTTATATGAATCCTGTTTATAAACAGAGTGTTTATTGTGCTTCTTGTCATGATGAGTTTACTCCTGGAAGTGGAACTAAAATAGTTTCTACTTTTAAAGAGTGGCAAGAATCAAGTTTCAATAATCCAGAAGACCCAACTAAACACAAAACTTGTATAGATTGTCATATGACATTTTTAGAAAATGAAAAACTTTCTCCTCTTCAAGGTCAATCTACAAATGGTGGAAAAGTAAAAAAAGATGTTAAAGTTCACTATTTTTCAGGTTCAAATCACTTTTTATCAGGTCTTAAAAATGAAGTACATGAAGACCAAACTATACAACTTCTTAAGACTTCTGCAAAATTAGATGTAGATTTTAAAGAGAATAAATTGTTTGTTGGAGTAACAAATATTGGAGCAGGACATCATCTGCCAACAGGGGTTTCTGATTTTAGAGAATTGTGGCTTGATATTACTGTAAAAAATAGAAATGGAGAAGTTATTTTTGAATCAGGTAAATTAAATGAAGAGGGAAATCTAACTGAAGATGCAAGACCTTTTATGAAAGTTTTTGGAGACAAAGAGGGAAAACCAGTAGGTCTTTTATTCTGGAAATATGAAAAATTATTGAGCGATACTAGAATTAAAGCAGGAGAGAGAAGGGTTGAAGAGTATAGTATTGATAAAAAAGTTGAAGATAAACTACTATATCCTTTAACAGCAACTGTAAAATTAAATTTTAGAGTTTATCCACAATGGGTAACAAGTGCCGTTCAAAAAGCATTTCCAAATTTGCCAAATCCACCAGTTGTAGAATTAGAAAAAGCTGTTAAGGAATTTGAAAATTAATTTCTTTAAATCTATATCAAAATAGTGTATATTTGAGTGGTAGAAAAGAGAAAGAAAGCACACTTTCTCTTTTTTAAAAGGAAGAGCCAGAATGAGTTTAAATAGGTTAAAATTTTTAAAAAGCTCTTATAATAAATCGCTGCAAAATTTATTATAGAAGAAGTATATAAAAATAAAATGTAAGAAAAGTGTCCTTTTTTTAAAAAAACTCAATTTCACAAACAACTTGTGCATGGTCACTATTTAATAAAGAACCATTTTGATTTTTTAGAAGATGGTCATTTAATACTTTGTAAGAAATCACTTCTGCTATAGAATTCTTTTTTCTTTTATCAAACTCTTTTGAAACAAAAATATAATCTAAAACATTTCCTTTTCCTGCAAAATAGCTTGTAGGAGTTCTGTTTATTCCTTTGAATTCTGGATGTGGATTATAAACTTCTTTTTTTATTAGATGATAGGCATCAATTAATAAATAATCATCTTTTTTCAAATTTTCTTCATGATATTTTTTATTGCTTAAGGCTTCAATTGTAACTGAAAATTCTTTATCATTTAAATCAGCAAGTAATATAGAAGGCTTTTTATTTAATTTGATATTACTATAAATAGAACTTGCTTCACAAAGCCTTTGTTTCAAAGATAAAGAATAACCATCTTTTAGAGCTTTTTGAACTTTTTCTAATTTCTCGTTTAATTTTGTCTCTTTAGTAAAAATATATTCAAATTCATTTTCTCTATTTGATTTTAAGTGACAAACATATACATCCAACTCTTTTTCATTTGGAAGCATAATAGAGGCTTTTATTGGTTCTCTTGAAAACTTAAAAAAGCCATCAAGATGATGTTTTTTCAAAGTTGAAAAATCAGTTTGTACTTTTTTTAAATTTTTTATTGGGAATTTTGAAGCGATAGCCACAGTTGTTGTTGTATAGATTAATTCATCAGTCTTATTTGTTTTTGCTTTATCTACAGTTTTAAAATATTTAAAACCGAGTTCTTTTGTCAACTCTTTTAAAGCATCTTTTGAAAAAACCTCTTGAAAACCTATGATGTCACAATTCATAGAGTTAATTTGTTTTTTTATCCAAGCAATTTTTTCTTCCCATTCTATGATGGTAAATTTTTCTTTTTTTGTATACCATGAATAAGGTGGTTCTACAAATTGAAAAAGGTTGAATGTTCCTATTCTTATTTTCATAGTTTATTGTATATAAATACAATTTCTCCCAAGTCTTTTAGCTTCATATAAATTATCATCAGCCTCTTTATAAAGTTTGTCACTATTAATAATTTCAGAAGATTCTTTTGATACTAAACCAATAGAGATTGTCAAATATTTACAAACAGTACTTCCGCAATTTTCTATTTTTAAATCTTCTATATCCTGTCTTATTAAATTTGCAAATTCAATAGCTTTTTCTTTGTCTAAAGTAGTTAAAATCCCGAACTCTTCACCACCTAATCTAAAAGCAAAATCACTAGCTCTATTTGTTCTGTGTTTTAGTACTTTTGACACTTCTTCAAGAGCTGTATCTCCTTTTTGATGTCCGTATGTATCGTTATATTGTTTAAAATAATCAATATCTAAAATTAAGAATGAGAGATGGTTTTTTTCTCTTTTTGCACGATTTATCTCTTCATTTATTTTTGTATTAAAAAATCTTCTGTTATAAAGTTTTGTTAATTCATCAGTTATTGAAAGAAGTTCAATATGTTTTTTATCTGTAATATTTGTTCTAATTGCTGTAAAACCATGGATTAAATTATTTCTAAAAATAGGGCGAATTATTGCAAAAACCCAATAATCTTCCCCTTTTTTATTTCTATCTTTAATCTCCCCTTTCCACTCTTTTCCACTAAGAAGCTCTTTCCACATATTGTCATAAAACTCATCACTTGTTTGTGGATGTCTTACTACACCGTGGGATTTCCCTATTAACTCTTTTTTACTGTAGCCTGATATTTCACAAAAAGCTTCACTAACATCTGTAATTATTCCATTTTTATCTGTTGTAGAAATGATGATATTTTCATTTACTATTTGTATGTAATTTTGTAACTTTTTTTCTATTCTATTTTTATTTTCAAGAGCTGTATTTAGATTGTTTGCAAGAAGAACAAACTCTTTATAGGTTAAATCTTTCGTATTTATTTTTTCATTGTTTTTTGAAGCTTTATTGAAAGAAGAGATTAAATTATTAATATTTTGATTTATATAATTAGACATTTTTTCAGAGATATAATATATTGTTATAAGAAGTATTATAAAAATTATTATCATAGATTTTACTTGGTTATTTATTGTTTGGTTAAATATCTCTTTTTTTCTTTGTAACTCTTTTTCTATTTCATCTAAATAAACACCAGAACCAATAATCCAATCATATTTTTCATATGTTCTTACGAAAGAGATTTTATCAAATTCTTCTTGGGTATTTATTTTTTTAAATTTATATGTAAAAAAACCTCCAGCAGGATTTTTTGAGGCTTCAATTTGTTTTTGCATAAGTTCAGGAAAAGGGTGCTTTGAAGGTTTTTCTATTTTTTTACCATCAAAAACTAAAGTATTTCCATTCATTGAATTTACAAAAATATAGCCACTATCTTCAAATCTAACAGAAGCTATCCACTCTAAAAGTTCATTTTGATTTTTTTCTCTAATTTCATCGATATATTCGCCTGTTCCAATATGCCAATCAAATGGTTCAAAAAGTTTTACAAAAGATATTTTAGAATAAGTTTTTGTGTCATTTATATTTGGTTTTACAAAAGAATTAGTTATAAAACCCTCTTTTTTCTCAAGTGCGATTTTTGCTTGTTCTTGTATGATAAAAGAGTCCTTTCCATCTTTTAAGTACCATATATCTTCATATTTATGAAGTTTTAACTCTTTATTAAAAAGAATAGCTTGACCTTTGTTGCTATTTATAAAAAAATAAGTACTATTATTTTGATATTGAATATTATTCAAAGTGCTTGCAATTAAGTATTTTATTTCATCAGTTGTTTTTGTGTTTTTATTGGTTTCATAAATATTCATAGCAATACTATAAGCTTGAAGAACTCGCTCTTTTAGTCTTTCTTGTACGGCTTTTTCTAAGCTTTCTTCCTTGTGTTTTATTAAGTCATAAACACTAGTTACTTCTCTTTTAATCTCTCTTTTTTTTATTTCAGTAAATTCATCTTTTATATAAGAATTATCTTTTGCAAAATTATTGTATTGAAAAAAAATAGATACAAAAAAAGCTAAAAAAGTTGAAACAAAAGCTATTATAAATATAAATCTTTTTGTAAATTTTGATAATTGCATTTTAATTTTTCTTCTATTTTATTTTTATTAATAAAACATTGTATCTAAATAATGATTATTAATTGATTTTAAGGGTTTTTTATATGATTAAGATTCCATTAATATAAAATTTATAAATCGTTAAATACAGCATGTAATAATTTCACATATCAAAAAAAAGGATTTAAAATGAATACAAAAAATAAAGCAATTGCAGGATTATTTTTAGGAACACTTTTAGCAGGAAGTTTATACGCAACTAATGGTGATATGGATAAAAGAGCAGATCGAGGAAATGGTGATAAATCAAGTTGTATGATGAAAAAAGGTAAACCACATGGAATGGAAGAAAAAAGAGGAGGTGCTTTTTTTGGAATATTTAAGCAATTAAATTTAACTGCTGAACAAGAAGATAAAATTGAACAAATAATAGCTGACTCAAGAAAAAATATAAAAACACCTGATGAAGCATTTACAAAAGATGGTTTTGATAAAGCTAAATATATTCAAATTATGAATGAAAAAAGAGATAATATGTTAAAATCGCAAGCTGAAGTTATCGAAAAATCATATGCTATTTTAACTCCTAAACAAAAAGAGCAATTAAAAGTTCTTATGGACTTACAAAAAGAGAGAATGGATAAAAAACTATAAGGATAAATTTTGATAAAAATTGCAATGATAGAGGATGATTTAGAATTAGCTAGTGTTCTAACACAATATTTAAAGCAATTTAATATGGAAGTTACGAACTATGAAGAGCCATTTTTGGCTCTTTCTTCTTTAAAAATCAATAAATACGACCTTGTTATTTTGGATTTAACACTTCCTGGAATGGATGGATTAGATGTTTGTAAAGCAATAGTTAAAAACTTTGATATTCCGATTATTATTTCAAGTGCAAGAAGTGATATAACTGATAAAGTTACGGCGTTACAATTAGGCGCTGATGATTATTTACCAAAACCTTATGACCCAAGAGAACTTGAAGTAAGAATAAAAACAATATTACGAAGATTTAATCACTCAAATATTCAAGAAGAAGTAGTTAATAAAACTTTTTTATTAGACCTAGAAAAAAAAGAGATTACAAAAAATGGTAAATATATAAAATTAACAGCAGGAGAGTTTGAGGTTTTATCTTTACTTATAAAAAGAGAAGGATTTATTATCTCAAGAGAGGATATTTTTGATAATTCTGATTTACTAAATCAAGAAGATGAAAATTCAGGCTCATTGGCTGTTATTATAAATAGAATCAGACATAAAATTGAAGAAAATCCAAAAGAACCACAGTTTTTACATACAATTCGAGGAATGGGATATAAATTTATACAATGAATAAACAATCAATCTTTTTTACAATAGCTGTTAGTTTTATAATTTCGATTATTTTAGTAATAGTAAGTTTTTTAATATTAATAACTCATAGTTATAAAATCAATGAAATGATGATTTTCGATAAATATGAACATGTTATAAAAAGTGCTATGAAGCAAAATAAAGATTTTTATGATGAAAGATTTTTAGAGAGATTAAAAGAGTTAAACTATATATTTATAGATGATATAAATGAGATTAATAGTGTAACTTACAATATCCAAACAAAGGTTTTAGCTCAAAGAGTTCATCCTAAAAATAGAGATATTTTAAGAATTTTGAAGTTAAAAGAGAAAAACTATATTTATATCAAATCAGATAGAAGAAATTTAACTTTTTTAATAAAAGATGAAGATTCAAATGAACAAGAGTTTGAAAATACGACTATTTATATTATTTTAGTTTTTGCTATTTTATTTATTACAATTATTTTAGTTTATTTGATAACTTTACGAAAATTAATGCCTTTAAAAATTTTAAAAGATAAAGTAAAAACTTTAGGAGATGAGAACTTTGATTTTGAGTGTTGTAATTCAAACGCAAAAGATGAAGTTTCACTTTTAGCACAAGAGTTTAAAAAATCAGCTTTAAAGCTGAAAAGTTTAAAAGAAGCTAGAAATATCTTTATTAGAAATATTATGCACGAGTTAAAAACTCCAATTACAAAAGGAAAATTTCTTACTTCATTGGAGCAAAATGAACAAAATAATGAAAAACTAAAATCAGTTTTCAATAGACTTGAATCACTTATAAATGAGTTTGCTTCAATTGAGGAGTTAATCTCCTCAAATAAAAATATAGAAAAAAAATTCTATTATTTGGATGATGTTATTGACAATGCCAAAGATATTTTAATGATAGATGATATTCATGTCCTTTCAAAATATGAAAATAAAAAAATTGAAGTAAATTTTAAACTTTTTTCTATAGCGATAAAAAATCTAATTGATAATGCAGTTAAATACTCTGTAAATAAAGAAGTAATTATCTCAAATAAGGAAGAAAATATTATTTTTGAAAATGAAGGTAAAGAGTTGGTTTATCCTTTGGAAAAATATTTTGAACCATTTTTCTCAAATGAAGACAAATCAAAAGACTCTTTTGGTTTAGGTTTATATATAATTTACAATATTTTAAAAGCAAATAATTACTCTTTAGTATATGAATATGAAAATGGAGTAAATAGATTTATTTGTAAAAAGGATGAAGCATCTACGATATAGCAATTATTGGAGCAGGAGCAAGTGCTTTGATGCTAGCTTCAAATTTGAATAAAAAAAAGTATCAAAATATTTGTTTAATAGACACAAGCTTAAAATTAGCACCTAAAATAAAAGTAAGTGGCGGTGCTAAATGTAATATTACAAATGAACTTGTAAGTTATAAAAATTATTTGGGAGATGAGGAGTTTGTAAAAGAGCTTTTAAAAAAGTTCTCAAAAAATGATTTATTATTTTTTTTAAATAAAAACCAAGTTTTTCCAAAAATAAATCCTAAAATAGTAAAAGGTACTTATTTTTGCGACTCTTCACAAGATGTTATAGATATGTTTACAAGACTTACAAGCCATATAAAAAAATATCTAGGAACTACCGTTTTAGATGTGGATTTTGATAAGCATTATAAAATTAAAACAGATAGGAAAATAATTGAAGCAAAAAAAGTTGTAGTTGCAAGTGGTGGATTGTCATATTCAATGCTTGGAGCTTCAAGTATTGCTTTTGATATAGCTAAAAAATTCGCTCATTCAATTATAAAAGTAGAACCAGCACTTGTTGGATTTACAGTTCAAAAAGAGCAGTTTTGGTTTAAAAATCTTTCAGGTATTTCAATGCTTGTTTCTACTTTTGTAGAAGATAAAACTTTTGAAGGTTCACTTCTTTTTGCCCATAAAGGGTGTTCTGGTCCTGTTATTTTGACAAGCTCTTTATATTGGAAAAAAGGAAGAATGGCAATTGATTTTTTACCAAAACAAAAATTAGAGAGTTTTTTGCATACAAATAAAATCATTTCATCTGCTTTGCCTCTTCCAAAAAGATTTATTCAAGAGTTTTTATCAAGTGTTGAACTTGAAGATAAAAATGTTTCAAAATTGACAAGTGAAGAAAAAGAAAAATTAAAACTGTTAAAATATTATGAGTTTTCTCCTGCTGGAAATTTTGGCTATACAAAAGCAGAAGTTACAAAAGGTGGAATAAATACAGATGAAATAAATCATGATAGTTTTGAAAGTTTAAAACAAAAAGATTTATATTTTATTGGAGAGTGTTTAGATATTACAGGGGAACTTGGAGGATTTAATTTTCAAATAGTGTTTAGTGAAGCCTTTGTTTGTGCGAATTCTTTGAATAAAAAAGATATCTAAAAGTTTATTTCAATACAATTGTGAAAAATTTTACTAAAAGAAGATAGATGAGAATAGGTTTTATTGGAGATATTGTAGGACGACCTGGTCGAAAAATTATAAAAGAAAATCTAGTAAAAATAAAAAAAGAGTTTGAAATCGATTTTGTAATTGCAAATGGCGAAAATGCAAGCCATGGTTTTGGATTAACAATTGAAGGTGCAAAAGAGCTTTTAAAAAGTGGAATTGACCTAATAACAGGTGGAAATCACAGCTTTGATAAGAAAAAAGATATGATGGTTTTACTTGAAACACAAAATGTTTTAAGACCTGATAACTATCCTGAAGGTTTGATTGGAAGTGGAGTTAAAATTTGCGAAATAGAGACTCAAAATGCAATGGAAAAATTAGCTGTTATAAATTTAATGGGTCAATATGGAATGCCAAATGTTGAAAATCCATTCAATTGGGCAAAAAAACTAGTTTCAAATCTTCATGAACAAAATATAAAAAATATTTTTATAGATTTTCACGCAGAAGCAACTAGTGAAAAAAGAATAATGTTAATGATGTTTAAAAATCAAGTAAGTGCAATTTGTGGAACACATACCCATGTTGGAACTGATGATTTGCAAATTTATGAAAACACTGCATATTTAACTGATATTGGCTTAACAGGTTGTAGAGATAATGTTATAGGAATGGAAAGTAAAATTCCAGTTCAAAAAGTAACAACAGGAATTGGTGGGCATTTTGAAGTTCCAAATTCGTGTAAATCAATTTTACAAATGATGGTTGTTGATATTGAAGATGGAAAAGCATCAAGTGCTTTTAAAATCAAAAAATATTGTAATAATCCCAAGTTATTTCTTAGTGAAGCTTATATTGATTGACATTTAAACTATACGGAATTAATAAACTTTTCGATAAAATAAACCAACTATATGATTATGAAACAAAAATCCAAAGGTTTAATTGATGATTATAATTCCACAAACAAAAGGTGGTGTAGGTAAATCTACAGTTGCTATGCAAGTAATCGCTCCATATTTATATAAAAAACATGGAAAAAAGATTACATATATTGAAATAGATGATGAAAATAACGATTCAAGGTCATTTACAAGAACTGAAATTGTAAATAAAAAAATGCTTGGAACAAATAGATTAAGTGAGCTAGATGAACTAATTTTAATGGATGATAACCACGAAGTAATCGTTGATGTTGGTGGAAATAAAACTTCATCTTTAGTTCTTGATGAGATTAAAAAAGTTGGTTCTTTTGGAAATGTTAAATGGATTATTCCTTTAGGTGATGGTGAGCTTGATGGAAAAAATGCAATTGCAACCATGAAAAAAATCAGAAAAATAGAAAAAAATCCAGAAGAAAATATAATTTTTGCTTTAAATAGAGCTATTTCTATGGATGAAGATTATTATAATGAACAGTTTATCAATTTTTTTGGACACAAATATTTAGAGTCAAACTCTGTAATTTGTGATTTTGTAAAAGACCCAAAATATTTCCCTGTTAAAAATGATAAAGTTATAACTATGAGTAGATATTTGGGTTCAACTGTTTGGGAAATGGCATATAACAACACAGATTTTGCGACAAAAGCTATTCAAGCAAAAGATGTTGGAGATATAGAAAGCGCAAGAAAATATCTTTTTTTTAGAAGAATCCAAACAGAAGCAAAAGATTATGTATTAAATACTTTAAATAAAATCTTTTGTGATTTAGATAGATGGATTGAAATTAAAAAATGAGCGAAATGAGCTTTAAACAAGCAAAAGAACTTGTTGAAAGAATGGAATTTTCTGAAATAGCTTTGAGAAAAGCAGTTGATAATTTAGAAAAATCATCACAAAATTTTGAAACAACCTTAAAACACCAAGAAGATATTATAAATAAACTTCCGTACTCTGATAAAAAACTATCATATATGGCAATTGCGGTTGCTCTTAATATTGGTTTGATTTTAGGTTTAATTATTGGAAAATATCTTTTATAAAATAAGAAAATTAGGATAAGTATAGATGGAAAAACAAGAAAAAATTGTATCAATGTTCAATGACATCGCAGGAACTTACGATGTAGCAAATAGAGTTTTATCAATGGGAATTGATAAATCATGGAGAAACAAAGCTTGTAATAAAACTTTTGAATTATATGGAAAAAAAAGTATAGAAAAAATCGTAGATGTTGCTTGTGGAACAGGAGATATGATTTTATTTTGGAAAAAAGTTGCAAATGAAAATTCAATAGATTTACAAAATATTGTTGGAGTTGATCCAAGTGTTGGAATGATGGAAGTAGGGAAAAAGAAACTTCCAGAAGTTGAATTTATTGAAGCTGGAGCTGCATCTATGCCCCTTGATAGTTCAAGTGCTGATATTATTTCTATCTCTTATGGGATTAGAAATGTTGTGCAAAGACAAGAAGCTTTTGATGAATTCGCAAGAGTTTTAAAAAAAGATGGCTTAGTAGTAATTAGTGAATTTACAAAAAACAAAAAAGAGAAATTACTTGACCATTTAACAGATTTTTATATGAATAAAATCTTACCAGTTTTAGGTGGATTGATTTCAAAAAATAAAGAAGCTTATACATATTTACCAAACTCAATAGATGAGTTTTTAACAACTGAAAATTTATGTAAAGAGTTGAAAAATGCGGGACTTGAACCAATTCATGTGAAAGCATTTTCAATGAATATTTCAACTTTAATAATCGCTAGAAAAATATAATTTTCTAGCATTAAAACCATGAATAAAGCTATCTCTGTATCAACTTTAAATATTCAAATAAAATCTCTTTTAGAAACTACTTTCATACAAGTTTATGTAGAAGGAGAGATTTCAAATATTACGCATCACAGCTCTGGACATATCTATTTTTCAATAAAAGATGAAAGCTCAACGCTTTCATGCGTTATGTTCAAGGGAAATACAAAATATCTAAAATTTCAACTTGAAAATGGTCAAAAAGTTGTAATTACAGGTAATATCACAGTTTATGCTCCAAGAGGAAATTATCAACTTTTATGTAATAAAATTGAGCCTTCAGGGCAGGGTGTTTTGGCATATGCTTTTGAACAATTAAAAAATAAGCTTGAAGCCAAAGGTTATTTTAACTCAACTTATAAAAAAACTCTTCCAAAATATCCAAAAAAAATAGCCATAGTTACATCTCCTACAGGTGCCGCAATTGAAGATATGAAAAAAGTAGCTCAAAATCGTTGGGCTTTAGTGGAGTTTATTTTAGTTCCTTCTTTAGTTCAAGGTGAAGGTGCTGCTTTTGACATTGCAAACTCTATAAAATTTGCAGATAAATTAAATTGTGATATTATGATTGTTGGTCGAGGTGGTGGAAGTATTGAGGATTTGTGGGCATTTAATGAAGAGATAGTTGCTGATGCTATTTTTGAAGCAAAAACTCCAATTATTTCAGCTGTTGGGCATGAAGTTGATTATTTAATAAGTGATTTTGTAGCAGATGTTCGAGCTGCAACTCCATCAAATGCAATTGAAATTGCATTACCTGATATTAATGAACATAGAATTTATTTAGATTCTTTAGTAAATGAATATAATAATCGAATGAAAAATATTTTGTTTAATAAACAACAAGAACTTTTAAATATGAAAAGATTATTTGAGCAAAATTCAATTGAAACAAAGTTTAGCTATATTCAAACAGAAATAAACCTTTTAAAATCATCTTTTAAAACAGATTTATTTCAAAAAATATTGAGTTCTCAAAATGAATTAAATTTATTGAAAAATAGTTTAAAAAATAGTTTTTTTTCAGTTTTAATAAAATCTCAAAACCAAATAGATTTATTGAAATCAAATTATGAACTAAATCACCCAACAAAAAAAGACAAAAATGGATTTGTTCAGATTTCTAAAAACAATAAAATAATTTCTTTAGAAGATTTAAACATAGGAGATGAAATTGAACTCCAAACACCCAAGTATATTGCAAGTTGTATTTTGAATAAATTAAATAAACAATAAAATTTAAGTTTATTGAAGGTAGAATAATAAAAAACAAGTGAATTACTTGAGTTAAACTAAAAGGAACGATTTATGGAAAGTAATGATAATAAAGTAATAGATTATGCAAATACAAGTGAGTTTATGACGTTTGAATTAGGTGCAATGAAGTACGCTATTGAATTACCAAAGATTAGAGAGATTTTAACTTATCCTGACAATATAACTCCTCTTCCTAATACTTCAAAATGGGTAAAAGGTTTGATTAATTTAAGAGGAGAAGTAGTTCCTATTTTAGATATTAGAATTAAATTTAACACAGGTCCTGGAACTTATGATGAAAATACTTCTGTAATTGCTGTTATTACAGAAGATAAAAGAATGATTGGAATAATTGTAGATTTAGTAGATGATGTTCAAAGACTTGATATAAGTATGTTGGCTCCCGTTTCAGAGATGGGTTCAGCGATTCCTGCTAAATATTTAAAAGGTTATGTAAGACTTGATAACAATCAAATGCTCGTAGTTATGGATATTGAAAGAGTAGTTGCGAAAGAAGAATTAAGAGATTAAATTTTATGAATATTGATAAAAATTTGCTAAAAAGACTTAATCTACTCTATGTAGAAGATGATGATATAATTAGAATCGAACTATCTCAGCTTTTAGGCGGTTTTTTTTCAAATATTTACGTAGCAAAAGATGGAAAAGAAGGTCTTCGAACATATCTTGAGAATCAAGACCATATTGATATTATACTAACAGATATAAACATGCCATATTTAAATGGTATCGAAATGATTAAAAAAATAAGAGGAATAAATAGTAAAGTTCCTGTGATTTTTGCGACGGCTCACTCTGATAATGAATTTTTAGCTGAAGCTATAAAACTAAGGGTTCAAGAATATATAATAAAACCAATTGATGTTAGGCGTTTATTATCTTTAATGAGCGATATTGCAAGTATTTTATATCAAGAATTTTTATTGAAGCAACAACAAATTGAACTTGAAAAATATAAAGAAATTATTGACACAAATAATATTGTTATTAAAACAGATATTCACCTAAATATTACTTATGTTAATGAGCTTTTTTGCGAAATTTCTGGTTTTGATTCTTCTGAATTAATAGGCAAAGAGTTTAAATTTTTAAAATTTAGTGATGTTGCAAATGACATATATACAAATCTTTACGCTGATGTTTTAAACAACAAACCTTGGAAAGGAAAGTTAAAGAATACTAAAAAAGATGGTTCATATTATCATACAGATACTTATGTTATTCCCACTTTTGATGAAACAGGAGAGATGACAGGTGTTATTTCTATTCAAAAAGATATCACAGAAGAGTTGAATAAAAAAAGAGAAATCCAACTTGCTTTAATGCGTGATAAAAGTGATATTTATATAAGAAGTAAAGAAGGAAGTTTAGAACAAAATCATATTATTAATGAGTTGAATTTTAAGCTAGAAAATATGAATCATGAATTAGAACAAGCATTGAAAAATATAGATAAATATATTTATAGTAATGAAAAATATAGATTAGAGAATAAAAATCTTAAAACAGAAATAGCTTTATACAAAAAAAATTCTAATAGTCATGTTGCTTTTAAAATGTCTAAAGAAAATAGTGATTTAAGATTAGAAATGAAAAAACTAAAAGATAAATTAGCCCAACTTGAACAAGATGAAGAGAGACAAAAATCTCAATTGAAAATTAATTATGATACAAAGATTAGTATATTAGAAGATAAGATTAGTGAATTGACCGAACAATTGGAATCTATACAATCAGATGAAGTTTTAATTCAAAAACTTGATTATTGGAAAGAAAAAGCTAGAATAGAGAGTTTAAGAATTGAGAAGTTAGAAAAACAAGTAATAGCACACGCTGATAGTAGTTTACTAAATAAAATATTTGGTTAAATAAATCAAGATTTCCTTGATTTATTCTTTTATAGAAATTGAGATAATTTTTACATCTTCTAAAGGTTTATCTCCTTCATATCTTCCATTTGTTGGAACACTTTCAATTTTTTTAACTACATCAAATCCTTCTTTTACATAACCAAAAATTGTATGTCTACCATTTAAATGATATGTTACTGTAGTAGTAATAAAAAACTGGCTACCATTTGTATGTGGTCCTCTATTAGCCATTGCTAAAATGCCAGCTTTATCAAAAACAGCATTTGGTGCAAATTCATCTTCAAATGATTCTTTCCAAATTGATTCTCCTCCTGTTCCTGTTCCTGTTGGGTCTCCTCCTTGAATCATAAAGTTTTTTATAACTCTATGAAATATTTGCCCATTATAGTAACCATTTTTTGCATGAGTTACAAAGTTTTTAACAGCTTTTGGTGCTAAATCAGGTCTTAATTCAATTTGAATATTACCTTGAGATGTTTCAAATAAAGCAATAGGATTAGATGCTTCAAGAAGTAACATAAACGAACAGAGAAAAAATAAGATTTTTTTCATATAAACCCTTCTTTAATAAATTTTAGGAAATTAGTATATTATATTAGGTTTAAAAAAAAATAAAAAATATTTTATTATAATTTAAAAAAAAAGTGTTAAAATTCACAAAATTATTATAGAGAATATTTCAAAAAGGAAAATAATGGAAATGCCAGCAATTCCACAGCCAACATTTTATATATTTAAATGTGAACAATCATCTCCTCCTGGGATGCCAAAACCTTCTTGTGTAAATGAAAATACAAGAGATTTGTTTAATCATGCTGCTCAAAGCTTGATGAAAGCAGGAGTTATGGGACCAGTTCAAATTGTTAGAACATCATGTCTAGGAAGATGTCAAATGGGACCTGTGATGTTAGTTGAACCAGGGCATTTTATGTATTCGCATTTATCTAAGGAAAAAATAGATAGAATAGTACAAGAACATATATTAGGTGGAAACCCTGTTGAAGAGTATTTAATACCATCTTCATATTGGGGAGCACCTATTAATTTAGTAAAATAAAAGGAATTTATATATGACATTTGATATGCTGTATAGTAAAATTCATAGAGCAACAGTAACTGATGCTAACTTGAATTATGTTGGTTCTATCACTATTGATGAAGATTTAATGAAAGCATCAAATCTTAGAGTTGGTCAAAAAGTTGATATTGTAAATATCAATAATGGTGAAAGATTTCAGACTTACGTAATAAAAGGAAAAGCTGGTTCAAAAGATATGTGTCTAAATGGAGCAGCTGCAAGAAAAGTTGAAATAGGAGATAAGATAATAGTTATTTCTTATGCTTCATATAGTGAATCTGAGCTTGAAAATTATAAACCAACCGTTGTTTTGGTTGATGAAAAAAATAATATTGATTTAATAACTCATGAACTTGTAGGGAGTGACCATGTTTGAGGGATTTGATTTGAAAAACTTAAATTTAGGCGATATGCTAAATCAGTTCCAAGAAATGGCAAGAAATAGTAAAGATGAAAATACCTCAAAGATTTTTACATCAAAAGCAGGTGGAGGAATGGTTGAAATTTCTATAAATGGAAATTCTGAAGTAATTGATTTAAAAATTGATGATTCACTTCTTGAAGATAAAGACTCATTACAAATTTTATTAATATCATGTATGAATGATGTAATTAAACAAAGTGATGAAAACAAAAAAATAATGGCTATGAATATGATGGGTGGTCTTGGTTCTTTGGGACAAAAATAATTTCATGAAGAATTTATTAACCTTATTTGAAGATTATTTATTAAATAATCTTCCTCATTCTAAAACTTTCCACCCATATTTTGAAGATGCCTTATCCGACATGCTTAAGGCTGGTGGAAAAAGATTTCGACCAATGTTACTTTTGTGTGTTGTTAAATCCAATAAGAGTCTCTTGATTACAAATTCTTTAAATGTTGCTCTAGGTTTAGAATTTCTTCATACATATTCACTTATTCATGATGATTTACCAGCTATGGATAATGCTGATTTAAGAAGAGGTTTTCAAACTTTACATAAAAAATATGAGGAAGTTACAGCTATTTTGGTTGGAGATGCTTTAAATACAGAAGCTTTTAATTTAGTTGCAAATGCTTCTTTATCAAATGATATTAAAATAGATTTAATCAAGTGTTTAAGTTCAAATGGTGGAATTGATGGTATGATAGTCGGTCAAGCAATAGATTGTTATTTTGAAAACAAAAAATTGGATTTAAATCAGCTTGAATTTTTACATATTCATAAAACGGCAAAATTAATAGCAGCAAGTTTAAAAATGGGTGCAATTATTTGTGAATATGATATAAATACTCAAAATAAACTTTATAATTTTGGAATGGATTTAGGTCTATTATTTCAAATCCAAGATGATATTATTGATGAAACTTGTACTGAAGAACAAGCTGGAAAAACGACAAAAAATGATAGTTCTAAAAACTCTTTTGTAAATTTATTAGGACTCGATGGTGCAAAAAAAAGTGCAGATGAATTGTCTTTAAAATGTATGAATATGCTTAGTACCTTTGATACTAAATTAAAAGAGTCTTTAGAAGAACTTCTTTTAGAATATATGAATAGACATAAATAAAATTTTTAACTCTTAGTCAAATTAACTCAAATATCTTGACAAATTCTAGAAAATCTAATAAAATTTAGCACTTAGAAATTTAGAGTGCTAAATGTCTAAGTTTTAATAGAAAATATAATCCATAATATAAAAGGAAATACCATGAATTTTAAACCATTAGGTGAAAGAGTTCTTGTAAAAAGAACAGAAGTTGAAAACAAAACTGCAAGTGGAATCTATATTCCAGATAATGCAAAAGAAAAACCACATACAGCAGAAGTTGTAGCTATTGGTAATAAAGTTGAAGATGTAAAAGTTGGAGATACAATTGTTTTTGAACAATTTAGAGGAACGGAATTTAAGCTTGATGGACAAGAATACTTAATTTTAAATATTGAAAACGTTATAGGAGTTATGTAATGGCAAAAGAAATAATATTTAGTGATAATGCAAGAAATAGATTATATGCAGGTGTAGAGAAGTTAGCAGATGCAGTAAAAGTTACAATGGGTCCAAGAGGAAGAAATGTTTTATTACAAAAATCTTTTGGAGCGCCAACAATTACAAAAGATGGTGTTTCTGTAGCACGTGAAATTGAATTAAAAGATACTTTAGAAAATATGGGAGCTCAACTTGTAAAAGAAGTAGCTTCAAAAACTGCTGATGAAGCAGGGGATGGAACAACAACAGCTACTATTTTAGCTCACTCAATTTTCAAAGAGGGATTAAGAAATGTAACAGCAGGAGCAAATCCAATTATCTTAAAAAGAGGTATGGATAAAGCAACTGAAGCTATTTTAGCTGAACTCAAAATTGCTTCAAGAGTTGTTGCTAATAAAACAGAAATTGAGCAAGTTGCTACTATTTCTGCTAACTCTGATAAAGCAATTGGTTCTATGATTGCTGAAGCTATGGATAAAGTTGGAAAAGATGGTGTTATCACTGTTGAAGAAGCAAAAGGTATCTCTGATGAACTAGATGTTGTTGAAGGTATGCAGTTTGATAGAGGATATTTATCTCCATATTTTGTAACAAATGCTGAAAAAATGTTAGCTGAATTTAATAATCCATTTATTTTATTATATGACAAAAAAATCTCTTCATTAAAAGAGATGTTACCAATTTTAGAATCAGTTAATCAATCTGGACGTCCTTTAGTAATTATTGCAGAAGATGTTGATGGTGAAGCATTAGCAACTTTAGTTGTAAATAGATTAAGAGGTGCATTACAAATTGCAGCTGTTAAAGCTCCAGGATTTGGTGATAGAAGAAAAGCTATGCTTGAAGATATCGCTGTATTAACAGGTGGAACTGTAATTTCAGAAGAAATGGGAATGAAACTTGAAACTGCTGAATTCTCTTGTTTAGGAACTGCTTCAAAAGTTGTGATTGATAAAGATAATACAACTATTGTTGATGGAAGTGGTGATGGTGAAAGAGTAAAAGCAAGAGTAAATCAAATCAAAGCAGAAATTTCAAATACAACTTCTGAATATGATAAAGAAAAATTACAAGAAAGACTTGCAAAATTAAGTGGAGGAGTAGCTGTTATTAAAGTTGGAGCTGCATCTGAAACTGAAATGAAAGAGAAAAAAGATAGAGTTGATGATGCATTAAGTGCAACAAGAGCTGCTGTTGAGGAAGGAATTGTAATAGGTGGTGGAGCTGCGTTAATTAGAGCTGCTGCTAAAGTTAAACTTGAACTTGAAGGTGATGAAGCAATTGGTGCTGCAATCATTTTTAGAGCAATTAAAGCTCCATTAAAACAAATCGCTACAAATGCTGGTTATGATGCTGGTGTTGTTGCAAATGAAGTTGAAAAATCTGCAAATGAAAATTTAGGATTTAATGCTGCAACTGGTGAATATGTAGATATGTTTGAAGCTGGAATCGTGGATCCTGCAAAAGTTGAAAGAGTTGCAATGCAAAATGCTGTTTCAGTTGCATCAC
>ERZ724503.377-NODE-377-length-18771-cov-11.466766_pt1 | contig 18771 bp, 18 predicted proteins | sample MGYA00376036_ERZ724503 | MGnify/ENA primary metagenome ERZ724503 (study PRJEB28724, sample SAMN07190885) | wastewater metagenome | isolation source: influent of sewage treatment plant in Hong Hong | place: Hong Kong | collected 2016-03-17 ...
CTCCGATTGTGAGCACCATCTCTTATATCCTACACCCCACTCTTAAAGGAAAAATCTTTAAAATACTTATCTATTTATATAAGATTTGTTATACTTCTCAAAAATTATAAAAAAGGGTTTTAATGAATTTTGAAACTATTTTAGGCGACATTGATTTCTTAGAGTTTTTGAGAGGTAAAAAGGCAACTTTTTTGTTAAGTTGTAGTGTTACAAAAACTTCCGAGATTCCAAATATTTCACAAGCGGGAATTCCAGGAAAGCTTTATCTTACGCCAACACTAGATGCTGAGTTTTTATGTACAAAACAGGTAAAATCTATGCCAAATATTGCTCAAACTTCAAAAGGTGTTCCAACACCTGCTTTAATAACAAGAGCTATTCATGAATTGAAATCATTTTCAAATATTGAGATTTTAGATTTAGGTTTAGAAATTGTTCCTAAAATAGATTATTTCAAAATACACGATTTTAATATTAAATCAAGTGGAAGAATTGATGAAGGTTCAGATATTGATGCTATGGATATTTTTCAAAAAGGCTTAGAGTTTGGTCAAACTTTTAAAACAAATGATGATTATGTAATACTTGCTGAATCTATACCTGCTGGAACTACAACTGCAAATGCAACAGGTTTAGCATTAGGGTATATTTGTGAAGGATATTTTTCAAGTTCATATAAAGACAATCCAAGTGATATAAAAAATCAAACGATAAAAAAAGCCTTAGAAAGAATCAATTTAAATGCAGATTTATTTGAAATACTTTCAAGTATAAGTGATAATATGATTATTTTTAATGCAGGATTTATTTTGGGAAGTAGGGTAAATAATTTAAAAATAATACTTGCTGGTGGAACTCAAATGGCAGCAGTTTTACTTGCTATTAATTCAATCTTAAGAAGTATGAATGGTCAGATTAATTCTTCAAATATTGCATTATGTACAACTAAATGGATAAATAAAGATGAAAATTCAAATATTAAAGCACTTTTAGAACAATTAGATTTTTCTATAAATGCTTATGCAAGTGATTTTGATTTTTCACTTTCAAATCATCCTGCACTAAAACTTTATGATCAAGGTGAAGCAAAAGAAGGAGTTGGTTGTGGAGCGGCATTGTGTTATGCTGCAATTAATGGTTTAACAAAAGAAGAAGTTACAAAAAAAATAGAGAGTTTTTTAGGAGTTTAATATGAAAATAAAATTATTATCAGCTTTTTTAGGAATGATTATATTAAGTGGTTGTAGTTTAAAAGAAGAGGTAAAAGAAGTGCAAGATTGGAAAATACAAAATGACCCATACTATAAGCATAGAAAGAGCCAATTTGATGTTTTATCTCAAAATGAAAAATATAAAACTATCATGTTAGGAGATTCTATAACTGATGAAGGTTCGTGGGATGAATTATTAAATAATGATACAATACAAAATAGAGGAATTAGTGGAGATACAACTGATGGTGTGTTAGATAGATTAAATTCTATTAATAAAAATATTAAACAAGTATTTATAATGATAGGTGTAAATGATATTATGAGAGGAAGAGATTTAGATGTGATTTTTGCAAATTATCTAAAAATCATACAAACTTTCAAAGATAAAAATATAAAAGTATATATTCAATCAACTCTATATATTGGAGAAACTAGAAAAGCAAACTTTAATCCAAAAGTTGAAGAACTTAATAGAAGATTAGAAAAATATGCAGGTGAAAATCAAATCACATTTATAAATCTAAATCCAATTTTCGCACCACAAAAAGTGTTAAAAAAAGAGTTTACATCTGATGATTTACACTTAAATGGTAGTGCTTATAAACTTTGGGCTGAGCAAATTAGAAAATTTTTAATATAAGAGAAAAATATTCTCTTATATTTTTTATTTGCTATAGAAGTATTTATTAAAAATAATATTAAATTTTGTACTTTCTTCATCATCTTTTAGATTTAGTTTATCTAACATTTTAGGATTTACTGAGTAATATCCAAAAACTACTTCTATTTTATCATTCTTTTCTAACTTGAAATCATAGTTAATAACTCTTTCTTCATTTGCTTTTAGCATACTATTTTGAATTTCTGAATCAGCAATCCAAGGCATTGTAGCTTGACCGTCTTTCCCTATTATTCTTGCAAAAGATTTGATTTCAAGAGGTATTATCTTACTATTTCTTAGAATATTTACTTTTAATTGAGCTAATCTTAAAGGTTGTAAAAATAAATTATGAGTTGCTTCATTTTTTATTGATATTTCAAAATTATTCTGATTTTCTTTAAAATTGATTTTTACATATTTTGCTAATAATTCTTCATTGTTTGATTTATTAGAAAAACCATGAAAAGTGTGTTCTTTTGTGATCTTTATGGAAGTTGCACTTCCTGAGATTTTAGGCATATGACAAGAAATACAGTTTGTTTTTTCATCTTTTGCCCCTTTTTCTTCTACTCTACATAAGTCAAAGCCATTTTCATTTTGGGCATGAGAATGACATCCCATACAAACGCTTCCTGTATAGAAATTATCATTAGAATAATCAATTTTATGAAAAGGGGAACCTACTTTTTCTTTCATCATACCAAAAAGTGAAATCTCATTTTTGAACTCTTTATTGTTTTGGTTTTTATTTTTCTCATTTGCAGAATAGAAAACTTTTTCTTTTGAAGAAGAAATGTTATTATTTGATTTTGCATGAGATTCAATATCTTTGATACTGTGGCAATATGCACAAGATATAGCTTCTTGTGTTTGAATATCATTTTTTTCAGGCATAGCTTTTTCATTCTCTTCTAATTTTTTTAAAAGTTCTAAATCAGTTGGAGTATGACATTTTGCACAGGTATATTTTTCATTTTTCTTATCTGGATGTAAATCCCACATTGCTTTATGAACTTTATTTTCAAAAATTGAAGATTTTCTATGAGAAGAATTATAAAATTCACCATAAATAATTGGATGACATCCCTTACAATTACTACTTTCTACAAATTCTGAAGCATTAATATTTAGTATAATAAATATTATAAGTAAAACTATTTTCATTTGTTACCTTTATAATTTTTTTGGAGTTTAGTTAAAATACTAATATAATTAAATGATATTAATCAAGTATAACTTATAATTATAATAATATGAACTTAACTATTATAAATCTTCTAAAGAAGAAGAATCAGTAATTAAACACTATTTCAAAGCATTAAAGCTAGAATAACAATTTATTAAGAATTAATTATCTATAGGATTTTTATGGAAATTTTTATTTCAACATTTTTAAAAATATTTTTTATGATGACACCATTTTTAGTATTAACAGTATTTTTGACTATAACTCAAGATGCAACAGTTAAACAAAAAAGAGCTTTAGCAATAAAAGTTACAGTTTCTGTAATAATAACTTGTGTTGTTTTACTTTTCTTTGGAAAATATATATTTAATATTTTAGGAATTACTCTGGATGCTTTTAGAATAGGTGCTGGAGCATTACTTTTTTTAACTGCTATTGATTTAGTAAAAGGTGTCGAACATCATTCAAGAATTAGTAATAAACATATTTCACAATTAGCAGTTGTCCCACTGGCAATTCCTATGACAATAGGACCTGGAACTACAGGAATTTTACTTTTAATGGGTGCATCTTTTAGTGATATTTCTATTTTTATAATTGAAAGTTTAGCGTTAATAAGTGCTGTAATCGTGATAGGTCTTATGTTATTTAGCTCAACTTTAATTGAAGCAATAGTTGGAAAAGAAGGGCTTCAGGTTATTTCAAAAATTACAGGTCTTTTTTTAGCAGCACTTTCTGCTCAAATTATCTTTACTGGTATTAAAAACTTTTTAGGATTATGATGAAAATATTTTATTTTGGTGGACAAAAATCTGGTAAAACAAAAGCTGGTATAAAAAAAGCTTTTGAACTTTCAACTGATGAGAAACCATATTATGTGGCTACTTATGATAACTCTTTTGGCGATGATTCTATGCAACAAAGAATTGATAATCATATCATCGAAAGAAATGATGATTTTTTTACTATTGAAGAGCCAAAAGATTTGACAAAAGTGATAAAAGAGAAAAATACATATTTGGTTGATTGTGTCTCTATGTGGCTTTTAAACAACCTAGAAAATTCTGAAGAGAGTTTAAAAAAACAGCTTCAAGATATTTGTAAAATTGATGCAAATATCATATTTATTTTAAATGATGTTTCTTGCGGAGTAATACCATTTGATAGGGAATCACGAAGATTTGTAGATTTTAGTGGTTTGATTGGTCAAGAGTTAGCAAGACTTTGTGATGAAGTTTACGAAGTGAAATATGGAATTGAAAGAAAATTAAAATGAAACAAATTTTAAATGCTTTTTTATTTGCTTTATCATATTTTTCAATAATACCAGTTCCTACAAAGAATTTAGAAATCAAAGAAGAGACATACAAATATACTCTTTTTTTACTGCCTTTAGTTGGAGCAATCTTAGCTTTATTAGTTGTTGGTGTAAACTTCACTTTAAATCAACTTTTTAGTCCAATTTATAGTTGTTTTGTATCAGCTGTTATATACCTTTTTTTATATGGTTTTTTACACTTGGAAGCTGTTTGTGATGTGGCTGATGGTTGGTTTGCTTCATATAGTGGAAAAGATGTTTATAAAATCATGAAAGAACCTACTATTGGAGCTATTGGGGCTATTTATACTTTTTGTTTTGTACTTTTAAAAGTGGCAATTATCACTTATATTTTGTATGAAAAAGAGTATTTTTTATTTGTGATGGTTTGTGTTTTTTCAAGATTAAATTTGATTTATTTACTTGAATATTTTGAGTTTAATAAAAATAGTTTTTTAGCTTTAGCTTTTCAAAGTGCAGGTGTTTTCCAACTAAAAGTTTTGGCATTAATTTATGTTCTTATTGCGTTTATTTTTGGAACAAATGCCCTGATTTTGTTTGTGTTATCACTTTTTAGTTTCTATTTCTTACTAAAAATTTTAAATAACAAATTTGGTTTTGTAAATGGAGATTGTTTAGGATTTACTATCGAGCATACAGAATTAGTGCTTTTAAATATCGCTTTGATGATGGTTTTATGAAAACTTTTGAACACGGTGGACAAATAGAAAAATTTGCTTTAGAGCTTGGATGTGAGGTAAATGAAATCCTTGATTTATCCTCAAACATCAATTTTATAAAGCCAAAAATCTCTATTGATTTTAATACTTTAGATATTTCATCTTATCCCGTTTATGATAAGTTATATGAAAAAATAGCTTCAAATTATGGTGTACAAAGTGATGAAATAGAGCTTTTCAATGGTGGAAGTAGTGCCATTTTTACTCTATTTAGGTATTTAAATTTAAAAAATTGTACTATTTATTCTCCTGCATATTTAGAGTATAAAAAAGCTGCTTTAAATTTTGGTTATGAGCTTGATTTGATAAACAGATTTGAAGATATAAATACAAAGGTAAAACCAAATAGTTTGGTGATTTTTGTAAATCCTTCAACACCAGATGGTAGATATTATGAGATTGAGACTTTGATAAAAAGCTGGATAGAAAACTCTTGTACTATTTTGATTGATGAGAGTTTTTTGGATTTTTGTAATAAGCCATCAGCTATAAAATATTTGAAAACTTACGATAAATTGTATATTCTAAAATCTATGACAAAATTTTATTCAAGTGCTGGAATTAGAGTTGGTGCAATAGTTTCAACAAAACAAAATATTGAAAAATTAAAAGAGTTTGAGCCTATGTGGAAACTTTCACAATTTGACTCAATCTATCTTCAAGAAGCTCTAAAAGATGAAGAGTTTAAAGTTATTTCAAAAGAGATAAATATAAAAAATAGGCTTGAGTTAGAAGAGATTTTAAGAAACTCTAGTTTAGTGGAAGAGATTTTTGAAAGTAGTGCAAATTATTTGCTTATAAAACTAAAAAACATCAGTGCTTCAAAATTTCAAGAGTTACTAAAACCGTATAAAATAATGGTTAGGGATTGTTCAAACTTTGATTTTTTAGATGATAGGTTTGTACGAATTGCTGTGAAGTCTTCAAGTGCAAATGCGAGATTAAAACAGGCATTAAAAAACTATGCTAATCAATAATAGATTTCTAAAATATCTCTCATTTTTACTCTCAATACTTTTTATCATTTATTTTTCTTATATTGTTATAACATCTTTTTTTATAGTAAAAAATCAATTTATAGATATAGGCGATGAAACCTATGTAAATCAAGTAAGAAGTGATGAATATACAAAAAATCTAGCTTCTCATCTAACCCAAAATTGTGCAAATGATAAAACTTGTGAAGTTCAATCTATGCTTGATTTTGTAACAGCTATCCCATATAAAATAAATGATAGTGTGGCACGAAACTCAAAACAAGTGGTTAGCCAAAATTTTGGAGATTGTGATGATAAATCAAATTTGTTGATTTCACTTTTAAAAGTAAAAGGTTATGAGGCTTATTTTGTACTTGTGCCTGAACATATATTTGTGATAGTAAATATACAAAGTCAAGAAAATAAAAAAGCTCTTTATATAAATGATAAAAGATTTTATATTCTTGAAAGTACAGCAAATGGTTCTAAAATAGGATTTCCTTTGAGATATAAACTTGAAGAGATAAAAGCTATTATAGACCCATTTAGTAATAAAAAATTGCTTATAAATAAGTTAGAATATAAATAAAGATATAATCCTTTTCTAAATATAAAAAAAGAGTTTTAATGAAAATATCACAAGAAGAAGAGTTTTTCAAAATTATAAAATTTACTCCTGCTATTTTTTTTATAACAATTTCATTTTTTGTAATTATTTTATTATATTTTGAAAACAAAAATACATTTGAAACTGAAAAAAAAGAGTTAGAAGAGAAGTTTATACTAGAAAATAAGCAACAAATAAAAGATGAAGTAGTTAAAATAAAACAATTTATAATAGATGTTCAAGCAAAGATGCACGAACAATATATGGATGAAAGCGAAAATATTGATAGAGATGAATTCAGAAGAATTATTCAAGAAAATGTTTTAAATTATATAAGTTTAATTAAATTTGGGAAAACAGGATATATTTTTGTTATTACCTATGATGGAATTTATTTAAATCATGCAAGAAAAAGTTTTATTGGAAAACACTATTTAGATAATAATGACACAAAAAATATTTCGAAAGTTATTGAAGATTTGACTCAAATAGCGAAAAATGGTGGTGGTTATTACTCTTATATCCAAAACTATAAGCCAGGAAGTGAACAACCTACCCAAAAAATAAGTTATGTTGAGGGATTAGATGATTGGAAATGGATGATTGGTACAGGATTTTATGAAGATGAAGTGCAAGAAGAAGTAAAAAAATTAAAAAATAAATTAGATGATAGATATGAAAAAAATGTTAGAAATATACTTATTTCAACATTTATTTTACTAGTTGTTTTATTGATTATTTCTAAGTATATGTCAAATTTTATAGCAATCAAACTAGAAGAGTATAAAAAAGAATTGGATAAAAAAAATAATTAAATTTGTCTTTTAGAAAGCTAGAAGATAGTTTGACAATAAATATAATAAACAATACAAAAGAGTTTATTATATACAAAAAAGAAGAAGATAGACTTATTATTTTGGTTGTGTCTGTAAAATCTAGGGAAAATTCGTATAAGAAATAAAATAAAAGCTAATTATCTAGCTTTAAAGGTATTAAAAATGGAATCTAATAAAATAATATCATCAGAATACAAAGAGTGGCTAAATGAGATAAAACAAAAGTTTCAAAGTTCACAAATAAAAGCATCAATACAAGTAAATAGTACTTTATTAGAATTTTATTGGAATTTAGGAAATGAGATTGTTGAAAAGCAAAAAAATAGCACTTGGGGAAGTGGATTTTTACAGCAACTTAGTAATGATTTGATTGCAGAATTTCCTGATGTAAAAGGATTTTCATATACAAATATAAAAAATATTAGACAATGGTTTTTATTTTGGCAACAACTTGTGGGCGAATTCAAGATTCAAAAAAGCCAACAACTTGTGGGCGAAAGTAGTATTGAAAATACGAAACAACTTGTTTCGCAATTTGATGAAGAAAAAAGCCAACAACTTGTTGGCAAAATTTTGATGATACCTTGGGGACACAATATCGCTATTATTCAAAAATGCAAAACTATCGAAGAAGCGATATATTATGTACAAAATACTATCAAAAATGGAATAAGTAGAAATGTACTAATTCACCAAATAGAAACAAATCTATATGAGCGAGATGGCAAAGCCATCACAAACTTTGAAGCTACTCTTCCACCTTTTCAATCAGACTTAGCAAAAGAGATTACTAAAGACCCCTATAATTTTGATTTTTTATGCCTTACCAAAGGCTATCAAGAAAAAGAGCTAGAAAATGCCCTAACAGATAATATCACGAAATTTTTACTTGAACTAGGAAGTGGATTTGCCTTTGTTGGAAGACAATACAAACTCGATGTTGGTGGTGATGAGTTTAGGATAGATTTGCTTTTTTATCATATCAAACTAAAATGTTATGTGGTAGTTGAGCTAAAAGCTACAGAGTTTAAACCAGAGTTTGCAGGAAAACTTAGCTTTTATACATCAGCAGTTGATGGGGAAATAAAAGACAAAAATGACAACCCAACCATAGGAATACTTATTTGTAAATCAAAAAATGATTTAGTTGTAGAGTATGCACTCAAAGATATAAATAAACCTTTGGGAATAAGTCAATATGAACTCACAGAAATCTTACCAAAAGAGTATAAATCATCGTTGCCAAGTATTGAAGAGATAGAGGCACAGTTTGGAAATGAGAATTTAAAGGCGATGGATGATGAGTAATCAAGAAAGATTGGAAGAAAAAAATTACTAATAGGATATTTATATATGGAAAATAATTTTTTACCAAAAGAGTTTATTTCAGCACACGAACTATGTTTTTTTATACATGATTTATTAGCTAATACTTTAGTAAGTGGAGAAAAGCAAGATATATTTAATTATGAATTTAGTTTAGAAGAAAAAATTGCTAATAATCTTAGCAATGACGAAGATATTCTTTTATTTCTTCAAGAAAATAAATTATATGAACATAGAAATAAAATATTAAAAACAATTATTTTACCTGCTATTTTATCTGATACCTTAGATTGTATTTATGAAGCACTTATTTCATCAAAAAAAGGCAAATTAAATATTTCATATATGTTAATTAGAAAACCAATTCAAGAAAGTTTATATTTATTAGAGTCTATGATTATTGATGAAACAGCTTTCGGAAAAAGTATGGCAGAAAATCCTTTAGAATTAAGACCAAGTGTATCAATGAAAAAAAATGGTATAACTGAGCATGAAGAAAGAATAAATATTGTACTTGATAGACTTCAATTATCTAATTTATTTTCTGCTTCATATCTTGCAAATTTAAGATATAACAAAAGATGTAAAGATAATTTTGATGGAATTTGTAATCATGCAATGCATTTATTTACAGAACATGATGCAATAAAAACTGATAAATTGAATATAAACTTTATTTTCTCAGATTATAATTCAAAATTAACTCAATGGGCTTATTTATACAGTAGATTGCCATATATTCTTTTATATTTATATTATATAGTTGAACATCTGATGAAAGAAATTTGTCCTACAGAGAAATGGTATATTGAAGAAATGGAATTGAGAATTTTTGCTCATTTTATTCTTTGGTTTGAAGATTTAGATAAATTTTATTATTCAGATGAATTATTAAAAATAGTAGAATTCTCAAAAAATAAGTTGAATGATTTTTGTATAAATATTTTAAAAAAACCTTTTGATAAATTAATCATTGAGAATATTGCAAATAATGGTATAAAAGATTATAAGGATAATAAATAAATGAATAACATCTCAATCTTTGGAACTTCAAGTGATGCAGGAAAATCAACAATAACTTTTGTTATAGCAAAGATTCTTCAAGATTTGGGGTTTTCAGTTGCTCCTTTTAAAGCTCAAAATGTATCAAATAATTCTCATGTTTGTGATGATGGAAGTGAAATAGCAATAGCACAGTATTTTCAAGCAGAGGTTTTGGGTGTCAAAACTTCTTATCATCTAAATCCAGTTTTACTTAAATCAGGTCGAGGAAGTTCTGCATCACTTATAGTTGAAGGGAAAGTTGTTACAAATAAAGATGTTAGAGAATATTACAGAGATTTAGAGCTTTTAAAACCAGCAGTTATGAGATGTTTTGACTCTTTAGATGAAAAATATGATTGCGTTGTAGCTGAGGGTGCTGGAAGTCCAGTTGAGTTAAATCTTATGGATAAAGACTTATCAAATATTTTTATAGCTACACAATATCAAACAAAAATCATTCTTGTGGCAGACATAGAAAAGGGTGGAGTTTTTGCCTCTATTTATGGGGTTTATAATCTATTGCCAAAAGAGTTACAAAAAAATGTAATAGGTGTAATCATAAATAAATTTAGAGGAGATTTGACTCTTTTTGATGAGGGTATTAGAATCATTGAAGAGGATTTTAAAATCAAAGTTTTAGGTGTGTTGCCATATTTACCATTTAATTTAGGTTTTGAAGATAGTGCTAGTTTGAAAAACTTTGTTCAACAACCACAAAATAAAAAACTTGAAATTGCTGTGATAGCTTATCCATATATGAGTAATTACAACGATTTTGAGCCGTTGATTGCTGATGATGAAGTTCTTGTGGAGTTTGTAAGCTCAAATATCTCCCTTGAAAAGTTTGATTTGGTGATTTTACCAGGTAGTAAACTTGTGATAAAAGATTTGATTTGGCTAAAACAAACAGGACTTTTTGAGCAGATTAAAAACTACAAAAAAGATATTTGTGCCATTTGTGGTGGATATGAGATGATGTTTGAGTCTTTGGAAGATATTTACTCTTTAGAAAATGAAAATGCTTTAAAAGAAGATGGTTTTGGTTTGATTGATGATGTTATAGTTTTTGAAAAAGAGAAAGTTTTGAAAAAAGAGAGTTATGAGCTATTTGGAACAAAAATTGATGGTTTTGAAATACACCATGGAATGTGCAAAAAATATCCTCTTTCATTTGAAAAAGAGAATTTCAAAGGTACATTTGTACATAAGATTTTTGATAATAACGAATTTAGAACAAACTATTTCAAATCAATAAAAACTGATTATGTAGGTTTTGATTTTCAAGAGTATAAAAAGCAAACAGTTGATAATTTCATATCAACTTTAAAAGAAAAACTAGATGTGGAACATATCTTAAAAAGAATAAGCTAAAGGCTTGATGCTTTTTTGATTATGCTTTTTATCATATTTTTAAATATAAAATAGTGAAGTGGTACTAAAGCATACCAATACAACCTTCCAAAAACTCCCTTTGGATAAAAGTAGGCTGATTGAATAAGTTTATTATCTTTGATTTTAAACTCAAGCCATGCACTTCCTGGAAGTTTCATTTGGGCGTATAATAAAAGTCTTTCATTTTGTTTTAAATCTACAACTTTCCAAAAGTCTAAGCAATCACTTATTCTTAAATCACATTGGCTTCTACGACCTCGTTTAAGACCAACTCCTCCAATCATTTTATCAATAATTCCTCTTAATTCCCACAAAAAATCAAAATCAAACCAACCATTATCTCCACCAATACTAATAAATGATTGATAGATTTTTGAGTGTTCTATGTTTGATATATCTTCCTCTTTTCTATCTATAAAAATAGCTTTTGAGATTTCATTTTGAGAGTTTTTTTCCCAAACATTATCAAAATTATCATTCCATCTACTTATTACTTGGTCGTTTTCTATCTCTTTTATGGCATTTGAAACAGCTTCTTCATAGGAAATTGGAATTATATTTGGAAAATATTTTTTTGCATTGTTATTTTGAATAACAACTTCAGATTTAAGCCCTTCAATCAAAGCTTTTGCTACACTAAAAGGAACGGGAGTAAAAAGATTTAGCCAATATGAAGAGATATTTATACTCATAAATGGTAAAGGAATAATAACTCTTTTTAAACCTAAAACTTTTGCCGTTTTTAACATCATATTTTTGTAACTTAATTTTTCGCTTCCAATATCAACTATTAGATTATCTGTAGTTTGTAGATATAAAGAATTTTGTAAATATAGTAATACATCATCAACTGCAACTGGTTGAGCTTTTGTATCTACCCATTTTGGTGTTGTCATAACTGGGAGTTTTTCTGTTAGATTTCTTACTATTTCAAAACTGGCACTTCCTGAACCTATTATGATTCCTGCTCTTATCCATATAGTTTGAATATTTTTATTTGAGCTTAAAATCTCTCCCGTTTCAATTCTACTAAGTAGATGTTCACTTGTATCACTATTTTTTACTCCTAATCCACCAAGATATATTATTCTTTTTACATTACAAGAAACAGCAATATCTAAAAAATTTTGTGCTGATAATCTATCTAAATCTTTGTAATTATCTTTGTTTAGTGAATGGATTAGATAATAAGCTATATCTACATCTTTTAATGCAATTTTTAAAGATTCTGTATCAAAAGTATCACCTTGAATGATTTCAACATTATTTGCCACATCTGATGATAAACCATTTTTATTTCTAACTAATAGTCTTAAATCTATATTTTTATCTTCAAGTAATTTTTTTTTGAGTCTTCTTCCAATATATCCAGTTGAACCTGTAAGTAGAACTTTCATTTGTGACACCTTTTAATAAACTAATGGTACTATTGCGCTTTATTAATTATATCACTAATTAAGAATTTAAAAATAGGGAATTTGTCAATTTATGTTTTTTGAAGTAGCTTTGGTAGCATATATTATAGATATGATTTTTTCAGAATTTCAAAAATTCAAATTTTTAAAACATCCAATAATTTTTATGGGAGAGTATATCTCTTGGTTTGAAAAAAAGTTTTATAAGAATTCTATTTTTAGAGGATTTCTTTTGACTACTTCTTTGATTTTTATAGTTTTTATTATTGTTTATTTGATTTCATTTATAGATAATATTTTTATTCAAGGTTTATTAGCTTCTTTTACACTTTCATCTAAAATGCTCTATGATGCAGTAAAAGATGTAGTTTCAAGTGATGAGATAGAAACAAAAAGAGAAAAAATATCTATGTTAGTTAGTCGTGATACAACTACACTTTCAAATAGTGATGTAAATAAAGCAGCTATTGAAACTTATGCAGAAAATCTAAGTGATGGAGTAATTGCGCCTTTATTTTATCTTTTATGTTTTGGGCTTGTTGGAGCATTTGTGTATAAAGCTATAAATACACTTGATTCAATGGTAGGATATAGAAATACAAGATATGAGAAATTTGGTAAGTTTAGTGCTAGAGTTGATGATGTGGCAAATTATATACCTTCAAGAATAACAGCTTTGATAATTGCACTTTTATTTTTTAGTAAAAAAGCATTTTGGCAGTTTCATAAATATGGAAAAAAACATGAAAGTTTTAACGCAGGACTTCCTATATCAGCTTTTGCTCTAGCTTTAGATATTAAATTAGGTGGTTCAACTTCATATTTTGGGAAAATAAAAGATAAACCTTTTTTTGGAGATGGAAAAGAAAATATTGAAAATAGTGATGTTTTAAAAGCCTTAGAGTTTAAAAAAAGGCTTGATATATTTATAATAATTGTATTAATTTTAGGAGTTTTAGTATGACTTATGAAGAGTGGTTTTTAAAGCAGGGCGAATTACATGCAAATGTGATGAAAAAACTTGTAGATAAAACGCCTGATGAGGTAATAGAGTATTTTAGATTTGAAAATATGGTAAAAAATGAACCAGATTTTTGTCCACTTTATAAAGATAATAAAAAATGTCATGATTATGAAAAGTTAAACTGTTATTTGTGTGCTTGTCCAAATTTTAGATTTAAAATGGAAGGATTTGAAAAAACAGATGATGGAAAAACTCTATTTTCAGTTTGCAATATCAAATCAAAAGATGGTTCACAATATATTGGTAAAGATTATATTCATCAAAATTGTTCAGGCTGTATAGTTCCGCATAGGGAAAAATACATCAAAAATCATTTTAATAGAAATTGGTTTGAAGTTATGAAGGATGTTAGATAAAAAACTATTTCATCATATTTATGATGAAGTAGTTTTTCGCATCTTCATATTTATACTCTAGTTTAAAACCATGTAGATTTACAATAGTTTTTACTATATAAAGTCCAAGTCCAAATCCATCACTTCTTTTTTCTTCTTGTGAAAAGGCTTCTGTGTAGTATGAAAGTTCATGTTTTAATTGTTCACCTAAAGATACAATTTCTATTTTATTTTCATTTGCGTTGATAATCGCTTTTTTATTTGATGAAAATTTTATTGCATTGTCAATTAAATTTTTAAGAGCTATTGGCATCATAGAGTTATCAACTTTGAAACTAAAATCTATGATTTGTGCTTCGATGTTATTTGGATTCACAAGCATAATTTCTAAAGTTCGGTTATAAATATTTGAAAATAAATTTTCTTCTTTATAAATCATTGTATTTTTAGAAGTTAGTTTTTCAACAGTTGCTAACTCTTTTATAATATCATCCATTCTTTTAAAGGCTTTTTGCAGATTTAGTCTAGTTTTTTCATCATCCAAAGTTTCAGCAATAAACATAGCTTTTGTAATCGGAGTTTTAAGTTCGTGCATCATATTTCTCATAAACAAATCTTTTGATTTTGATTGATTGTTTATGATATTTATTGCTTCATTAAAACTTTTTGCAATAGTTCCAACTTCATCTGTACTTGTATAGTTTAACTTTATATCTTTATTTCCATTTGAAAATTCAATTAGTTGTTTATTCAAAACTTTTAAAGGTTTTAGTTTTCTTTTTAGAATTTCATATAAAAATAAAAAAGTCAAAATAGATGCAATAAATCCAGCAATAATAAAGGCAATACTATAATTATGGCTATCTACATCTTTTAGCATAATGTTATATCCATATTGTTGAACATAGATAAAATACTCATCATTATATTTATAAACTCTATAAGTTCCTAAATAATTCTGTGTTATTGTCAATTCTTGAGCATTTGTAATAATCTCAAGTTTTTTTTCTCTCTCTTCTACTGGTTTTACTTTGAATTTTTTGAATATAGCAATTAATGACTCTTTTGTTGGTTGATTTTGAAAAGAACTTAAAAAATTTTCAGCTATTAATTCATATCTATTTTCCAAAGATATTTCATGCTTTTGTTTATCATAGTTTAGAAACATCGAAAAGGTTATAAATATTGATAAAAAAGCTAATGAAAATATTATATTTACAAAGGTAGAAATAGAGATATTTTTTATCATATTAACTGATACCCAATACCTCTTACTGATTTGATATGTGAGCTATCTTCATCTATTTTTGATAGTTTAGTTCTAATTCTTGAAATTATTACATCAATATTTTTTAAAGATGAATCATCTTCGATATTGTCACTTGTATAAATAAAATCTTCTCTTGCAACTACTCCATGATTTCTTTGAATTAAAAGTTTCAAAATATCATATTCAGCCAGTGTCAATGTCAATGCAACACCCTTAAATAATATTTGCATATCATTTTCTCTTACTTCAAATAAAGAGTTTTGCTCTGCTTTTTTAGGTTCATTATTTGAATCAACTCTTTTTAAAATAGTTTTAATTCTAGCTTGAAGTTCTCTTGGATTATATGGTTTTGGAAGATAGTCATCAGCACCTCTTTCAAGTCCCATAACTTTGTCCAAAATATCATCCCTTGCCGAACTAATAATTATTGGTATATCAGATTTCTCTCTAATTTTTGGAATCAGCTCTAACCCATCAATTTCAGGAAGAGTTAAATCTAAAATAATAAGTTGATAATCTTTGTGTACACTAAGCATAGATAGTCCATTGTATGGACTATCTGTATTAGTTACCTCAATATCGAATGGTTTTAAATAATCAGTGATGATTTGTGCTAGTTCTAAATCATCTTCTATCATAAGTACTTTAATAATAATTTATCCTTTTATTGAGTTATAAATAAGATAGTTTGACCATATCTATTTACATATACTCTTTTAAATTTATTCTCATATTTTTTTAGCGCTATTTCAATATTTGAGAAATTTTTGATTTCAACATCTTCAATTTGAACAATTATATCTCCAGCTTGGAAACCAGCTTTTTCAGCTTTTGATTTTACTTCAACATCAGAGATTAATATTCCACTTGCATCTGATGATAGTCTGAATTTTTTTTGTATTTCGCTGTCTATTACGCTTAATTTTAATCCACCAAGGAATATATTGTTATTAACTGGTGTAACAGTCTCAGCTAAAGAAGTAGTTCTATCTCCTAAAACAATATTTAATTCAATCTCTTTTCCATCTCTTTCGATTTGAATTTTTACTTTTTCATCTGGTTTAAATGATGCAATCATATTTTGTAAAGAGGCTCTATCTTTTATGTTTTTACCATTTATTGCATAGATTAAATCTCCTCGTTTTAGACCACCTTTAGCAGCTGGAGTTTCAGCAGAAATATCTAAAACTAAAGCTCCCTCTTTTCTTTTATAAACTTTTGAGTATTCGTTGTCTAAATCAGCTATTGCTACACCTAAATATCCTCTTGTTACTTTACCATCACTAACAAGTTTTTGAACAACATCTTTTACCATTGCAACTGGAATAGCAAATCCAATTCCATTATTTCCACCACTTTTAGAAATAATTGCTGTATTAATACCTATTAAGGCACCTCTACTATCAACCAATGCTCCACCAGAATTTCCTGGATTTATTGAAGCATCAGTCTGAATATAGTTTTCATACCTATTTATTCCAACTTTATTTTTATTAAGTGCAGAGATAATTCCTTGTGTTACTGTACTTCCAATACCAAAAGGATTTCCAATAGCAAAGATAACATCACCTACTAATAAATTGTTAGAATCAGCAATTTTAATAGGTTTTAGATTTGTTGTTGGTTCTATTTTAATAACTGCAATATCACTATCTGCATCACGACCTATTAATTTTGCATTGTATTCTGTTGTTTCATCTCCAATAGTTACTGTGATTTCTTCAGCATTTTCAATAACATGGTTATTTGTAACTATATAACCATCTTTTGAGATAATTACTCCAGAACCTAATGACCTTTGTACTCTATTTTGTTTTAATTGATTTCCAAATTGGTCACCAAAAAATCTTTTGAAAAATGGATCATTAAACATTTGTAAAGGAAGATTCTCAACACCTTCTTCAACATGTCTTTTTGCAGAAATATTTACAATAGAGTGTACAGAGTCTTTAATACTATTGTTAAAAGATAAGATTTCGTTTGATGAGTTTGGAGATATTCTATTCGGATTTGCTTCCATTGTTTCAAAGTCAATGGTTTTCGCAAATAATTGAGTTGCTATTAATGTAGAAATAAGTAGAAGTTTTTTCTTCACTTTGTATATCCTCTTTATTATTTTATTATTGTATTGTAAAGCACAAGCGTAAACTATTTTCCAATCAAAGGTTAATAAAAAGTTAATTAAAGCGGGTTAAAATCCCGCTTTTATTATAAATCAGTTTTTAAAACTGCTCCACTACTTGCATTTGTAACCAATGCTCTATATTGTCCTAACCAAGATGAGTTAAGAGGCTTTTTAAGAGGAACAAATTCATCTCTTCTTTGAGCAATCTCTTCAAATGTAAGATTTACGCTTAAAATATATTGATCAACATCGATATGAATTTCATCACCATCTCTTAATAATCCAATCATTCCACCCTCGGCAGCTTCTGGACTAACATGACCAATAGATGCTCCTCTTGTAGCACCACTAAATCTTCCATCAGTGATAAGTGCAACTTTGTCTCCAAGACCCATTCCCATGATTAATGAAGTTGGTGCTAACATCTCTTGCATTCCTGGACCACCTTTTGGACCTTCGTATCTGATAACTACAACATCACCAGCTTTTACTTTACCGCTAACAATTCCTTTAATAGCTTCAGGTTGTCCATCAAAACAAACAGCAGTTCCAGTAAAAACTCTACTTCCAGTGATTCCAGCAGTTTTAATAACTGCACCTTGTTCTGCTAAGTTACCATAAAGAATCGCTAATCCACCAACTTGTGAATATGGATTATCAATAGTGTGAATGATATTTGTATCTTTTATATAAGCATCTTTAATTTTTTCTAATACAGTTTCCCCAGAGATTGTAAGGTTATCAGCTAATATATCATCACCTCTTTTTGTCATCTCTTTCATAACAGCATTAACTCCACCAGCTTTGTTAATATCTTCCATATGAACAGTTGATAAAGATGGAGAGATTTTAGCTATATGAGAAACTCTTTTAGAAATTTTATTAATATCTTCAAGATTAAAATTAACATTTGCTTCTCTTGCGATTGCTAACATATGTAAAACAGTATTTGAACTTCCACCCATTGCCATATCAACAGCAAAAGCATTTCTAACTGCATTTTCATTTAAAATATTTTTTAATTTATATTTTTCTCTTGAAGCTTCATCAAGTGCAATTTCACAAACTCTTCTAGCTGCTTTTCTATATAACTCTTCTCTTTGAGGAGTTAAAGCTAAAATTGTTCCATTTCCTGGTAATGCAATTCCCATTGCTTCCATAAGTGTATTCATAGAGTTCGCTGTAAACATTCCTGAACATGAACCACCACTTGGACATGCATTACACTCAATATCTTTTAACTCTTCATCACTCATTTGTCCAGCTTCATGTTTTCCAACAGCTTCAAATGCAGTTGCTAA
>ERZ724503.378-NODE-378-length-18750-cov-20.774592_pt1 | contig 18750 bp, 17 predicted proteins | sample MGYA00376036_ERZ724503 | MGnify/ENA primary metagenome ERZ724503 (study PRJEB28724, sample SAMN07190885) | wastewater metagenome | isolation source: influent of sewage treatment plant in Hong Hong | place: Hong Kong | collected 2016-03-17 ...
TCAATGATGCACAAAGAAAAGCAACTCAAGAAGCTGGAACAATTGCAGGTCTTAATGTATTAAGAATCATCAATGAGCCAACAGCTGCATCTTTAGCTTATGGTTTAGATAAAAAAGGTGAAGAAAAAGTTCTAGTTTACGATTTAGGTGGAGGAACTTTTGACGTTACAGTATTAGAAATTGGAGATGGAACTTTTGAAGTACTTTCAACTGATGGAAATGCTTTCTTAGGTGGAGATGACTTTGATAATGCAATTATTGATTGGTTAGCAAAAGAGTTCAAAGATGAAAATGGTTTTGATGTTAAAAACGACAAAATGGCATTACAAAGATTAAAAGATGCTGCTGAAAATGCTAAAAAAGAGCTTTCATCTGCTGAATCAACAGAGATTAACTTACCATTTATCTCTATGGGAAGCGCAGGTCCTGTTCACTTAGTTAAATCTTTAACAAGAGCAAAATTTGAATCTATGACTGAGCATTTAATAAATGAAACATTAGAACATATTAAAATTGCACTTAAAGATGCTGGATTAAGCAAAGATGAAATCCAAGAAGTAATTATGGTTGGTGGATCTACAAGATTACCAAAAGCAAATAAAGTTGTTAGAGATTTCTTTGGAAAAGATTTAAATAAAGGTGTAAATCCTGATGAAGTAGTTGCTGCTGGTGCTGCTGTTCAAGCTGGAGTTTTAAAAGGTGATGTTAAAGATGTATTATTATTAGACGTTACTCCTTTATCTTTAGGAATTGAAACTTTAGGTGGAGTTATGACTAAATTAATTGAAAAAGGTACAACAATTCCAGTTAAAAAATCTCAAGTATTCTCAACTGCTGATGATAATCAACCAGCTGTTTCAATTCATGTTTCTCAAGGTGAGCGAGAGTTTGCAAGAGATAATAAATCTTTAGGTATGTTTGAACTTTCAGATATTCCAGCAGCTCCAAGAGGTGTTCCTCAAATTGAAGTAACATTTGATATTGATGCAAATGGTGTTTTAAATGTATCTGCAAAAGATAAAGGAACTGGAAAAGAAAACAAAATTACAATCTCTGGATCGTCTGGATTAAGTGATGCAGAAATTGAAAAAATGGTTCAAGAAGCAGAAGCAAACAAAGAAGCAGATGCTAAGAAAAAAGCTGTAATTGAAGTAAGAAACCAAGCTGATGCATTATTACACTCTACTAAAAAAACTTTAGAAGAGAATGAAAATGCAGTTAGCGAAGATGAGAAAAAAGCAATTATTGATGCAGCTGCTGATTTAGAAGAGACTTTAAAAAATGACAGTGCTACAAAAGAAGATATTGAAGCTAAATTAAAAACTTTAACTGAAAAATCTCATAAATTAGCAGAAGCTATGTATAAAAAAGAGGGTGGTGAAGCAGGTGCTCAACCAAACCAAAAAGCTAAAAAAGATGACGATGATGTTATCGATGCTGAAGTAGAGTAATAACTCTACTTTATGCAAACTCTTATTTTAATACTTATACTATTTTTAATCTCAATATTTTCTGTTCTTCTTTATTTCAAAACTAAAAAAAATCGGCTTTTTTTATTAAATAGTGGAGAATGTCCAAGTTGCAAAGAAAAAAGAAAAGTTTTTACAGATAAAAATACAAATACAACATTTACGCAAAGTATAATAAATAGCAGAGTTCTAAAAAATCATGGATGTTCAGGTGTTATTGAAATTGAGTATTCTTGCAAAAATTGTGGATTAAAAGAAGTACATTCTATAAACTCATCAGGTTGTGGCGTATGAAAAGATTAATATTTATATCAATAACTTCTCTTTTGTTTATAACTGGTTGTTCAACAAAAGAAGAAAATATTGAAAGAAAAGAAGTTGTTGTTGAAAAAATAGAACAAAAAGAAAAAATAGAACAAAAAAACCGAATGGAACCAGCATCTTTTCATGATATAGATGGCTTTTTCGAAGATGATTTAGATTATGCTTTATCTGTTTTTAAAAAAGATTGCATGAGATCTAAACGATTCGAACAGTTTGAAGAAATTTGTAAAAAGGCTGAATCTCAGAAAGATGGAAGAAAATTTTTTATTGTAAATTTTCAGCCTTACAAATTATATGATAGTTATTCAAATGATGAAGGAACAATCACAGGGTATTATGAACCTCTGTTATACGGAAGTCTAAAAAAAACTAAAAGATATAAATATCCTGTTTATAAAATACCAAAGGATTTGATAATCTCTGATAGTTCAAATTTGGAAGGATATAAATCAAGGGGAAAATATAAAAATGGTAAAGTTGTTCCTTATGATACACGACAAGAAATAGAAGATAATCCAAATAATCCAAATTACCAAGTAATTGCTTATGTTGATGATAAAGTTGATTTGTTTTTTCTCCAAGTTCAAGGTTCGGGTAAAATTAAATTAGATAATGGAAAATTGATTAATGTTGGTTATGCTGAACAAAATGGTAGAAAATATAGTGGTGTTGGAACCTATATGTTAAATCAAGGCTACTTAACTAAAGAAGAGTTATCTGCACAAAGTATGAAAAAGTTTTTTGATGAAAATCCTGACAAAGTAGATGAAATATTAAATCTAAATGAAAGTTACATATTTTTTAAAGTCTCAAATAAAGATGCAATAGGAAGTTTGGGTAGTGTATTGACTGCAAAAAGAAATTTGGCAGTTGATAGAAGTTTCATTCCTCTTGGAACACCTGTATTTTTGAATACAAAGAATCCTGTTACAAAAGAGCCTATAAATCAGCTTATGGTTGCTGCTGATGTTGGTGGAGCAATTAAAGGTGAAATTAGAGCTGATTTTTTTTGGGGATTTGGACACGAAGCATTTGAATATGCAGGAAGAATGAAAGAAAAGGGAAAGATGTATGTTTTAATGCCTAAAAAATAGTTGTTGCTTACATGCAACAACCATTTCCACAGCAATTATCCCTAGCATCATTATAAAATGAAATAACAAAATTATTGAACATTTCTTGAAGTTCAAATTTGTGTTTTTTACAAAACTCATGATTCATAATATTTCTCATCTCTATTGCTTTACTTAAAGCTTCATCTTTTGACTCAAATGTTAAATTATTTTGTAAATTACTGTTTTTAAAACACCCACATTGGTTTGCTACAACTATTTTATACATAAAAATATTCCTTAAAAAATTTATTGATTAAAGTCAAAAGATTAGCCAATTTTTTATTAAAGCAATTTAAGAACTAAAAAAGGATAAAATAATATATTGATTGATTTACAAAAAAGGAAAATAATGCATATTACAAATCTAATTTCTCAATATTTTGGAAAATTCGCTAAAAAAGAGTTCCCTTTATTTATTCAAAAAATTATAAATGCAAGTTATGTAAAACTAATGGGCTTAGATATGAAGGAGTTCAAAAATGCAAGATATTATAAATCTTTAAATGATTTATTTACAAGAGAATTAATTATTAAACGAGAGATAGATGAAGCTTATGATGTAATTATTTCCCCAACAGATAGTTTAATTACACAATGCGGACAAATTCAAAGTGATATTGCTTTACAAATAAAAGGCATGGAGTATAGCGTTGAAGAGTTATTAACTTATTATTGTTCATCAAATTTTGAAAAAATAAAAGATGGTTCATTTATGAATTTTTATTTATCACCAAAAGATTATCATAGATATCATGCTCCTTGTGATTTTAAACTTTTAAAACTTATTCATGTTCCAGGAAAACTCTATCCAGTTAATTTAAAATATCTAAACAAAGAGTTTGAACTTTTTGTTCAAAATGAAAGAGTTATTTTAGAGTGTGAAAATAATGGAAAAATCTTTTATATGGTTTTTGTTGGTGCTTTAAATGTAGGACAGATGGTTTTTGAATTTGAAAATAGAGTTGAAACAAATAATGATGCAAAAGAGATGAAAGTTTATACTTATGAAAATATTGAAATCTCAAAAGGTGAATGTTTAGGATATTTTAAAATGGGTTCAACTGTTGTTATGCTATGGGAAAAAGATTCGATTGAAATTGAGAATTTATTGAACCAGAAGGTTAGATTTGGTCAAAAAATAGGGAAAATTTAATAAAATATAAAATTATATCTTTAAAAGTGGTAACTAATGAATACTAAAATATTTCTAAAAATCGGTTGGTTGTTTATAGTAGGTCTTTTGGCATATCTATTTTTTGTAGTGTTTTTTTTATCTCCAAAAGTAAATAGTTACCTTAGTGAAACAGAAATTAAAAATGCAAAAATTCAATTTAGTAAAATAGTTTCAATTATTAATAATAAATCAAGAATAATAGAAGATCAGAATATCCTAAAAAATGAAGTTCAACTGTTACTTACAAGTGTGACACTAGGAAAGAGTGGGCATATTTTTATTTTTGATAGTTCAGGAAAAATTATTCTAGATCCAAGTGGAGAGTTTTTATCTCAAGATTTTACAAAAGCAGTTATTCCTAGCTTAAACAATAGGCTTTTGTTTGATGAAATGAAAAATGCACATATGAAATATCAAGCATTAGAATATGACTGGAATAAAATATATGATCCTTATAACTATACTCATAAAAAGATATCATGGGTTGAATATAATCAAAAATTAGACTGGTATATAGTTTCTTCTGCATATAAAGAGGATTTTTCTTCTTTTGTTGAAGGAACAAATTCTTTAATTCTGAATATTTCAATGCTTTTATTTGGGGTTTTAGCAATTATAGGAATTTTTATTACAGTTAAAATTATTGCTCCTATTAATAAAATGTTTTCAGAAGTACAAAAAGCAAGTGTATCTTCTGATTTTGATAATGGAGTCAAAAATAAAGATGAAATAGGTTTTTTGGCTTCTCAATTTAATAATCTACTTGATCAAGTTGAAACAAATAAAAAAACTTTTGATGAACAAGTTCAAGTAAAAACAAAAGAGATTCAAAATAGATTATATTATGATGAATTAACAAATTTAAAAAATAGAACAGCATTAGAAGATGATATAAAAGATGATGATTTTGTGTCAGTAGCTTTGATTGATATTGATGCTTTTGATGATATAAATGAGTTGTATGGATTTTCTACAGGGAATTTAGTATTAATTGAAGTAGCAAAAATATTAAGTGATTTTTCAAAAAAATATAGTGTAACTCCATACAGAGTTTATGGAAATGTTTATTGTCTTGCTGATAAAAAGATGATGGGATTTTCAAGATATGATGAATTTATTGGAGACCTTTGTAAGTTATTTAAAAATAGACCTATACATATAGAGGAATTAGATATTGATATTTTTATAAATGTAACTTTAGGTATCTCTATTGCACAAGAAGAGCCTATAAAAACAGCTGGAATTGCACTTAAAAAAGCCAAAAAATCAAACATGAAATTTTTTGTTTATAATAATGAAATAGATACAAAAGAAGTTATAAAAAAATCTATGTATTGGAGAGAAAAAATAAAAATTGCAATTGAACAAAATAGCGTAGTACCTTTTTATCAACCAATTTTTAACAGAAATAATGAGATTGTAAAATATGAAACTTTAATGAGAATAAAAGATAAAAATGAGCAGGGAGAAAAAATTTATTTAAGTCCATATTTGTTTTTAGAAGTTTCTATAAAAACCAAACAATACTTACAATTATCAAATCAAATAATATCGAAAGCTTTCGATGATTTATCAAAAACTCAAAGACAAATATCTTTTAACTTAAGTTTTAAAGATATATTGGATAGTGATTTTATAATTTCATTGGACAGAAATTTAGATAAAATTGATAATGAAAATAAAGAAAGAATAGTTTTTGAGATTTTAGAAAGTGACTATATAAGTGATTATACTTTACTTGAAGATTTTATTTTAAAATACAGAAATCAAGGGATAAAAATTGCCATTGATGATTTTGGGACAGGATATTCAAATTTTGCTCATATTCTAAAAATTAGACCAAACTATATAAAAATAGATGGTTCTTTGATTAAAAATATTAATACAGATAAAAACTCATATGAATTAGTAAAATCTATTATAGATTTTTGTAAAGCTTTAAATATAAGAGTTATTGCAGAGTTTGTTCATTCAAGAGAAGTTTTTAATACAATTTTTGATTTGGGAGTGGATGAATTTCAAGGGTTCTATTTGGCAGAACCATCTTTAAAAATTGAGTGATTTTAATTAAACAAAAGTTTATTTATGTAGAATAAGACAAAAAAAGGATTGATTATGTCAACTATTACAGAATTAGGAAACTTAGCACTCGCTGGAACAAAAAAGGGTAAAATTTCTATCTCTAACGTAACAGAACCATATGGAAAAGATACAGCAGATATTGTAAGTATTGGTATTTCTTTAAATGGACAAGATATTCAATGGAAATCACATATTCCTTATGAGAATTTAGAAGAAGTAATAGCAATTTTACAAAAAGCGTTAGATTCTAAAAAGTAAAAGATTGTAGTTTTTCTGAAATTGTTTTGTGATATAATTAATTTTTTAAAGAGGATTTATTATGTCACAGAAACGAATTATAGGTAAAAGAGAAATAATCTCTATTTTAGATTTAGACCTATTCGACTTAGATGTTAAAATTGACACGGGTGCTGATTCTAACTCACTTCATTGTGATGATATTTTTATTGATGATGAAAAATTTGTACATTTTACATTGTTGGATAAGGTACATCCAGCCTATCATGGTAAAAAAATGAAAATTCCACTTTATAAACTAAAAAAAGTTAAGAGTTCCAATGGAAGCGTTGAATTAAGAGCTTCTATTAAGGTGAATATATCGTTTTTTGGGAAAAAATATTCCACAGTTATTTCATTAACAAATAGATCTGATATGAAATATCCTATGTTAATAGGGAGAAAATTTTTAACCAATCGTTTTTTAGTTGATGTTTCGCAAGAATATCTTACCAAAGCCATAAAATAGAGGAAAAAATGAAAATTTATGTATTGTCAAGAAATGAAAATTTATATTCAACTAATAGATTAGTTGAAGAGGCAAATGCAAGAGGCTGGGATGTTCAAGTTATTGATTATTTAAAATGTACAATTGAGATTATGAAGAATGAGTTGGTTGTAAATTATGAAGGGAAAGTATTACCAACCCCAGATGCTATAATCCCGCGTATTGGAGCAAGTAGAACTTTTTATGGTGCAGCAATGGTTCGACACTTTGAAATGATAGATGTATTTAGTACAACAGGAAATTTAGCACTTACAAGAAGTAGGGATAAACTAAGAAGTTTACAAGTTTTATCTAAAAATGGTGTCGATATGCCAAGAACAGTTTTTGCTTCAAATAAATCAAATGCAAAAGATGTTATTGCTTTAAGTGGTGGTGCGCCATTGGTTTTAAAAATACTTGAAGGGACACAAGGAGTTGGAGTTGTTTTAGTTGATAGTGAAAAAGCAGCTAAATCAGTTCTTGATGCTTTTTATGGAATGGATGTAAATTTACTTGTTCAAGAATACATTGAAGAAGCAGGTGGTGCTGATATTCGAGCTTTTGTAGTAAATGGAGAGGTTGTTGGTGCTATGAAAAGACAAGGAGCAGAGGGAGATTTTAGGTCAAACTTACATCAAGGTGGAAGTGCAACAGCTTATAAATTAAATAGAAAAGAAAAAACAACAGCGGTTGCAGCGGCAAAGGCTATGGGACTTGGGGTTTGTGGAGTTGATATGATACTTTCAAAAAGAGGTCCTTTGGTAATGGAAGTTAATTCAAGTCCAGGCCTTGAGGGAATCGAAAAATCTACAAATATAAATATAGCAGCAAAAATTATGGATTATATTGAGAAAAGTGTAAAACCAAAATGTCCAATAAATCCTCAAAAAAGAAAAATAAAAAAAGATAAAATCGGAGCATAATATAAGATTTTTTTATAATAAGGAAGAAAAAACCACATAAACAAACTCTTTACAAAGATTAAATATAATAAGCAAAAAATAAAGGGTTTGTTATGAATAAGTTAGTTTTTGGATTTCTATTTTTTACGATTTCTCTTTTTGCTTACGAAGAATTAAATATAGATAACTTCGAATCAAAGATAAAAAGTAAGAATGTAATTATAGATTTTTATGCAGTTTGGTGTCCTCCTTGTAAGATTTTAGGTGAAAATTTGGAAGATTTTGGGACTATAAAACCTAATAATGTTGAAATTTATAAAGTAAATATTGATAATGAACTACCCCTTGCAAAAAAACACGGAGTATCTAAACTTCCTACACTATTATATTTTAAAGATGGAAAATTAGTAAAAGAGACAGTAGGCGTTTTAAGCCCTGAAGAACTACTTCAAACTACTAAACAAACTTTTAAGTAATTTTAGATGAAAAAAGTCTTACTTTTATTATTGATTTTTATATATTCCTTTTCCATAGAATTAAGCGCACCTGTTTTAGAGCCTGAAGAGGCTTTTAAAACTACTTTTATTAAAAATCAAGATAATATAAATTTAAAATTAGAATTGGGTAAAAGTATATATTTATATGATAATAAATTGAAGATATTTATTACAAAACCTGTAAATATAGAGATTACTAAAGAGATAAATATTCCAAATCCTGAGTCTTATGATGAATTTATTGTTCATTTCAAAAATCTTGACTTAACGATTCCTTTTAGTTTATTAAAATCCAAAGTTGATTCAAGTGAATACGAAGTTGAGATTAAATTTCAAGGATGTTCAAAAGCAGGTCTTTGTTACGCTCCAATGAGTGAGAAATTTTCATTTATTTTAGAAAACGATTCTTTAAAAAATTTTAAAGAAGTTACAAAAATAGAAGAAAAAAAGATACAAACAACTATAACTTTAAATGAGACAGATACTATTGCTTCTAGTTTAAGAGATGAAAATATTTTTTTAGTTTTAATTACATTTTTTGGTTTTGGACTTTTACTTTCTTTGACTCCTTGTGTATTTCCAATGATTCCTATTTTATCTTCAATCATTGTTGGAGCTTCAAAAAATGAAACTATGACCGCTAGTCGTGGATTCTTTTTATCTTTAGTTTATGTTCTTTCTATGAGTATTGCTTATACGATTGCTGGAGTAATTGCAGGAATTTTTGGAGCAAATTTACAAGCTGCCTTACAAAATCCTTATGTTTTGGTAGTTTTTGCTTTGATTTTTGTAGCACTTGCATTTTCAATGTTTGGTTATTTTGAAATTAGACTTCCTCAAAGTTTTCAAACAAAACTAAATAAAACAACAGATGGAAAAGAAAAACAAGGTATAGTGGGAATTGCTATTATGGGATTTTTATCAGCTTTAATAGTTGGTCCTTGTGTTGCTCCACCACTAGCAGGAGCTTTAGTTTATATAGGTCAAACAGGAGATGCAATTCTTGGTGGACTTGCTTTATTTGTTATGAGTTTAGGAATGGGAGTTCCGTTATTACTTATTGGTTTGGGTGCAGGAAAGTTTATGCCAAAACCTGGTGGTTGGATGGAAAGTATCACAAGAATTTTTGGAATAGTGATGCTTGGAGTTGCTATTTGGCTTCTTGATAGAGTTTTAGATCCAAGTGTGATTATGATTTTATGGGCATTATTGCTTTTAGGAAGTGCGATTTATCTAAAAATTTATCAAAATATAATAGCTCAATTGATTAGAGTTGTTATATTTATTTTAGGAGCTGTATTATTTATAGGGGCTATAAGTGGTGCTACAAATCCACTTAAACCTTTAGAAAAATTTACTTCATCAAAAGCAGTAGATATTTTAGATAAAAAGCTTGTTTTTACAAAAATAAAAAATATAGCAGAACTAGAACTTGCAATCAAAAACTCTGATAAACCTATAATGTTAGATTTTTGGGCATCTTGGTGCGTAGCTTGTAAAGAGTTTGAAGATATAACTTTTAAGGATGAAGAGGTTATGAAAAAACTTCAAGGGTTTACTCTTTTAAAAGCTGATGTAACAGCTAATAGTGAGGAAGATAAAGCTTTGCAAAAAATGTTTGCAGTTGTTGGACCACCTGCTCTTATTTTTTGGGACAAAGATAAAAATGAAGTTAAATCTTCAAAAATTGTTGGGTATAAAAATCCAAAAGATTTTTTAGAAATAGTAAATAAGAATTTTTAAAAGAGGAAAATCCTCTTTTAAATTTTAGATAAAGATAAATGCTCCAAGAATAATAACACTTAGATATAAAGTTCCAAAAATTGCTCCTAAAGCCCACCATCTTCCTTGAGAAATATATCCAGCTCCATACCAAATAGGTGATGGTCCTGTTCCATAAGGAGTGATAATTCCCATAACCCCGAGACTTCCCGCTAAAATTACAGTAAATGGAACTATTTGTTCAGGGGTTAAAAGATTAATTGCAATTGCCATAAATATTGGAATAAGTGCTGTTACATGGGCTGTTACACTTGCAAAAAAGTAGTGTAATAAGAAAAAGAAAACAAGCAGTGAAACAATCAGTGTTGTTGGACTCATCCCTGATAACATCTCTTGTGTATTTGCTCCAATCCAAGTTAAAACACCAACTTTTTGGAGTCCAGAAGCCATGGCTACTAAAGATGAGAACCAAATTAATACATCAAAAGCTGCTTTATTTGAAATTAAATCATCCCATGTAATTACATTTGTTAAAACCATAATTGAAACAATAGAAATGGCAACAGTTGTAGAATCTACACCAAACTCTTTATTAAATATCCAAAGAACCAAAGCAATAGTTGCAAGTCCTGCCATAAGATACTCTTTAAAAGTAATTGCACCTAATTCTTTCAACTCTTCACTTGCCCAAGCAGGAGCCTCAGGAGAGCTTTTTTGACTTGGAGGATAAACTACATATGCTAACCAAGGAGTAATTAAAAATAGTGGAATCATAAGTGGTAACATAACTCCTGCCCATTCTCCCCAACTTATAATATGTCCAGAGCTTTTTGCAATCAAATCAACAGCGAGTAAGTTTGGAGCAAGTGCTGTTAAAAACATAGAACTTGTAATACAAGTAGTTGCAATTGCAACCCAAGAGATATAAGCACCTAATTTTCTAGGGTCTTTATCTGGATATGATTCAAAAATATGTGGGATATTAATAGCAACAGGAAATACTGAACCACCACTTCTTGCTGTATTTGATGGCATAAAAGGAGCTAAAATTAAATCTGAAAAAGCAACAGCATATCCTAAACCCAAAGAGCTTTTTCCCATATATTTAATCATAAGAAGAGAGACTCTTTTCCCTAATCCTGTTTTTTTATAACCAAGTGCAAACATGAATGCTGCGAAAATTAACCAAATAACGCTATTTGAAAATCCTGATAATGCCCAAGTTATACTCTCTTTAGAATTTCCCACCAGTCCTAAAACAGCCACTAAAGAAATTCCTGTAAAACCAACTAAAGCAGCAGGAACAGGTTCAATAATAAGCCCAACAACAACAGCAAAAAATATTGCTAAAAAATGCCAAGCATTTGGATTTAATCCTTCAGGTGCTGGAATAAACCAAAGAATTAGCAATACAACAAGAGGAAGAAACAATTTTATAGTTTGTTTTGACATGATGTCTCCTTTAAAGTTTTGATAAACAAATTATATGAGAGGTGGTGGGATAAAAATAGGACTTTTTTGTTAGAATCAAAAAATGAAATATATAACTTTACTTTTTTTAATAATAACTGCACTTTTTGGTTCTAATTCAAAAGAAATCTTAGTTTTACACTCTTACAATGATGGTTTAAAATGGAGTGATGGGATAACTTCAGGAATAAAAGAAATAATAGAAAAATATCCTAACTTAGAGCTTACTATTGAATATATGGACAGTAAAAAAATAGATAATCAAGAATATTTTGATACTTTAATCAACTTATATGAGAAAAAATTTTCAAATAGAAAATATGATGTGATAATAAGTGTAGATAATTATGCTTATGAATTTGTTTTGAAAAATCATAAAAAGTTATTTAATAGTTCTGCTTTGGTGTTTTGTGGAGTTGAAAATTTTGATGAAAAGCAAATCCCAAAAGAGCTAAAAAGTGAAGTAACAGGAGTAATTGAATATAAAGAGTTAAAAAAGAATATAGAACTTATAAAAGATGTTATTAAAGAATTGAATATTTTATATATTATTAGTGATGATTCTTTTTCTTCTTTGGCAATAAAAGAACAAATATTGAATGATTCTAAAGAGTTTGAAAAAGATGTAAAGATTATTTTTGATAATCAAATAGATATAAACACAATAAGTGAGAAAATAAATAATTTAGATAAAAATAGTGCCATATTATTTACTAGTTTGTACAAAGATAAAAATGGAAAATATATCACATATAATAATTTAAGAGAATTCTTTAAAAATTCAAAATACCCAATCTTTGCACTAAATAAAATACACTTATCTCAAGGGGTTGTTGGTGGAATAATGGTTAGCCCTCAAGAACAAGGAGTTGAAGCTGCTAAAAAAGCAGTTGAAATAATTGAAGGTAAAAAAGCAGGAGATTTACCTTTTGTTATTCCTACATCAAAATATTATTTTGATTATGAAATATTAAAAAAATATAATTTAGATAATTTTGAGATACCTTTTTTATCAAATATTGTGAATAAACCTAAAAGTTTTTTTGAGGAAAATAGAAGATTTATAGATAGTGCATTCTTATTGATGCCTTTATTAATATTGTTAATAATTGGGCTTATTGTAAATATATCAAAAAGAATAAGATTAGAGATAAAATTAGTTGAACAAAATAAATTAGATAATGTACTTTTAAATAATATAAAAAGTGCGGTTTATTGGAAAAGTAATCAAGATATTCTTTTAGGATGTAATGATGCTTTATGTAAACTTTTAGATATGAAAAAAGAAGATATTATCGGAGCAAGAATTGATATTATAATGCCTGAATTATATGAAAAATTAAAAAATGAAGATGGATTTATAGACGAATTAGAAACACAACTTTCATTTAAAAATAGGTTTTTAGATGTATTAATTAGAAGAAAAAAATATTTTAATAAAAAAAATCAAGAAGCAGGGGTTGTTACACTGATAAGTGATTTGACTGATATAAAAAAATTACAAAACCAAAAAAATAAAAATGAACAATTTATTATTCAAAGAAGTAAATTATCAGAAATAGGAGAAATGATGACTTCTATTGCTCATCAATGGAAAGCACCTTTAATTGAAATTTCAACAATCGCTCAGGAACTTTTATATAAAAGAGACAAACGAGAATTGACAAAAGAGGATAGTAAAGAGTTTGTTGAAGAGATTATGACTCAAGTCTCTTATATGACAAATACGATTGATGATTTTAGGGATTTTATAAAACCCTCTTTGCAAAAAAGTGAATTTGAAGTAAATTTTGCGATGCAAGAACTTTTAAGAGTTGTTGAACATAATATAAAATATAACTATATAAAAGTAGAAGTTAATTATGAAAATAATCAGAAATTTAAAATATTTGGCTATTCAAATGAATTTAAACAATCCATTTTAAGTATTATAAATAATTGTCGTGATAGTATCTTAAAAAGGCGTCAAAACGAAGATATAGAAGGCTTAATAAAAATTAATATAAGTTCAAAAGAGGATGAAACTTGTATAAAAATTCAAGATAATGGGATAGGAATAAAAGAAGAATATTTAGAAAAAATTTTTGAACCATTTTTTACAAGTAAAAAAAATGGAGATGGTTTTGGTTTGTATATGGTAAAACTTATAATTGAAGATAAAATGAATGGAAAAATAAGAGCGTTGAAGTGCGAAGATGGTGCAGATATTTTGATATGTTTAAAAAATAAGATGGATAATTAATATGAAAATTTTATTACTTGAAGATAACAAAAGACTTTCAAACTTGATTATTGAAGCTTTAGAACAAAAAGCTTATAAAGTTGATTGGTTTGATGATGGTAAAAAGGCACTTGAAGCTATATATAATGGATATGATTGTTTTATTTTAGATATAAATGTACCAAGAATGGATGGTTTGAGTCTATTAAAAGAGTTAAGAATTATGGATGATAAAACACCTGCAATTATTATTAGTGCGAATGTAGAACTTGAAACTATAAAAGATGCTTATGTAAAAGGTTGTGATGAATATCTAAAAAAACCTTTTTATATTTATGAATTAGAATTAAAGCTAGATAAATTATGTAAAAGAACACAGAATAAATTAAATCTTCCTTCAAATTTTGTTTATGATTTACAAAAAGAGAGGCTTTTTGACGAGAATAATGAGGAGATAAAATTAGCAAAAAAAGAGATTCTACTTTTTAATCTTTTTTCAAAAAACTTAGGAAAAATTGTTACTTTTGAACAAATAGAACAATATGTTTGGGAAGGGGATTTAACAAGTAGTGAAAATATAAGAGCTTTAATAAAAAGGCTTAGAAAAAAACTTCCTCTTGATACTATAATTTCACAAGGTGGAATGGGGTACAAACTAAATATCCACTTTATATAAGATTTGTTATACTTCACAAAAATTAAGAAAAGGGTTTAGATGAACTTTGAAACGATTTTAGGAAGTGTGGATTTTTTGGAATTTTTAAGAGGGAAAAAAGCTACATTTTTACTTAGTTGTAGTGTTACAAAAACGTGTGAAATTCCAAATATTTCACAAGCTGGGATACCAGGAAAACTCTATTTGACTCCTACTTTAGATGCTGAATTTTTATGCACAAAACAAGTGCGTTCTTTGGAAGATATTGCAAAAACTCCAAAAGGAGTTCCAACACCAGCACTTATTACAAGAGCAGTTCATGAATTAAAAGCTTTTTCAAATATTGAAATTTTAAATCTAGGATTAGATGTAGTTCCAAAAGTTGATTATTTTAAAATTCATAATTTTGGTATAAATCCAAGTAAACGAATTGATGATGGTGCAAAAATTGAAGCTCTGGAAGTTTTTCAAAAAGGTATAGAATTTGCTCAAAACTTTCAAACTTTAGATGATTATGTAATTTTAGCAGAATCTGTTCCCTCTGGAACAACAACGGCTAATGCAACAGCTTTAGCCTTAGGCTATGAAGGGGAAGGATACTTTTCAAGTTCGTACAAAAATAATCCAAGTAATATAAAAAATGAAACTATACAAAAAGCTCTAAGTAGAATTGATTTAGATGCAGATATCTTTGAAATACTTTCAAGTGTAAGTGACAATATGATTATTTTTAATGCAGGATTTGTACTTGGAAGCAGGGCAAATAATCTAAAAGTAATTCTTGCAGGTGGGACTCAAATGGCATCAGTTTTACTTACAGTTAATTCAATTTTAAGAAGTATGGAGGGAAGTATTGATTCTTCTAATATTGCATTATGTACTACAAAATGGATAAATAAAGATGAGAACTCGAATATCAAAGCACTTTTAGAACAGTTAGATTTTCCTATAAATGCCTATGCAAGTACTTTTGATTTTGCTCTTTCGACTCATCCTGCTTTAAAACTTTATGATGAAGGCGAAGCAAAAGAGGGAGTTGGTTGTGGAGGAGCTTTGTGTTATGCTGCAATTAATGGTTTAGCAAAAGAAGAAGTAATCAAAAAAATAGAGAGTTTTTTAGGAGTCTAAAAATGAAAATAAAATTATTATTGCCACTTTTAATCGGAGTTATTATGCTTGAAGCAAGTGATATAAAAAAAGAAAATCCAAAAGAACAAATTTGGAAAATCCAAAATGACCCATATTATAAACATAAAAAAAGTCAATTTGAGATTTTAGCTTTGAATGAAAAATACAAAACTATTATGCTTGGGGATTCTATAACAGATGAAGCTCAATGGGATGAGTTATTAAATAGTGATACTATTCAAAATAGAGGAATCAGTGGAGACACGACAGATGGTGTAATAGATAGATTAAATCCTATTGGTAAAAATATAGAAAAAGTTTTTATTATGATAGGAGTAAATGATATTATGAGAGGAAAACCTGTGGATGAGGTTTATTTAAATTATCTAAAAATTATCCAATTTTTTAAAGAAAAAAATATAAAAATTCACATCCAATCAACTCTTTATATTGGAGAAAGTAGAAAAGCGGATTTTAATCCTAAAATTGAAGAGTTAAATAAAAGATTAGAAAAATATACAAGTGAAAACCAAATCACTTTTATAAACTTAAATCCTATTTTTGCACCCAATAAAATCTTAAAAAAAGAGTTTACTTTTGATGATTTACATTTAAATGGAAGTGCGTATAATCTTTGGGCTACTAAAATTAAAAAATATTTCTAATATAAGAGAAGAAATTCTCTTATATTTTTTATTTGCTGTAAAAGTATTTATTAAAAATAATATTAAATTTTGTACTCTCTTCATCATTTTTGAGATTTAATTTATCTAACATTTTAGGATTTACTGAGTAATATCCGAAAATTACTTCTATTTTATCATTTCTTTCTAATTTAAAATCATAGTTAATAACTCTTTCTTCATTCGCTTTTAGCATACTATTTTGGATTTCTGAATCAGCAACCCAAGGCATTGTAGCTTGACCATCTTTTCCTATTATTCTTGCAAATGATTTGATTTCAAGAGGTATTGTTTTGTCATTTCTTACAACATTTACTTTTAATTGAGCTAATCTTAAAGGTTGTAAAAATAAATTATGAGTTGCTTCATTTTTTATTGATATCTCAAAATTATTTTCATTTTCTTTAAAATTAATTTTTACGTATTTTGCTAATAATTCTTCATTATTAAATTTACTAGAAAAGCCATGGAAAGTATGTTCTTTTGTAATTTTTATTGAAGTTGCAGTTCCTGAAACCTTAGGCATATGACAAGAAATACAATTTGTTTTTTCATCTTTTGCACCTTTTTCTTCTACTCTACATAAATCAAAACCATTTTCATTTTGAGAATGAGAATGACATCCCATACAAACATTTCCTGTATAGAAATTATCATTAGAATAATCAATTTTATGGAAAGGAGAACCTGCTTTTTCTTTCATCATCCCAAAAAGTGAAATTTCATCTTTGAATTCTTTATTGTTTTGGTCTTTATTTTTTTCGTTTGCTGCGTAAAAAACTTTTTCTTTTGAAGAAGAGATATTATTATTTGATTTTGCATGAGATTCAATATCTTTGATACTATGACAATACGCACAAGATATAGCTTCTTGCGTTTGAATATCATTTTTCTCAGGAATAGCTTTTTCATTCTCTTCTAGTTTTTTTAAAAGTTCTAGATCTGTTGGAGTATGACATTTTGCACAGGTATATTTCTCATTTTTTTTATCAGGATGTAAATCCCACATTGCTTTATGAACTTTATTTTCAAAGATTGAAGATTTTCTATGAGAAGAATTATAAAACTCACTATAAATAGTTGGATGACAACCTTTACAATTACTACTTTCTACAAGTTCTGAGGCATTAATATTTAATATAATAAATATTATAAGTAAAACTATTTTCATTTGTTACCTTTATGATTTTTTCGAAGTGTATTTAAAATATTAATATAATTAAATGATATTAATCAAGTATAAGTTATAATTATAATAAGAAGAACTTAATTATTAAAAATCTTTTAAAAGGGAAAAATAAGGAATTAAACACTATTTCAAAGCATTAAAGCTAAAATAACGAATTATTAGAAATTAATTATTTTAGGATTTTTATGGAAATTTTTATTTCAACATTTTTAAAAATGTTTTTTATAATGGCACCTTTTTTTGCCTTAACTGTATTTTTAACAGTTACCCAAGAAGCAAGTGCAAAAGAGAAAAAAGCTTTAGCTATTAGGGTTACTATTTCAGTTGTAATTACAAGTTTAATATTATTGTTTTTTGGAAAACATATTTTTTCAATTTTTGGAATTACTTTAGATGCTTTTAGAATAGGAGCAGGAGCATTGTTGTTTTTAACAGCTGTAGAGTTAGTAAAAGGAAGTAAAGATAGTGCAAAAGTTGCAGATAAAGATGTACTTCAATTGGCAGTTGTTCCCTTATCTATTCCTGTTATTGTAGGACCTGGAACTATTGGTATTTTACTTGTTATGGGTGCTACTTTTGAAGATACTTCTTCTTTGATTATGGGAAGTTTAGCCTTGATTAGTGCTGTTTTAGTAATTGGTTTTATGCTTTATAGTTCAAGTATTTTCGAAAGAATGATGGGGAAACAAGGGCTTTTGGTTATTTCAAAAATCACAGGTCTGATTTTGGCTGCTTTATCTGCTCAAATTGTATTTACAGGTATTAAAAACTTTTTAAAATTGTAGTAAAAATAGAAAAAAATTTTTCCAAATCTTAGGTTATTACAAAAAGATTTAGTTGAAGAAGAAATTGATTTGAGAGAGTTATTTCAAATAATTTGGAATAAAAAAGTATTTATTATAACCTTTAGTTTATGTATTACAATATTTTCGGGAATTTATAGTTATTCTAAAATACCTATATATGAAGTTAAATCTTATGTTGAAATAGGATTTATAGATAAAGAGATTTTAGAAGAATTGAATGTTTTAGAACAAAAATTAAAAGTTATTTTTTCTACTGATGACTTTAATGAGGAATTAAATAGTTTAGAAAAAGGAAATGTAAGTTCTATAAAACAAATTAAAAATGTAAAAAACTTTTTAGAAATAAAAACAGAAGCATATTCAAATGAAGTAGCTTTAATAAAAAATCAAGCAGTATTAAAATACATCCAAACTTTATATGAACCAAAAATAAAAGAGTATGAAATAATTTTAAATAATGATATTTTAAATACAAAAAGGGAAATTGATTTTATAAATAATGTAGAAATAAAAAATATTTTAGCCCAAATAAATATTCTAAAAGAGCAAG
>ERZ724503.384-NODE-384-length-18601-cov-4.854308_pt1 | contig 18601 bp, 10 predicted proteins | sample MGYA00376036_ERZ724503 | MGnify/ENA primary metagenome ERZ724503 (study PRJEB28724, sample SAMN07190885) | wastewater metagenome | isolation source: influent of sewage treatment plant in Hong Hong | place: Hong Kong | collected 2016-03-17 ...
TGACAGTTAGCATAGCGGTATGAGTTCCGATTTTACGCGCTGGCGTCTCTAAAGACTTGACCAGCGACGCTAGTTTAACGTAGAATCGTCTCTAAGTACACGAGTCGGGGGAAGGATGGTGATCGCCATGGCGTCACTACATGATCGGATCGAGGGTGTCCTGCTGGGCACAGCAGCGGGGGACGCGCTGGGAGCGCCGTACGAGTTCGGGCCGCCTCGCGGCCCGGAGCTCGAGGTCGCCATGAAGGGCGGGGGCCCGTGGGCTCCCGGGGAATGGACCGACGACACCGCCATGGCCATCGCCATCGCCGAGGCCATCGCGAAGGGCGGCGACGCCCGCAATGAGGCCGTTCAGGACACCATCGTCGCGCGCTGGCTCGGATGGAGCCTCACCGCGAAAGACGTTGGCATTCAGACACGATCGGTACTCAGCGGGGCGGCACAGAGCGGAATCTCTGCAGAGCGGGCCCACGCCGCGGCGGCCAGTGTGCATCAGCGGACGGGTCGCTCCGCGGGTAACGGCTCACTCATGCGAACCGCACCGCTCGCGGTGGCCTACCTCCACGACGAGCAGGCCCTCGTCGAGGCCGCCCGGGGGGTTAGCGGGCTCACTCACTTCGATCCTGACGCTGGCGACGCCTGCGTGCTATGGACGGTCGCGATCCGCCACGCGGTGCTCACCGCCGAACTCGATATACGGGTCGGGCTGCGTCACCTTGATCCTGACCGACGCGACCTGTGGGCCGAGCGGCTGGACATCGCGGAGTCCTCGCGTCCCGCGGACATAGCCAGCAATGGGTGGACGGTGGCGGCGCTGCAGGCCGCGTGGTCGGCGATCGTCCACACGGTGCCGGGCCCGGAGGCGGTGCGTGCCAATCATCTTCGGCTCGGGCTGGACGCCGCGGTGCGCGCCGGCAATGACACGGACACCGTCGCGGCCATCGCCGGCGGCCTGCTCGGAGCGGCCTACGGCGCCTCCGCGGTACCGCTGGAATGGCGGGTGCTGCTGCACGGCTGGCCCGGGTTGCGTGCGCACGATCTGGTCAACCTCGCGTCCGCAATCGCGCGTGGCGGCAAGCCGGACACGTTCGACTTCAGCTACTACGACTCCCCGGTCGACACGGTGGCCGTGCCCCCGCATGACGACAAGGTAGTACTCGGTGGAATCGGCGTGTTGCGCAAGCTGCCGGCGCATGTGGATGCGGTGGTGTCGTTGTGCAGGTTGGCCGACGACGACATGCGGGTCGACATGCCGCACGTCGAGGTCCGACTGATCGACCGGCCGGAGGCTGACGAGAACCCGCATCTGGATTTCGTCCTGAACGAGGCGGTTCACTCGATCGAGCGGCTTCGCAACAAGGGCCACACGGTTCTGCTGCATTGCGTGGGTGCGTATAGCCGTACGCCGACAGTGGGTGCGCTCTACGGCGCCCGGCGGTGCGGCATTAGCACCAAAGAAGCGCTGCGTGATGTCCAAGCGGTATTGCCCCGCGCGTACCCGAACTCGGCGTTCCGGGCTGCGCTGACGCGGCTAGACCCGACAACCAAGCACCGATCGGGAGGGGAGAGCTGATGACGAGGTCTACGTCCACGGCTGCGGTTATCGTCCTCGGAGACAAGGACACCGGCGAACGTGTCGAGATGCTGGCGACTAAGGCTGCCGAACATGGGATGGCGATTGTCGGGACGCACACCTACGAGGCGGGCCAGCCCAGCACACACCACGACCTCGCCGAGTTGGAGCCGGTTGTCGCGGCACTGTCGCAGGCGCTTGGCACCCGGACGAACATTTGGTTGCCCTTCCCCTACGACCTGCTGCCAGAACAGCATCAGCGTCGGCTGAGCATGGTGTTGCAGCGCCATGGGCTTAATCTGCTGTTCGGTCGCGACCTGTGGCCGGCCCCGGTGGACGGCGGATACAGCGAAATTGACAGCGCACTGCGTGGAGAGGTTCGGGCCGTTGACGAACTAGACCGCGTTGCGCTCGCGGCCGCTGGGATGCAGACGCTCAGCAATGAGATTGAGCTGGCTCTGCAGGAGCCGGAGCCGTTCGCGCCCCGGGAGCAACTGACCGATGTCCTGCGGCGGTTGGAGATTCAGTATGGTCCGCATCCCGGGATGCCTTCGACCCGCGCGTCCTGGGTAGTACGTCAACCAGGGCTAAGGCGATTCGCTAGCTGGCTTGTTCACCAGTGTGAGATGACGCGGACCGAAGCCGCGGAGCTTCTCAACGCCGTGGGTCACCGGACGCAGACCGGTCGGCAGTGGCAACGGTCCACTGTGTCGACGCTCGTGAATGGGCGTTATGGCAGTCAGCTCGCGGCTTGATCTTTCCACAGCGACCCTTCGTTAGCTCAGCGCTGGTCTGCGTCCCAATACTGGCCCTAGCCTGGGACTTCAAACAAATACGCTGACAGGACCCCTCCACCCACCACCGTCGCAGGCTGTTGGGCGCGGAGGCCGATCTTGCATCGCCGGTCCAATGTGCCGGGTTGTGCGGAACATACACCGCCCAGCGATTCCCGCAACTTGGACCGACCGCGCGATCAATTTCTTGGCCACATAAGGAGTTTGGATCTGCAGCCAGGAATGCTGGCGATAATGGCTTGGCCGCGTGAGGCGCCGACGGTGCGGTCACGCCGTCCAAGTGCTCATACCGTCACGAATCCTGGCCACGGCTGCATTGTCGTCTTCGTTGTAACTCAGCAGCCACTCCTTAGCCCGAGCCACCCCGTCCGGGTCGGCGCCACCATGCACCGCAGACAGGTAGGTCTGGGAGATCGCGCCACCGGGATCGTCTACCCGCCAGGCGAATCCGAAATAAGGAGCGACCTTCTTGATGCTCGATCCGTGCAGTGAGACGAAGTTAGCCTTGAACAACTTCTCCACGTCTATGAATATGCCGGTATCAGGGTTCACCAGGTCGGCGACTTCGGCCAATCCCAGGATGCTAATTAGCCTCGACCGCTCCGGTTGCGACCAATGGAAGACCTTCAGCGTCCGGCCGGCGGCGTCGGCGGCCTCCCGTTGTGCGCGCAGCCAGGCGGCAAAACGTCCCGCCAGCGCTTGCTCGCGCGGGGAGTCCAGAGGATCCCACTCGACGAAGTCGGCGACGTACCGCGCAGTAGATTCGTCGCCGTCCCGACGTACGCGGGCACCCCACATGTAGACGCGGTTCTCGATGTCCCACTCTATGTCGAGGTCGATCTCCACGTCGGCGACCGGAACCGTGACGGAGCCCGCTCCGGCTCGTGCGATTTCGACTCCCTCGCAGATCATCCCGGCTCGTTCGACCGCCCCGAGCAGACGCTTGCGGGCCTGATCGCGGGTCAGGTGAGTGACCTCGGCGAAGTACTCGTCGAAAAACTGCGGATCGTCGGGGTCTACAACCGACAGCGCGGCGGTCGTGCTCACCCCCAGCCGGCGAAGCGTCAGCCACTCGCGAGTGTTGAGTCCGCCAACGTTGATCGCAGTCGACGGGTCATCGGGTCCCATCTGCTCGGCGCACCACCGCTCGTAGGGGCATTTTTGGCATTCGTCCTGCCCGACCGGCTCTACCAGGGGCTGCGGGTCATACGCGGCTCCGGTGATCTGTCGGGCAGTGTCGGCGACCTTCACGCGGAAGGCGTGCTCGTGGTCGTACCGCTCCAGCAGCGACCGGCGCACCTTTCCGCGGGCGCGGGAGAACGTGAAGCGCACCGGATCATCGAGGTCGTGCCAAACGAACACAAACTCCGCAGCCCCGGCGAGTGGCGTCTCGAGTCGGCTGGTGCCCACCACCGCGGCCCACAACCGGTCGGGTCCCGGGTGGTAGCCGCAGGCCTGCAACATGCGCGTGTAGTGGGCGAGCTGCAGGCCGTCCTCGTAGTAGTGCCCGGTCGCGGTCCACCCGGGCACCTGCCACCGCTCTTCGGGTGACGATAGGGGTGACACCTGGATGTGTTTCACCTTCGCTCGTTTCACGGTTAGGTGGTTCTTGACGTCCGCTGGAACGTAGCCTCTGTCGACTCTGACGAGGATGTCGGGTTTGCCGGTGCGGCCATCTTCGACGTCATCCGGCAGCCACCCGCCCAAGATTAAAGGCGAGGCGGCATCCATCGCATGCACCGTCAGCGCGATCGCGTCGGCCTTGCCCAGCTGCGGATCTACGACGACGGCGGTCGGGTGAATCGCGGCCAGGACCGCGAACACGCCGGCCTCGAACGCATTCCCCGCGTCCAGGCGGGCCTGCTCCTCCGAGGATGGCTCCCACTTCAACGTGGACACCATCGGCAGGAAGTCGTTCTGCACCCGTACCGGGCACTGCTTGGCCGCGTAGGCGCCGAGCAGCACCGGCGCCTGCGCTGGTGTCACCGCGTCATCGTCACGCTGCATGCCAGCACCTACACCGATTGCGTTGGCGGGCAGCGGTAATCTCCGCGTGCGACGTGACATGCCATCGCCACTCTCTGACTGGGCGGAACGCCGGCCCCACGTTCGCGGGTGGCTCGGATGACGAAGCGAGTCGTATCGACCTATGCGGGCAAGAGCCCCTCCTTCCAGCGGAGGCACGCACCAGCGACAGGCAATGACCGCTACCACCGACGGCGACCATCCCGTGCAGGCCCAGTGGGTGCCAAGGTAAATACTGTGATGCGCAGCGCATTGTTTCCGTCGTACACCCCTCGGCGAAACCGGCACCGACGCCAGAGCTATTGCGGTCCGAGGTGAACGCCGGCTGGAATGACGTAGCTTCAACCACGTCCAGCCTGAGTTGGATCCGGCAAGTTCCGCCAATCGTGCTAACGGGAGACACGCTTGGCTGCCCCGCAGATCAGTCGCACGTCGCAGCTCAGGCAACGCTTTCCCGGGCTGGGCTTGAAGTCGCGGGCGCGGAGCCTTTCAGCGGCGGCGGAGACCGTGCCTTCGGCGGCGGCGATCGCTTCATTGTCGATCGCCACGGCTGAGCGCGTCGCGGTCTGCAAGTCATGCAGGTAGGCACCGCGCACGTCCAGGCCTTCGCGTAGGCCGGCGTCGGTGTAAACCTGCAGTTGCAGCCCGATGTTCTCGGGGTTTGCAACAGAGGTCTTGTAATCAACGATGGCGAGGGCGGTGTCGACGCCCCCTTCTCTGTCCAGGATGACATCGGCGCGGCCGGCGATGGTGACGCCATCGAGGTGCAGTTCGAAAGGGCGCTCGGTTTGCCAGATGCGAAACAAGTCGTCGGCGTGTTCGGTGACATAACGGGTGACCAGGCGGTGCGCGGCTTCTTTCATCTCTCGGTAGGCGGCCTTGTTGGCGGCCGGCAAAAAGAAGTCGGAGTCGAGAAGCTCCGCGATCTCGGAGTGTTTGGGGATGCGCTGGGACTGTTGGGCCCGATCGGCGACAGTGCGTAGCACATGGTGCACGGCCTTGCCGTAGCCCAGTTCGCGGGCCAGCCGAGGCTGGAAACCGATCAGGGTGCGCAAGCGATAGGCGCGCGCGCACTCCAAGAACAGTGCCATGTCGCTGTAGGTGATGGTGACCGGATCATCAGTGGCCGTCGCCGCTGTGCTGGCGGCGGGGAGGGCCACGTCGGCGGGATCGACCTGAAGCCTCTCGTGGACCATCCAGTACGGGCTGGCCTTGACCGATTTCGTGGTGACCTTTTCGTGGCGTGATAGCGACAGCCAGTCGCGGGCCCTGGTCATGGCGACATAGAAAAGGCGCCGCTCATCGGTCTCGGTGCCCTCGTAGCGCTCGGGGTTAAATGCCCTCCGTGGGATGAGCCACGATTCCTTGCGACCGTTGCGTGCTGAGGGGAAGCGGCTGTTGGTTAGCGACGGCACGAAAACGACCGGCCATTCCAGTCCCTTGGCGCGGTGGACGGTGGTCAGGTCGACCGCGTCCGCATCAAAGTCCGGTTCGCCATCGAAGGCGGCGTAATTGGCGGTGGCGTAGTTGATGATGTGCAGGCCCAGGTTGCGGTAATAGTGCAGGCCATGGTCTTGGCCGCCGACCTGCTCGCCCGCGGCGGCCCCGTCCGGCCGGGCGCGCCGCCGCACCGATTCGTAGTCGGCCAACAGCGCAGAAAACCGGGCCAAGGTGCCGACGCGGTTGACCTGGATCTCGTCACGCAGATCCCAATCGGCGACCCCTAGATCGTTGAGGATCTGGTAGTACTCGCCGATCAGGTCAGCTGTGCGACCGCTCTTGGGCACGTCGACTTTCCATTGCCGCAGCCGCTTGGTGACGGTGGCCTTGCTTGCCCGGTCTAGGTCGAAGGTGTGGGCGAAGTCGGCGAACAACTGCCTGTCGGTGATGGTCACGCCATGGGCAAAGTGATTGTGCCGCCACTGCAGATCGGTCAGCCACGCGACAGCCTTGCCGAAAGCAATCGCTTCAGGCTGTTCGAACAGGCCGGTCCTGCCACCCGGCTGAACCGGGATGGCCACCTCAGCGAGCTGTTGAACCAACGCCCTGTATGCCGCACCGGTGCGCACCAGGATCGCGATGTCACGGTAGGCGATTCCTTGGCTGTGCAGCCGGCTCACCAGTTCGGCGATCCAGGCTGCCTCATCTGCCTCGGTTTCGCCGGCCCAGGCCACGATCTCTGGGTAGTCGCCCTTAGGCCGGTAGGTGCCCATCGCTTTGTCCAAGCGGCCAGGAATCGTCGCGCTGAACTTGTTGGCCCACTTTATGATCGTCGGGCGACTGCGACGGTTCTTGGTAATCGTGAACGTTGCCAACCCGGGGTACCGGTCGGCGAAGCCGACGATATTGGCGACGTCGCTTCCGCGCCACTGGTAGATCGACTGGTCGTCGTCGCCGACCACGCACAGCTCGACAGGCGCCTGGGCTAACAGCTCGATTAGGCGTTCTTGGGCGGGGTTGACGTCCTGATATTCGTCGACGATCAGGTACCGCAACCCTGCGCGAATATCCGCACTCACCTCTGGAACCTGCAACGCCTTGACCGCCAGCCCGATCTGCTGGCCGAACGTCAGCAGCCGGTAGCGGTCCAGCGTCTCTAGATACTTCGTTAGGACCCCGTGGAAAGGCTCTTTGATCTTCGACAGTGGAAGCAACTCGTTTTCGACTACACCAAGATTCCGCAGGAACAGGGCAATGGAAGCGAAAAGCCGATTGCGGTCATCGAGCTCACGCATCCCGAGCCGGTGGGCTTCGCGCGCCAGGAACGCCGTCAGCTGATTGTCGTCGAGCACGTCGTAGGTCTCGTACTGGGGTACGTACTGCTGCAGGATCCGAAAGCTGTAGGCATGGATCGTGCCGACGAACAACCTGCTGAGCAAGTCACGGGCCGTTGGACCAAGCCGGTCCTCCACCCGCCGGCTGATCCGGTTCTTCAGTTCGGCCGCTGCGCGCTCGGTGAAGGTGAACGCCACGATGGACTCCGGCGCCTCGTCGTCGGCCAGCAGATCGGCGACCCGCTGAGCCACAACCTCGGTCTTGCCCGAACCAGCGGCGGCGATCAGCTGCAGGTGGCTGCCGCGATGCTTCACCGCTTTGAGCGCTTGACCGTGTAGAACCGGGGATGTCACGGAGTGAGTTTGACATTTCGCCGCCGCGGAATGCAGCAAACTGTGTGAGACGGCCGTTCACCGCGAAGCCTGGTGATTGCGGAAGCCGATCGGCACAAACGCCCTCGTTAGCGCGAAATCGGCCCAGTTGACCGACTACTGTCCGCCGGTTGCGGTATTAATGCCACAGGGTCGTCTTGGGGAATGGAGGGGCCCGTGAGTGAAGTTGCAGCCGGCCGGGCCGCGGGGGCGGGCGCATCCCTCGGTGGAGCGTCCGGAGCCGTCGCCGCCTCCGCGCACGCGGGCTGCGGTCGGTTCCGCGGCACCGACCCTCTGATCGTCGGACGGACTCGCCGACGGCTCGCAATGGACATCGGATTCCCCGACTCCGCCGGCACTATCCCGGACGCGCGCTGGATGCGTGCCATGACCTTCGAGCGCCTCGTCCGTGACAAGGCGTTCGCCAGCGAAGTGACGACCACCGCGGTCGGCAGGCTTAATCTTTCTCGGCCCACGCGAGTCGTTACCGCAAATGCTGGTGTCAGCGAGACCGCCACCGCCGAACTGCTCGCAGACGCTCACGCGCGCGCAATTCAGGACGGAGACGCGACGCTCATCTACGGTCTCGCTGTTCCATTTCCGAGATTCGAAGGTCTTGGTGCAACGAGCGTCCGCCCCGATTTTGCGATCGTCGCTCCTCGAACCGACACGGCGGGGTCGTGGGTGATCGTCGGAGACGCCAAGGACTACGAGCGCATGCGTTCGCGAATTGAAGACACGCGTTTGTTGAAGGGCTTTCTGCAGGTAGCAGTGGGCGCGGAGTCACTCGACGCTTGGTCCCAGCTTCCCGACGGGATGACCGTGCACCCATACGGCGTTCTTGCAGTGCCGCGCAACGCCTTCCTCCAACCCGAACCACTCGTCGAACTGCTAGATGACCATCGGAGCGAGGTCCGACAGCGCATCGACGAGCGCATCCGCGAAGCGGAGCAGCTGTTCTTCGACGAATCGACTGAAGTCCGTGAGTTCGTCGCGGAACTGCCCGCGAGATTCGACCCGGCGACTTGTCCGACTTGTCCATTGTTCAACTACTGCAGAACCGAGATTCGGAACTCAGATACACCGACCGATCTCCTCGTCGAACTCGGTGTTGCCTCCAACGTTCGGCCGCACGTTGCCGGCCTCGTCGACGGGAGCGGCATCTTGGGCCGGCCCCCGGAATCAATCGTCGCAAACGTTATGGCCACCCTCACGGGGGTCGCCCAGTTCACCGGACAACGGCGAACCGACGCTGCCGGGCTACCCGGCACGATCAACGTGGTAATCGCCAAGTCGGATGCCGCCGCGTTGGGTGTCTATGGGGTCGGGTTGCAGCTAGTCACTGCGGGTGGACGGCAGCCCTGGCAGTTCACCGTCTTCGACGAGCCGCAAATGTCCAGCACGCGCCGTGAATTGATGCGACTTCTTGGAGAGTATGTAATCAACGCGATGCGCGAACAGCGGATAGTGAACAGAGATAATCCGAGCCCAATTCACATTGTCGTCTCCGACTCCGCAACGGCTGATGTCCTCGTGTCGATAGCCGACAACCTCGCGGGTATCGAACTTAGCCGACTTCGGTGGGAGCGAGACCTGGCTATGGGCCGCGATGCATTGACGTACAACGGTGAGCTGGCGGATATTCCTGGACCTCTGAATGAATCCACCAGGACGGCGGTCTCCTTCCTCCTCGAGGAAGACCGCGCCCGGGCTATGACGCTTCGATCACCCATCGTTGACGTCCGCGCAGCTCTAGCACGACACCTATACGCCGGTGGACCCACTATTGCTACATTTCGTCTTGATTATCTGGTCGGATGGGCGAAGACTATCGATGGTAATCCCATACGGCCAAGGGATTTCGAAGACGACATTGAGTCACGCGAGCACACGCCCGGCGCGCGATTGACTAGCAGCATGTCCAACGCGATCCACGCTGCCATGACGGAGGACCCTGATCGCTACGTCGAACTAGTTACCGAGGAACTCTCATACAAGTGCGCCATTCTTGAATCAGCTCTGGACTACCTTGATGCCCTGGGCAATTCGGCATTGCGAGAGGTTTATAGGGCCATCGAAGGCGATTCGCAGGCTGTGTGGCGGAGGCGGCTCCAGCTCCATGCGTCCGATCTGGTCCGATTCGGTCGGACTTACCGACACTGGCGAAACTCGCTTGTGCCGTCTATCGAGAGCGACGCCCTGTGTCGCAGTCAGCTTCTTGCATTGGTGAATCCTGAAGAAGCGGCCGACCTCGCCATAGACGCGGGGGTTCGCCACATCGCCAACGCGATAGTCGTTGATACCGACCCGCTGACTATCGAGATCGACTCTCGCCGTATCGGTGATGGATCACGGATCGTGTTACTACATGTCAACGGTCAGCCAACTGTCGAGGCGCCCGGGGTAACGTTGAAGATGTTGAAGACCGGCTTCAAGTTCGACGGTTTGTCCATCGGGCCGCTGACGGCAGCCGACGACGCTGGCCGCTTCGTCTGGGATCCTTACGAAGATCCGGGACTCTCGACCGGAGACCGGCTGGTGATTGGCGACTTCAAGTGGTTCTGCAACTTGAGCTCCAATAAATCACTAAAGGTGAGCCGGCCGACAACGGACACGCAGTCTGCCCCGAAGCCGGACTGCTATTCAGACTCGTTCGTGAACGATCCGGATTCGCACAGGTTCTGCTGCAGACCACATGAAGACTCTGAAGCCGAGTGGTCGGACGAACTCGCGGCCCGGCGGGCTCGGGGAGAGCTCAATCCGGATACGTGGCCGCCGGTGATTGACCGAGACGCGTTCGAAGTAAGTCGCATCGGAGCACCAACCGGCGAGCGGTTGGACGACGGGATAGCGCCTCCATCGGATGACCTAACGCTCGACGATGTGGATTAGAGACGATGGCAATCGATTTCACCCAACCCGTGACAGATGCGTCTCCGCGTATCCATCACTTCAACGCAGCATCCCGTAACGCCGCAGTGGCGGACGAAGCAACAGAATCGCTCCGAAATGCCCTGTCACAGAGTGAACCGATCAATCGCCTGCTTGTGAGGGCGGCAGCTGGTGCAGGCAAGTCTTTCGTCCTCAAGCAACTCGTTGTAGACGCTGTTTCTCAAACCAACTGCGCACGAGTTGCCGTGATCGCGTTTACGAACAACCAAATCTATCCGCTGGCAGCATCGCTCGGAAAAACTATCGGAGTCGACAGGGTCTGCCTATTCGTCGCCCAGGACAGGTTCGCGGATGTCCCTGATGACGCGCGTGCGAACGCGACAACCGCCACATCGACAATCGGGATCCCGGTCGATGCAAAAGTCGTCGTCGCAACATGCCACAAACTTGGTGCGCTCGGAGAACGTCGCAGACTCCTCGACCACTTCGGACCCGGGTGGAACGGCGAAGCGCCGTTCGACGTGCTTTTCGTAGACGAGGCCTGGCAGCTTCCGCACTACCTCTTCGACAGAGTCGCGAAAATTGCACCTATCGCCGTCGGCGTCGGCGACGTCGGCCAGCTTCCTCCGCTCGAAATCGGCACCAATCCTTGGCGAGGTGATCCCCGTTACAACCCCTACCGTGCCTGGCCAACCGAATTCGACGAAGTCGACGACACTCGAACGAAGTCCGTCGAACTACCATCCGTCTGGCGTCCGGCGGCCGGCCACCTCGACCTCTGGAGAGCGTTCTATCCGGAATGGACGGAATTAAATTGCGTCGCAGCTCCTGGCGATCGGTCTCTCAAAGTGTCTGGAACAATGCCCGACGACTACGCCACCATCTGGTCGCAAGTCGGGACAGGTGTGCCTACACTACTTGAGGTCGCCGGCCTGCCCGACGCTGAGGCACCTGATATTGATCTCCCCCTCATGCAGCAGGTCGAAGTACTACTAGATGCCCTATTGTCATCAGACTTCGAACTCCTTCAGGCGGAATATGACGGAACTGGGGCGCCAACCGGTTCGATGCTTACACGCCGCAAGGGTGACGGCCAGTCTGATCCTCTGATCGTGATACTGGCGACACGAAACCAGGCGGTCGACGATGCCACCGACGTGGTCGAGCGCCTGCGCGAAAAGCACTCGCTATTGCCGACCGACTTGGTCGCCTCGACCGTGGACTCCTGGCAGGGGCAAACCAACTGCATCACAATCGCGGTCCACCCGCTGAACGGCGCCGCAGAACTCGATGAATTCAACTCGGCGTTCGGCCGCCTGGCAGTCACGTGCACGCGGGCCACCAACGGGCTGATCATGTTGTGCAGACCGGGATTAGGGGAATTGTTGAGCCAAGCGCCGCCCCGGCCCGGCACCCCCTTCGGGGAGCCGGGCAATCGACATCTACCCCGGCAAACGCATCAACGGATTCTTGCCTCGTTTGCTCGGGGAACGTGGACCCCCGCCTTCGGAACCGATTGAGGAGTAGCGATTGTCTAGGCTTAATGATCTTATCCGGCAGGTCTTCAGCAAAGACCCATCCCTCGGCTTGGACCTACAGAGGGAAGTCACCGCCACACTCAAGGATCGTCGCACCTTTGGCCTGAATTTTGAGCGCCATGTGCCCGAAGTAGTAGAACTACCCGGCCGCCGCGTAAGACGAGGAGACAAGGTGCGAGTCCTGCCGCGGCGCGGTCAGTTGCCTAAGAAGTCGGATGAGAAGGTCTGGCTGGTAAGGGCCCTCGAGCGGAATGGGACCGCCAAGACAGCCCAATTGGTCGCCCAGACCAACGAAATCGATACGGCGAGCACATCCGTCGAGGACCTTGTCGTGGTCGCCGAATTCCGTGACCCCATCTACCCCGGGCTTGTGTCGACCGGAAAAGTTGAGCGTGGGGGCGAAAAGCCCTATCACGTCGTCATTAACGCAGAGAATTACTATGCATTGCAGTTGCTGCTCTTCACGCACCGCGGCAAGGTCGATTGCATATACATCGATCCGCCGTACAACACGGGTGCTAGGGACTGGAAGTACAACAATGATTACGTTGAGGCAGATGACCACTATCGTCACTCGAAGTGGCTCGCCTTCATGGAGCGCCGGCTCAAGATCGCCAAGGAACTGCTAAACCCAGATTGCTCGGTGCTATTCGTGACGATTGACGAGAAGGAGGTACACAGGCTCGCGCTGCTTCTAGATCAGATTTTTCCGCCCGAATCAATACAGATGATCACCTCAGTGATCAGCGCTAAAGGTGCGGTCCGCACCGGACAGTTCTCACGAGTAGAGGAACACATATTCGTAGTCGCCATTGGCGATGCCGTAGCCACACCTTGGACGAGGAACATGTTGGATGATCCCAAAGTCGCTAAGGCAAGCTCGGAAGTGGACTGGCTCGGTCTGCGACGCCGGGAGCCAACCAGTGTTCGAGGTGCGAGACGTAACCAGTTCTATGCCATATTTGTTGACAAGGAGACAGGCAACATTCACTCGGTTGGTCAAGCATTGGCGGACGATGTAGATCGCAGCGAAGTCAATGCCCCCGAGGGCACAGTCGCGATTTGGCCATTGAAACCCGGTGGTAAAGAGATGCTTTGGGGCTTGACCCCGGATGTGCTGAGGAAAAATTGGGAGGACGGGTTTGTGAGGGTGAATCGGTGGAACCCGGACAAAGCTTCAGGCACAGTGCAGTACCTACCGACCGGCACTATCGCGAAGATTCGATCTGGTCACATACGAGTTATCGGACGTTCGGAAGATGGCTCCGTACTATGCGAAACCGATGGTGGGCCGTCGACTACTCCGCCAAAGCGGGTCTGGAATATGGCCTCTCACAACGCCGAACTGGGCGGCACAAACTTGCTTTCGAGCCTTCTTCCAGATAGGCGATTTCCATTCCCGAAATCGGTTTACGCAGTCGAGGACTTGCTCCGCTTCTATCTGGCAGGGTCTTTAGATGCAACAGTCGTCGACTTTTTTGCGGGATCGGGCACGACCGCCCATGCGGTTATGCGGCTGAACGCTCAGGACGGCGGGCGCCGGAAGTCGATCCTGGTGACCAACAACGAAGTTGCTGCTGGAGAACAAGCCACGATGCGCAAGGCTAAACTCCGTCCCGGGGATTGCGATTGGGAAGCGCGGGGTATCTGTGACTACATCACCAAGCCACGGATACAAGCTGCCGTCACCGGTCTCTCACCGGATGGAAATGAAATACCAGGCAGCTATAAGTTCACTGACGAGGCTCCGATCGTCGACGGCTTCCAAGAGAACGCGGAGTTTTTCACTCTCACATACGAAGCCCAGTTGTCAGTCGTGTCGAACCGCGAGTTCGAACGCATCGCACCCCTCTTGTGGATGAGGGCAGGCGCGAAAGGCAGCAGGATTCAAGAGCTGCCAACTGGTTGGGCCGTCGTCGAGCACTATGGCGTACTGGCCGATTTCGACCATGCGGCCGAATTTCTTCGCGAGGTCGAGAAATGCTCGACGCTCGTCATCGTGTTCCTTCTCACTGACGACGACTGGCTTTTCGAATCGATCTGCCGCTCTCTTCCGGAAGGAGTAGAGCCTGTGAGGCTCTACGACGCCTACATCCGCAACTTCGAGATTGAGGCGGGAAGAGCTGCGAGATGAAGCTGACCCTCAAGGATTACCAGCAGGATGCGGTCGATGAAGTACTGCGCCGGCTAGATCAAGCACGGGCGTTGTACCGACGTGATGGGATTGAAACCTCGTTCTCGCTTAGCGCTACCACCGGCGCTGGCAAAACCGTGATGGCAGCTGCTGCTATCGAAGCATTGTTTTGCGGGAGCGAAACCTTCGACTTTAGTGCCGACCCTGGCGCTGTGGTCATATGGTTCTCTGACGACCCAAATCTGAATTCACAGACTCGAGCCAGGCTGATGGCAACCTCCGAGAAACTGATCTCCTCCAACCTCGTCGTCGTGGAACCGCCCTTCTCCAAGCCGCGATTCGACCCAGGGAAAGTCTATTTCCTCAACACAGGGAAACTTTCAAAGACTTCCCTCCTGACGCGCGGCCATGATCCCGACAGGCTCGCCAATGCATTACCCGGCATGGGCAGCGATGCTCCGCCGGACATGCAAGGGTGGACGATCTGGGAAACGATCGGCAATACCATCGCGGACAACGACCTCACCGTGTACCTCGTCCTGGATGAAGCGCACATAGGGTTCAATAACAAAACTGCTAACCCAGAAAAGCCAACGATCGTGAGACGCCTCGTCAACGGCCACGGATATGCGCCGATACCGATCGTCTGGGGCATCTCAGCAACGATTAAAAAATTTCAAGAGGCGATGGACGCGGCGAACACCGCCAGAACACGGCAAGCTCTGCCGCCGGTCCTCGTCGCGCCGTCACGTGTACAAGAGTCGGGCTTGGTCAAAGACACAATCGTTCTTGACATCCCTGCCGAGGCCGGGAATCTTGATACCGTTCTCGTCAAGCGAGCCGCCAAGAAGCTTCGCGCATCCTCGGAACGATGGAATGAGTACGCGCGTATGCAGGGCCTAACGCAACGCGTCCATCCTCTTCTCGTGCTGCAAGCACCCAATACTCCGGACCCTGCAGCGATCGGGCGAGCACTCGACGCAATCTTCGAGGAGCTGAGAGAATTTGGTGCCGAACAAGTTCGACACGTTCTTGGCGAACATCAAACTCTGCGGTTCGGCTCTTGGGAGGTTCCTTACATCGCTCCTGAGCGGGTAGAAGATGCGACACATGTACGCGTCCTCATTGCCAAGGACGGAATTTCGACGGGCTGGGACTGCCCGCGTGCAGAAGTGCTTGTCTCATTTCGGCCGGCCAAAGACCACACCCACATCACTCAGCTTCTTGGTCGTATGGTGCGAAATCCGCTCGCGCGACGCATACCCGGGGACGAGCGCCTCAACGCCGTCGACTGCATCTTGCCCTTTTTCGATCGAACGACCGCTGGCAATGTGGTCAAATTCCTGACCGGCCAACTGGAGGAAATGCCCACAAGCGGGCCGAAAGTACTCCTCGACGGGCGTGAGTTGATGCCGAACGCCGCAGTGGCCCAGAATGTTTGGGAGCTGTGGGACCGTTTGCCGACAATGACTGTTCCGGCACGCGGTGCCCGCGCGGCGAAACGGCTCGTGGCGCTTGCCGAAGCGCTTTCGAGTGATGGGCTGCAGCCGGGGGCGGTGCGGGAAGCACAACTCGAAATGCGCACCGTTCTCGACACATACGCGACGAGATACGCTAGGCACCTCGAGAAGGCAGAATTTGAAGTGCTTGCCGTTCGAGGCCAGACGATCGCCGGAACGATCGGAAAACCAAAGCTGACGTATGTGGATTTCATCGAGCGAGCCGACGATCGCGCGATCCGCGTTGCATTCGAAGAGGCCTGCAAGGCCTTCGGTGCCGACGTCGCGCAGTCATACGTGAATCATCTGGCACCAGAGGAAGACGCCGACGACGACGAGCTGCGTTCTGCCTACGTAAGGACGTCTGCACTCGCAACCGTTCCAGAGATACGCGAGAGAGTTGACGCGGAGGCCGATCAGCTTGCCGAGGCGTGGTTTGCGCAATTCCGCTCCGAGATCAGAAAGCTGAGCGACGAGCGTCAGCAAGAGTACGAGACTATCCGTGCAATGGCGACCGAGCCGCGACGCGGTGAACTCTCACGCCCGAGACGTCGCATGGAGGACTACGCAATGGTCGATGCGGACGAGCGGACCGTTCCGGCGCCGCTGGTTGCCATGCACCTGATGTCCGATGCCGACGGGCTCTTCCCGATCGGCACGCTCAACGACTGGGAACGGGCCGTTGTCATGACTGAGATCGAGCGGCCCAATTCCGTTGGTTGGTACCGGAACCCGGCGAGGGCTGCGGTGGACTCTCTCGGAGTCACGTACCGGGACGATGTGGGCAACTGGAGATCGATGCATCCAGACTTCGTCTTCTTCAACGAGATCAACGGACGAGTTTGGGCGTCAATCGTTGACCCGCACGGGCACCATCTCGAAGATTCTCTGGTTAAGCTGCAAGGCCTCGCACGTTTCGCCGAGGAGTTCGGGAGCGACTTCCATCGGATAGAAGCCCTTGCCAAGGTCGGGACCAAGATGAAAGTACTCAACCTTCAGGACAAGACGGTTAGGCAAGCGGTGATTCACGCCAACGACACCGTCCTAGCCCTTTACGAGTCGGACGTCGCCACCAACTACGCGCTGGCGTAATAATTTGTCTCGTTACGTTTACCACAAGACCGGTATGTAGCCTTCTGCCCCTCGGTGACCAGGCAGATAGACCAGACGAAAAAACGCAAAAGCCCTGAGCCTTAATCATCTTGGACAGAGAAGCCGATACCTTCGAGTAGATTACTCGGGCCCAGTCCACTCCCCGGGATGCAAAAACCGGAATTGGAGTAGATGTCACTGCTTGACAGCGAGCCGGTCCATCCACGGCGGATGACCGACCATGTGGTGATTCCTTGCCATCAGGGTGATGCGCTTCTAGGAAGGCTAGGCGGCTGAGCCGCCATCGATTCAGGAGCCGACGAGACACGACTAACGCAGGGCGTCGTCGATGATGTCCTGCATCGGTCCTGGCAGGAAGAGCCCGGTTTGGGCGCCCTGCTATCACAGACGATCTCGGGTCGGAACCGGGTTTGGCGCCCTGGGACCGTACACGGCAGTTCTTGTCAGTGGTGCCGATTATCATCAAGGTGGGTCAGGGAAGAGGGATTGACCGGGGCGAGTAAGCCCCGGCCGACCCAGGGGGACACCATTCCGGATGCCGCTGCATCCGTTGAGTGATTGCTGGTCTCGACTTTCGGCCCACCCGAGCGCTTTCGCTGCCGTCCAATGCGGCGATACCTGCTGCCTTCAGCAGGATCCAGGAAGGAGAACGGCATGGATGCCGACCAGAACCGCATGGCGGATTACGCCGATTGGGACTTTCCCAGTTTGGCCTACCTGTGGGACAGCCAGATTCGCGCGATCATGGCCGGAGCGCAGAAGCTCGATTCGCTGAGCGAGGCCGACTTTGAGTGCTCGCTGGCGTTGCTGGCCGACCGGGTGCGCGGCTTCGCGCGCGCCATGGACGACAACTGGCTCGTCGTCACCGCGTATGTGATGGCCGAGGATCTGTTCAAGTCCTACTTCAACCAGTTTGGTTGGGGCCCTCCGGTCGAGGCCTACATCGCGGCGACGGCGGGCGAGTTGATGAAGGAGTTCACCCGGCGCGGAATCGTCCTGCACTACGTCGTCGATAACACCTTGGGCGCAGCCGATCTCCGCGAGGTGCTGACCTTCATGCCACCGATGTTCGAAACCGCCGGCCTGGCGATGATCAGCCCGCAGTTGATGGCCGCCGCCCTGATGATCGAGCGAGTGCCCGAGGGCGAGCGGCACCTCGACCTGATCAAGGACTACCGCGACGAGGGACACGCGCAAGCCGATGAGTTGGTCTCCCAACTGCACCGGGAACGCCGGTCGTCGTTCTACCTGAACATGGACTTCGACGACGACAACCCGGCGCTGTCAATGGATGTGGCGCTCTCGCAGCGCGGCGAGACGGGCACCGTCGTCGTGTTCCGGAATCAGCTTCCGATTCCAGGTTCCAAGTCAGACATTTGGCCACCGCCCGGGATCGAACTGCCCGGCATCGGACGCGGGCAGTAGATCGCTTCGGGTAGCCGCCGGAGTCACGCCGGCGTCTACCCGCCGGCCGGTGACCACCACAACAAGAAGAGAGGAAGTGATCACCATGAACGACACCATGCTGAGCCAGGACGACTGGCTGGTCGTCGCCAACACCCTGTCGGTGTGGATCAACGACTCCGTGTTCCTCGACATCACCGCCGATTTCACGAAGAACGGTACGTCTATCTTCGTGCTGCGACTCAACGACGCCAACTACGCCAGCGCGCTGACCCTGGGCATGACCGTTTCCCTGGCCGAGGCGATCGCCCTGGCCAACGAATTCCTCAAGGAGGAGAAGAACTGGCCACGAGGTCCCGCCACCTCGGGCCCGCAACCGATGACCACCACAACAGCAGGAAAGGAAGTGAGCTCCGTGGCTTACCACTGGAAGTATGAGATCAAGGAATGGGGTGCGGTGTTCAACGAGGGCAACCTCGCCGA
>ERZ724503.389-NODE-389-length-18548-cov-5.340832_pt1 | contig 18548 bp, 11 predicted proteins | sample MGYA00376036_ERZ724503 | MGnify/ENA primary metagenome ERZ724503 (study PRJEB28724, sample SAMN07190885) | wastewater metagenome | isolation source: influent of sewage treatment plant in Hong Hong | place: Hong Kong | collected 2016-03-17 ...
TTGGCAAAGATTTACCTTTTTTACCACCTGCTGGTGGAGGAGTTACGCCTGTAGTTGTACCAGGTACGTTTACAGTAGTAGCTGCGGTTGTGGTAGCACTTGTAGTTGGAGCCACAGTCGTGGTAGTCGCTGCCGCAGTTGTGGTTGGTTCCACTGTTGTGGTAGTCGCTGCCACTGTTGTCGCTGGGGTTGTTGTTGCTTCCGCAGTAGTCACTGTAGTTGCTGGAGTTGTCGTTGCTTCTGCAGTCGTTACTGTTGTCGCTGGGGTTGTTGTTGCTTCCGCAGTCGTTACTGTTGTCGCTGGAGTTGTTGTTGCTTCTGCAGTGGTTACTGTAGTTGCTGGGGTTGTCGTTGTTGTGGTGGTTGGTGCAACAGTCGTTGTGGTCGTGATTTTCTTGTTTACAATTAATTTTGTAGCAAGTTTTAGAGTTGAATCAAAGTCAGCAGGTGTTACGTGAACACTCTCTGTTAATTCATAGCCATTCGGTGCTTGAGTTTCCTTGATGGTATAATTGTCTTTCAAAAGATTTTCGATTTCAGCGATACCATTTTCGTCGGTTTCTACCTGGGCTACTACACCACCTGAACGGTCTCGAATCACATCAAACTTAGCACCTTTTAGTACCGAACCATCTTCCGAAACTTTCTTAATTTGAAGTTTAAAAACATGCCCTTCAGCCTTTCCTCCACCTTGATAAAAAGTATAACCTGAATTGTGAGTCACCTCAATATTATTTGAAGTTGTCAAAGTTGCGGAGTTAAGAAATTTGTCTCCATCATTAGGAGCTGAAGGCAATTGGACTTTGTAACTAATACCCACTCCCTCATAGTCAGCCAAGTCTGGCAATTGAATAGAGAAACTATTATTTTCAAATATCACTTTTGCCTGGTCAGTAATATTGACTGCATTGTCAAGATTCCAATCACCATTGCGGAAAACCCAAATTCCTTTATGAATTTGGAAGGAGTCTTTAATGTAGACTACACCTGGATTTCCTAAAGTATCGACAATTTTACCTTGGGGCATTGCTTTTCCGCTACGGTTAACTGCGATATAGTAATGACCAATAGTTGGTTCTGCAGAATCCTGCCAACCAACTTTGCTCAAATCACTTTTCCAAGGTTGGCCAATTCCTTGGAAATTGATATTTCCGACAGGAATCAGTTTACCATTAACAGCGATTTCAACTGGCACCTCTTGTGGTGTGGTGATTACATCATGGTTCATTCGAACATAGAAATACAAGGTTCCTTTTACGTCCGAATGGGTTTCAACGTAGGGTTCATAAGTCACGGTTACCTTTTTCGTTGTCGGATCAATGGTTGTTTTAGCAACAACATTTCCATCTTTATCCAACAAATCAAAGGCAACACCTGACGGGAATGCGACTACATCTGGTAATTGTAGGACTGTTGTATCCCCTGCTTTTACCTCGTTGTTATGCAAATTAAAGTCCACATTGATACGGAACTGTTGCCATTGACGGATATCTTGAGTTGGGAGCTCATTTCCATCCTTATCGGTAAAGTACATCTTCGTGATGACATCCGCATGTTCAGTTGCATGGATCGTAGCTTCTTGGACTAAGAAGAAAGCCAACAAGACGGTCAGAGGAAACAAAAGTAATCCTATGATTTTTTTCTTCATCATATATTCTCCTGTAATAAGTTTAATGTTATAGTAATTCAACCTGACGTTTTATTACTACATTTGGTGCAGTCTTAATAATATTATAATTCAAACTACCATATCTAGTATACCATCCCACTCCAAAATTGCAAGTTTTTTGTTAGGTTTTTGTAAGAAAAATGTAACACTATGGTAAATTATCGCTTGAAATATAAATAAAACAACTCCGAAGAGTTGCTTTATGCTAGTTTATCAGTCCGTAAGCTCGCAGATGTGAAGATTTTTCTGTCATCTTTTGAGATTTTGAGTCATCATTGTTACAACTCCTTCTGCAGGTCAGACAGGAGCATCAGGGCTTCCATGGGGGTCATCTGATTGAGATCAATCTGGCCTAGTTTTTCCAATACAGGATGTTCTGGGGCAAAGAGGTCCAGTTGACCAGACGCAGCTGAATCGGCCACCACTCTATCGGTAGAAACCTGAGCTGATTGATTTTCCAGTTTTTGTAAAATCTTATCCGCCCGCCTCAGCAAGACACTTGGTAAGCCTGCAATCTTGGCCACATGGATTCCGTAGGACTTGTCGGCAGGTCCTGGTGTAATCTTGTGCAAGAAGGTCACCTGTCCATCTTGTTCCAGGGTGGAAACGTGGACATTTTCCAGATGGTCTAGGTCCCGCTCCAAATCTGTCAGTTCGTGATAATGGGTGGCAAAGAGGGTCTTGGCCCCAATCTGGTCATGGATATGCTCGATAATGGCCTGGGCCAGAGCCATCCCATCATAGGTGGCCGTTCCCCGACCCAGCTCATCAAAGAGGATGAGGGAATCCTTACTGGCCAGACGGACGGCCTTGTTGGCCTCCATCATCTCTACCATAAAGGTTGACTGGCCGCTGACCAAGTCATCCGCTGCCCCGATGCGGGTAAAGATGGCATCGAAAATCGGCAACTCTGCCCTGTCAGCTGGAACGTAGGAACCCATCTGGGCCATGACGACGATAATGGCCAACTGGCGCATATAGGTGGACTTTCCGCTCATGTTGGGGCCAGTAATCAGCTGCATGTTGGTCTGGCTGTTCAGATAGATGGAGTTGGGGATGTAGGACTGGGCTCCCATGACCTTTTCCACCACTGCATGGCGGCCCTTCTCAATGGCGATGGTCTGGCTATCGGCAAACTCTGGTCGCACTAGGTGCTGGACTTCGGCTACCACTGCGAAGGCTTGGAGGACATCGACAGTCGCGAGGGCCTTGGCCAGCGACTGGAGCCGACCGATGTATTTCTCCACCTCTTGGCGGATGCGCATGAAGATTTCGTATTCCAGATTGGAGGATTTATCCCGCGCTTCCAGCATTTGGCCTTCGATTTTGGCCAATTCTTCCGTGCCATAGCGTTCGGAATTTTTCAGGGTAGCCTTGCGGAAGAAGTGTTCTGGAACCTGGCTGAGATTGGAATTGGTCACGTGGAAATAGTAACCATCTTTTTTATTGTAATCGATTTTGAGATTGTTGATGCCAGAACGAGCCCGCTCCTTGGCCTCGATTTCGGCAATCCATCCTGTTCCTTCCCGCATGACCAAGCGGTATTGGTCCAGGGTCTCGTCAAAACCGGCCTTGATGATATTACCCTCGGTGATGGTCCCTTGGGCATCCGGGTCAATGGCTGCGCTGATGAGGGCATGGAGTTCTGGAATAGGATCCAGCTGGCCAATCAAGAGGTCTAGGGCCGGGTGACCAATCTGCTGCAAGATGCCCTTGATGGCAGGGACATTGCTAAGGGTTTGAGCCAGCTGCAGCAGGTCCTTGGGCAGGGTTTTCCCAAAGGAAACTCGACTAGCCAAGCGTTCGATGTCATAGACGCCCTTGAGGCTTTCGGTCACATCGCTCCGCTCAAAGAAGGAGTCGAGGAAAACCTGAACAATCTCCTGCCGCTCTACAATCCTTTCCTTATCCACCAAGGGGCGGTCAATCCAGGACCGCAGGAGCCGCATGCCCATGGCTGTCTTGGTCTCATCCAGGAGCCAGTAGAGGCTGCCGTGTTTCTTTCCTGTGCGACCATTCTCTAAGAGGTCCAGGCTGGATTTGGTGGCGTAGTCCATCTGCAAATAGTCCTTGATTTCATAGCGCTGGACCTTTTGCAAATGCGACAATTCCCGTAGCTGGGTCCGCTGGACATAGCTGAGCAACTTGCCCGCCACAGCCTTTTCTAAGGCAGACAAGGAACTATCGATGAGCCGGGCATCCTCTAGCGCCTCTCTTTCCCGAGAGAGCAGGAGGTTCATCTGGTTGCTGAGGACCTGCTCCTGGTGCTCCGTCAAATCAAAGCCCAGCACCAACTCCCGAGCTCTCAGGTTGCGGACCTCTCCGCAAACAGAAGCAAAATCAGTTAGGCTGGTCACGAAAAATTGTCCCGTGGCCACATCCATATAGGCCAAGGCATAGGATGCCCCCTCCTGATCGAGGGCTACTAGGAAGTTGCTTTCAGCATCTGGCTTTGCCGAATCAACCACCGTTCCCGGCGTGATAATTTGCACCACAGCCCGCTTGACGACACCGACAGCAGTCTTGGGATCTTCCATCTGCTCGGCGATGGCCACCTTGTGGCCCAAGTCGACTAAGATATCGATATACTGCTGGGCTGCATGGTAGGGCACACCTGCCATAGGGATGGGATTTTCAGCATTTTTATTGCGACTGGTCAGGGTCAGCTCTAAAATCTGAGCCGCCTCTACCGCGTCCTCGTAAAATAATTCGTAGAAGTCTCCCATGCGAAAGAGTAAAAAAGCATCTGGATGTTGAGCTTTAATATCCAGATACTGTTGCATTCCAGGAGAAATTTTTTCCTTTGTCATGAACTGTCCTATTCCTGTAAAAAGCGATTGATTTCTTCTTCCACCACTTGGGCTGCTGCCTCATCTCGGCAGATGACCAAGAGCGTATCTGCTCCAGCAACGGTCCCCAAGATGGTCTCCGGCTTTTCCGCGTCAATAATATTGGCCATTAGGGCTGCTTCCCCCAAGTCTGAGTGAAGAACCAAAATAAAACTGGCCCGCTGTACCTTGTAGGCGTAATCTGCCAGGAGTTGGGTAAAAGAGCGTTCTCTTTCGTCTTCTGTGATAGCATAGAAGGACTGGCCATTTTCATAGACCTTGACGAGACCGATTTCCCGTAGGTCACGAGAGAGGGTTGTCTGAGTCACAAAGATACCATTGTTTTCTAAAATTGCCTGAATATCTGCTTGACGACCAATCCTGTTCTCTTGAACCATGTGCTTGATAAAGTCTTGTCTTTCCACTTTATTCATTTTTCACCTCGTAATGTATAATTATCAATAGTATACCAAATTTTGGAGTTTTTTTCATTTTTTGTCGCTAAATTGTGGTAGAATAGAACTAAGAAATCTGGAGGTATACCATGGATCACAAAACACTTGTTGCGCAAAGACTAACTGCTGTTATTCCCAGTTTAGAAGCAGACCAAATCTTCGCACTTTTAGAAAAACCAAAATCATCAGAGATGGGGGACATCGCCTTCCCTGCTTTTTCATTAGCAAAGGTAGAGCGCAAGGCACCCCAAGCCATCGCAAGCGAGATTGCAGAAAAAATCGACACCTCTGGCTTTGAAAAAGTCGTAGCCACCGGTCCCTATGTCAACTTCTTCTTAGATAAGGCTGCCATCTCCAATGACATCTTGAAAACAATCATCACTGAAAAAGCGGACTATGGCCAGCAAGACATCGGTCACGGGCAAAATGTCACCTTGGACATGTCCAGCCCCAACATCGCAAAACCCTTCTCCGTTGGGCATTTGCGCTCCACTGTTATCGCCGATGCTCTCGGCCACATCTACTCCAAACTGGGCTACAAGGCCATCCGGATCAATCACTTGGGAGACTGGGGCAAACAGTTTGGCATGCTGATTGTTGCCTATAAACTCTGGGGCGACAAGGAAGCCATTGAAGCCAACCCAATCGACGAACTTCTCAAGCTCTATGTCCGTATCAATGCAGAAGCTGATGAAAATCCTGAATTGGACGAACAAGCCCGCCAATGGTTCAAGAAATTGGAAGATGGCGACCAGGAAGCATGGAAATTGTGGCAATGGTTCCGCGATGAAAGCTTGGTTGAGTTCAACCGCATCTATGATAAGCTGGATGTTTCCTTCGATTACTTCCATGGCGAAGCCTTCTACAATGACAAGATGGACGAAGGCATCCAAATCTTGGAGGATAAAAACCTCCTCCAGGAATCCAAAGGGGCTCAAATCGTCAATCTTGAGAAATACGATTTACCACCTGCCTTGATTAAGAAATCAGACGGTGCTACCCTCTACATCACCCGTGATATGGCCACCGCCATGTACCGCCACCGCACCTTCAACTTTGCCAAAAACATCTACGTGGTCGGTCAGGAACAATCTCACCACTTCAAGCAACTCAAGGCAGTTTTGAAGGAAATGGGCTTTGACTGGTCTGACGATATGATTCATGTCAGCTTTGGTCTGGTCACTAAGAACAAGAAGAAACTGTCCACCCGTAAGGGCAATATCATCCGTTTGGAGCCAACCTTAGATGAGGCAGAAGCACGAGCTTTAACGCAAATCGAGGCCAAGAATCCTGGCCTTGAAAACAAGGAAGCTGTTGCCCACGCAGTCGGTGTCGGTGCTGTTAAGTTCTATGACCTTAAGACCGACCGCGACAATGGTTATGACTTTGACCTGGAAGCCATGGTCTCCTTTGAAGGAGAAACCGGACCTTACGTCCAATACGCCTACGCCCGCATCCAATCCATCCTGCGCAAAGCCGCATTTGTACCTGCCAGCGATGCAAACTATGCCCTCAATGATGCTGAAAGCTGGGACATCATCAAGCTCCTGCAGGACTTCCCAAGCATCATCCAACGGGCCGCAGAAAAATATGACCCATCCATTGTTGCCAAATACGCCATCAACCTGGCCCAATCCTTCAACAAATACTATGCCCACACCCGCATCCTGGATGAGAATCCAGAACGCGACAGCCGCCTGGCCCTGGCCTACGCAACCGGCATCGTCCTCAAAGAAGCACTCCGCCTCCTCGGCGTCGATGCTCCTGAAAAAATGTAAACTAAAAAACTTGATTCGTTTAATGAATCAAGTTTTTTTATTTTGTTTAAATATCGGTGGATGTTTGTGACACAGTTGGTGTTTCCTTTGGTTTTCTGAATAGGAAGAAGGCCGTCACACCAAAGTAAATAACGAAGAGGGCGATGTTAAACCCATAGTTGATTAGGGCACCTGACTTCGTAGCCTCGTAGATGTCAGTGGTTTGATACTGTTTAGCAATCTGAAGGCTACCGATGTAAGCATAGGTGAAGTAAATCAAGGTTCCAAACAGATAGGCAATATAAGCATAAGATGCACGCTCATTAGCTTTCTTGAAGAGGAAAAAAATCGTGGCTGCAAGTAAGATTACCAACAAGATGACTAGTCCCTTATTGATAAGGTTGCTTGTAAAAGCAGCACTATCCTTAGCCATAGCGACTAGGTTGTCTACTCCTTCTACCTCAATTCCTTTAAAGATTTCCCGAGACTTTGCTTCGTCAAATACAGTGAAGAACGTTCCTTGAATCCTTAAGATACTAGCAATGGTCGATAAGGCAGCAAAAATGTAAAGGTGAATCGGTCTTTTCATATCAATCTCCTTTTGTATTAAATTGTTGATACAATTATATACCTTGGCGTTCGCGTTGTCAATATAAAATGGAAAACGTTTTTCAGCAAAAATGAAGAAAAACCAGCCAAAGCTGGTTTTGAAGTTTAAACATATTAGGAAAGTTTCCAAATGTCTTCATTGTACTGGGCGATGGTTCGGTCACTTGAGAAGAAGCCTGCCTTGGCAATGTTAACGATGACCTTATCCAACCAGCAAGAGCGGTTTTCATAATCAGCCAACATTTTTTCCTTGGTAACAATGTAGTCTTCCAAGTCCAAAAGAGTCATGAACCAGTCCTTGACAATGAGTTCATTGTGGAGACGTTCCAGACGTTCTTTGTTGCCAAGAGCCAAGAGGTCTTCACTCACGATGAAGTCAACCAGTGGTTGGATGGCTGCTTTTTCATAGAAATCACGCGCCACATAAGCATTGTTGGCATAGAGGTCGATAACAGTTTGGCTATCTTGGCCAAAGACATAGATGTTGTCATCGCCAACGAGCTCATGAATTTCCACATTGGCACCATCTTCGGTACCCAGAGTCAGGGCACCATTGAGCATGAATTTCATGTTACCGGTACCTGATGCTTCCTTAGAAGCCAGGGAGATTTGCTCTGAAATATCCGCTGCCGGGATGAGGAAGCTTGCCGCTGTGACATTGTAGTTTTCCACCATGACCACTTGCAAGTGTGGTGCTACTTCTGGATCCTTGGCAATCAATTCAGACAGGCAGAGGATGAGGTGGATGATGTCTTGGGCAATAGTATAGGCAGGTGCCGCCTTACCACCGAAGAAGACAGTCAATGGGCGGGCTGGGATATTACCAGCCTTAATGTCCAAATACTTATGAATAACATAGAGGGCATTCATCTGTTGGCGCTTGTACTCATGCATGCGCTTGATTTGGATATCAAAGATAGAGTCTGGATTGACAGTAACACCCTGATGAGCCTGCAAGTAGCGTTGAAGTTTGCGCTTGTTGTGGGTTTTGATGCTCTCCAACTCTTTCTTAACCAGGTCGCTTTCCTTGACATCTAACAGGGTTTCCAATTCTGCCGCATCATGGTGGTAGCCATGGCCAAGGATTTCATCCAAGAAGCTAGCCAAGCGTGGGTTACAGTGCATGAGCCAGCGGCGGAAGGTGATACCATTGGTCTTGTTGTTGAATTTTTCTGGGTAAAGGTCGTAGAAGGCCTTCAACTCAGATGATTTCAGGATATCAGTGTGCAGGGCTGCAACCCCATTTACTGAGTAGCCATAGTGGATATCCATGTGAGCCATGTGGACACGGCCTGATTCGTCAATGATGTAGGTAGAAGCGTCAGCCACTTCTGCTCTGACACGACGGTCCAATTCTTCAATAATCGGCACTAGGTGCGGTACCACTTCCTGCAAGAAGTCCATTGGCCATTTTTCCAAGGCTTCTGCCAGAATAGTATGGTTGGTGTAAGCAACCATGCCCTTGATAATCTCGATGGCCTCATCCAGACTGATTCCACGCTCTGTCAAGAGGCGAATCATTTCTGGAATAACCAGGGATGGGTGGGTATCGTTGATTTGGATGACTGCATAGTCTGCCAAATCATGAAGGTTGCTGCCCTTTTCAATAGCTTCGTCCAAAATCAGCTGGGCTGCATTGGAGACCATGAAGTATTGTTGGAAAATACGGAGCAATTCCCCTTGACGGTCTGAATCATCTGGGTAGAGGAAGAGGGTCAAGTTTTTCAAGATATCTGTCTTGTCAAAATCAATCCCATCTCGGATGATGCTGCCGTCAACTGAGTCCAAGTCAAAGAGGCGCAGGCGGTTCTTGGTCTCTGTTTTGTAACCTGGCACATCAATGTCATAAAGGGTTGATGTCAGATTGAAGTGAGCAAATGGAACCTGATAGCTTTTGCTAGAGCGGACCAACCAGCTCTCGTCAGTAATCCAGTCATTTGGCTCGGTAAACTGCTGATTATCACGAAAAACCTGTTTGAAGAGACCAAAATGGTAGTTCAAACCGACACCGTCTCCGTTGAGACCAAGAGTGGCAATGGAATCCAGGAAGCAGGCTGCCAGACGGCCCAAACCACCATTCCCAAGAGATGGTTCCATTTCTATGCTTTCAATCTCGATAAGGTCTTTCCCAGCTTCAGCTAATTGGGCCTTCACTTCTTCATAAAGACCGAGGTTGATCAGGTTGTTGGACAAGAGTTTTCCAATCAAAAATTCTGCAGAGATATAGTAAACCTTTTTCTTGCCAGCATTGGTTGGTTTCGCGTTACTAGCCTCTTTGCTCAACTCTAAGAGGGCATAGTAAAGTTCCTCATTGCTGGACTCTTGAATCGTTTTTCCGTACTTGTTCTCCACGAATGCTTGTAAATTTGTCATTGTTCGATTGTGCTCACTTTCTATTTGTTGCTACTGTTTCTTCTCAACTAGCTTTTTATTTGTGCGACGGTAGGTTGTCGTTAAGTCTAGCAGAGTTTCCTCAACTTGAGGGGTTAACTGGTCTTTGGTCATTCGCCATATCCAGTTGCCACCAACGGTATTTGGCAGATTCATCCTTGCCTCATCGCCCAAGTCCAACAAATCCTGCATGGTCACAATAGCCATGAAGGCGACGGAAGAGAAGAGCAGACGAAGCATGGCCTGATTGACAGACTCATCTGGTTTGCGGTTGCTATAAAGATCTAAGAAGTCACGGGCTTCTGGTCCCATCTCCTCCTCATACCAGCCCTTGATGGTATGGTTGTCATGAGTACCAGTGTAGGCCACCACGTTATTGGTGTGATTGTGGGGAAGCTCGATACTGTCTCCCTCTGGGTCAAAGGCAAACTGTAGGACTTTCATGCCTGGGAAACCAGTTGTATCCCGCAGTTGGATGACCTTGTCTGTGACTGATCCTAGATCCTCTGCGATGATATTGAGATCTCCCAGTTCAGCCTTGATGGCAGCAAAGAGCTCAAAACCAGGGGCCTCCACCCGGTAGCCATTAACAGCTGTTTCTTCCCCTGCCGGAATTTCCCAGAAGGATGCAAAGCCGATGAAATGATCGATACGGACCATGTCATAAAGCTTAAAGCTCTCACGGAGACGAGCAATCCACCAAGTAAAACCATCTGCTTTCATGGCATCCCAATCATAAATCGGATTGCCCCAGAGCTGGCCGATTGCAGAAAAGTCATCTGGCGGACAGCCAGCCACAACTGCCGGTCGACCCTGTTCATCTGTTTTGAAGAAATGAGGATTGGCCCACATATCTGCCGAATCTGCTGCGATGTAAATGGGCATGTCTCCTACAATCTCGATTCCGTTCTCGTTAGCATAGTTTTTTAACTGTTGCCACTGCTGGAAAAAGAGATATTGGGTCAGACGATGGTAGTCCATCTGATCTGCCAAGCGCTGACGATAATCTTCCAAGGCTTCTGGCCGGCGTAGACGGATATGTTCATCATCCCACTCTGTCCAAGACTTGAGTCCAAAGGATTCCTTGATAGCCATGTATTCAGCAAAGGTGTGGAGCCAGAAGGCATTTTCCTCTGCAAAACGATAGTAACTTTCCGGCAGGCCCTTAGCTTTCATATTGGCAACTGCTTTTTCTAAGATTGGCCTGCGGACATGGAAGAGTTTGGCATAGTCCACTTCTGCTGGATTTGACCCAACATCCAGACCCAGCACTTCATCCTCTGTCAACAAGGCCTCTTTAACCAAAAGGTCTAAGTCAATAAAGTTAGTATTGCCAGCAAAGGCTGAAAAAGATTGGTAGGGAGAGTCGCCATAACTCGTCGTTCCCAAGGGAAGGATTTGCCAGTAGCGCTGCTTGGTCCGAACCAGAAAATCAACAAAGTCATAGGCTTCCTGGCCCATTGATCCAATGCCGTACTTTCCTGGTAGGGAGGAGATATGCATTAAGACTCCACTTTGACGTTCTTTCATATGGATGCACCCCGATAATGATTAGTATTTTGTTAAACGCAAACGTTTGCTTCGTGTTCATTATACAATGACAACGTTAACAAATCAAGTAAAATTTAATTCTTTTGAGAAAAAGTTCGTAAATTTATCTTTTCTTTCTATTATATAGCAGATTTTTTTGCAGGATAAAAAAATTTTTTTAGAAAAAAAGAGAAAAAAGACTTGCAAACGCATTCAGTTTGTAGTAAACTATAGTTAATCAAGAAAACGTTTGCGCAAATGCAAATGAACATCACTTTTATTCTTTAGGAGGAATAATATGAAACACAAATTGCTCAAGAGCGTAGCTCTTCTCGCTGCATCGTCTGCTGTCTTGGCGGCCTGCTCAAGCTCATCAGATACTTCTTCATCTGAGTCATCTAGCTCAGATAAGTTGGTGGTATCTGTTGATACAGGCTATGTTGACTATATCAACGACATCAAGGCTGACTTTGAAAAAGAAACTGGTATCACCGTAGAAGTCAAAGAAGAAGGGATGATTGACACCCTTGACAAATTGGCGACAGACGGACCTACAGGTGCTGCACCTGATGTCTTCATGGCTCCTTACGACCGTGTAGGCGGACTTGGCTCAGAAGGTCAATTGGCACCTGTGACTCTTGGAAATGAAGCAGACTATGATGACACTGCGAAAAGCCTAGTAACCTTGGATGGAACAGTCTATGGTGCTCCTGCCGTTGTAGAAACCTTGGTTCTTTACTACAACAAAGACTTGATCTCTAGTGCTCCAACAACATTTGAAGAATTGGAAGCTCTTCAGAAAGATGCTAAATATGCCTTTGCTGGCGAAGATGGAAAAGCTGTTGGTTTCCTTGCTAACTGGACAAACTTCTACTATGGCTATGGTCTCCTTGCTGGTTACGGTGGCTATGTCTTTGGCGACAACGGTACAGACCCATCTGACATCGGACTTGGTAACGATGGAGCGATTGAAGGTTTGAACTATGCTAAGAAATGGTATGCTATGTGGCCTCAAGGTATGCTTGATACCACTAAAGCTGGCGACTTCATCACTGAGCAATTCACAACTGGTAAGGCTGCTGCCATCATCGATGGACCTTGGGCTGCTGCTTCCTTCAAAGATGCAGGTGTAAACTACGGTGCTGCTCAAATCCCTACTTTGCCAAACGGTGGTAAATACGAAGCCTTCGGTGGCGGTAAAGCTTGGGTTATCTCAAACTACAGCACCAAAACATCTGAAGCTCAACAATTCCTTGACTATGTTACAAACGAAGCAAACCAAAAAGCCTTCTACGATTTGACACAAGAAATCCCTGCCAATACAAAAGCTCGTGAATACGCTTCTACTCAAGGCAACGAATTGACTTCTGCGGTTATTGCTCAGTTCGCTGATGCTCAACCAATGCCAAACATTCCTCAAATGGCTGAAGTTTGGGAACCAGCAGCAACTATGTTCTTCGATGCTGCTTCAGGCGCTAAAGACGTGAAAACAGCTACTTCAGAAGCAGTAACTGCTATCAAAGAAGCTATTGAACAAAAATATTCTGAATAATTTTTCACACCAAAAAGCTGATTCAGAAATTTCTGTTCAGCTTTTTATCTCTTTGTCCTTGCGACGAAGGGATAAAAAGTTGAATTGAAGACTGACAAACCATAGAAAGGATGACCAAAAGGAATGAACCAAGCAGGTTTTCTTCATATACCTGACTCCAGATATTGTTTTGCTACTGGGGACCACCAACTAACTATTCGCCTGCGGATGGCCAAAGAAGACAAGGACCTGCCTGTCTACCTTATCTATGGCAACAAGTACGGCTTTCCTGAAAAACATCAGGAAGTTCGCCTGACAAAGCGATACATTGACCGTCTCCATGCCTATTATGAAACCGAGCTCGACCTGGCAGATAGCCGTCTGGCCTATATTTTTAGGATAGAAGAAGATGGAAAATCCTTCTATTTCAGTGAGGATGGCATCACAGAGACCTATGATTTCAGTGCTGCCTACTATGACTTTTTCCAGATGCCCTACATCAACCAGGCCGATGTCCACAGGAGCCTGGATTGGACCAAGTCAGCTGTCTTTTACCAAATCTTTGTTGACCGCTTCTATCAGGGGGACCAAGAAAAAGACAGGGGCTATATCAACCTAAGCTGGGGCAAGAAGCCGAACAGCAAGAGTTTTGCAGGCGGTGATTTGGAAGGCATCCGACAGAAATTGGATTATCTCCAAGATTTGGGGGTAAATGTCCTCTACCTGACTCCGATTTTCCAGTCCATCTCCAATCACAAGTACGATATTAGTGACTATTATGCTGTTGATGAGCACTTTGGCTCAGCTGTCAGCCTCAAGGCCCTCATCCACCAGGCCCATGCTAGGGGGATGAAGATTATCCTAGATGCGGTCTTCAACCATTCTAGCGATCGCCACCCTTATTTCCAGGACGTAGTGGAAAAAGGAAGACAGTCAGACTACTTTGACTGGTATATGATCCGGGGAGAGGGCATCCATCCAAAAAGAATCAATTATGAAACCTTCGCCTCTGTCCGCTATATGCCCAAGTGGAACACCTCCCATCCGGCTGTACAGGCCTACCTTATTGATGTGGGTTTGTATTGGATACGGGAGTTTGATATTGACGGCTGGCGGCTGGATGTCTCAGATGAAGTTTCACATGACTTCTGGAGACTCTTTCGCAAGGCCATCAAGGCAGAGAAACCAGAAGCCATCCTAATCGGAGAAAATTGGCATGATGCCTATCCCTACTTGATGGGAGACCAGTATGATGGTATTATGAATTATGCCTTTACCAAGGCCTGTCTGGATTTTTTTGCCACTGGTCGCTTAGATGCCCAAGGGATGGCGGAGCAGCTCAACCACATACTGATGCGCAATACCAGCCAGGTCAATCAAATGAACCTGAATCTGCTAGATTCGCACGATACCCATCGCTTCTTTAGCCAGATTGGTCAATCCAAGGACAAGCTCCTTGCTGCAACCGCCCTGCTAATGACCTTTGTCGGAATCCCCTGTCTCTACTATGGGACAGAACTGGCCATGGAAGGTGGCTACGACCCTGATTGTCGCAGGTGCTTTAACTGGGATGACAGTCAGTGGGACCAGGCTTTCCATGATAAGATGCGCCATATCATTGGCCTTCGTCAGGAAAAAATCCTGCAAGAGGGAAGCGTTCATATTGAGGCTGATGGCCATCTCCTCCTCTTGAGCCGATATGTGGGGCCAAAAGAGTGGACCTTGATCATCAACCTTGGTCCTGAAACCTCCCTAGAAATCGATCGCATCCAACTAGCCCACGGCCTAGTTGAGAATCGCTTGGCAACCAATGGCTTTGCCATCTATAAAAAAGAAAGAAAGGACTGAAACAATGTCTCAAAAAAAGCAATTAAAAAATCCAACATTGGCCATGTGGTTGTCCATCATTCCTGGACTGGGTCAGTTTTATAATGGACAAAAGGTGAAGGCCGGCCTCCTATTGGGAGTCTTCCTTCTGGAAATCGTGGAGTTGGTAACCTTTGGTATCCCAGCCATGGTAGGCTTGATTACCCTTGGTTCAACACCAGTCATCGACCACTCACTCTTCTTGCTCATTAAGGGCTCTATGCAGCTGATTATCTTTGTCCTGATGGCTATCATCCACGCTGTCAGCATGAGTGATGCGAAGAACACTGCTCGCTTGATTAATGACGGACAAAAGGTTCCAATGACAGCCAAGGAAACCCTCGAAACCATCTATGAGAAGGGCTTCCCTTATCTCCTGATTATTCCAGCTTACCTAGCTATGGCCTTTGCCATCGTCTTCCCTGTATTGGTAACCCTCTTTATCGCCTTTACCAACTATGACTTCCGTCATATTCCGCCGCAAAAACTCTTGGACTGGGTGGGCTTGAAGAACTTTAGCAATATCGTTCAACTCAGCACCTTCCGCAAGGCCTTTTCAAATGTCCTTTCCTGGACCTTTATCTGGACCATCTGTGCTTCTAGTTTACAGATCGTGATTGGTGTAGCGACAGCTATTATTGCCAACCAAAAATTCATCAAGTTCAAGCGGATTTTCGGGGTTATTTTCCTCCTACCATGGGCTGTACCTGCCTTCATCTCCATCATGACCTTCAGTAATTTCTTTAATGATTCCATCGGTGCCATGAATGTGCAGGTCCTCCCATTTATTGAGAAACTTCTTCCTTTCCTGGACTTCGGTATCGTCCCTTGGAAGACAGATCCAACCTGGACAAAAATCGCTGTCATCATGGTGCAGGGCTGGCTCGGTTTCCCTTATATCTACATCCTGGTATCTGGTATCCTTCAGTCCATCCCTGAAGACCTCTATGAGGCCGCAACGGTTGATGGGGCCACAGCCTGGCAGAAATTCTGGAAGATTACCCTGCCAATGATTCTGGCGGTCGCAGCTCCAACCTTTATTTCTCAATATACCTTTAACTTTAACAACTTCTCTATCATCTACCTCTTCAACAATGGTGGACCTGGTAGTGTCGGAGGGGGTGCTGGTGCAACCGATATCTTGATCTCCTGGATTTACAAGTTGACCACCCAAACCTCTCCTCAATTCTCAATGGCATCAGCTGTTACTCTGATTATTTCACTGATTGTCATCACTGTTTCCTTGATTACCTTCAAGAAATTTAAAGCCTTTGATATGGAGGACAGATAGATGGTAAAATCACAAAAAATGAAACGATTTTGGACTCAACTTTGGACCTATGCCTACCTTCTGATTCTGTCCATTATCATTCTCTTCCCTCTGGCAGTCACCATCAGTTCAGCCTTTCGTTCGGGAAATGTAACAGCCTTTACCCTCGATTTGGCGCAGGATTGGACACTGAAAAACTTTGAACGCCTCTTTAATGACACCTTGTATGTGCGCTGGTACACCAATACCTTGATTGTGGCCATCTTTACCATGGCCATCCAGGTAACGGTTATTACCTTGACCGGTTATGCTTACAGTCGCTACAACTTTGTCGGCCGAAAGAAGAGCTTGATTTTCTTCCTGGTGGTGCAAATGGTGCCTACCATGGCGGCCCTTACGGCCTACTTTGTTATGGCTTGGCTCTTTAATGCCCTGAACCAATATTGGTTCCTCATCCTCATCTACGTAGGTGGCGGTATTCCGATGAATGCTTGGCTTATGAAGGGCTACTTTGACACCGTTCCTTATGATTTGGACGAATCTGCTAAACTGGATGGTGCTGGTCACTTCCGTACCTTCTACCAAATCATCCTGCCATTGGTTCGCCCAATGATTGCTGTGCAGGCTCTCTGGGCCTTCATGGGACCTTTCGGTGATTTCATGTTGGCCAAATTCTTGCTCCGTGCACCTGAATATTACACGGTAGCAGTCGGCCTCCAGACCTTTATCGCTAACCCAACAGAGCAAAAAGTAACCCTCTTTGCTGCTGGAGCTATCCTCATTGCCGTACCGATTTCCATTCTCTTCTTCTTCCTCCAAAAGAACTTCGTTTCTGGTTTGACAAGTGGCGGAACCAAGGGATAAGATTGAAAGAGCTAAACATGATTGAGTGGGCAAGCCAGCTTGTGCCACTCTTTCTTATCCATTTCCAGCTAAATCAGGGGAGGCCCTGGTCTCTGACGCTTGATTTTTAGCATCTTAGCGAAATTTATGTTATATTGTTGATGGATAAGTAGTGCAGTCAATCCCTATCGAATGAAAGGACAACAAATGAAGCCCTACCCTCTATCGTATTTTTCCAGTATTGTGACGGCTAGACAGATTCTGGCCGGCCGGATTGGCTCAAAGATTTGGCAAAAAATTCTCACAACATTCTTTCTCATCTCCCTCTTAATCATTCCAAGCAGTTTGCAGACAGCTAGGCTTGAGACCTATCCCTTGGATACCCTGGTGGAAGGCATCTTTGACCCGCTCACTCCAGAAGTGATGGCCGATTTCCAATCCGCCCAAATCATTGATGGACAACTGGTCTATGAGGGACCAAACCATGAGCAGGTCTACGCTTCTGAAGACAGTCAAGAGTGGACAGGCTTCTCCTACCAATTCGCCAAAGAAAAGCTGGTGATTCGCAAGGATGCAGATGTTCTGGCTGAACTGTCCTACCAAGCTATTTCCAGCAGCGACTTTTCCAGCAAGGAGAGCCTCAGTGCTGCCATTTCCAGAACCTGGTTCCAGGAAAACCGTATCGCTGTCAGTCTCTTGCTCATCGGTGTTTCTGGCCTTCTGCTGGCTACAAATTTTCTCCTGCTGATTGTGGGAGCCAGTCTGATTCTCTGGCTGATTTCAAGGACCAAGTTCTTTGATTTCAAGAGCTTTGGTGAGGCCTACCAGTTCTCTCTTAACTGCCTGGGACTGCCTACCCTTCTGGCCTGTCTCTTTGGACTCTTTCAACAGCCCATCCAAACGGTTATTCTCGTACAAAATACAGTCTTTGCCCTAGTCTTAGTCTGGGTCTTTTACAAGACACGCTTTCGTGATGCTGCCTAGGAGGTTTTCATGCGTGCTACCATCAAAGACGTTGCTAAATTAGCAGGGGTTTCCCCTTCAACAGTCACCCGCGTCATCCAAAATAGTTCCTCTATCAGCCAAAAAACCAAGGACAAGGTCCGCCAGGCCATGGAAGAACTCAAGTACCATCCCAATCTCAATGCCAGAAGCCTGGTCAGCAGCTATACCCAGGTCATTGGCTTGGTCTTGCCTGAAGACTCTGATATCTTCTACCAAAACCCCTTCTTCCCCCAAGCTCTGCGGGGAATTTCCCAGGCTGCTGCCGATCATAACTATGCCATCCAAATTAGTACAGGCAAGGATGAGCAGCAACGGATGGAGGCCATCTCGCAGATGGTCTACGGCAAACGGGTGGACGGACTTATTTTCCTTTACTCCATGCCCAATGATCCCCTTGTTGCTCTAGCCACCGAGCGCAATTTCCCTTTTATCATTCTGGGAAAGGCCACTTCACCCTTTATTTCACTGGTGGATAATGACAATATTCAGGCAGCCTACGAGGCGACGACCTACTTTATCGACAAGGGTTACAAGCATATCGCTTTTATGGCCGGAAACAAGGAATTAGTCGTTTCTCAAGACCGCTATGAAGGCTACAAGGAGGCCTTACGGGCCCATCAACTTCCCCTAGATGAAGGGATGGTCAAGTTCTCACCTGGTTTCCTCTTGAAAGATAGCAGCTACAAGGTCATGAAAAAACTGACCAAGCAGCCCATCGATGCCATCGTGACCACCGATGCCATGGTGGCAGAAGGGGCCCTCTCCTACCTCAATGAACACCAGCTGACCATTCC
>ERZ724503.400-NODE-400-length-18322-cov-14.458313_pt1 | contig 18322 bp, 23 predicted proteins | sample MGYA00376036_ERZ724503 | MGnify/ENA primary metagenome ERZ724503 (study PRJEB28724, sample SAMN07190885) | wastewater metagenome | isolation source: influent of sewage treatment plant in Hong Hong | place: Hong Kong | collected 2016-03-17 ...
GGCCATGCGCCAACCGGAGCCGTCTCATTTCGGGATTATCATAATGAGAAAAATACTCTTGACGCGCCGCGAGCAATGTGGAATAATCCACACATGCCGGACCCGCGAGGATTACCCGGCTGACAATTGATCGCGTCCAGCGACCCCGCCACCGATAGCCGCCCCCCATACGGGATTCCCGGCCAAGGGACAGAAAGCGGACTACTCCAGGAAGCGAAAACGAACATGTTTTCACTTTTTTTCACAGGAGTAGCCCTATGCCTAGCAATCTTGATGTTCTGGTAGCCCAGTTCAAGGACAGCCTCATGGCTGAACTCGAACTCCAGCAAACCGCTTCGATTCTTTCCGGTACGGTTCTCGAAGGCCCGCTTCGCGGGCGGCACGAGGCCATCCCGGTAGCACAAAAACGCTCGTTCCGCGAAAAGCAGGACAAGCACCAGCTGCTTACGCCGAAGGAAGGCGTCTGGCGCTGGCGGAAAGCCGATGCCAAGCCCGCACTCGATGACGTGTGGTTCACTGACGAGGACCAGCTTCGCTCATCCATTGTGGACTACCGGCAGGCGTTCGCGCAGCAGATGGCTTACGCCGCTGCCCGCTGGACCGATGACCTCATCCTGAGTGCCCTCTTTGGCACGGCCTACGAGGGAGAAACCGAAGATTCGTTTTCACCCGTCCCGTTCGATTCCAACCCATACGTCCGTTCCGACAAGTCCGGCGGGATGGTGCTGGCGGAAGATGCGCCGGAATGGAAAACGGTCAACGCCGCTCTCGCTGCCCTGCGCGAGAACCAGAACGACATGAGCATGGTGACGTTTGCCACCACTGAACGTGTATGGGAGAGGTTCCGTGCCGATGGCGAAAATCAGGTCTGGTGGAACAGCAGCAACGCCATTGCGTCGCAGCTTGTGAATACCGGCAATATCGGGAACATCTACGGCCTCAACGTGAAAATCGTTGAATCCCCGTTTCTCGATAGCACGGCGACCAGTGACAACGACACCAACTACGGTGTGTTCTACACGAAGAACGCAGCCAAGCTGTTGACGGTGAGCGACTTCCAGGTTGAGGCTCGGAAGCCGGATACCTACGCAAACTCGCGCATCATCTATGCGGGGCTTGACAAGGGATGCACGCGGCTTATCGAGCGCGGCGTGTTCGTTGTCGAGTTTGACCTGACCTGAAAGGAAAATGAAACATGGCCAGCATCAAATCAAAAGGACTTACCAATCAGGACAATAACCAGCGTAATTACGCTGGGTCTTCCGGAGCAGTCCAGTGGTATCACGATTACGCCATTCTGACCGGTGTCGGGGTTGACGAAACCGTCACTTTCCGCGAAGGCGTGCCGGAAGGCGCGCTGATTCTCACCGGATCGTCTTTCGTGGTCAGTGAGGATCAGGGAACCGGCGGAACGTTCAATTTCGGCGATTCCAACAGTGCGACGGCGTTCATATCCAATGCGGATGCGGATACGACCGGGGCGACTGTCCCGTTTACGGAATCGACCAGCAACCCGGCGTTCTACCGGGCCGGTGCCGGTTTCAGGCCGATACTGACGCGCAAGACGGCAGCCGTTACCGGTTCGCCGCGAGTGGATGTCTATATCGCCTACATCCCGCCCGCTGAACAGTACTGAGTGTTTCGCTCATGGGGTTGCCCCACCCTTCGGGGTGGGGTAATCTTTTGGCGCGGGGGACAAGCGAATGACCGAGATCGAAGCCGCCAATATCGCCCTTGCCGCGCTCGATATAGGCCACCAGATAACCACGCTGGATGATGGCTCGACACATTCGAGCAATATCCGTCTCTACATGCCGCGAGCCGTCAATGATGTTCTGGTCGCCTTCGACTGGTCTCGCGCACGGAAAAGGGCCGTGCTCCCGGCGCTGAGCGACGGGCCAGCCTTCGGCGGCGGCACCGCGTTCCCCGTGCCTCCTGATTGCGTTCGGATAACCGCCATAGAGGGGGATCCGTCATACGTTCTGGAGCGTGTGGGCAGCAATATGGCCATAGTCGCCGCATGCGGCGCGCCGTTGCACCTGTTCTACACGTCACGTATCACGGTGGACCAGATGCCGGAAGAAATGGCGCTGGCGGTCGCCATGAGGCTCGCCTACTACATCGCCGGTCCGTCGGCAGGGAAATCCGACCGGGCTGGTCTTGTTCTCTCGCGCTATGAGGAGGCTCTCGGCAAGGCACGGGCAGCCGAAAACCATGAACGGTCAGCCCGTTACCAGAAACGCCAGGGCGTCGGCATTGCCACGATGCCGCGAGGGGCACGTTACTGATGCACCTTGTCGTCCGCCATCAGGCTGGCGAGGTATCTGAAACCGCAGCCGGTAATGTCACATCCGAGTTCCTCGCCGCGTCGCTCCGTGAGTCTACCAACTGGTGGGTCACAAAGGACGGGATGCTCAAAAGGCGATGGGGAACGGCATTCGTTCGGAGGTCATGGGGTGACGAGAACGGCTCTGCCAATGCGTCGTTTCTGTTCCCGTTCCGCTCATCCGATGCCGCCTATGTCCTTGAGTTCGCCGGTTCTGCTGGAAACCGCGTCAGGGTCCGCGTATGGGATGAACAGGGCGTCATGGTGAGCCCGGCCGGAACCCCGCCGGACACCTATACATTTCTCATGCCAGCGGCCGGGACCGGCTACAGGAACATCAACTACATCGAGCCGGACACGATCAGCAATCTCGATGTGACGGCGGCCGGTGATGAAATCTACGTGTTTCACCGCAGACGGCCCATAGCCGTGATTTCCTACTCGCCGGGAGGGGTCTTTACGGCCAGCTATCTCACGCTGGAAGGCAATCCGTATCTCCGGCGTGATATCGGTCAGGACAAGGACAACCGTGTTGATGGTGCTGGCGGGTTCACATCCACATCATCGCGTGTCCGGTTTTCCGTCGGGGGCAATTTCGCCGGGCTCACGGTCACGGCCTACGAGGCCAAGGAGATCAATAATGTCGCCATTCTCGATTTCAACCTTTACCCATGCAAGGAAGAGTGGATCGGCAAGCATGTGTTTCTAAGCGACGGAACGAAACACGCCCTGATCGAGATTACCGGGATACTGAGTGCCGACCGGCTTATTGGAGTTGTGAAGCAGGGTGAGAACGCGGTTAATCCGTGGACACCATCAATAATCCGGTTCTGGAGCCCGGTTCTTGGATCGGCCTGCACCATTGTTTTCGAGAGTACGGTTTCACCGGTCCATGCTGGTGATATCGGGCTCGGGTACATGGTGGACAGCGGGAACCTGATGCTTGTCAGCGTTGTATCGGCAGTATCGGCCAATTGCCGGGTTGTGCGGCAGGGCCTTGTGGCCAATGCCGGTGCGGCTGCGGCTGGCACAACGGCGAACCAGAACAACATCGTTTTTCCGAGCAACAACAGGAGGTGGGCGCGTCCGGCGTGGGGGAACAACACCACGGCAACCTATACGGGTGCGGTCGAAACGGGCTGGCCAGCGTTGTCGGAGTTCTGGCAGGGGAGGCTTTTCGCCGCCAGCTCGCTGGCCGAACGGCAAACCATATGGGCGTCGGCCACACAGTTTCTGGCTAGTTTCGCTCCGGGGCCTGAGCCGGACGCCGCGCTTCAATGGGAAATCGCATCCGAGGAGAATGGCGAGATAACGGCTCTGGCCGCCGGGTCGGTGCTGTTCATCGGGACGCGCACGGCGTTATACCGCGCTACCGTGGCGGAAGGGGTTTCACCGGAAAACTTCCGTGCGGTCAGTTCACTGGGCTACGGTATCGCCCGTGTGAAACCGGTTCTGGCGGGCGCGTGGTTCGCTATGGTAAGGGCGTCCGGCCGGGCGATCATGGGCATCCGGTACAACGATTCCATTGGCATCGTGGAAGATGAGGATATGACCCGGTTCGCTTCGCATCTGTGCGATGATGGCATTTCCCAACTGGCGTTCTCGGCCTACAGCGATCCGCGTATTATCGCGCTTCGCGGCAATGGGAAGATGGCTTCGGGAACGATAGTGGACTCTCCGGTATCACCGTCATGGGCCGGGATAGACGTTGGCGGTCATGTCGAAAGCATGTGCGTGATGAAGGGCTTTTCCGGGGACCAGATATGGTTATGTGTCCGGCGCGGCAATCACAGGTTCATCGAGCGGATGGTAGAGGGCAGGTATCTGGACAGCTCGCTGGCCGCTTCTGATGTCACGATAGCCGACGAGGACGGTGGGGTCAGGGTATCAGGCTTGCAGCATCTTGAAGGTGAAACCATCACCATCATGCTGGAGGGCAGCGAATATGCCGGGCTTGCCGTGTCAGGCGGGTCAGTCCTTGTCCCGGTTACAGGCCATGCGTCGTATGAGCCGTTTCTAGCCGGTCTGCCATTCCGGTCACGGATAAGGCCGCACCGGATCATGGCACAGCTTCGGGATGGCACGGACCAGATGAGGAAGAAGCGTGTGGTGGATGTCGGTTGCAGGGTTATCAGCACGCGCAAGCTCATGGTCCGTGGATATGCCGACGGTCAGGAAAAGGCCGCACAGCCGTTCCAGTTCCTGCGAACGAACACCCCAATGGATTCAATGCGGGCACCGTTTACCGGCGATATCGTGGCCAACCCGGCCAGCGATTACGATACCGATGGCTGTTTCATCATCGAGACTGACGGCCCGTGGGACGCTGCTGTAACCATGATAAAAGCCAAAATAGACTTTCAGGATGGGCAGCCAAATGGAACTGCGGTTTGAGCATGATGGCGTTGTCCTGAGAACGGCTACGCTCGGTGACTGGGCGAACATGAAACCGCGTGTCCGTGAACTGGACGCGATGCTGCTAGGCCCTCTGGAGGATATGGTTCTGTCGGGGAAGGTGCCACTTACCGCGCTTGTGACGGCCGTTCATTCGGGGCAGCCAATAGCCATGTGCGCGGTCCTTCCGGTCAGCGATGATGTTCATGAGATATGCGCCGTCACGACTCATGAAGTCGAAAACTGCAAGGCCGGTTTCTGCCGGGTATGTCATGAGTTTGTGGACCTTGTGGCGCATGGCGTCATCCGGCTACAGTGTCACGTGCTCACCAGCCATGATGTGTCACGGCGATGGGTGGAAAGGATGGGTTTCGTGTACGAGGGAACGGCGCGTAAATACCTGAAGGGCGGCCACGATGCTGCCCTGTATGCGAGGGTAATCTGATGGCTATACCATTGATACAGTTTGCCGTGACTTCTCTGGTTTCGGCTGTGGCACCAGCCGCTCAGGCAGTCGGAAGCGTGGTTTCTGGTGGCGGTCTGGTTGGACCAGGAGCGCCTATCAACCTTGGCGGTATCGCAGGTGGTGGAGCCGGTTCAACTATCCCAGCTGCCGGGGCCGCGGCTGAGGGTGCAACGTCGGCTGCCGTCCCGGTGTCGGCCGGTGCTGCCCCGACCGCTTCGGCGACTCCGGCTGGCGCGGTGGCACCAGTAGAGGCCGCTGGAGCTGGCCTTTCTCCGACTGGTGCGGCCCCGGCGACAGCGACGCCGTTATCAGGGAAGGATATCGCCACTATCGGCCTTGGCACAGCCTCGGTTGGGCTTGGAGCCGCTCAGGGCGTTATGGCCTACCAGGCCGGTCAGGAGGCGCGCAGGGCGCGGGCGACACAGGCACGCGAGATTGGCGCGGCAAGCGAGCGCCGTATTGCCACAGCACGGCGTGAAGCCATCCGCTACGAGTCATTGCTGAGGGCTCGGGCGGGCGGGGCTGGCGTGGTATTCGAGGGCACTCCTGCCATTCTCACCGAAGAAGCCAGCGGCGTCATTGCAGAGGAAGCCGAAATAATCAGGATGAATGCAGCGTCGGCAGGGCGCCAGTTGAGGAGAGAAGGGAGGGCCGCCGCAACGGCTGGCAATATCGGTCTTGGGGCTGGTATTGGGGGAGGGCTTGTCAGCGGGGGTTCAACCGCTCTGAGGATTTATGGCTGACGAGTTCCCACGTTTCCGGCAGGCGGGAGTCCAGCAGAACCCGGCCGAACCGAATATCAGCCAGCTTCAGGCACCATTTCGCGCCGGGGAAGAAGCCCTTGGCGTGGCACAAAGGGCCGTCAATCTTGGCGCGGAGTTCATCGCCCGCTCGATCGAGCGTGACAGGAAGCTGGAAAATCTTGCCGCACAGGCCCGGATAGACGAAATCCGGGTGGTAGCACTTGATGACTGGTTCAGGGCGAATGAGCAGGATATCCGTAACGGCGATCCGTCCAGCATCCGTGAACGTATCTCACGCGGGGAAGTGGCCGGTATTGTTGACCGGTTCGTTGAGGCAAACAGTGCCCATCTGAAAACACCGGAGCAGCGGGCGCGTGCCAAGGCGGAACTGACCCAGGCTCTTGCCACATCAACAACGTCCATGCTCGGAACGGCGCGCCAGTCGGCCATTGCCAATGACGCTAAAGCGAGAATTGTCAGCCATGAGCAGAACCTGGGTGAGGTAGCTCGTGAACGTGACGATATCGGCGGGGCACTCGCGTTCCGGTTCACACAGTCTGTCGAGAGGATAAGGCGCTCTCTGGATGGCGGCGCAATCACACAGGAAGAGCATGACATCGAGATTATCAGGTATGGCCGCGAGTTCGCCGCACAGGCGATGGAATCCATAGCCGCTGTGGCAGAACAGCACTTCACGAATAGCGGTTATAATGCCCAATCCACAGAGGCGTTGCTGAAAAACCTTCAGGCCAATGTAATGCCTGTTATAGAGCAGGTGTCTCCGGGGGAATCGAACAACCGGACGCGCCAGATAAACGACTGGATACAGGCATACCGTGACAAGGGCGCGAGGGCCTCTGTCAGCCGTGAAATATCGCAGTGGCGCGGGCTTCGGACTGCCGTGAACAGGGCGGCGAACAACGGAAACGTGGAGGTTCTCGAAACGCTTTTAGGACAGGCGGACAGTCTTTCCGGCAGTGCGTCGGCTGATCCACAGGTCCAGCGCGAGATACTGGTTCTTACCGATACCGAGGAGCGGCAGCGGCTGGTAGACAAGGCGCAGGCGGTGAGGGTTCCGCGTGAACGCGCTCGCAAGGCCATGCGTGAAACCGCGCTGGTTCCGAAAGACCCGGCATCACAAAGGGCGCTCGACTCCGAGTTCACCCGTGAAATGGTCAGGCTTCAGCCGGAGAATCAGGGCCAGCGGCTGGCCTTCACGAATGCGGTAATCGGCAATTCCGGTTCTGTAACGCCAGCCATGCGTAACGAGTATGTGGCTGTTTTCAACGATATCGCCAATAATCCGGCAAGCGCGGCCGTTCTGGCTGATGCCGCTGGCGATCTGGCCGCATTCAGTCCTTATGCCTATGGCGAGTTCCTTGATTCGGAAGAAGGGCGGCTGATATCACGGTTCGTGACACATTTCACGGCTGAAGTGGCGTCGGCAAGGACACAGCTTGGACGCGAACTTTCTGACGAAGAGATGGGCAATATCGTCCAGTCGTCATACAAGACGGCCAACGACCCTGTGCCAACGGAAGTCATCAGGGACAGAAGGCAATGGCTGGATAGTCAGGATGGGAAAGCGGTCGCGGCGGATGTGGTCAGGAAGAGTCTCCCCGGATACATGGAGGATGCCCTGGCCGGGACATCATTCAGTGCGGGTGATTTTTTCCTGTCGCAGCAGGGCGTGAACGGGGAAGTATACCGTTTTATCGTGGCGAAGGCTGGGGAATACTACATGCATGGGCCAACGCACCGGGCGAACTGGAGGGGTGCCACCGTCCCAATGACTCAGGCAGAGCGCATGGAAGCGGCCATGAAACAGGCAACTGCCAGCGCAATGAAACAGTATCAATGGAATGGAAGGGAGTTTGTCCGGGACAGTCCGCTGTCAATGGGTTCAGGCCCGGCAGACCACAAGGTCATACAGAATGATATTCTGGACCGTCTCGCCGAGTTTGGCGCGGACCGTGATGATCCGAATACCCGCCGCATCGTGGAAGGGGCTCAGTATCTTGGAAACGACCGTGACGGCTGGATACTCTACTACAACAATCGCGTGGTGACCGCGCCTGACGGGACACCGTTTGTCTATACCGGGTTCGAGCGAAAATGAGCGAACTGGCAAAAAAACCATTCCGGTTCGGGGCCGAATACGGTTTCGGCGATACGCCACAGCCACAGGGGCAGCCGGGGTTTTACAGCGTCCCGCTTCCTGTCGCCCGGCAACTCCCGCAGGACCGTCCGGTATCGTTTGGCGAGCTGACGAAGGCGTATTTCGACATCCACACGCTTTCGGGTTCGGTTGTGGAATGGGGAACTGCCAAGGCTGCCATTCTCGCCCAGGACAGCGACCCCGGTTATAACCCGTATGAAGACCCGCAACTGGAAACATTCACTGACGAGGAAAAGGATTCCGTATTCTACCGGTCACGTTCGGCTGGCGAGACGGCAATCATCATCGAACGTCTCAGGCGGGAGCGTGAGGCGCGGAGGATCATAGAAACCGAAGGGCTCACGATGAGGTCAGTGGGCGCGGCGGTGCTGTCTAATATCCCCGATATCGCGGCTGTGATCGTTAGCGGCGGCGGCGCGGCGGTGGCCCGTGGCGGGCTCACGGTGGCGCAGATTGGCGCACGCGGCGCGGCTGTGGCGGCGGGGGCGACGGCGGTCGAGGAAGGCGTATTACAGGCGACACAATACGAGCGGACACTGACGGAAAGCGCCGTTAACGTCGCCGGGGCAACGGTTTTCGGGGGTCTTGTCGCGGCTGCTACCCCGGCAGTCAGGAAGGTTTTCGGCGCACATCAGGAAACGCTCATTGCCGGTATGGCTGATGACGCGGCAGGAATACTAGGCAAGAAGGGCGAGTTTGACGATCAGGCATTGCAGATTGTCATGAACCCGGCGACGGGGGCCATCACCGAGGCACCATACAAATCCGTCAAATCGGCTACTGGCGGACCTATCGGCTGGATACGCAAACGGGTGTCACCGAATGGGCGGGTGGATACCTACCCCGAACCGGTGGCGCGGGAGATGAGAAAATACCTGTCCACTGACGCCATCAGCGAGGCCAATCTGGCAGGCGAAGCCATTGTGTCGGCTGAGGCGCGCCTGTATGACTGGGATTACCTGACGAAGGGCGCGGTGAAGTCGGTCAGCGATTCATACAAGGCGTACCTGAAACGTGAGCGGGCGACGGTGGCAGAGCGGATCAAGGTTGGTTTGGGGATGCCTCCGAGCCGCCGCATCATGAGCGAAACCGAGCACGCGGCGTATATCTCGCGTATCGCGCAGGATGGAGCCGATGACCTGATACCGGAACGGTTCGGTTACACGCCACATCCCGACGACCTTGCGGCTGGGCGCAAGGTAAGGGAACTGCTGGACCGGTATCTGGCCGAGGGGCAGAAGGCTGGTGTGTTCGGCGCGGATATGCAGCCGGGCCAGTATTTCACGCATTGGTGGAAAGTGCGGGAGATAATGGACCGTCAGGTTGATTTCAGGAATGACCTGATTGCCGACCTGCCCGCAATGCTCCGGAAGCAGGACGTTACCTTGAGTCCGGCAGAAATCGGCGAGCTGGCCAGTGATATCATCGAGAGCATGACGGTTCTGAAGGGCAGCCTGCCGGACGGGGTGCGCGTGAATGTGGGCCCGCTCAAGGGCCGGACGCTCAACTTCGACAATCAGGCGAACGTGGTCCGCAAATGGACGGTTCAAGACCCGTATGAGGTTCTGGAACGCTACAAGTTCGGCGTGGGCGGGAGGATCGAACTGGCCCGGCTATCTGGGGCAACTCCCGATATGCCAGAAGCAGCACGGAAAGAAGCCGTGCAGCGGGCTATATCAGGAGAGCAGTCGAAGGACACGATCAGGGCATACTACAGGACGGCGCGTGACGGGGCCGGGAGCAATGCGGAAAAGGCCGCACTGACGGCGCAGGAAAACACGGCCCTGAGCGACGTGGACTCGATGGTGGCGCTTCTTACAGGCGGGTTCGGTGATCCGAAGGACACGTCGGGGATATCCCGGCTTGTCCCGGCCGCGATGAAATGGAACTACGCGACCAAGATGGGCCGTGTGGTTATCGCGCAGTTCAACGATGTCGGGACGCTGCCGCTCAGGTATGGTTTCGGCCCGACAATAAGGGGTTTCCGTGATGCCGGGAAATACCTTAAAGACCCCGCCTGGCAGACGGCGCGTGAGGAACTTCGACTGTTCGCGGACGCGCTGGACACGGTGACGGCAACACGCATGATGAGTCTCGCCGACATGGACAACGCCTATCTTTACCGGACCGGGCTGGATCACCTGACTGACAGGCTGGCGCGTGGGACCGGGATAGTCAGCGGGTTCAACTGGTGGTCGGAAAACTTCAAGATGATGAGCGGGCAGCTCGCATCAGGGCAGATATTCAGGGCTGCGACAGGAAAGCCGGACCAGTTCACACGCGGGCTCATGGCGGCGTCCGGCCTGGATGACGCTGCCCTGAAGGAACTGGCCCGCCGCCCGTGGCTGGAACGTGGCAGCAGCGCCATACCTGATTTCGGCCGGTGGCCGGATGACGATATAACGCTGGCGTTCGGGAGGGCTGTGAGAACGCTGGTAAAGGCCACCACGAACGAGCCAACCATCGGGATGAAACCATTCTGGACCAGAACCACATTCGGCAAGATGGCGTCGCAGTTCAAGGGGTTCTATTTCGGGTTCTTCGAGCACACTCTCAACTTCATGGAGCAGAAACTGGTGCTTGGGACTCCGGCCGAAAAGGCTGGTGTGGCTGGTTCCACGGCGGCGTTCATGGCGCTTGGGGCGCTATCATACTGGACACGCGAGAAGAGCTATGGACGTGATCCTGACATAGACAGCGTGGACTTCTGGTTCAACTCGATGGATTACAGCGGGCTTCCTATCCTGTTCACGGAGCCGAACAACCTGCTGGAAAAACTTTCTGGCGGGAAAGTAGGATTGCGTCCGTGGCTTGGGATAGAGCCGGGCGGCAGATACCGGGAGATTGATCCGGTAGGGGCACTGGCTGGCCCGACCGCGCAGCTTGGCCGTGATATCGGGGGCGCGGCCACGGCGATCCCTGTCACCACATTCGGGGCTATCGGCGGAAGCATCTTAGGGGGCGGGCGTGGGGCGCTGGCCGGTGCCGCTGCCGGGGCGGTGGTTGATATAACCCGTGGAGAGGTGCCGTCAGCCGATGCCGTAAAGCGGTTCATCAAGATAACCCCGTGGAATAATGCGGTTCTCTTTTCCGGGCTGTATGACGCGGCCGACCTGGCTGGCGAGATAGTTACCGGAAGCGAGTTTTTGCCGAATGAGCCGAGGAAGGAAATACCGGAAATGATCGGCCGGTCACGCAAACGAAGGAAAGGCGGTAGCCTTTAATGACGCAGGGAGTTAATATCAGGCCATGACAGTAGCATCAAACAGCCGGGAGAATATCTATGATGCCGACGGGATGACCGTTTCGTTCCCGTGGACGTTCCCGGTATCGGATGCCGGGGAGGTCAGGGTATTCGCCATTATTGATGGCGTTGCGGCCGAAATCACTTCGGGCATTACGAAGAATCCCACGGGTGGTGTTTACCCGGCTCCGGGCGGCAATGTGGTATTCGCCGATGCGCCGGAAGATGGCCAGATATGGGTTTATGGCGACACGCCGGTTTCGCAGCTTTCGGCGATCCCGCAAAACGCTACGCTTTATTCGGCGGGGGTGGAAGGGATACTGGACAAGGCTTACCGGATCATGCAGGAAATCCGGGCGAGACTGGCAAGAATACCACAGTCCTCGAATCCCGATGCGAGCATCAGCCTGCCTGATCCGACCAATGAGCCGGACGGGAGACAACTGGGAGTCATTGGGGGCGTATACGCCTTTTTGACGCAGGTAGTCACAGGGGCGCTAACCATCGCTGGTGACGCACTGGGTCGAATACCGGTATGGTCCGGCACGCTTGGTCTGACCAGTTTTTCCCATTTCGTTTATAACAGCATTACGAACACTTTAAGGCTCCGTGGCAATGCGGACGGGTCCAACCTCACCCTTGACGTTCAGGGCGTCGGAGGGACCACCGTAGCGAGTATACGAAGCGATGGGGTCGAGACGGACCCGGAAAACCTCACAACCAAGGGCTATGTTGACGGCCAGATAGGCAATGTAACCACCAACGCGCATATCCCGTCGGCCATTCTGGCCGGGGCCGGGTTCGATGATCTTCTGCTAGATGGCGATGACACCCCGGACGTGAGCGGTCGCACACACACGACCAACGGTGCCAAGGTCGGAGAATGGGAAATCATCACCACAACGACCCACGGCGTAGTGAGGGCCTTCCATGCCACCGGTGATGACGCCATAGGGGTGCAGGGCTGCGCGGCAGGCCCTGGTGGAGGCGGAACCGAAGGGCTGATGAAACGCTCTGACGTTATTCTCACATCAGGCCAGCCGGTATTCTACGCGGTCCGTGCGCGCCTGTCGGTAGCTCCCACCACATCTGTTGTGCTGGCGTTTTTGGGCCTTACTGGCGTTGAAAGCCTGATATACCTGACCACCGGCTATTTCGCCCGGCTCGTCGCCACGAGCGCACAGGCCAACTGGCAGTTTGAATGCCGGAATAACGCTGCCACCAGTTCCATAGATACCGGATTCGCCAAATCGTCGGATTGGTTCTGGGCAGTATTCCGGTCTAATCCGGGGGTCAATATCACGGTCCAGCTTGGGGCATCGCTCGAAGATGCTCTCGCCGCTACTCCAGTAGCCCTCACAAGCAATATCCCGACTGCCCCGGTCAGGCCGATGCTCGGCATAGCCAAGACGGCTGGTGGGTCGGGGGCCGTCATATGCCTCTTTGACTCGGTGATAGGACCATTGAAGGAGATGGCCCGTTGATTTTATGGGTAAGATTCGGGGCGAACGTGCCGGAGGAGGAATGGCATTACGGGACCGAGCCTCCGGGCGATATGCCATTCAACGTGGTAGAGGGCGGCTTCGGGCTCCCGCCACCGGGCTACGTCGAAATGACGCTGGCAGAATATCTGGCCCTGCCAGCCTTTGACCCTGAAACCGAAATTGGCCAAGATGTAACGCACTACGTCACCACGATAACCGGTATCGCGCTGACACAACAGGAGAGAGAAATGGCGGTTGATGTCAAGTCGCTGACCGACAACGGAACGAGGGTATTCTACCTTAACCTGAATGAGTTTGTGGTTTCGATTTCAGGGGATTTCGGGGGCGGGTCCGTCGCGCTTCTGGCATCCGGGTTCGACTCCGGCGACCTGGGGATGACCACACAGCAGTTTGCTGACGATGACTCTGGCGACGTATGGGAACCGCTCGCCGACAATGGAAACCCCATTGTGCTGACGGAACCCACCATTGACGGGATACGTGGCGATATCGAGATACGTTCGCTCGCTGTCCGGCTCACCGGGGCGACAGAACCGAACATCCGTATAGTAGTGGAGACGAAACAACATGCTTGATATAACGAAGAACGCCTTTAGGGTAGCCATCGCCACGCAACCGCGTGGTGCCTATGCCGCCGAAACCGAATACTTCATCAATGACACTGTGACCGGGACTTGGGACGATAACGCGGCCCTGTTCGTAAGCCGGACAAACGGAAATACGGGGAACGCGCTCCCTGTAGCTCCCGCACAGGCTACCGATCACTGGCAGCTCGTGAACGCCTCGATACCGGGGGAGAAGGGAGACACCGGCGACACCGGCGACACCGGCGATAACACGATTGACGCGAGCATCGGCGGTGAGGGGCAGGGGGCGATCACCGGAATCAACGTCCACGGCGACGGCGTTATAGCCGATGTCACCGAAGGCGTGCTCGATCTGGAGATTACTGGCGGAGGCTCCGGTGACGCGAGCATGGGCGTCATCAACCAGTCATTCGGCCGGACCATCCCGGACGTGGTAGCCGATATCACGGCTTCGCCGGAGGCCATCGGGCTGACTGGGGTCGTGGCCGAAATGGCCGAAAGTTTTTTCTACGTTACCACCGACATTGATCCCCGTGCGCTGGTTAGGCCCGGTTTCGTGGTCGGGACCGATGACGAGGCGGGCAAGTGCGGATTCGTGATCGAGGTTGACGAAACCGGATTTACCGTGTTTTCGCAGGGTGCCAACGCACTGGTGGATGAGCAGGAAGGCACGGTCGAGGTTTACGGCGGTGCCTACGGGATCCGTGACATTGATTTCACGGGCTCTCGCGTGTGGCTGCTCACTCGCTGGCATGATGACGTTACCGGGGATATCTTCGACGTTGACGGCGCATGCGCGTGGACGGGTCCGATGGCTGGGCAAACCGATGATGGCTGGACGTTCGCGCTCGGCATCGGCAGCGGCGGAGGTCTGGCCGGGACGGCGACGGTGATTGATCCGCAGGGCGTGGATGGCAAGGACCGCTACGATGTGGTGGACCTTCTGTCGGCCGAAGGGCTGCTTGTTCTGGTGCCTGGCACCAAGGTCAGGAGCGGTGTCATTGTCGCCAAAGATCCACCGGATGAGATTGAATCCATACTGGTCAATCTGCCCGTTTCCGGTCAGAGGGTGGTCATCGAGGCGACTGTTTGCATCGAGAGCGACCGGCTGACGCCTACTGTCCAGTTCGCTACGTTCGTTGCAGCCGCCCACAATGACGGTGGCGTTGTATCCGTCATTGGTAAGGAAGCGGCGTTTCAGGCCGGTGACATGACGCTCCGGGCGGACCTGGATATTTCTGGCGGCAACGAAATCGCTGTTTTCATAACCGGGGACGACTCGAACGACGAGGGCGCTGGACAGACCCGGTGGAAGGTGTGGACGCATACCCGCGCCTACGACCGCTTCATCGTCAACGAATAGGAGAGAGAACATGGAACTCATTGACGCATTCCGATACCTGAAAACGAAGGACTACGCCGACCGGCTGAAGGCTATCAAGTCCCGGCCCAAGCCGGATTTCGCCAGCATCCGTGCCGGGGCCAAGGGGCGGCACGAAAAGGCCACGGCTGCACACGCGGCGCGGATAGCGAAGGTTAAGGCGTCCCATGCGAAGAAACCAAAGGCAGGGTCAGGACGTGTCGGACGCTGATATCAGGCTTCCGAAATGGGCACTCCCTGTAATCATTGTCGCTCTGGCCGGTGGCGGCGGAGGAGCGCTCCTTTACGGCCGTGAACAGGTCGTGCAGCCAGCCTCACGCAGCGACATCGCGGAACTCACAAACGAGATCAAGGGCCTTCGGAAAGACCTCAACGAATACTCGACACAGACCGCCGTCCACAAGGTCCAGATAGAGACGGTAATCAGGGAGATCGAGGCGATCCGCCGCACCGTCGCAGAAGGCAGCAACGAGAGAAGGACGCGAACGCGGTGACGTGGGCCAGCTTCGGTTTAGGCGTGGCCGTCGGCTTCTTTGGGGCCATCGGCGTAACGCTGGCAGTTATGGCCGGGCTTTTCATTTACGTGGCGCTGACAAATGACGGATACTGACATAGCGATGCTGGCAGGGATCGGGGCGGCAGCCGTCATCACGTTCGGCACGCTGTGGCTCATCTGGAATATCGGGAGGGACTAGGGTGCCGAAGTTCAGCCAGAAATCACGCGAAAGGCTCCAGACGTGCCACCCGGAATTGCAGCGGCTGTTCAACGAGGTTGTCCGTGATGCTGATTGCTCGATCATGTGCGGGCATCGCGGCAAGGATGAACAGGAAAAGGCCGTAGCGGCTGGTTTCAGCAAGGTCCAGTATCCGGCGAGCAAGCACAACTCCCTGCCGTCAATGGCCGTAGACGTGTGGCCGTATCCGTTCCCCGGCTGGCCGGACGAACCCGGCATAGACGCGAAAGAGAACGCGAAACGGTGGGAGATATGGGGTTTCTTCGCGGGACAGGTCATCGCCACGGCCAGGCAAATGGGGATATCGATCCGGTGGGGCGGCGACTGGAACGGGAACCTCGACCTGAGAGACGAGAAGTTCCGCGATCTTCCGCACTTCGAACTCCAATAGCGAAAACCCCGAATGGGTGTAGAGTCCATTCGGGGCTGCCACGCTTCGCTCCCCTTTCGGGGACACAACGGTCAGTTTTTGGTGTGGGGGGCTTTCTCACCCGTAAGGGTGGGTCGTGCGGTTAGTGGTTCCGTGGACTTCCAACCCGTAGCCGGGTTACCGTTTCTTCTGCGCGTCGCGGATCCCATAGGCAGTAAACCCGCCCGTGAGGGCGAGCACTTCCGGTGGGATTTCCACGCCGAACATCCGGGCGATGGCCACGCCGACGGTGGCGATGATACCGAGATAGGTCTTGTATCCTTTGATCATGTTCTGACTCCTGTATGGCCTACTTCCCACCATGGGTTTCAGCCTGTTCAATGATGCCATAGATGGGCTGGAAAACAAGCTACCGCCTAATTCTGCCCACAGAACATCGACCGGCAGGGTTTCTCAGGCTTCCCGGCGGCGCAGTGGATCGCGCCGAAACCTAGGATGATCGCCACCATAATTGCGGCCATGATCTGGTTGATGGTTGGGGCGGGTTCGGGGTTCATGGCGTTTTCCTCCAGTAGAACCCGAATGCTATTTTTTTCAGAACTTTGAACGGGGCATCCTGTGAGTCCACGTCAGCGAATGTCATTTCATCGCAGTCCTCGAATCCCCAAAACTCAAGACGCCAGACGGTAAAAACAGGTCGGCATCGTTCGCTCATTGCTCTTCTCCTTCGCACCGGCTCACACACATGCCGTTCAGCCACGTCCCGCCATTGGTGACACACGTTGTCATCCGTTCGGTATAGTGGCGACTGTCATCCATGTAGCAGGGTTTGACGGCGAACAGGAGCAGCAGGGCGATTATAACCGCCACGATGATGATGTAATCACCATCTGTTGTTTCGATGGTCCTGCTTCCGTCTGTGTTAGTGTTTATTATCATTGGTGGTTTCCTTTCTTTTATCTGTAATCTCGAACTTCTCTCTGTGGTTTCATTTCTTAGCTCATGGTTTCACCTTCCTTTTCTTCCGGGACCGGTGTGACGGATTCCGGGGAGGGGATGGCGCGGCGGTTCCATACTCCGGAGTTTACCCGTGCGCCGTAGAAGTAACATCCTTTGGTCTGGCACACCGCTACATTAGGTGCGCTTGCTGGCTTCGCACCGCAAAACGGGCACGGTTTCAGTTCATCGCTCATGGAACTTCTCCTATAATCTTTGCGGCTTTGCTTATCTTGTCCAACAGTTTCTGGTCGTAGGACGAAATCAGTAACTGGTGTTCGTCATCCAGCATCGAATCCACTTCAATGAGCGTCTCCGCAAGCGCAAAAGCGGCGTGAGACAGGCCTAGAAAATACACCCTCAACATTTCTGTGTCGTTAGTTCCATCGCGGATAATATCGCATCGCTCGCCGCGTGTCAGATAAGCTCTCTCCAAGAATGAAAGCGCAACGTGGCGGAGTGTGCTCCTATGGAGTCCAGATAGCTCTCTCATGGCTTCACCTTCCTTGCTCGCTTCCGCGCTACCCCGCCGCTTAGAACGTGCTTTTTGAAACCGCGTTCCGCCGCCGCACGATCTTTCATCCCGCAGTCAAAGCAGACTTCTTCCCCGTTGGGTCCATAGGGCCGCGTCTCTGCAATTTTCCTGCATAGCTGGCAGCGATCTACTCGTTCCGCTTCAATGACTCCGTGGTGACTCATCTTTCACCAGCCTTGTCCAGAGCGGCGCGTAAGGCGTCGGCAGCATGAGTATATTGGCCAACCAGTTTATTCACCTGCTCGCTGTCGGCATCTTCGGGTATTTCGGTATCGAACGAAGAAATAAATTGCCGAGCCGCCTCCCTCACCTTCTCCAGCGCAGCCACCCGCTCGCGGAGGGCGGCGTTCTCTGCCGTCAAATCACCATTCACACTGACGATAAGCTTACGATGTTCGTATAGTTCTGCTAGCTGGTGCCTCAGAGAGACATTCTCGACCTTGAGGCTGGTCATTACCCGAATGGCGGTATCTACCGCGCCTTGGTTTTGGGAAGGTTCGCCGGGGATTTCCCCGATAATAAAGTGAGCGAGTCGATCAGTCTTGCTGTCCGCCTCATCCAGCGCGTCCAGCAAGGCTGACACATCAGCCACATGCACCGGCGTTATGCACACGCCCACAGCTGACCGTTCGAGGGACAGGCAGGCTCGCCACATCTTCACGTCTTCCCTAAGCCGCTTGCGTTCTTCTCGTGTCATTGTTTCGCCTCACTCTCCTATGGGTTGGCCAGCGCGAACGCACGGGCGAACCCGTCCGGAGTCATGCTCCTCAACTCTTTGGTTCGCTCGGACTTGCCTCCAAGCCTCTGGACCCAGGAGCCCTGTGAACATACCCGGATAGGTTCGAGCCGCCTTGGTTCCGGC
>ERZ724503.403-NODE-403-length-18190-cov-5.942707_pt1 | contig 18190 bp, 13 predicted proteins | sample MGYA00376036_ERZ724503 | MGnify/ENA primary metagenome ERZ724503 (study PRJEB28724, sample SAMN07190885) | wastewater metagenome | isolation source: influent of sewage treatment plant in Hong Hong | place: Hong Kong | collected 2016-03-17 ...
AGGGATCTTAGAGTGTCCGCGGTCAACGACTGACACCCACCCATCACCAACGGCGACGAACGACGCCGGGAACCCAGCCACAAGGAGGCCGCCATGACCACACAACCCAACGCCCCACGACCCCGGCAGAACCCCGGCGACGACATGCTCACCCTCCAGGAAGCGTGCCGCTACCTCCGCGTGCCCGAAGGGACGCTGCGCTACTGGCGGCACCTCGGCGCCGGACCCCGCAGCTTCAAGGTCGGCCGCCACGTCCGCTACTGGCGCGCCGACCTCATCCTCTGGCTCACCGAGCAGACCAACCGTCCCCAGAACCGCAGCTGACCCCTGCCCCACCGTCGGATCTCAGAGAGACGATGGAGCGATCCTGGAAGGAGCATCACCATGGCGGGAAACATCGCCAAGCGAGCCAACGGCAGGTGGCGGGCGCGGTACCGCGACGACGCCGGTAACGAACGCGCGAGGCACTTCGACCGCAAGATCGACGCCCAACAGTGGCTGGACCAGGTCACCTCCGCGGTGGTCACTGGCACGTACGCCGATCCCAAGGCCGGACGGATCACGTTCGCGGCGTTCTTCGGCGAGTGGTCGGCCCGCCAGGTCTGGGCCCCCGGCACCGTGCTCGCGATGTCGCTGGCGGCCAGATCGGTGCCCTTCGCGGGGAAGCCGATGAAGCAAGTCCGGCGCTCGGACGTCGAGACCTGGATCAAGCAGATGAACGCCGCCGGGCTCGCCCCCGGCACGATCAAGACGCGGTACGTCAACGTCAGGTCGGTGTTCCGCGCCGCCGTGAAGGACAGGGTGATCGGCTCCGACCCGACCGACGGAGTACGCCTCCCCCGCGGCCGACGCGCGGAAGTCGCCATGTCGATCCCCGCTCCGGAGGAGGTGGGGCAGCTCATGACCGTGGCTGACGAACGGTTCCAGCCGTTCATCGGCCTCTGCGCCTTCGCCGGCCTGCGACTGGGCGAGGCCGCCGGGGTCCAGCTCGGGGACGTCGACTTCCTCCGCAGGTCGCTCAAGGTGTCCCGCCAAGTACAGCGGGTCAACGGCGGAGCGATCGACGTGCGGCCGCCGAAGTACGGATCAGAGCGCGTCGTCTACCTCGCCGACAGTCTCATCAACGTGCTCGCCGAGCACGTCACCGCTCACGGCACCACCGGCAAGGAGCGGTGGCTCTTCGCCGGGGAGGGCGACGACCCACCGCACCAGAACACCGTCGGCTACTGGTGGCGCAAGACGCTGCGCAACGCCAGCCTGTCCGGCATCAAGCTCCACGACCTGCGGCACTTCTACGCCTCCGGCCTCATCGCGGCCGGCTGCGACGTCGTGACCGTCCAGCGCTCGCTCGGCCACGCGAAGGCGACGACGACCCTCAACACCTACGCCCACCTCTGGCCGACCGCCGAGGACCGCACACGTAAGGCCGCGGAGTCGATCATGGCCTCGTCGCTCGGCGGGACGGTCGTGACACTCGCTGACGCTTCCAGGCCGGGTGAGCAAGCGAGATCTCGGATTGCACCTGCATTTCGCCGAGCTTCCCCGAGCAAACAGGCGGTGCGCCACAGCGCGGATTGACCGCGCGTCCGCGGCAGCGAATCCGAATCCAGTCGTCCTAGTTACTCGGCCGCTCCGGTCGCACCCCGGGTCCTGCTGGTGCCAACGTGGGTACGCCGGCAACCAAGGGACTTCTTGGCATGAACCGACCTACTCTTCGTGGTGCTGACCTTCCGCCAACGCCCCCGCCTCGATGTCGGCTGTAGTCTGCGCCGCCGGCTCGGTGTCCGCTCCGCCGGTTGCTATCGAGCCTTCGCCGGACTCTGCTGCCTGCGTCCGAGCGCGATCCATCATCTCGATGACCGGCCATGTCACCAGCCGCAGACAGAACCACCACATGTAGAGCGCCGAGTAGCTCCACGCCGAGTTGTCATCGAGAAGGCCGTGCGCGACGTCGTTGCGCAGGTTCGGACCACCTTGGACGACCAGCATCGCCTTCATCTCCATGACCATCCCTGTACCAAAGATTTCCTCGGTCTCGGTCATGTCGAGAAGCGCGTTCAAGCTCTTCTCACTCTCCACGCCGTGCTCATCGACGAACAGCGTGTGCACGTCGTTCCGCCTCAACATGACCCGCACGACCTGCTCCAACTGCGGGACCAGAACAGAGACCGCAGCCCCGTAGTTGCCGCCCAAGCCGAGCGCCAGCCCGTCGCCCCACAACGTCTCGTGCCCCTCGGGCACCGTCGGCGACTCCACGCACAGTGACACCATGTACTGCCGGCTGAACCGGTGCTCAGTAGTCAGGACCTCTTGCGCAGGCTGGATGATGCCCTTTCCGAGCAATTGGGAGTGAAAGAACACCGTGCGGACCATCTCGGCCCACACCGCGTCCTCATCGGCCTGACCAGAAGACCCCGGCCTCGATGCGATCTTCCGGAAGTCAGAGGAAAACGTAGAGGATCCGAAGATGTGGCTGATGGTGCCCTCCAGCATCTTCGCGGCGTTTTCGCGCGTAGTGGCTTCGTCTAGCGGCGGTGCGAGCGTCGCGAATGCAGCGAGCGCGTCGAACTTGTCCGCGTGACCCGAGACCTGCGACCGTGCGTAGGACACGGCGTCAGTCAGATCGACCGGGTCCGACTGGATACGCATCATCTGCTCCATCGACGACTCCCGGCTTTCACGCAGCCGAGTGCGGAGGTCGTCGATGAGCTCGTCGAGTCCGTTCTCGAGCCGGTAGGAGCGCGGGATGTTTCGGAGGACTGCGATGGCCTTCTCCAGGAAATGGCCCTCGACCAGCGCGCCCGCATTCGGGTCCGTCTGAATGCGGGAATCGGCTTCTGCGACGTATGTCCGCGCAACGCGCTCGGTCGCCGCGTTCGCCGCCGCCGCGTCCGAACCACCAAGCCATGCGAGCGCCTCACGCTCGAGGTGGCGTGACAGGCGTGGCGTTACCGACGACGCCTTTGCCGCGAGCGCGAACAGCGCTTCGCGCACCTCAGCGCGCCCGGCCGCGTCGACACGACCGTGCTGGCGCAAGGTTTCCGCGAACCCCACTGTTCTGAAGTTGTCCGTCACCTGGCCGGCCAAGACCTGAGCCTTCAGCGCGTCCGACATATCCTGCACCCGGGCCTGGCCGTCCGGGCCGCGCCGCGCGGCAAGCGCGAAGGCCCGAACCCACGCGTCCTTCCCCACGCTGAACCACACATCGCCCGTCAGCGGCGCGGCCCGGTAGGCGTCGATGGCTCGGTCCAACATCGCGATGTCCGACCGGTCCCCGTAGACCCAGGCGACATCAGCGACCCGGGCCCGCAGATCATCACGTTCGACCAGCGGAGCGATACGCGCCAGCAACGCCACCTGGTCGGCGTCCAAGTCCGCCGGTACCACCGTCCGCTTGCCACCGAACTGCATCGCGGGCGTGAACGGCTCCAACCAGTCCTCAGCGTTCAACATCGCCGACGACACCATCGCCAACACCTGCAGCACTAGTTCGTGAAGCCCCGTGACAGCCGGATCGGCAGCCGCCCGCTCGAGATGCGTTGACAACAGCTCTGGCGGCTCATAGGGGTCGTCAAGCGACGCCGCTGCCAGCACGTCCTCCCACCACGACGGGTCGATCGCGTCGCTCACTGGATCCATGTGCGCTCCTCCGCCTCCGCTTCTCTGCACCAAGCCCGCAGTCCCGAGTACACAAAGTCTACATGCGGGTATGCTGTTGGTGTGAATGGTGCTGCTTCTGACTTCCTGAACGTGCGTGAGACAGCCAGGCGACTGGCCGTGCACGAGAACACCGTGCGGGCGTACGCCAAGCGGGGATTGCTCCCGGATGCGCGGGTGCCGGGGACGTCGTTTTACAGGTTCCGTGCGAGCGACGTGGAGCGCCTCAAAGCGCAGCGTGGAGCGCCCGCCGTGAGTCTTGCTGCCGAACGACGAACCGCCAGTCCCGAATATGCGACTGCAAGCCAGCTCGCGCTGTGGCCCCAGACCAACGCTCGCGAAGCTCAGGATCGACTTCCAGAGTTGGTGCGTAGGCTGTTGTTCGAGACCCCCGGAGCTGGCCAGATCTCAATTCGGACAGGCGATGGGGTTGCCCTGGCCGGCAAGGACGGGGTAGCGACCCTCGAGGGGCAGACGCGGTTGCTGCCGGCCGGACAGATCTGGTTCGAGTTCGGCACCGACAAGGACTCCAAGCGCAAAGCCACCAAGGACTACGACGGACGAAAGGGCGAGGCATCGCAAGATGTCACCTTCGTCTTCGTGACAGTCCGTCGATGGCAAGGCAAGGACTCGTGGGCCGCCGAGCGACGAACCGAGAATCTCTTCAAGGATGTCCTCGTCCTCGATGCGGATGACCTCGAAGCTTGGCTGCAGGTTGCGCCCGCCGCACACCTGTGGATCTCAGAAACTCTCGGGCTTCGACCCCGGGACGCGCTGACTCTCGAGACATGGTGGGACCGCTTCTCCGCCGCGACCGAACCGACTCTTCCGCTGAAGCTCTTCATCGCCGGGCGGGCTAAGGAGGCGCAGCGACTGCGCTCCCTGCTTGGTGACGAGCCAAGGATTACATCGATCCAGACCGAGTGGGACGCCGACGCCTTGGGGTTTCTGCATGCGTGCCTTACGCCCGACGACGACAATTCGACTGAGCCCGGCGCCGTCACAATCGTCCGGTCGGCGGGCGTCTGGGATCGAATGGTGGCACTCCCAGGGCCCGGGGTCTTGGTGCCCGACTTTGACAATGCAGACGTAGCCCGCGCCCTCGCTAGCGGGAGGCATGTCGTCTCTATCGTCGATAGCGGCTCTGCCGTGCGCCGCAGCGTCGACATTCGCCTGCCGAGGGTTGGCCGAAACGAGGCGGCCGAGGCCTTCCGAGCAGGCGACGTCGAGTGGCGCCACGCCGATCGCCTCGCGGTACTTGCTCGTCGGAGCATGCCCGCATTGGCGCGGCGCCTTTCGCGCTCACCTCGCGTGCAGCAGCCCACGTGGTCTCGGCCACCGCTGGCCGACACGCTCGCCGCACTGATGCTGGCCAGTCGTTGGACCGATCTACCGGAGGACCTGAACGTCCTGAGCGAGCTGGCCACTATCCCCTTGGTCGACCTACGGCGCGCTATCGCCGACGCCAGTCGCGGACCCGATCCGGCGATCCGGAACGTGAGGAATGTCTTTGTATTCACCTCCTTGGAGGAGGCGTTCCTCGAGTTTGGCAACCGGGTGTCATCAGATCTGGCATCGCGGTGGGCAGAGATCGCAACCAGCGTTCTCCTGGACCCAAATCCCTATGAAGGCCTCAATTCACACGAGCGGATCGCCGCTCAAATGAAGGGACAGCGCCGAACCTATTCTCCTGCCCTGCGGCGCGGCATCGCCGACAGCCTCGCCCTGGCAGGAGCGATCGAATCAGTCCCCGGTGGCACCAATCACGCTTCTTCAGTGGCCGAACGGGTTGTGCGCGACGTTCTGCGTCAGGTCAGTGCCGGCTCCAAGGGTCACACTTGGGGAGCGATCGCCGACGTGCTTCCGCTTCTTGCCGAGGCCGCTCCAGACACCTTCCTTTCGGCGCTGGAGGATGACCTTGCAACCAGCGAGCCGACCGTCGGCCGCATGTTCCAGGTCATTGACGATCCGCTGGCACTGGGGCCGTCGGGTCAACAGCATCACCTGTTGTGGGCCTTGGAAGTGCTCTGCTGGTCGCCAGACCACCTCGTTCGCGCAACACAGATCCTGACCGAACTCTGCCGCTACGACTTGCCGAAGAACTCGGGCAACAATCCCCTCGCAAGCATGTCGACCGTCCTTTGCGGATGGACTCGAAACACTGGCGCAGATCTTGCGACCCGACTCCAAGCGCTCGATGCCTGCCGGATCGTGAGCGAGACGACAGGTTGGGCTTTACTCAAGGCGCTGTGGCCCGACAGCAACGCCTGGGTCTCGCCGCCCAATGAGCCGCGCTATCAACTCTGGAGGCCCCCCAGCGACCGGATGCCGAACAGCGAATGGTTCGCTTTCGCGACGAGCCTGGTCGACCGAGCACTCGCATGGGTCACGGCAGATCGCACCGCCCTGCCGTGGCTTGTGGAAGCGTTGTCCACGGTGGGCCCGGACGACGCGAATCGGATCATCGAGTTCCTCGAGGACGAAGCATCGCGCGGCGACTTGGATGAAGACGTTCGACTTGCCCTGTTCGAACAGGTCCGAGAGATATCAACGCGGCACGAGCGTTTCCAGGACGCGGACTGGGCGATGCCGGCGGAGCGACGCGCCCGCTTACACAAACTGGCCGAATTGCTCCAACCTGCTGATGACCTACGCCGGTTTGCATATCTCTTCAGTTGGCGCCCCGACCTGTCGGGTGCAGACCTGAGCGACTACGAGCACTACCGGACAGCGCTGGAAGCCAAACGGCGCGAAGCACTTGACGTTCTGTTTGCCCGCTCCGACGCATGGGAACAGCTCGGCGCAGTAGCGGCCCGTGCTGAGGCTCCGACGCAGGTCGGTTGGGCTCTGTCAACATACGAGCCGATTGATGCTCTCGACACCATGATGGAATGGCTGGCATCGGATAGCACAGCGCTCCAGGAAGCCGCGGCAACGTGGGTCCGTAGCCGCCTCGCCGTCGATGGACCAGCGGATCTCAGGCGAGCACTCGAACGGGGCGACGTGCAGAGCGAGGCCCTGAAAAGGTTCGTGCTCAACGTCCCGACGGAGAGCCGGTTCTGGGAGATTCTCCGCGAGTTCCCAGATGCTGACGAGCTCTTCTGGTCCGAGGCACCTTTCGAGGTGGTTCCCCATGAGGATCTCACTAGTGCTATCGAGTTGCTCCTTGAGCGAGCACGAGCTTGGTCGGCGATTGCGGTCGCGAGCCACGGCATCTTCAACCCGACAGCAGACCAGAAGAAGCATCTCCCGAGCGCAACGCTGGTCGTATCCGTCTTGCGCGCGGCAATCACTCAGGACCCGGGTCGGGCGGGGGTATCACAGATGACCGGCCACTACGTGGGGACATTGCTGGACTACCTAGCCGCAGCCGACGTGTCGGTTGCCGACCTGGCATCTCTGGAGTTCGGCTATTTCAGGCTCCTCGAGCACAACCGCGAGCCACGTGCCCTTAACCGTGCTCTCGCCTCCGACCCTGCCTTGTTCGTTGATCTCGTTCAACGCACGTTCCGGGGTGCAAACGAGCCTCGCCGTCAGAGCAAGAGCGCGGATCCGCTAACCGAACACGCTTGGTGGGTCCTTCGCGGTTGGCGCGGCTTCCCGGGACGACAGGAGGACGGCACACTCGATCAAGCTGCGATGCAGGAGTGGGTCAAGCAGGCTCGTCTGCAACTATCCGACCTCGACCGAGCGGACATCGGTGACGAATTGATTGGCCAGACCTTTGCTCAGGCGCCGGTCGACGCCGATGGAATCTGGCCACCAGTTCCAGTTCGAGATCTCATCGAGTCGATCGGGAGTCGCAACCTGGAGAACGGCGCAATCACCGGCCGACTGAACAGCCGCGGTGTCACCTGGCGCGGAGTCTACGACGGCGGCAGCCAGGAGCGAACGCTGGCTGAGCAGTACAAGCAATGGAGTCTGGAGGTCCAGGTGCATTGGCCCCGAACGGCACGGATCCTGCGCGCCATTGCAGAGTCCTACGAACGGGACGCCGTCCGTGAGGACGAACGAGCCCAACTGGACCAAGATCTGGACTGACACCGCTGGCAGCCCTGGCGATGAGCGCCATGGCCGATCGCGATGTCATCGCCAATTTCAGGCAGCGCCCGCGTCTGAGGTCCGCTTCTGCCGTGAACGATCCCGGACCTGCGCCACACCGCCTCACGAGTCACCTCACGGGCGGGTCATTGGCAACACTCGGGATCCGGAGGGGCCCTCCGAACTGCCGGATCGAGCCCGTCACACTAGATTTCTTGCGGACTCTGTGCGGACTGGGAGGGGTCACACCTCCTCTGACCTGCGGTTTTGCGTGGATTCACACGTTGAAGCGGAACTCCACCACGTCGCCGTCCTGCATGACGTAGTCCTTGCCCTCCATGCGGACCCTGCCGGCCTCACGGGCCTTGAGGAGCGAGCCGGCCTCGAGGAGGTCGTCGTACGACACGATCTCGGCCTTGATGAACCCGCGCTCGAAGTCGGTGTGGATGACGCCGGCGGCCTGCGGGGCGGTCGCGCCCTTCGGGATCGTCCAGGCGCGGGTCTCCTTGGGGCCGGCGGTGAGGTAGGTCTGCAGGCCGAGCGTGTCGAAGCCGACGCGCGCGAGCACCTCCAGACCCGGCTCCTCGACGCCCATCTCGTGCAGCATCTCGCGGGCCTCGTCGTCGTCACCAAGCTCGACCAGCTCGGCCTCGAACTTGGCGTCGAGGAAGATCGCCTCCGACGGGGCGACCAGCTCCTGCATCCGCGCCTTGAGGGCCTCATCGGCCAGCTCGTCGGCGTCGCAGTTGAAGACGTAGATGTACGGCTTGGCCGTCAGCAGCGAGAGCTCGCGGATGAGTGCCCGGTCGATGCCGGTCGCGATGACCGGCGTACCGGCCTCGAGCGCCTCCTGCGCCTCCTTGGCGGCGGCGACCACCGGGGCGAGCTCCTTCTTGCCCTTCGCCTCCTTCTCCAGACGCGGGATCGCCTTCTCGACGGTCTGGAGGTCGGCGAGGATCATCTCGGTCTGGATCGTCGAGATGTCGTTGGCCGGGTTGACCTCGCCGTCGACGTGGGTGACGTCCTCGTCGCGGAAGACCCGCGTCACCTGGCAGATCGCGGCGGACTCGCGGATGTGCGCGAGGAACTTGTTGCCCAGGCCCTCGCCCTCCGACGCGCCGCGGACGATGCCGGCGATGTCGACGAACTCCACCGTCGCCGGCAGGATCCGCGCCGACCCGAACAGCTCCGCCAGCCGCGGCAGCCGCTCGTCCGGGACGCCCACGACGCCGACGTTCGGCTCGATCGTCGCGAACGGGTAGTTCGCCGCGAGGACGTCGTTCTTGGTGAGCGCGTTGAAGAGCGTGGACTTGCCCGCGTTGGGGAGCCCGACGATGCCGATGGTGAGAGCCACGGGCGGCGAGTCTACGGCGCGGTAGGACGGCCCTCCGAATCACCGGGAGCCGCTGGCGCCAGACACCGCAGCGGTGTGTGATCCACTTCCCGACGACCCCAGGACGTGGACAGCTCACCGCCCGCCCGGAGCGACCCCGGCCGGCGGTGGCTCCTCCACCTTCTGCCGTTCCGACAAGGTGGACAGCTCACCGCTCGACGGCGGATCGCGCGGCGAACAACGTCCAGGCGTAGCGCAGGGCGGTGAGCGAGAAGACCAGCGTCAGGGTCACGATGACCGCCTCGATCGCGCCGCCGCCGCCCGAGGTGAGGATGCCGTGCTCGAGGTCGTAGAGCAGGTCCATCCCGAAGAGGTACATCCCGGCCGACCCGGCGCACGCGAGCCAGAAGGCGGCCGACGCCGTACGCCGGGTGAGCGCGACCAGCGCGAGGACGCAGACCAGCCCCAGCCAGGCGTCCGCGAGGGGGAACGCGTTCTCGAAGTCGTAGTAGGCCTGCGTGTGCTCGCTCGCGAGCACGTCGCGGTCGGTGAACCAGATCGACCAGTAGGCGACGTCGATAGCGATCGCCACGACGAGCATGACCTGGACGGTGCGCCTCATGGGCGCATCGTGGCAGGCCTAGCGCACGTGCGCGCGGACCACCACGCCGTCCGGACCGCTGGCCCAGCAGGACGTGCCGACGCACTGCACCGCGTCGAGCGGCAGGTCGTCGAACGCGGTCCAGCTCCGGCCGCCGTCGCGGGTGAGGTCACTGCCCGTCGGGCCGACCGCGACCGCGACGTCGTGACGCACCCAGTCCACCCCCGACCGGTAGCCGGTCAGGTCGCCGCCGTTGGTCCAGGTCTCGCCGTGGTCGGAGGAGTACGCCGAGGCGTCGGCCCCGGCCGTCGGGGCCGTGAAGTCGCCGCCGACCGCCAGGCCGTCGGCTCCGCGGACCGCCAGCGAGAAGACGCCGCCGGCGTCCGCTGCCGGGATCGTCGAGTCGCGGACGTCCCACGTGCGGCCTCGGTCGTGGCTGACGAAGATGCGCGCCGCTCCCCCGCCGGAGGCCAGGTAGGCGTCGTGCCCGGACGTCACCAGGCAGGTGCCGCTGGCCGCGAAGGCGAACTCGCCGTCGACCGCGTCCGGCATCCCCGCCGGGTCGACGAGCTGCCAGGAGGCGCCGCCGTCCCGGGTCGAGATGATCCGGAACTTCCCGTCGACCGGGTCGCTCACGGCCAGGCCGAAGCGGTCGCCGGGGTACATCGCGAGGCAGTCGTAGAAGGCACTCTCGTCGTCGTTGACGAAGGCTTCGCCCCAGGTCCGACCACCGTCGGTGGTGCGGTAGATGCGGCTGTCGGTGCCCTCCCCGATGCTCAGCGCGAGGGCGGTGCGGGCGTTGCGCGCCTCGATGTCGCGGAACAGCAGGCCGTCGGCCCCAGCGGGGGACACGTCGTCCCACGTGCGTCCACCGTCGGTGGTGCGCCAGACGCCGCCGGCGCTGCCGCCCACCCAGGCCGTGCGGCCGTTGACGGCGTCGAGACCGCGCAGCTGCTGGTCGGTGGGCGCGTCGACGCGCGTCCAGGAGGGGGCGTGCGGGTGCGGATGAGCCGCTTGGGCAGGTGCGACGGCAGCCGCTCCTGACGCGAGCACAGTGGTCATGAGGATCCCGAGAAGGCGCAACATGTCGGCACCCTAGATCGCTCGGGACCTGACCGACAACGGGTCGCTCGACCCGGGGAGGGCCTTCCGGTACCACGACCACCGGATGGACCGCAGCGCCCGCGACCAGCGCATCCCCGGGCAGGAAGCCGAGTGTAGAGAAGCCGAACGGGGCTCGAGTTCGAGGCGGCACTCACATGGATCTTGCAGCGATCGGTGAGATCGGCTTGAGCAGCGGATTCGACCCCGCAGCCAGGAATTGGCCGGCCGGTCGGTCGAACGGCTACCGCTCATCGTCCCCGTTCTGCCACTCACGGATTCTCGGGAACTATCTGCTTTCGGCGTAGCGGATCTTCGCCTTCGTGTTGGGCCAGACCACGCGCGCAGTACCTGACTCGGCGACCGCGACGACGGGTTCGACGAACCCCTGGAAGTCGTAGGTGTTCTCACCCTTGGATGACAGCGTCTGCACCTTGCCAGCCTTCCCGTTGGCCTGCAGCTGCAGGGCGCGGATCTCGGCCGGGGGCGGAGAGGTTCGCGACCCCGCCCTGGTCCAATTCCAGACGAGAGTCACGCGTCCGGCACCGTCGATCCCCATCGAGTCGACGGATGCCCTCGCGACCGAGCGCTCCTTGCTCAGAGCCCCGCTCGATGAGAGCCGCACCCAGTGAAGGTCGGAGCGCGAACCGACGACGGCGCGCCATGCCACGGTGGCGGTGCCGGAGCTGTCGATCACCACCTCGGGACTCCCGGAGAACCTCGAGTCTCCGAGCTTCGTCGTCTGGCCCAGCCGGCCGTCCGCAGTCACGCGCGTCGCCATGACCTGTCCACTCCGCTTGCTCCAGGCTGCCGTGGTCACACCCTGGGCGTCGATCGCCACGCCCCCCGGGAATGCGGGCTTGTTCCTCGTGGAGATCCGCAGGACGGGCCCCGCCGTTCCGTCCGCCGAGAAGCGGCTCGCCATCACCGCCGGCGCGCGACCCGCGTACCCCTGCCAGACGGCAGTCGCGCGGCCCGTTGCATCGATCGCGACGTTGGCGAGATCGCCGAAGTCAGGTAGGTGCTCGTCCAGCGTCTGTACGGTCCCGACGCTGCCGTCGGGCTCGACGATCGCGGCGCGCAGCGCGGGATAGTCGCTCCAGACGACGACCGCGCGTCCGGCGTCGTTCACCGCGACGTCCGGATCCTCGCCCTCACCGAGGCTCGCAGGGGGCGTCTGGCTTCCGTCTGCGCTCACGTGGGTCCACTGCACGCCTGCGGACCCACCCCAGACGACCGTTGCTGTGCCCGTCGCATCGAGGTCCACGGCGGGGTTGTTCGAGTCGGCCCCGGGGTTCGAGAGGGTCGACGTGCTGCCGATCGTTCCGTCGGCGGCGATCGGCCGTGCCTGGATCCGGCCCTTGGACTGCTGGTAGTCGTGCCATACGACGAGTGAGTCACCGGCGGAGTCAGAGGCGATGCGCGGGAAGCCGCGGCTCTGGCCGGCATCGCCGATCGTCTTCGGACTGGAGAACGAAGCAGCCGAAGCCACCGAAGCCACGAGTACCGCGGCCACGCAGACCCCCACCATGACGACCCCGCCCCGGGATCCCCTCACGCCGCGACGGGACTTCACCATCGATTCTCCCCATTTGCGTTGTTTTCAGCGCCCGGCCTGGCCCGTCAGACGAACCCGCTACCGGTGCTGGGAGCAAGGTCCCGAGGAGCGCACCATCTTTCGTGAATCGCCCATGACACTAGCAACGCACGGTCGAGCACGGGTGAGCTTCACTGGAGGTCGCCGCGACGGCAGCGGGCGTCGAGCCGAGGTGGACGGGGATGTGCCTGCCTGACGAGCTCGCCGGCGGGGCGGGCCCACCGCGCCACTGCAGTGGCCCCCCCGGTCGACTGCTTCAGGCTGAACGACCCGGAGCCCGCCTCATGGGTCTGTCCGTCGATGGTGATGAACACCCGGTAGAGGCCGGCGCGGAGGCCGAGCGCCTTGAGGTCCAGGTTGTGGATGTACTTGCTGTCGACCTGGCGGTAGAGCTCGCCGGTGTCGCCCTGCATGGAGGTGACCGGGGACTCGTAGACCGGTGGGGCCCCACCTCCCCTGTTCTTGGCGATCGAGATCGTCGCGGCAGGCACGTTCGTCTGGTGCGTGCTGGTACCAGCCAGGGCAGCGTGTACGTGTGGTCGTTGACGCTGACCGAGCTCAGCGCGATCTGCTGGGCGCCGCCCCAACCGCCGTTGAGGACAACCGAGACGCGGCTCGTCAGGTCGGACACCACCATGAGACGGCGGGCGGGACGTAGGACGGGTACGCGTAGTCGCTCTTCCTGGTTGGAATCGTGTCGCCCGTCGGACGCGGAGGCCGGGGTGCGCAGGCACGTGCGTGCCGCCACTGGCCGGTTCGCGAACTGTCCGCGCGTCAGGCAGTCCGAGACTCCGCCGGTCCCGAACCTTCTCGAGTCAACCAGCCCGGAAGGACCGCGGCGCGGGTGCGAGTTGTCCCGATTCCGCCCGCGAGGACGGCCGCCCCGGGTGAAGATGCCGGGGTGACCCGCACCCACCCGCGGACCCTCGCGCTGGTCCTGCTCGCGCTGCTCGCCCTGCTCGGTGCGCTGGTGGTGCACGCCGCGGACCCCTCCGGCCGCGACGACGCCACGGCCGCGCTGGGGACCGGGGCCGGCGGCACCGCGGGCGACACCGAGCCGATCTCGGCAACGATCCTCATCGACCGCGGCGGCCTGACCGGTGGCTACGCGACACCCAGGGTCACGATCTCCCAGGACGGGCAGCTCTCGGTGCTCAACCGCGACACCTACGCGCACACGGTCACCTCCGAGGCCACCGACGCGTCCGGCCGGCCGCTCTTCGACGTGGTCGTCGGACCCGGTGAGACCCGCGCCGTCCCCGGGGCCACAGGACTCGCGGCCGGCGACTACGGCATCTACTGCCGCTTCCACCCCAACATGCGCGGCACCCTGACGGTCGTCGGCGGCTCGGGGGGCACGCACGGCGACAAGCAGAAGTTCGTGCTGCCGCTCGCGGTGCCGCCGACCGTGCGCGACGCCCACGTCCGGCTCGACATGCGCCAGGCCGACGTACGCATGCTGCCGGACGGGCGGCGCACCCGCGCCTGGACGTACGGCGGCAGCTGGCCCGGCCCCACGATCCGCCGTCCCGCGGGCGAGCGCACGCTGGTCACCGTCGCGAACCACCTGCCGCCGCGGGCCGGGTCGATGTCGATGCACCTGCACGGCGACCACCACGCGTCGCGGCACGACGGCCAGCCGACGAGCTACCTGGTCCCGCGCGGACACTCCCGCACCTACCGCTACGACCTCACCGACAACGGCCGGCCCGAGCCGGGGTCGTTCTTCTGGTACCACGACCACCGGATGGACCACACCGCGCGCAACAACTGGATGGGCCTGCAGGGCATGTTCATCGTCGACGACCCCCGGGAGAAGCGGATCGGGCTGCCCCGGGGCGCCCGCGACGTGCCGCTGATGATCTCCGACCGCAGCTTCACCAGGCACAACCAGCTCACCGGCCTGCACGAGCCCGACATGGTGATGGACATGGGCCACGACGGCATGGACGGCATGGACGGCATGGACGGCATGGGCTACACCGGGCCGCACGCGCCGCCGAACGACGCCAGCGTCGGCACCCAGATCCTGGTCAACGGCCGGTTCGCGCCGCACCTGCGCACCGAGGCCGTGCACTACCGGCTGCGGCTGCTCAACAGCTCCGCGTTCTCGTCGTACGAGCTCACGCTGTCCGACGGCCGCCCGTTCGTCCAGATCGGCACCGGTGACGGCCTGCTGCCCGAGCCGGTCGTGCGGCAGAGCATCCTGCTCGGGCCGTCGCAGCGCGCCGACGTGGTCGTCGACTTCCACGGCGAGGTCGGCAAGAACGTGGTGCTCAAGACCGTGCCGCGCACCGACAGCGAGACCGGGACCGGCTCGCGGGTCGGTGAGCTGATGCAGTTCCGGGTGCGGAGCAAGGCGCCGGACCGCAGCAGCGTCCCGGACCGGCTGCCGACGCCGCGGCTCGTCGACCCGCCGAGCGACATCTCGATGACGTGGACCTTCTCCCTCGAGGGCGACGAGACGAACGGCACCTTCTGGGCGATCAACGGGCAGGCGTACGACCCCGACCGCATCGACCACACCGTGACGCTCGGCAGCACGGAGGCCTGGCTGCTGCGCAACACCAGTGAGGTCACCCACTACGTGCACCTCCACGAGGAGCAGTGGCGCACGGTCAGCCGCGACGGGCAGCCGCCGCCACCGTGGGAGCAGGGGCTGGAGGACACCTGGCGGCTGGACCCGGGCGAGGAGGTCGTGGTCGCCGCCCGGTTCACCGACCACACCGGACCCTTCATGGTCCACTGCCACATGCTCGACCACGAGGACCACGGGATGATGGCGACGTTCGAGGTCGTGCGCTAGCTCGCGGTCCCCTCACGGCCATCTCGACCGCCGCACGTTCGACCACGCCGAACACCCCTTCGGCGATGCCGCCTGTCGCTGTGGCGGTACGGGCCTGGTCCGGGCTCGACATTCACCTACGGTGGGACTCGTCCAAAAGTCGAGTGTTCTACTCGACTTAACGACCTACCCGAGAGAGGTGACGCATGGGCCGACAGCTCAGCCTCAACGCGTTCCTGCACGACACCGGCCACCACGAGGCCTCGTGGCGCCACCCCGACAGCGGCGCAGAGCGCCTCGGCGACGTCCGCTGGTACCAGGACATCGCCCGCAAGGCCGAGGCCGCCAAGCTCGACGCGGTCTTCCTGGCCGACGGTCCGGCCTGGTGGGGATCGGCCTACCGCTCCCCCAACCGGTTCGAGCCGATCACGCTCCTCACGGCGATCGCCACGGCCACCGAGCGGATCGGCCTGATCGCCACCGCCAGCACGACCTTCCACGAGCCGTACAACCTGGCCCGGCTCTTCGCGAGCCTCGACCAGGTGTCGGGTGGCCGCGCCGGCTGGAACATCGTCACCACCTGGAGCGAGGCCGCGGCCCACAACTTCGGCCTGGACGCCGTGCCGGAGACCGAGGAGCGCTACGCCCGCGCCCAGGAGTTCGTCGACGTCGTCTCCCAGCTCTGGGACAGCTGGGAGGACGACGCCCTCGTCGTCGACCGCGCGAGCGGGACCTACGTCGACGTGGACAAGGTGCACCCGATCGACCACGTCGGCCGCTTCCTCAAGGTCCGCGGGCCGTTCAGTGCGCCACGGCCGCCGCAGGGCCGGCCGGTCTACATCCAGGCGGGCTCCTCCAACGAGGGCCGCGCCTTCGCCGCCCGCAACGCCGAGGCGATCTTCACCGCGCACCAGACCCTGGCCGACGCCCAGGCCTTCTACCGTGACATCAAGACCAAGGCGCAGGGCTTCGGCCGCGACGCCGACCACGTCAAGATCCTGCCCGGCATCAGCCCCTTCGTGGCCGACACCGCAGCCGAGGCGGAGGAGCTCTACCGGTCCTTCAACGAGCTGACCGTGCCGGAGTACGGGCTGCAGGCGCTCGAGGGCATGGCCGGCGTCTCGCTGCGCCACCTCGACCTCGACGAGCGGGTCCCGGCCGAGGCCTTCGGCCGCGCCGGCAGCGTCCTGGACAACAACCGGAGCCGGCTCCAGGTCGTCGCCAACATCGTCGAGCGCGACCGTCCGACCCTGCGAGAGCTGCTGCACCGTCTCGCCGGCGGACGCGGGCACAACGTCGTGCACGGGAGGCCCGTGCAGGTGGCGGACACCATCGAGACCTGGTTCACCGAGGGCGCGGCGGACGGCTTCAACGTGATGCCGCCGCTCTACCCGCAGCTGCTCGACACGTTCGTCGAGCAGGTGGTGCCGATCCTCCAGGAGCGCGGTCTGTTCCGCACCGAGTACGCCGGCAGCACGCTGCGCGAGCACTACGGCCTGCCCCGCCCCGAGAGCCAGTACGCCGCCGCGCACCCGGCCGCGGCCGCCCTGGCCTGACCAACCCGCACGGGCCTCCCCCATGCCCCGGAAGGACACCATGAGCACCGCAACCCCCACCACCCGTCGTACGCGCCTGCTGGGCGTGGTCGCCGCGGCCGCGCTCGCCCTCGCAGCGCTGACCGGCTGCGGCGGCGACGCCAGCGGCAAGAACGCCGACGGCACGACGACGGTCCGCTACCAGAGCTATCCCGGCGCGGTCGACCTGCTCGAGCTCGCCGACGCCCTCGGCGAGCTCGACGGCATCAAGCTCGAGAAGGTCGGCGACGTCCAGGGCGGACCCGCGTCCCTGCAGGCACTGGCGAGCAACCAGGTCGACATCTCCAACAACGCCTTCTTCGGCACGACCGCCCAGGTCGTGGCGAGCGGTGCCCCGATCAAGGCCGTGATCGCCAGCTATGGCACCAACAAGAAGACGGGGTCGGCCGTGGTCGCACCGCCGGACGCGGGGCTCACCGACGACCCGCACACCTTCATCGGCAAGAAGGTCGCGGTGAACACCCTCGGGGCCAACGCCGAGGCGGTGCTGGACACCTGGTTCGCCCAGGGCGGCCTCACCCAGGACCAGATCGACCAGGTCACCCTGGTCCCGCTGCCGCCGCTCAACACCCTGCAGGCGCTCGACCAGGGGCAGGTGGACGCGGCGTACCTCCCGCTCGCGCAGGTGGAGGCCAACGCGGACGCCGTGAAGCTGGACACGATCGTCAAGGACAGCGACATCGTCGGCTTCTACAACGGCGGCGGCTACTCACTGCGCACCGACTGGATCGAGAACGAGCCGGACGTCAGCCGGACCCTCGTGGCCGGCGTCGCCACCGCCATCGACTACATCGAGTCGCACGACCGGCAGGAGACGCTCGACGTCTACGTGCCGTGGCTGGAGGATCACGGGTACGGCGACGAGGTCGACGCGGTCGAGAAGAACTGGCCCGGCAGCACCGGCGTGTCCAGCAAGGGCGGGGTGATCTCCGACAAGGACATCTCGATCTGGCTGGACTGGCTCGCGTCGCGCGGCGACGTGGACCCGGAGGACGTCGACCCGAGCGACGTCTACACCAACAAGCTCAACCCCGAGGCCTGAGGAGGACACGATGAGCTCACGAATCGAGCTGTCGAACGTCGGCCAGACGTTCCAGGTCCGCGGTGACGACGACGGCGTCGGCGCCCAGGTCCTGAGCCCTGCGGGCGTGCGCAGCCATCCGACGCGCGGTGAAGTCGGGCGTGCCGACCTGCACCGGCACCCGCCCCGCCACCGTGGCGACGACGCGCCGCACGACGGCGTCGCGCTCCTCGTCCGTCAGGTAGGCGACCTGCCCGGACGAGCCGAGGATGAACAGGCCGTGGACGCCGCCGGCGATGAGGTGCTCGACGACGCGATCCAGGCCGTCGAGGTCGAGCGACCCGTCGGCGTGGAAGGGGGTGACGACGGGGGGAACGAGGCCCCTGATGGCGGTCATTGCGGATTTCTTCCTATTCACTGTTCGAGGAGGGAGGGGACGGCGCTGAGGAGGTCCCTTGT
>ERZ724503.404-NODE-404-length-18170-cov-19.321281_pt1 | contig 18170 bp, 17 predicted proteins | sample MGYA00376036_ERZ724503 | MGnify/ENA primary metagenome ERZ724503 (study PRJEB28724, sample SAMN07190885) | wastewater metagenome | isolation source: influent of sewage treatment plant in Hong Hong | place: Hong Kong | collected 2016-03-17 ...
CGTTCACTACGGCCAAGATACGGTTCTTCGAGCCCGGCCAGGCCGCCGAGGCCCGAACCGGGCGCCGGTATGACCCCGGGTATCGCCACCGCGGCGAGTTCCTCGGCGATCGCGCTGAGCCGGTCGGTCAGGGTGCGCAACGTCGCCGGGTCGACGGCCACGGGCTCGGTCACAGCTCATGCTGGCACGCGGGGCGGCGCGGCCGTCGGCGGCGATCCACAGGGGCTGGGTCGGAGATCGGCGCGGCTTGGCCACCGCGACCGCAACGCAACCAGTAGTCTCGTTGATGTGCAGCGACGAATCATGGGCATCGAAACCGAATTCGGTGTCACCTGCACGTTCCACGGCCACCGCCGGCTCAGCCCGGACGAGGTGGCCCGCTATCTGTTCCGGCGGGTGGTGTCCTGGGGCCGCAGCTCGAATGTCTTTCTGCGCAACGGCGCACGGCTGTACCTCGACGTGGGCAGCCACCCGGAGTACGCCACCGCCGAGTGCGACAACCTGGTCCAGCTGGTCACCCACGACCGCGCCGGGGAGCGGGTGCTGGAGGACTTGCTGATCGACGCCGAGCAGCGGCTGGCCGACGAGGGCATCGGCGGGGACATCTACCTGTTCAAGAACAACACCGACTCGGCCGGCAACTCCTACGGCTGCCACGAGAACTACCTGATCGTGCGGGCGGGGGAGTTCTCCCGGATCTCCGATGTGCTGCTGCCGTTCCTGGTCACCCGGCAGTTGATCTGCGGCGCCGGCAAGGTGCTGCAGACCCCGAAGGCGGCGACGTTCTGCCTGAGCCAGCGCGCCGAGCACATCTGGGAGGGCGTGTCGAGCGCGACCACCCGGTCGCGGCCGATCATCAACACCCGCGACGAGCCGCACGCCGACGCCGAGAAGTACCGCCGGCTGCACGTCATCGTCGGCGATTCCAACATGTGCGAAGCCACCACGATGCTCAAGGTCGGGACCGCCTCGCTGGTGCTGGAGATGATCGAGGCGGGGGTGGCGTTCCGGGACTTCTCGCTGGACAACCCGATCCGGGCCATCCGCGAGGTCAGCCACGACCTCACCGGCCGGCGTCCGGTCCGGCTGGCCGGCGGGCGGCAGGCCAGCGCGCTGGACATCCAGCGGGAGTACTACGCCCGCGCCGTCGAGTACCTGCAGACCCGCGAGCCGAATTCACAGATCGAGCAGGTGGTCGACCTGTGGGGCCGACAGCTCGACGCCGTCGAGAGCCAGGACTTCGCGAAGGTCGACACCGAGATCGACTGGGTCATCAAGCGCAAGCTGTTCCAGCGCTACCAGGACCGCTACAACATGGAGTTGTCCGACCCGAAGATCAGCCAGCTCGATCTGGCCTACCACGACATCAAGCGCGGTCGCGGGGTGTTCGACCTGCTGCAGCGCAAGGGCCTGGCCACCAGGGTCACCACCGACGAGGAGATCGAGGCCGCCGTCGACACCCCGCCGCAGACGACCCGCGCCAAGCTGCGCGGCGAGTTCATCAGTGCCGCGCAGGAGGCGGGCCGCGACTTCACCGTCGACTGGGTGCACCTCAAGCTCAACGATCAGGCGCAGCGCACCGTGCTGTGCAAGGACCCGTTCCGGTCGGTCGATGAGCGAGTCAAGCGCCTGATCGCGAGCATGTAGCGCCCCGATGCGCTCTGGACGCGCCACACCGGCGCTGGCCGCACTGCTGCTGGTGGTGGCCTTCCTGCAGGGGTGCGGCTCGAATCCGCCGGCACCCGCAGCCGGCTCCGGGGACGCCGCGTTCCGGCAGCTCGCCGGCGAGGTGCTCGAGTACACCTTCAAGCGGGACCCCTCGAACGCGACGTACCTGGGCATCCACCGGTACGACCAGCTGATCGCGGATTATTCGGCCGCCGCGATCCATGCCGACAGCGCCGCGTTGAAGGATTTCCGAACTCGACTCGACGGCGTTGACGCACAAGCACTTTCGCTCGACGCCCAACTCGACCTGGAGCAGACCAAGCACGCCCTGGACGGCATGCTGTTGCGCAACGACGTCATCCGCGGCTGGGCCAGGGACCCCGACCTGTACAGCAGTGGGATCACCAACGACGCCTTCGTGATGATCTCGCGCAACTTCGCTCCGCCCGAACAACGGCTGTCCGCGTTGATCGCCCGGGAGAAGCTGATGCCGAACGCGCTTGCCGAGGCGCGCCGAAACCTGGACGACCCGCCCCGGGTCTTCACCGAGATCGCCATCGAACAGGCCGACGGCAACCGCGACTTCTTCGCCGACGACGTGCCCGCCGCGTTCGCCGCCGTGCAGGATCCCGCGCTGCTGGCCGAGTTCGAGACCGCCAACCGTGCGGTGATCGCGGCCCTCGAGGACTACAAGAAGTGGCTGCAGAGCGATCTGCTGCCGCGCTCCAACGGATCGTTCGCCTACGGCGCGCAGACCTACTCCGAGGTGCTCGCCGCCGACGAGATGATCACCACACCGCTCGCCGAACTGCTCGCGGTCGCGCAGAAGGACCTGACGAGCAATCAGCGGGCTTTCGCCGAGGCCGCACGCAAGATCGATCCGGCGAAGGCGCCCGCCCAGGTGCTGGCCGAGGTGGCGAAGGACCACCCGCCCGCCTCGGAGCTGCTGGCCGTGACGCAGAGCAATCTCGACGGCCTCGGGCGGTTCGTCCGGGACAAGCAGATCGTCGACATTCCGCCCGCGCCTCCGGCGAGGGTGGTGGAGACGCCGCCGTTCATGCGGGCGACCACGTCGGCCTCGATGGACATCCCGGGGCCGTTCGAGAAGGTGGCCACCGAGGCGTATTTCAACATGACGCTGCCTGACCCGGCCTGGCCGGCCCGGGAGCAGAACGAATTCATGGCCAGGTGGTACCGGGCGAGCATCAGCAACGTGTCCGTTCACGAGGTGTGGCCGGGCCATTACCTGCAGTTCCTCTACGCCAAGGACTTTCCGTCCGACGTCCGCAAGGTCTTCGGGGCGGCGAGCAATTTCGAGGGCTGGGCGCACTACTGCGAGCAGATGATGCTCGACGAGGGCCTGCACGCCGACGACCCGCGTTACCGGCTGGCGCAGCTGCAGGACGCCCTGCTGCGCGACGTGCGCTTCATCGTCGGCATCAAGATGCACACCGAGGGCATGACGGTCGAGCAGGCGCAGGAGAAGTTTGTGGCGGACGCCTACCAACCGGAGTCGGTCGCGGAGTCCGAGGCCAAACGGGGGACGGCCGATGCCACCTACGGCTACTACACCATGGGCAAGCTGATGATTCTGAAGCTGCGCGAGGACTACAAGTCCAAACTGGGTGCCGGCTACACGCTGAAGAATTTCCACGACACCTTCGTCAAGCTGGGACCGCTGCCTATGCCGCTGGTTCGCAGGGCGATGCTCGGCGAGACCGGGACCGTGTTCTAGGTCGTCGCCCGCGCCCCAGGCTGTCCGACCCGACATGCTGTGTGCCCGGCTACGAGCGACTTTCCTCAGGCGCCGCCCGATCCGCCACGGCAGAGTCGCTCGTAGCCGGGCACAAGCACTGGCGCTCCGGACGGCGGCACCGACGGCCACCACCGCGTGCCGCACAGCGCGCGACGCATTTCCCGGTAAGGTTGCCCGGTGGCGACTTCCAAGGTCGAGCGGTTGATGAACCTCGTCATCGCGCTGCTGTCCACGCATGGTTACATCACCGCCGAACGCATCCGCGCGAGTGTGGCCGGCTACGCCGAAAGCCCCACCGACGAAGCGTTCTCGCGGATGTTCGAGCGGGACAAGAACGAACTGCGCGACCTCGGCATCCCGTTGGAGACCGGCCGGGTCTCGACGTTCGATCCCGCCGAGGGGTACCGCATCAACCGAAACGCTTACGCACTGCCCGACATCGAGCTCACGGCCGAGGAGGCGGCCGCCGTCGCGGTTGCCGCCCAGTTGTGGGAGTCCCCGGAACTGATCACCGCGACGCAGGGCGCCCTACTCAAGCTGCGTGCCGCCGGGGTGGACGTCGACCCGGACGCCGCGGTGGCCATCACCACCGCCACCGGACCGCCCGGCCTGCGCGGCTCGGAGGACGTGTTGGGAATCCTGTTGTCCGCCATCGACTCCCGGCAGGCCGTCCGGTTCCAGCACCGGCCGCTGCCCACCGAGCCCTACGTCGAGCGCACCGTCGAGCCGTGGGGCGTGGTGACCGCCCGCGGCCGGTGGTATCTGGTCGGCCATGACCGGGATCGCAACGCCACCCGCACGTTTCGGTTGTCGCGCATCGACGCCGGCGTGCAGACCGTCGGGCCCGCGGGGTCGGTCACCCGGCCGGACGGGGTGGATCTGCGGGCCATCGTCGAGAAGGCCATCGGCGAGGCGCCGAGCGGAGTGACCGCGACGGTGTGGGTGGCCGACGGCCGGGCGACCGCGCTGCGCCGGACGGGCACGTCGAAGGGCTCGCGCACGATCGGCGGTCGCGCCGGTGAGGTCATCGAGCTCGACCTCGGCACCCGCGACCGCCTCACCCGGGAGATCGCCGGGTACGGCGCCGACGCGCTGGTGCTCGAACCGGCGGCGCTGCGGGCCGACGTGGTGGCGCGGCTGACGGCGCAGGCGGATCGCGCATGAGCGTCCAGCGAGTAGCGCAGGCGGATCGCGCATGAGCCCCGTCTCGACCCGCCTGGTGCGGCTGCTGAACATGGTTCCGTACCTCAAGGCCAACCCGCAGATCACCTACGCCGAGGCCGCCGCCGACCTCGGCGTCACCCGCAAGCAGCTCCAGCAGGACCTCGACCAGTTGTGGATGTGTGGGCTTCCCGGCTACGGGCCGGGCGACCTGATCGACTTCGAGTTCTCCGGTGACACCATCAACGTCACCTTCACCGCGGGCGTCGACGCGCCGCTGCGGCTCACCTCCCCGGAGGCCACCGGCCTGCTGGTCGCCCTGCGCGCCCTCGTCGACATCCCCGGCGTCGTCGACCCGCAGGCCGCGCGCAGCGCCATCGCCAAGATCGAGTCGGCGGCGGGCACCATCGCCCACGACCAGACCCACGCCGCCGCCGCGGTCGACGAGCCGGCCCCGATCGAGAGCGAGGCCGCCGCCGCCGTCCGCACCGCGGTGCGCAACAGCCGTGCGCTCGGCATCGAGTACTACTCGGCCTCCCGCGACATGCTGTCCACCCGCATCGTCGACCCGATCCGGGTGGTCCTCGTCGGTGACCACAGCTACCTGGAGGCATGGTCGCGTGAGGCCGAGGGGGTGCGGCTGTTCCGGTTCGACCGCATCGTCGAGGCCGACATCCTCGACGAGCCGTCCGCCCCGCCGGCCCCGGCCGTGCAGGCCGCCCCGGACACCTCGCTGTTCGACGCGGATCCCGCCCTGCCCGCGGCCACCCTGCTGGTGGCGCCGTCGGCGTCCTGGATGCTCGAGTACTACCCGATGCGGGTGCACACCGAGTTGCCCGACGGCTACCGCGAGGCGGCGATGACCTATGCCTCCGACGAGTGGATGGCCCGGCTGGTGTTGGGCTTCGGCCCCGACGTGCGGGTGCTGGCGCCGGACTCGCTGGTCGAGCGGGTGCGCGGGGCGGCCACCGCCGCGCTGGCGGCGTACGCCGAACTGGACGGCTGAGTGGCGACGTCGGGGCTGCCGGGGACCCGCCTGGGGTAGCATCGAACAGACATCTGGAGGTGACCAAATTGGGTGCTCTACAACCGTGGCACTGGCTGATCCTTATCGCCGTCGTGGTGCTGCTCTTCGGGTCGAAGCGGTTGCCTGATGCGGCGCGCTCGCTGGGCAAGTCGATGCGCATCTTCAAGTCGGAGGTCAAGGAACTCCAGAACGAGGGCAAGACCGACACGCCGGTCACCCCGGCGCAGCCCCCGACCCAGGTCCAGTCGGAGCGGGTCGAGGCGCCGGTGACGCCGCCCCCGCCGCCGAACCAGACCGACGCCCGACCGGCCTAACCGATCCCAATCCCGGCGCCCCGGCGCTGAGTAGGTAGCCCCTGCCGTGCGCACCCCCAAACTCCTGTTGCGGCTCGATCCGCGCAGACGCCGCAGCCGCACCAACCCAGACGGCACCATGTCGCTGGTCGACCACCTGCACGAACTGCGCACCCGGCTGCTCATCTCGGTGGGGGCGGTGGCGCTGACCACCGTGGTGGGATTCATCTGGTACAGCCACGGTTTGTTCGGGGTGGAGAGCCTCGGTGAGTGGCTGCGGGAGCCGTACTGCGCGCTCCCGCAGTCGGCCCGCGCCGACATCAGCGCAGACGGCGGCTGCCGACTGCTCGCCACCGCACCGTTCGACCAGTTCATGCTGCGGCTCAAGGTCGGGTTGACCGCGGGCATCGTGCTGGCCTGCCCGGTCTGGCTCTACCAGATGTGGGCGTTCATCACCCCCGGCCTGTACCGCAACGAGCGCCGGTTCGCGACGGTGTTCGTCTCGTTCGCCGCCACCCTGTTCGTCGCCGGCGCCGTCCTGGCCTACATCGTGCTGTCCAAGGCCCTGCACTTTCTGTTGACCGTCGGCAGCGACGTGCAGGTCACCGCGCTGTCCGGTGACCGTTACTTCAGCTTCCTGATCAACCTGCTGCTGGTGTTCGGTGTGGGCTTCGAGTTCCCGCTGCTGATCGTCATGCTCAACCTGGTCGGGGTGCTGTCCTACGAGCGGCTCAAGGCGTGGCGGCGCGGCCTGATCTTCGGGGTGTTCGTGTTCGCCGCGTTCGCGACGCCCGGATCCGACCCGTTCTCCATGCTCGCCCTGGGCGTCGCGCTGACGCTGCTGCTGGAGTTCGCCATCCAGATCGCGCGCATTCACGACCGGCGCAAGGCCAAGCGCGAGGCTCAGACCACCATCCCCGACGACCAGGCCGCACCCATCGAGCCGCCGGGCTCGGTCGCCGACCCGGTGCCCGCCGGCCCCCAGCAGCCACCCCGGCAGACCCCGCAGCATGACGACATCACCTGAGCCGGACTCCCAGCTGGCGCAGTTCGCGGCGCTGCTGAGCTTCCAGCTCGACCCGTTCCAACTCCAGGCCTGTGAGGCGCTGGAACGCGGCCACGGCGTGCTGGTGTGCGCCCCGACGGGTGCGGGCAAGACGGTCGTCGGCGAGTTCGCGGTCCACCTGGCGCTGGCCGCGGGCCGGAAATGCTTCTACACCACGCCGATCAAGGCGCTGAGCAACCAGAAGCACAGCGATCTGGTGCGCCGCTACGGCCCGGAGCGCATCGGCCTGCTGACCGGCGACCAGTCCGTCAACGGTGACGCCCCGGTGGTGGTGATGACCACCGAGGTGCTGCGCAACATGCTGTATGCGATGTCCGATGCGCTGCAGGGCCTTTCGTATGTCGTGATGGACGAGGTGCACTTCCTGGCCGACCGGATGCGGGGCGCGGTCTGGGAGGAGGTGATCCTGCACCTGCCCGACGAGGTGCGGCTGGTCAGCCTGTCGGCGACGGTGAGCAACGCCGAGGAGTTCGGCGGCTGGATCCAGACCGTCCGCGGCGACACCACCGTGGTCGTCGACGAACATCGGCCGGTGCCGCTGTGGCAGCACGTGCTGGTCGGCAAGCGCCTGTTCGACCTGTTCGACTACTCCGCCGACAAGGGCGGTACGGGCAAGCAGCAGCTGGTCGACCCGACGCTGTTGCGCCACATCGCCAACCGCCGGGAGGCCGACCGGCTCGCGGACTGGCAGCCGCGGCACCGCGGGCGGGGGAGATCCGACGAGCGGCGGACCGGCCCTGTTCGGGGCCTGCACCGCCCGCCGTCGCGGCCCGACGTCATCGCCGCGCTGGACCGGGAGGGCCTGCTGCCGGCGATCACCTTCATCTTCTCCCGCGCCGGCTGCGAGGCCGCCGTCAAGCAGTGCCTGCGCAGCCCACTGCGGCTCACCACCGACGAGGACCGCGACCGCATCGCCGAGGTGATCGACCGCCGCTGCGGCGATCTCGCCGACGCCGACCTGGCCGTGCTGGACTACTACGAGTGGCGGGAGGGGCTGCTGCGGGGGCTGGCCGCCCACCATGCCGGCATGCTGCCGATCTTCCGGCACACCGTCGAGGAACTCTTCACCGGCGGGCTGGTCAAGGCGGTCTTCGCCACCGAGACCCTGGCGCTGGGCATCAACATGCCCGCCCGGACCGTCGTCCTGGAGAAGCTGGTGAAGTTCAACGGCGAGCAGCATCTGCCGTTGACGCCGGGGGAGTACACCCAGCTGACCGGCCGGGCCGGGCGCCGCGGCATCGATGTGGAGGGCCACGCCGTCGTGCTGTGGGGTCCCGAGGTCGAACCCGCCGAGGTCGCCGGTCTGGCCTCCACCCGGACCTTCCCGCTGAAGAGTTCGTTCGCGCCGTCCTACAACATGACCATCAACCTGGTGAACCAGATGGGCCCGGAGCAGGCTCGTCAGCTGCTGGAGCGCTCGTTCGCCCAGTACCAGGCGGACCGCTCGGTGGTGGGCCTGGTCCGCGGGGTCGAACGCGGCGAGAAGATGCTCGACGACATCGCGGGCGAACTGGGCTGGGATCGGCGTTCGAAGCCGGCGCCCGAACCGGCCATCGTCGACTACGCCCGGCTGCGGGCCAAGATCTCCGAGCGCGAACGGGCGCAGTCCCGCGCCTCCCGGCTCCAGCGCAGGCAGGCCGCGGGGGACGCGCTCGCCGCGCTGCGCCGCGGCGACATCATCAACATCACCCAGGGCCGCCGCGGCGGCCTGGCGGTGGTGCTGGAGCCGGCCGCCGACGCCGACAATCCGCGGCCGCTGGTTCTCACCGAAAACCATTGGGCGGGAAGGATTTCCACCGCCGACTATCCGGGGGCCGCGGGACCGGTCGGCTCGATGACGCTGCCCAAGCGGGTCGAACACCGCCAGCCCCGGGTACGCCGGGATCTGGCGTCGGCGCTGCGGTCGGCGGCCGCCGGACTGGTCATCCCGTCCGGGCGCAAGCGGCGCGGCGCCCCCGACGCGGAGCCCGACATCGACCCGCAACTGAGCGCGCTGCGGGAGGAGATGCGCAGGCACCCCGCGCACCGGACCGCCGACCGCGACGCCGCGGTGCGCATCGCCGAACGGTATCTGCGGGTCGAGCGCGACAACGACCAGATCCGCGCCAAGGTGAACGCGGCCACCAACTCGCTGGCCCGCACCTTCGACCGGATCCTCGGGCTGCTCACCGAGCGTGGCTTCGTCGAGATCGACCCCGACGGTGGCGAGCCCCGGGTGACCGCCGACGGCCGGTTACTGGCCCGGATCTACTCCGAGAGCGACCTGCTGGTCGCCGAGTGCCTGCGCACCGGCGCCTGGAAGGGTCTGCAGCCGGCGGAACTGGCGGCGGTGCTGTCGGCGATGGTCTTCGAGGCCCGCGGCGGCGACGGTCCGACACCCTTGCACGCGGTCGAGATGCCGACGCCGAACGTGCGGCGGGCCCTGGTGGCCACCCGGCGGCTGTCGGGGCAACTGCGCGCCGACGAGAACCGGCACCGCATCCAGCCGTCCCGGGAACCCGACGAGGGTTTCGTGGCCGCGATCTACCGGTGGGCCACCACCGGTGACCTCGCCGCGGCGCTGGCCGCCTCGGATGTCACCGGAAACGGCACGCCGCTGCCGGCGGGCGATTTCGTGCGGTGGTGCCGCCAGGTGCTGGACCTGCTGGACCAGGTGCGCAACGCCGCACCGGAAAGCTCGCTGCGCACCGCGGCGAAACGCGCCGTGGACGACATCCGGCGCGGCGTCGTCGCTGTTGATGGCGGGTAGGGTGATGCAAACGCTACGGTGTCATCGGCGAATCGCTACCAGATCAAGGAGAGACGATGAGCGGACCGCAGGGATCCGACCCCAACCCCTGGCAGGCCCAGCAGCCCGCGTCGGGTCAGGATCAGCCTGCTCCCAGCTCGGAGCAGCCTCCGGCCCCGACGCCGGCCTGGCAGCAGCCCTCGGGTTCGGAGCAGCAGGAGACCCCGGCCTGGCAGCCGCCGTCCACTGACCAGCCCGCCTGGGGGCAGCAGCCCTCGGGTTCGGAGCAGCCGGCCTGGCAGCCGCCCGCCTACCCGCAGCAGTATCCGCAGTACGGCCAGCCGCAGGGGCAGCCAGGGTATCCGCCCGCGCAGCCGTATGGCGCGCCGACGGAGTACAACCCGGCCGCCTACGGCCAGCCGGGGCAGTACGGTCAGCCGCCGCAGTACGGCCAGTATCCGCAGCAGCCCGGTCAGTACCCGGGCCAGTACCCGCAGCAGCCGGGCCAGCCCGGTCAGCCGGGTCAGTACCCGTACGGCCAGCCCGCCGGCACCGAAGAGGCTTCCAAGAAGTCGGCGAAGGTGATCGGCGCGGTCATCGGTGTGCTGGCGGCCGTCGTTCTGGCGGTGGTGCTGGTGCTGGGCTTCTGGAAGCCCGGCTTCTTCGTGACCACCAAGCTGGACGTGAACAAGGCCCAGCAGGGCGTGCAGCAGATCCTGACCGACGAGACCAACGGCTACGGCGCCAAGAACGTCAAGGACGTCAAGTGCAACAACGGCCAGAGCCCGACGGTCAAGAAGGGTGACACCTTCAATTGCGAGGTGAGCATCGACGGCACGAAGCGCCAGGTGACCGTGACGTTCCAGGACGACAAGGGCACCTACGAGGTCGGCCGGCCGAAGTAATGGCATCGTCGCCCGTCGTTTTCCGCCGACCGTAACCCCGGCGAGGCGAACGATGAGGAACTCGCTGTAGAGATGTCGTCTTTCGACAAGCCTTGAAACCCTACAAGTCGAGGTGTAATCGCAGCGCATCGTCGATCGCTGCCAGTTCGGTGCTGGATACCCGTCCGATCCGGCGCATGAACCGTTGCACTGCAATAGATCTGACCTGCTCCGCTTGGGCTTTGGACTCGACCGTCAGACCGCTCGGCCCTGGCGACAACAACACCTGGAACGGGTAAACCCGGTCGGCATTGCTGGTGATGGGGACCACGCTGATGACTCCGCGACCGAGTCGCGCCGCGGTGCTATTGGCACGGTCGTTGCTGACGACGATGGCCGGCCGCTGCTTGTCGGCTTCGCTTCCCCGAACAGGACTCAGATCAACCTGCCAGATCTCACCGCGCAGCACCGGCCAACCCGTCGCCGAGTGTCTCGGTCCATGGTCCGTCGTCTTCGGTCGACCATTCGTCCCACGCCGCGGCATAGTCGTCTTCCAGCGTCGGGAAGCGAAGCATCCGGACCGCCTGCTGCACCGCCGCCGACCGAGACGGTAGGCCGGTGCGCTCGACATAGGCGTCGAGCACCGCGACATCCTCCGCTGAGAGGCTGACACTCAACTTCATGGTTGAATGCTACCGGGTTACTACCCTGGTAGCAACGAACCGGCGCAACCCTAACCCGGCAGGCCGTCCAGCGCCTTCTGCAGGCGCCCGATGGACGATCCCACCCCATAGGCGCTGGCCAACTCCGCCACCCGCGCGGGGTCGGCCGCCGTCAGCGGCAGCCGGTCGTCGTCGGTGGAGAACCGCACCGGGGCATCGTGGGCCACCCGCACCACCGGGCCCGCGGCCTCGATGTAGTCGGTGGCGGCCAGCAGTTTGGCGCGAAACGCCTTGGCCAGCTTGGATTTCGGATCGTGCGCGGCCGCAAGGATGTCCGCCAGCGACCCGTACTGTGCGAGCATGGTCGCTGCGCTCTTCTCGCCGACGCCCGGCACGCCGGGCAGCCCGTCGGACGGATCGCCGCGCAGCAGGGCCAGTTCGGCGTAGGCCGGCCCGGCCCGATGCACGGGAACGCCGTACTTCTCGGCCACCTCGGCGGGGCCGAACATGGTCGCGTTGGACAGGCCGCGGCCCAGGTAGAGCACCCGCACCGGCGGCGGGTCATCGTCGACCAGTTGCAGCAGATCCCGGTCACCGCTCACCACGACCACCGGGTCACGTCGCTCGGCGGCCGCCAGTGTGCCCAGCACGTCGTCGGCCTCGTATCCGGCCGCGCCGGCGGTGGCGATCCCGAATGCGTCGAGCAGCTCCATGATCATGTCGACCTGGGGAGTCAGCTCGTCGGGCACCTCCTCCAGATCCGGCTCGCCACTGTCGAATTCGAGGTTCGGCGATTCGACGGCCACGCGGTGGGCCTTGTACGACGGGATCAGGTCCACCCGGAACTGTGGGCGCCAGTCCAGGTCGAGGCACACCACCAGCCGGCCCGGGCGCTCGCGGGTGATCAGGGTCGCCACGCTGTCGATGAACCCGCGCACCGCGTTCACCGGTCGCCCGTCCGGCGCGGTGATCGACGACGGCACCCCGAAGAACGAGCGGAACCACATGCTGGCGCCGTCGAGCAGCAGGACCGGTGCCGACATCAGCCCTCCTCGAACAGGTACGAGCCGGTGGTGATCACCTTGTCGCCGGCGCCCTCGTCGTGCACGGCGGTGCGTACCGCCACCCTGCCCTCGGTACCGCGGATGGCCTCCGCCGACACCCGGAACGGGCCGGTCTTGCCGCGTGCCAGGAACATCACATGTGAGCTGATGCCCTGGAGTTGTTGGGTGCCAACGAGTTCGGCGGCGGCATCCATCGCCGCGGTCTCCAGCACCACGAATTGTGGACCGACGTGCAGCGCCGCGTCCGGGGAGGCCACCTCGACCGTCAGCTCCGGTAGTGCCCACGCGCCGTCGGGTCGTCTCCGGGCGCCGAACACCTGCCACAGCGGCGGCAGGTCGGGCGAGTCGACGACCTCGATCGGGTTGAGTTCCATCCGACCCAGGCCCTCCGGCGGCACACCGATGCTGACCCCCTGACCCTCGTTGAGTGCCAGCACCCGGCCGGGGTTGTCGGCGTCGACGATCTTCGACCGGCTGTAGGCCATCTGCCGGCCGCGCTTGAGCCCCTCGGATCGGATCTCGATGCGCCGCACGTCCCGGCCGGGATCCAGGACCTGGATCGAGTGGATCACCGGGTTGGGCACCGCTTCGAGGTCGGAAACCAGGCCGCTGTCGGGCGAGACGATGCCGAGCACGGCCAGATACAACCCGCCGGTCGGGTTGCGCATGTCGTGGCGGACCGGGACGGTGTCGGTGGCGCCGATGTCCATCGAGGAATAGCTGCGCCCGAGGTAGCGGTAGCTGAGCAGCCCGCCCCAGCGCCGGTTCAGCTCGGCCGCGTAGGCCTCGGGGTCACCGGCGAGCTCACGGATGTCGCGCAGCACCGTGTGATCGTATGCCCGCGGCTAATCTTGCTGGCATGAGCACCAGCCGTTTCCCGTCCGATGTGTATGGCCGACGGCTCGAGGCCGCCGCGGCCGCGGCCGACCGGGCGGGGGTGGCGGGGCTGGTCGTGACCCCGGGCTACGACCTGCGCTACCTGCTGGGCTCGCGGGCGCAGACCTTCGAACGGCTGACCGCGCTGGTGATTCCGGCCGTCGGCGCGCCGGTCGTGGTGTTGCCGCGCCTGGAACTTGCCGCGCTGCGGGAGTCCGCGGCCGCCGAACTCGGGCTGGCGGTCCAGGACTGGGTGGACGGCGAGAACCCCTACGACATCGTCGCCGATGCGCTGGGTGGGCATGCGCGGGCCGCGGTGACCGACTCGATGCCCGCGCTGCATCTGCTGCCGCTGGCCGCCCGATTGGGCGCGGTACCGGTGCTCGGCACGCAGATCATGGCGGGCTTGCGGATGGTCAAGGACCCGGCCGAGATCGACGCGCTGAGCGCCGCCGGTGCGGCGATCGACCGGGTGCACGCCCGGGTACCCGAGTTTCTCAAGCCCGGCCGCACCGAGGCCGACGTCGCCGCCGATATCACCGAAGCCATTGTGGCCGAGGGGCATTCGGAGGCGGCGTTCGTGATCGTCGGCTCCGGGCCGAACGGCGCCGACCCGCACCACGAGTGTTCGGATCGGGTGCTGCAGGCCGGTGACATCGTCGTGGTAGACATCGGCGGGCCGGTCGAGCCCGGGTACAACTCCGACTCCACCCGCACCTACAGCCTTGGTGAGCCGAGCGCCGAGATCGCCGGGCAGTACGCGGTGCTGCAACGGGCCCAGGCCGCCGGGGTCGCCGCGGTGCGCCCCGGCGTCACCGCCGAACAGGTCGACGCCACGGCCCGCGACGTGCTCGCCGAGGCCGGGCTTGCCGAATATTTCGTGCACCGCACCGGCCACGGAATCGGGCTGTCGGTACACGAGGAGCCCTACATCGTCGCGGGCAATGACCTACCGCTCGCGCCGGGCATGGCGTTCTCCGTCGAGCCGGGCATCTACTTCCCGGGCCGCTGGGGCGCCCGCATCGAGGACATCGTGATCGTCACCGCCGACGGTGCGCTGGCGGTCAACGACCGCCCGCACGACCTGATCGTCGTCTCGGCGGGCTGACTCAGCGCTTGGTGTGGTCGAGCAGGCCCGAGGAGCCCAGCACCCGGGTGACGTGCACCTCGATCACGACCCGCTTGGGGTTTTCCCGCGGGGTGCGGTAGCGCTGGGCGTAGCGCAATTCGGCGTCGCGGACGGCCGCCGGATCCCGGTTCACACCGGCGCGGCCCTCCAGTGACAGCCAGCGCGCCCCGTCCACCTGGGACAGCACGCCCACCCCGGACCGCTCGGCGTTGATGGCCTTCTGCGAGCCGTCGCTGGTGATCACCCGCGCGATGTGGGTCTTCGGGTCGAACGTGAACCCGACGGCCACCACGTGCGGGGAGTTGTCCGCGCGCAGCGTGGTCAACATCGCAAGGTGGCGCTCGGTGAGGAATGCCAGCGCGTCGCTGGTGAGCCGGGTGGTTGGATTCGCCATCGGCCTCCACGCTAGCGCAGTGAATAATCTCGAGGTGTGAGTGACACGGGGGCCGGACCGGTCGTGGTCTTCGGCGGCCGCAGCGAGATCGGTGTCGAGCTTGCGACCCGCCTGGCGCCGGGCGCCACGGTGGTGCTGGCCGCCCGTGGCGCCGACCGGCTCGACGAGCAGGTCGCCGCGGTCCGCGCCGCCGGGGCCGCCGCCGTGCACACCGTGGAGTTCGACGCCGACGAGTTGAGCTCACACGGCCCGCTGGTCGACAAGCTGGTCGGTGAGTTCGGCCCACTGCGCATCGCGGTGCTCGCGTTCGGGATCCTCGGTGACCAGGCCCGCGCCGAGGCCGACGCCGGCCATGCCGTCGCCATCGTGCACACCGACTACGTGGCGCAGGTCAGCCTGCTGACGCACCTGGCGACCGCGATGCGGGCGGCGGGCCGCGGCGATCTGGTGGTGTTCTCGTCGGTGGCCGGGATCCGGGTCCGCCGTGCCAACTACGTCTACGGGTCGGCCAAGGCCGGCCTGGACGGTTTCGCCTGCGGCCTGGCCGACGCCCTGCACGGGACCGGGGTCCGGCTGCTGCTGGTGCGGCCCGGGTTCGTGATCGGCCGGATGACGGAAGGCATGGATCCCGCGCCGCTGTCCAGCACCCCGGCTCAGGTGGCCGACGCCACCGCCCGCGCGCTGCGCAGGGGCAGGCGTGCGGTGTGGGTGCCGTGGGCGCTGCGGCCGTTGTTCTTCGGCATGAAGCTGTTGCCGCGGGCGATCTGGCGGAGGTTGCCCCGGTGATGAACGAAGTGAAGAGCCGAATGGGACCCCGGTGATCATCGTTGTCGGCATCGGCGCCGACGGAATGGCCGGGTTGGCTCCCGGCTCGGCTGCCGAACTGCGCTCAGCCACAGTCGTTTACGGTTCACCCAGGCAGATCGACCTGCTCGACGACAGCGTGGCCGCACCGCGGCACCGTTGGCCGTCGCCGATGCTGCCCGCGTTGGAACACCTGCTCGACGACAACCCGCACGGGGACGTTCACGTGGTGGCCAGTGGCGATCCGATGTTGCACGGCATCGGCACGTCGCTGATCCGGTTGCACGGCGCCCACCGGGTCCGGGTGCTGCCGCACGTGTCCTCGGTGACGCTGGCCTGCGCCCGGCTGGGCTGGGCCGCGCAGGACACCGAGGTGATCAGCCTGGTCACCGCGTCGGTGCACACCGCGGTGCGCCGCGGCGGGCAGGCCGTGGTGCTGTCCCGCGACGCCGCCACACCCGCCGAACTGGCCCGGCTGCTCACCGAGACCGGCCGCGGCGCTTCGGAGTTCACCGTTCTCGAGCTGCTCGGCGGGCCCACCGAACGGATCCGCAGCCGGGCGGCCGACGCCTGGGCCGCCGCGCCGCCCGCCGACGTCGACGACCTCAACGTCGTCGCGGTGCGCTACCTGCCCGACGACCGGGTCTCCCAGACCCTGCCCGACGACGCCTTCCTGCACGATGGCCAGATCACCAAGCAGACCGTTCGCGCGGTCACCCTCGCGGCGCTGGCGCCGCGGCCGGGGCAACTGCTGTGGGACGTCGGCTCCGGGTCGGGCAGCATCGCTGTCGAATGGTGCCGCGCCGACACCGGTTGCCGCGCCGTCGCATTCGAGACCAGCCCACAGCGTTGCGAGCGAATCACGGCCAACAGCCGCGCCTTCGGCGTCGAGGTGGACGTCCGCGGTGAGGCGCCCGCGGACTTCGACGGCGCGCCACCCCCGGATGCGATATTCATCGGCGGCGGGCTGACCCAACCCGGCCTGGTGTCCGCCTGTATCGACCGGCTGGGACCGGGCGGACGGCTGGTGGCCAACGCCGTCACCGCGGAATCCGAAGCCCTGCTGGTGGAATGGCACACCCGGCTCGGCGGCGAACTGCGCCGCTTCCAGCACTACCGCGGTGAACCGCTCGGCGGGTTCACCGGCTGGCGGCCGGCGATGCCGATCACCCAGTGGGCGGTGAACACCCTGTGACCGTCTACTTCATCGGGGCCGGACCGGGCGCCGCCGACCTGATCACCGTGCGGGGCCAGCGGCTGCTGCAACGCTGCGCCGTCTGCCTGTTCGCCGGCTCCATCATGCCGAAAGATCTGCTGGCGCTGTGCCCGCCGGGCGCCCGCGTGGTCGACACCGGCCCCCTGACCCTGGAGCAGATCATCGGTGAGCTCGCCGAGGCGGACGCCGCCGGCCACGATGTGGCGCGGCTGCATTCCGGCGACCCCTCGCTCTACAGCGCCGTCGCCGAGCAGTGCCGCCGGCTCGACCAGCTCGGGATCGGCTACGAGATCGTCCCCGGGGTGCCGGCATTCGCTGCCGCGGCCGCGGCGCTCGGGCGGGAACTGACCGTTCCGGGCGTCGCACAGACGGTGACGCTGAGCCGGGTCGCGACACTGTCCACCGCCATGCCCGACGGGGAGGACCTTGCCGCGCTGTGCAAGCCGGGCGCCACCCTGGTCCTGCACCTGGCCGCCCACCGGATCGACGCCATCGTCCCGCAGCTGCTCGAGGGCGGCTATCGGCCCGACACGCCCGTCGCGGTGGTGGCGTTCGCGAGTTGGCCGCAGCAGGTGGTGTTGCGCGGCACGCTGGTTGGCATCGCCGAGCAACTGCACGAGGCCGCCATCACCAAGACCGCGGTCATCATCGTCGGGGATGTGCTTGCCGCCGAGGGGTTCACCGACAGCTACCTGTATTCCTCCGGGCGCAGCCGGGGGAGCGGGCACTGATGCCGGTCCTGCTGCTCGGTGGGACCGGTGAGGCCAGGGAGCTGGCCGCCCGGCTGCACCCGGATATCGATGTAATCAGCTCGCTGGCGGGCCGGGTCCCCGATCCGGCCCTGCCGGTCGGACCGGTCCGCATCGGCGGCTTCGGCGGCGCGGGACGCCTGCGGGAGTGGTTGCGCGACAACGACATCAGTGCGGTCATCGACGCCACCCATCCGTTCGCGGCCACCATGACCGCCCACGCGGCGCAGGCCTGCGCCGAACTCGGGCTGCCCCACCTGGTGCTGGCCAGGCCGGCCTGGGACACCCGCGACGCGATCCTGGTGGCATCGGACACCGAAGCCGCGCAAGCCGTAGCGGGCCGGGGATTCGCCCGGGTCTTCCTCACCACCGGCCGCTCCGGGCTGGCACCGTTCACTTCCAGCGGCGCATGGTTTCTCATCCGGGTGGTCACCCCGCCCGATGCGGCGCTGCTGCCGCCCGATCACCGGCTGCTGCTGTCCCGCGGACCCTACGGTTACGACGACGAGCGGGCGTTGTTGCGCGACAACCGGATCGACGTGCTGGTCACGAAGAACAGCGGGGGACGGCTCACCGAGGCCAAGCTGGCCGCCGCCCGCGATCTGGGTGTGCCGGTGGTGATGATCGACCGCCCGCCGCTGCCGCCCGGGGTGCGGACGGTGAGCTCGGTCGGCGAGGCCGTCGAATGGCTGG
>ERZ724503.409-NODE-409-length-18101-cov-4.233514_pt1 | contig 18101 bp, 8 predicted proteins | sample MGYA00376036_ERZ724503 | MGnify/ENA primary metagenome ERZ724503 (study PRJEB28724, sample SAMN07190885) | wastewater metagenome | isolation source: influent of sewage treatment plant in Hong Hong | place: Hong Kong | collected 2016-03-17 ...
CAGAGGCTCCCTCGATGCGTTCACTGCTGCGGATGCAGCACCGCGTGCTGGGCGGGACGCGGCGACTCGTCCGGGCCGCGGCCGCCGCCGAGTTGCGCGCGCCCATCTGGCTGGTGACCCGCGGCGCGCAGCGGGTCACCGACGCCGACACGGTGTCGCCGGACCAGAGCTGCCTGTGGGGTTTCGGCCGGGCGGCCGCCCTGGAGCTGCCGCTGGTCTGGGGTGGGCTGGCGGATCTGGGCGCCGACGGCGACGGCGCGGATTGGTCGCGGTTGGTCGACCACGCGGTCACCGCCTCCCGGGACTCGGCCGTGCGGGAAGACCAGGTGGCGCTGCGTGACGGCGCGCTCTACGTTCCCCGGCTGGTCCGGCTGCCGGGCACACCGGCAACCGACCCGCTGGAATTACGCGGCGACGCAACGTATCTGGTGACCGGAGCGCTGGGATCGATCGGCCTTGAGATCGCCGGATATCTGGCCGCCCACGGCGCCCGGCAGCTGGTCCTGACTGGCCGGCGCCCGCCCGGCGATGCCGCGCAACAGCGCATCGACGCGCTCCGCGAGCAGTACGGCTGCGAGTCCCGCGTCGTGGCCGCCGACGTCGCCGACGCGCACGACGTGGCCCGCCTGCTGGCGACCGTCCGGTCCGAGCTACCGCCACTGGCCGGCATCGTGCACGCCGCGGGCGAGATCGACACCACCCCGCTGACCACCCTGGAGGATGCCGAGGTCGATCGGGTGTTCGCCGGAAAGGTCTGGGGCGCTTGGCATCTGAGCGAAGCGGCGGCCGACCTCCAACTGGACTTCTTCCTGAGCACCTCGTCGATCGCATCGGTGTGGGGCGGGTACGGGCAGACGGCCTATGGTGCCGCCAATGCCTTCCTCGACGGGTTGTCCTGGCGGTTGCGCGATCGGGGCATCCCCGGGGTCAGCGTCAACTTCGGGCCCTGGGCCGTCGGCATGGCCGACGAGGAGTCCCGGGCACGGCTGGACAAGCGCGGAATCCGCACCCTGTCGGCCGTCGACGCGTTGGCGGGCCTGGCCGACGTGGTGACGTCCGCCGCGCAGCGGGGCGTCGCAGCGGGGGTGGTCGCCCGGGTCGACTGGGCCCGCTTCCTGCCGCTCTACCAGCAGGCGGGCCGGCGGGGGTTGCTGGCGGAACTGGACCGCGAGGTGCCCCGCGACACACCGGGCGCCGCGCCGGCGCTGACTCGTTCCGGCAGAACGGAACTCGTGGAACGGCTCGCCAACGCACCGGTGCAGCAACGCAAGCGGCTGTTGGCGGACTACCTGCGCGACGCGGTCGCGGAGGTCACCCGCGTCGATCCCGCCGAGATCCGCGAGGACGCCGGATTCTTCGACCTGGGCATGGACTCGCTGATGGCCGTCGAACTGCGGCGCCGCATCGAGCAGGGCGTCGGTGCGGAGATACCGGCGACCCTCGCGATGGATCATCCCCGCCTCTCCGACGTGGTCGACTACCTGCTCGACGACGTGCTCGGGCTCGGTGAGCAGTCGTCGGCCAGGTCCGGGCCGGCCCTGGCGTCGGTGGTCACGACGCGCACCGACGAGCCGATCGCGATCGTGGCGGTGTCGTGCCGCTTCCCGGGCGCCCCCGACCCCGAGGCGTTCTGGGAGCTGCTCTCCGGCGGCGTCGACGCGATCCGCGAGGTCCCCGAGGACCGGTTCGACATCGATGAGTTCTACGACCCGGATCCCGAGACGCCCGGCAAGATCTACACCCGCCTCGGCGGCTTCCTGGACGGGATCGACGGCTTCGACCCGGAGTTCTTCGGCATCTCGCCGCGCGAAGCGGTCTGGATCGAGCCGCAGCAGCGACTGATGCTCGAAACGGTGTGGGAGGGCCTCGAGAGGGCCGGGTACGCGCCATCCGCCCTGCGCGGCAGCCGAACCGGCGTCTTCGTGGGTGTGGCGGCCAACGAGTACGCGCATCTGCTGTCGGCCGAGCCGGTCGACAAGATCGAGCCCTACTTCATCACCGGCAATGCGCTCAACGCCATCTCGGGCCGGGTCGCCTTCGCCCTCGGGCTGGAGGGGCCCGCGGAGGCGGTCGACACGGCGTGCAGTTCGTCGCTGGTCGCCGTGCACCAGGCCTGCCAGGCACTGAAGTCCGGTGACTGCGATCTGGCCGTCGCCGGCGGGGTCAACGTCCTGCTCAGTCCGGTCACCTTCATCGCGGCCTCCCGCGCCAGGATGCTCTCGCCCGTGGGCCACTGCAAGACTTTCGACGCGTCCGCCGACGGCTATGTGCGCAGTGAGGGATGCGGCGTCCTGGTGCTCAAGCGGCTCAGCGACGCCCAACGGGACGGCGACCGGGTGTGCGCGGTGATCCCCGGGACCGCGGTCAACCAGGACGGCGCGTCCAGCGGTCTGACGGTGCCCAATGGCGGTGCGCAACAACGGCTCATCGCCACGGCGCTGACGCGGGCGGGCCTGGTCGGCGGGGATGTCGACTACCTCGAGGCGCACGGCACCGGCACCCCGCTGGGTGATCCCATCGAGGTGCAGGCGGCCGGAGCCGTGTACGGGCCGGGCCGCGACGCGGACCGGCCGTTGCTGATGGGCTCGGTCAAGACCAACATCGGTCACCTCGAATCGGCCTCCGGAGCCGCGGGCCTGATCAAAGTCGTGTTGTCACTGCAGCACGAAATGCTGCCCCAGAGCCTGCATTTCGACACGCCGTCCCCGCACATCCCATGGAACTCGCTGCCGGTTCGGGTGGTGGACAAGCCGATTCCGTGGCAGCCGAACGGCCGGCCGCGCCGCGCCGGTGTCAGCTCCTTCGGGTTCACCGGCACCAACGCGCACGTGCTGATCGAGGAGGCTCCCGCACCGGCGATCGAGGCGGAGGCCGACCCGGCCGTCCCGGAGAGTGCCGATACCGCGCTCCGGGCCGACCAGGTGCTGGCGCTGTCGGCGCGGTCGCCGGAGGCGCTGGTGGCGGTGGCGCGACGCTACGAAGCCTGGTTGGCGGCCCACCCGGACGCCGACCTCGCCGACGTGTGCTTCACGGCCGGTACGGGTCGTTCACATTTCGAACACCGCGCCGCGCTGGTGGTGGATTCGGTGCCGGCCGCCCGCGAGGGCCTGGCCGACCTGGCGGAGAACCGGTTGCGACCCGGTGTGGTGCGCGGCGAGCACACCAACCGACCGACGACCGCGTGGCTGTTCACCGGGCAGGGCAGCCAGTATCCGGGGATGGCCCGCGAATTGTTCGACGCCGAACCGGTTTTCGCCGAAACCGTGAAACGCTGCGCGGACGCGGTCCGGGACATCGTGGCGCGCCCGTTGCTCGAGGTGCTGTTCGCCACGGATCGGGCAGACGCCCAGACCGCACAGGACTTACGCCACACCTCGTTCGCGCAACCGGCGCTCTTCGCCGTCGAAATGGGACTGGCCCGACTGTGGCAGTCGTACGGCATCGAACCCGACGTGGTGCTGGGTCACAGCGTGGGTCAGTACGCGGCGGCGTGCGTCGCGGGCGTGTTCAGCCTCGAGGACGGGGCCAGGCTGATCGCCGAGCGGGGCCGGTTGTTCGGCAGCCTGCCCGAAGGCGGCCGGATGGTCGCCGTGTTCACCGACCCCAAACACGTCGAGGAGGCTGCCGCGGAATTCCCGCGGGTGTCCGTCGCCGCCTACAACGGACCCAACACGGTTTTGTCGGGCCTCGGCGACGACCTGGAGCAGATCGCCACCCGGTTCGGCGACGACGGAATCCGCTGCACCTGGCTGGAGACGAGCCACGCATTCCACTCGGAGTTGCTCGATCCCGTCCTCGACGAATTCGAGTCCTACGCGGGGGCTTTGACGTTCGACGCGCCGACCCTGCCGCTGGTCTGCAACCGCACCGGCGCCGTCTTGACGGCCGACACCCCGCTCGACGCCCAGTACTGGCGGCGGCACTCACGCAACCCAGTGCAGTTCGCCGAGAGTGTGCGCACCGTGGCGGCGCTGGGCTGCACGGTGCTGATGGAGATCGGTCCCCAACCGGTGCTCACCGGGGCCGCGGTTCAGGTCTGGCCGGAGCATCTCGCCGCGCCGCGGGCCATCGTGTCCATGCGCAAGGGTGTCGCCGACCGCCGTCAGATCGCCGACGCCGTCGCCGCGGCCTACGTGAGCGGGCACCGGCCTGATTTCGCTGCGCTGCAACATCATCCGGCCCACCGGCTCGAGCTGCCCACCTACCCGTTCCAGCGCCGGCACTTCTGGCCCCGGACGTCCGGGATCAGCCTCGACGGACCGACGGTTTCCGGAATCCTCGGCAGCGCCAAGGATCTCGCCTCCGGCGACTCGGTCTACACCAGCCGACTGTCCGTCAAGTCGCAGCCCTGGCTGGCGGACCATGTCATCTACGGCACCGTCGTCGTCCCCGGGGCGACGTACGCGGCGATGGCGCTGGCCGCCGCCGGTCCGCCGGCCCGGGTCAAGGACGTCTTCTTCTACGAGCCGATCATCCTGCCCGAGAAGACATCCCGCGAGGTGCAACTGACGTTGCATCCGCTCGCCGACGGCAGCGGGTCGACCTTCCAGGTGCACAGCCGCCCGTACGGGGATCACGACGCCGACTGGTCGCTGAACGCCGAGGGCACGCTGGAACCGGGCGCCGTCGCCGACGAGCCCGCAGCGGAACCGGCGGAGCCCGTCGACGCGGCCGTCGAGCGGCTGGAACGCATGCGTCCGCAGGAACTGTTCGAGACGTTCGCCGACATGGAACTCGCCTGGGGGCCGAACTGGTCGGGCTCGCTGAAATCGCTGTGGCTGGGCGAGGGCGAGGCGATCGGCGACATCATGGTCGGCGAGGAGCTCGCCGAACAGCTCGGAGCCGAGCCGATGCATCCGGTGCTGCTCGACCTCTGCACCGGAGTGGCCTTCCCCGCCTTCCCGGCACTGCGGGCGGCCGAACAAGGGGTGCATGACCTGTTCCTGCCGTTGCGGTACGGGCAGGTGCTGCTCGAGGAGAAGATGCCCCGGCGGTTCTACTGCCGCGCGCGCTGGCACGAGAGCGCCCTCGACGCCGAAACCCAGGTGTTCGACCTCGATTTCATCAGTCGGGATGGCCGGTTCCTGGGCGGTATCCGCGAGTTCACCGTCAAACGAGCACCGCGCGAGGCGCTGCTGCGCGGCCTTGGCGGCGACGCCACCCGTTTGCTGTACACCCTCGGCTGGCATGAGGTGCCGGCGCCCGGCGGCGACGCCGAAACTCCCGCAACGGTGAGCGGCACCTGGCTGATCGCCGGGTTCGACGAACTGGCCGCCCAGGTGCCGGGGTGCATCCCGTTCGACCGGGCCGGCGACGCACAGCTGTTGGGCGAACTGCTCACGCAGGCCCACGAACGCGGGATGGGGTTCTCCGGCGTGGTCTGGCGCAGCGCCGGGCCGGCCCCGGAAGGCTCCGAGGAATCCGGTGCGGGTGTCGCGGCGCGGCTCGAGGCCGAGATCGCCAACCTGCTCAGCGCCGTGCACGCCGCGCAGGGCGGTGACGTGAAGCTGCCCGGCGGGCTGTGGATCGTCACCGAACGGGCGGTGGCGTGCGAGGCGGGTGAGCCGGTCGACCCGGTCCAGGCCGCACTGTGGGGCTTCGGGCGCACCACCATCAACGAGGAACCCGCGCTGCGTTGCCGGCTGGTGGACTGCGACGGATCTCCGGAAGCGGTCCAGTCGCTGGCCGGCCTGCTCGCCGACCCGGTCGCGGAGCCCGAACTCGCTGTGCGGCAAGGCAAGTTGCTGGCCTCCCGGCTGCTGCCGTGGGCGCGCAGCGGTCATCTCGCGGTGCCGCGGACAGCCGACTTCGCGCTCGCGCCGACCGAACGCGGTGCGATCGACAACCTGCGGCTGACCGAGACGGAGGTGCCGCCGCCGGATGAGGGGTACGTGCAGGTGCGGGTGGAGGCCGCCGGTCTCAACTTCCGGGATGTCCTCAATGTGCTCGGCCTCTACCCCGGGGATCCGGGCCCGATCGGCGGTGACTTCGCCGGCGTCGTCACGCAATTGGGCGACGGCGTCACCGGACTCGAGGTAGGCCAGCGCGTTTACGGCTTCATGCAGGGTGCATTCGCCAGCCGGTTCAATGTGCCGCTCCAGTTGCTGGCGCCGCTGCCCGACGGTTTGAGCCCGGAGGCGGCCGCAACCATTCCCGCGGCCGCGCTCACCACCCGGCTGGCTTTCGACTGGGCGGAACTGCAACCCGGGGACCGCGTGCTGATCCACGCCGCCAGCGGCGGGGTGGGCCTGGCCGCGATCCAGATGGCCCAGCGGCACGGCGCCACCGTCTTCGCGACCGCCAGCACCTACAAACGCGACACGTTGCGGCGGATGGGCGTGAAGTACGTCTATGACTCGCGCACAACGGATTTCGCCGACCAGATCCTCGCCGACACCGACGGTCAGGGCGTCGACGTGGTGCTCAACAGCCTGACCAACGAGGGATTCCTCGAGGCGACGGTGCGGGCGACCGCGCAGAACGGCCGGTTCGCCGAGATCGCCAAGCGCGACATCTGGACGCCCGAACAGATGGCGGCCGTGCGTCCCGACATCGACTACGAGATCGTCGCGCTCGACGTGACCACGTTGGCCGAGCCGGATCGCATCAAGCGTCTGCTCACCGAGGTGTCCGACGGGCTGGCCCGCGGCGAGTGGGCGCCGCTGCCCGCCGAGATCTATCCGCTGACGGAGGCCAGGTCGGCGTTCCGCCGGATGCAGCAGGCCCGCCACATCGGTAAGATCGTCTGCCAGATTCCGAAACCCCTTGCCCCGCAATCCGATCGGAGCTATCTGATCACCGGCGGACTCGGCGCGATCGGTCTGCACACGGCCGCGTATCTGGCCCAACTGGGCGCCGGTGACATCGTGCTCACCAGCCGGCACGCACCCGATGACGACGCCCGGCAGGCGATCGCGGACATCACCGAGCGGCACCGCTGCCGCGTCCACGTGTTCACCGCCGACGTCGGCGACGAGTCCGAGGTCGCCCGACTGCTGGAGCGGATCCGCGCCGAACTGCCGCCGTTGGCGGGCGTGGCGCACCTGGCGGGCGTCCTCGACGACGCGCTGCTGTCCGAGCAGACCGTCGAGCGTTTCGAAACCACCCTGGCGCCAAAGGCATTCGGCGCCTGCCACCTCGACCGCCTGACCAAGCAGGACGATCTCGACTTCTTCATCATGTCCTCCTCGGTGTCCAGCATCTTCGGCTCACCGGGACAGGCCAACTACTCGACCGCGAACGCCCTGCTGGACGGGCTGGTCGCCAGGCGAAAGGCGAAGGGCCAGCCCGCGACCGGCGTCAACTTCGGACCCTGGGCCGACGGCGGCATGGCCAGTTCGGATGCCGCGCGCGCCAATCTCGCCGCGCAGGGCCTGATTCCGCTGGAACCGTCGGCCGCGCTCGGCGCACTGGCCGAGGTCGTCGCCAACGGAACCGGTCAGGCGACCGTGATCAATGCCAACTGGCAGCGGGCCGCGAAGCTGCTCGGCGCATCCCGGCCGCCCATCCTCGACCTCGTGCTGCCGCGGGCCGCTGGCGAGGTGGTCGGCGACAGCGAGTTGCTCGCGCAACTACAGGAGATCCCGGTGGCGCAGCGCGCGGCGTTCGTGACCGAATTCCTTCAGCAGGAGGTGCAGAACTTCCTGCGCCTCGCGCAACCGCCCGCCGCGACTAGTCGGTTCCTGGACCTGGGGACGGATTCACTGATGGCGATCGAACTGCGGAACCGGCTACACAGCCAGTTCGGTGGCGCGTTCACGATCAACGCGACCGCGGTGTTCGACTATCCGACGATCGGGGGGCTCGCGGAGTACCTCGTCGGTCAGCTGCCGGATGCCGATGCGCCGGCGGTCGAGGCGCCGAACGTCGAGGCGCCACCCGAGCCGGACACGCCGGCGGAGGAAGAGTCGGAGCCCACCGCTCAGCAGGATTGACGGCACCGCGCGTCGCTGTAGCGCTCGCCGTAAACCCATCTGAGCTGCGGAAACACTGCGGCCCCGACCGCGTCGGCGACCACTTGACCCACCGGTGGGTCGACTTGCTCACATCGACTTTGCATTCAAGTTACCGACCGGTATAGTTTGACTTAGGTTACTGGTGGGTAACTTGTTCGAAAGTACTCAACCAACCCGATAATCCAGGTGTCAGTCTCATCGAGGAGAATGTTCCGTGAGCCACTACAAGTCCAACGTGCGTGACCAGGAATTCAACCTGTTCGAGGTACTCGGCGTCGACAAGGCGTTGGGCAAGGGCAAGTTCGCCGACCTCGACGTCGACACGGCCCGCGAAATGCTGAACGAGATGGCCCGCCTGGCCGAGGGCCCGGTCGCCGCCTCATTCGCCGAGGGCGACCGCAACCCGCCGGTGTTCGACCCGGAGACGCATTCGGTCGCGCTCCCCGAGAGCTTCAAGGGATCGGTCCGCGCGATCATCGACAACGGCTGGGACAAGGTGGGCGCCGACGAGGTAATCGGCGGCACGCCCGTTCCCCGTTCCCTGCAGTGGGCGATGGTCGAGCACATCCTCGGCGCCAACCCGGCGGTGTACATGTACGCGATGGGCACCGGGCTGGCCAACATCTTCTACAACAACGGCACCGACGAACAGAAGAAGTGGGCCGTCATCTGCTCCGAGCGCAACTGGGGCGCCACCATGGTGCTGACCGAGCCCGACGCGGGCTCCGACGTCGGCGCGGGCCGGACGAAGGCGGTCCAGCAGCCCGACGGCAGCTGGCACATCGACGGCGTCAAGCGCTTCATCACGTCGGGCGACTCCGACGACCTGTTCGAGAACATCTTCCACCTGGTGCTGGCCCGGCCCGAGGGCGCCGGCCCCGGCACCAAGGGCCTGTCGCTGTTCTTCGTCCCGAAGTTCCACTTCGACCCCGAGACGGGTGAACTCGGCGAGCGCAACGGCGTGTTCGTCACCAACGTCGAGCACAAGATGGGCCTGAAGGTTTCGGCCACCTGCGAACTGACCTTCGGTCAGCACGGCGTGCCGGCCAAGGGCTGGCTGGTCGGCGAGGTCCACAACGGCATCGCGCAGATGTTCGAGGTGATCGAGCAGGCCCGCATGATGGTGGGCACCAAGGCCATCGCCACGCTGTCGACCGGGTACCTCAATGCGCTCGAGTACGCCAAGACCCGCGTCCAGGGCGCCGACATGACCCAGATGATGGACAAGACCGCCCCGCGCGTCACCATCACGCACCACCCCGACGTCCGCCGCAGCCTGATGACCCAGAAGGCCTACGCCGAGGGCATGCGCGCGCTGTACCTGTACACCGCGACGTTCCAGGACGAGGTGACCGCCGAGGCCGTGCACGGGATCGACCCCGAGTTGGCGTTCAAGGTCAACGACCTGCTGCTGCCGATCGTCAAGGGCTTCGGCTCGGAGACGGCCTACGCCAAGCTGACCGAGAGCCTGCAGACCTTCGGTGGTTCCGGCTTCCTGCAGGACTACCCGATCGAGCAGTACATCCGTGACGCGAAGATCGACTCGCTCTACGAGGGCACCACCGCCATCCAGGCGCAGGACTTCTTCTTCCGCAAGATCGTCCGCGACCAGGGCAAGGCGCTGGCTTACCTGGCCAACGAGATCGACACGTTCGTGAAGAACAAGTCGGGCAACGGCCGGCTCAAGGACCAGCGCGAGCTGCTCGCCACGGCCCTCGGCGACGTGCAGGCCATGGCCGCCACGCTGACCGGCTATCTGATGGCCGCCCAGGAAGACCAGGCCAGCATCTACAAGGTGGGCCTGGGATCGGTCCGCTTCCTGCTGAGCGTGGGCGAACTGGTGCTCGGCTGGCTGCTGGCACGTCAGGCGGCCGTCGCCATCGAGAAGCTCGACGCCGGCGCCACCGGCGCCGACAAGTCCTTCTACGAGGGCAAGATCGCCGTCGCGTCGTTCTTCGCCAAGAACATGCTGCCGGTGCTGACCAGCACCCGCGGCATCATCGAGAACCTCGACAACGAGGTGATGGAGCTCGACGAAGCGGCGTTCTGACGCAGACACGGAAGTGGCCCCCGGGAGTTCCCGGGGGCCACTGTCGTTTCAGGACCCGGCCCGGACAAAAAGGTCCGGACATGAAAAGGCGGGCTCGGGAGAGACAATCGAGGGCGTCTTCATAATCTCGCGCGTCCGGCTTTCACCTCGTTGCCGGAACTTCGGATCAGTCATCTCCCGAACCCGTCGTGCGGATCACTGTACGCCCGAACGGCGGCGTGCACCAGAGGTTCCCGGAGGGGAATTTTCGCCCTGCGAGGGCGCCGCCGCCGGAGCCCCCTCTCATCCGGCGACGGCTCTTCGTCCAGGAGAAACTCCCGGACAAAGAGGATGGCCCGTGTTGCCGTCGGGTCGGGGGGTCAGACGGCAACACGGAGCCATCCGGTACATCGGATACCCGGCCGCGGGCGTTACAAACCTCCGGTTTCGAGGATTGCCGTCACACCCTGACCTCCGGCGGCGCACACCGAAATCAGACCGCGTGCCGGCTTGCCGGTCTCCGCTTTTTTCTTGGCCAACTGCTTGGCGAGTTGGGCGACGATCCTGCCGCCGGTGGCTGCAAAGGGATGGCCTGCCGCCAACGAAGAACCGTTGACGTTGAGTGTAGACCGATCGATCGAACCAAGGGCGGCGTCCAGACCGAGCCGTTCCTTGCAGTACTCCTCGGACTCCCATGCCTGCAGTGTGGCCAGCACGACCGAGGCGAACGCCTCGTGGATTTCGTAGTAGTCAAAGTCCTGAAGCGACAACCCGTTTCGCGCCAGCAGACGGGGAACGACGTAGGTTGGGGCCATCAGCAGACCGTCGGCGCCGCCGACGTAGTCGACCGCGGCGGTCTCGCCGTCGACGAAGTAGGCCAGCACCGGAATGTCATGCGCCTGCGCCCAGTCCTCCGACGCCAACAGCGCGACCGATGCCCCGTCGGTCAACGGGGTGGAGTTGCCGGCCGTCATGGTGGCGTCGCCGTTCTTCACACCGAACACCGGCTTGAGGGTGGCCAGTTTCTCCGGCGAGGACTCCGGCCGCAAATTGTCGTCACGGTAAAGGCCGAGGAAGGGGCTGACCAGATCGTCGAAGAAGCCCGCGTCGTACGCCGCGGCCATGTTCCGGTGGCTCGCGGCGGCCAAGGCGTCCTGGTCGACCCGCTTGATGCCCATCTTCTTGGCGGTGATGGCCGCGTGCTCGCCCATCGACAATCCGGTCCGCGGCTCGCCGTTGGTGGGGATCTGCACCCCGATCGAGGCGGGCAACCTGCCGACCAGCTTGAGGCGTTCCACGTTGGACTTCGACCGGCGCAGGCCGAGCAGGGTTCGGCGCAGATCGTCTCCGAACGCGATCGGCGCGTCGGACGTGGTGTCCACGCCACCGGCCGCCGCGACCTCGTAGCGGCCCATGGCGATGCCGTCGGCGGCGGAAATCGCCGCCTGCAGGCCCGTCCCGCAGGCCTGCTGCAGGTCGAACGCCGGGGTGTACGGCGACAGCGAACTGCCCAGGACGCATTCGCGCATCAGGTTGAAATCCCGGCTGTGCTTGAGTACCGCGCCACCGATGACCATGTCCAGGCGCTGCCCCGCGAGCCCGAACCGGTCGGCCAGGCCGTCGAGAACCGCGGTGAACATGTCCTGGTTCGACGCCTGGGCGTAGGCGCCGTCGGACCGCGCGAACGGAATTCGGTTTCCGCCGAGGACGGCGACCGGCCGCTTCTGCTTCGCTGTGCTGCTAACCACGAGAATTCTCCGGTTGATTTGGTTCCGTCAGTGGGGTTTGGGTCACCCAGTCGTTTAGGACATAATAACCACAGTTCTTACTCTGAAGTAAGTTAGTTTTTCCATCACTCCTGCATCAGTTCCGCGATGACGAGAGGTAGCGCCGTGGCTCCCAAGCTCCCGACCGATCTGTACTCCCAGCTCGTCCTGTCCGCCCCCGGCTCGTTCCTCGCCAAACAGCTCGGAATCCCGCAACCGGAAATCCTGCGCCGCTACCGCCCCGGCGAACCTGCGCTGGCCGGGCCGCTGCTGATCGGCGGGGACGGGCGGGTCGCCGAACCGATGCGCGTCGCGCTCGCCGAGGACTACGACCTGGTGGGCAACAACCTGGGCGGCCGCTGGGCCGACCGGTTCGGCGGTCTGCTGTTCGACGCCACCGGCATCGCCGAACCCGCGGGCCTGCGCGCCCTGTACGAGTTCTTCACGCCACTGCTGCGCAATGTCGGCCCGTCCGGGCGGATCGTGGTGGTCGGCACAACTCCGGATCAGACCGCGTCCGTGGACGAGCGCATCGCCCAGCGCGCCCTGGAGGGCTTCACCCGGTCGCTGGGCAAGGAGATGCAACACGGCGCCACGGTGTCGCTGGTCTACCTATCCCCCGAGGCCAGGCCGGCGGCCACCGGCCTGGAGTCGACGCTGCGGTTCCTGCTGTCGGCGAAGTCGGCCTACGTCGACGGACAGGTGTTCTACGTCGGCGCGGCCGACTCGACTCCGCCGGCCGACTGGGACAGGCCGCTGGACGGCAAGGTCGCCATCGTCACCGGTGCCGCCCGCGGAATCGGGGCCACCATCGCCGAGGTGTTCGCCCGGGACGGCGCCACGGTGGTGTGCGTGGACGTCCCGCAGGCGGCCGAGGCGCTGGCCGAAACCGCGGCGAAGGTCGACGGCACGGCGCTGACGCTGGACGTCACGGCCGACGATGCGGTCGACCAGATCACCGCCCACCTGCGCGAACACCATGGCGGACGAGCCGACGTCCTGGTAAACAACGCCGGCATCACCCGAGACAAGCTGCTCGCCAACATGGACGACGCCAGATGGGATGCGGTGATCGCCGTCAATCTGCTTGCGCCACAACGCCTCACCCAGGGCCTCGTCGGCAACGGTGTGATCGGCGACGGTGGCCGCATCGTCGGCCTGTCGTCGATGGCCGGCATCGCGGGCAACCGCGGCCAGACGAACTACGCGGCCACCAAGGCCGGCATGATCGGGCTCACGCAGGCGCTCGCGCCCGAACTCGCGGAGCGGAACATCACCATCAACGCGGTGGCACCGGGGTTCATCGAGACGAAGATGACCGAGGCGATCCCGTTCGCCACGCGCGAGGTCGGCCGGCGGATGAACTCGCTGTTCCAGGGCGGACAGCCGGTGGACGTCGCGGAGACCATCGCCTACTTCGCCAATCCGGCCTCGAACGCCGTCACCGCCAACACCATTCGGGTGTGCGGCCAGGCGATGCTGGGGGCGTGATGAGTTCGAGCCTGTCGAACATGATCCGGGCCGCGGCCGGCGCGCTGCCGTTCGTCCCGCGCGGCGACACCCTGCCCGACCGAACCCTGACGGTCGACGACATCGCGATCGACCGGGCGAACGTGTCGGCCTATGCGGCGCTGACGGGGCTGCGTTACGGCGACACCGTCCCGCTGACGTATCCGTTCGCCCTGACCTTCCCGACGGTGATGGAGTTGATCACCGGATTCGACTTCCCTTTCGCCGCAATGGGTTCGGTGCACGTGGAGAACCACATCACCCAGCACCGGCCGATCGCCGTCACCGACACGGTGAGCATCAAGACGCACGCCGAGAACTTGCGCGAGCACCGCAAGGGCCTGCTGGTCGACGTGCTCACCGATGTCAGCGTGGGAAACGACACGGTCTGGAACCAGGTCACCACCTTCCTGCACCAGCAGCGCACCAGCTTGTCCGACGAACCCAAACCGCCGCCGGTCAAACAGCCGAAGCTGCCGCCACCGAACTCGATCCTGCGGATCACACCCGGCCAGATCCGCCGGTACGCATCGGTCGGCGGCGATCACAACCCGATCCACACCAGTTCGGTCGGCGCTCGGCTGTTCGGCTTCCCCGCCGCCATCGCGCACGGAATGTTCAGCGCTGCAGCGGTTCTGGCGAACATCGAGGGTCAGTTGCCCGACGCGGTGCGCTATGCGGTGAAGTTCGGCAAGCCGATCATCCTGCCGGCCAGCGCCGGACTGTACGTCGACCGCGTGCAGGGCGGCTGGGACCTCTCGCTGCGCAACATGAGCAAGGGCTACCCGCATCTGACCGGCGAGGTCCGCGCGCTCTGACAGGTTCGGCGGTCACTCCGGCGGGGCGGCGTCCTCCGCGTCACGTTCGCTGGGCCGTCCCTTCAGGCCGCGCCAGAACAGGTTGATCAGCAGTTCGACCGCCTCGTCCACGTCGACGTCCCCCGCGCTGACCCGGGTGGCCACCGCCTCGCCGGCACCCACCAGCGCGATCGCCATCATGTGAAAGTCGGTGTCCGGCTCCGGATTTCGGGTTCCGGCGCTGAGCATCCGGGACACCAGTTCGATGATCCGCTCGCGGCCTTCGCGCACCGTGTGGGCGAACGCCAGCGAGCTGGTGGCCTGTGTGTACAGCACGATCCAGGACGCCCGGTTGGTGTCGATGTAGGACAGGAACGTGCCGATCGCGTTGCGCAGCAGGTCATGTGGCGCCAGGCTGAAGTCGATCTCGGTGCGGACCACCTCGATGAAACGGGCCAGTTCGCGGTCCAGGCACGCGCCGAACAGGTCTTCCTTGGACCCGTAGTACAGGTAGAGCATCGGCTTGGAGATCTCGGCCTTGGCGGCGATCGCGTCCATCGACGTCTCGTGATACCCGTGGACCGAGAACACCTGCACCGCGGCGTCGAGCATCTGCTGTTCGCGGACGGCGCGCGGCAACCGCTTGGTTCCGCCGGCCATCATGCCGCCCTACGAACAGACCCGGCGCTCAGCAATGCGGATTCGTTCCCTTGGCGCCCGCGAGCTTGGTCACCGAATCTTCGACGCGCTGCTCGGACAACTCGCCGGCGTGGACCGCGCTCTCCAACCGGTCGAGCACCGCGGGAACCTCGCCGGTGGTGACCCACAGTGCGACGTCCGCGCCGGCCTGCAGCGCGCGCAGCACCGCTTCGGCCACCCCGTAGCGCTGGTTGATGGCGCCCATCGAGGACAGGTCGTCGGTGAACACCACACCGCCGAACGGCGGCCCGCCGTAGCCGCCGCCGCGCAGCAGGTTGTACGCCGCCGGGCTCAGGCTGGCCGGGTCGCCGCCGGTCAGCCCGGGCACCTGCATGTGGCCGACCATCACCGCGGCCGGCTGTGCCGTCAGCGTGCGGTACGGGACGAGGTCGTTCGCCTGCAACGAACCCAGGTCCGGGGTGGTGACGCCGCCGGTGTGCGAATCGCCCGACGCGTGGCCGTGGCCCGGGAAGTGCTTGAGGACGGGCAGCACCCCGCCATCCCAGAGCCCGCGGGCGTAGGCGCCGGCGTATTGGGTGACGACCGCGGGATCCGACCCGAACGAGCGGTCGCCGATGACCTCGTCGTCGGATTCGGTCGTCACGTCGACGACCGGCGCGAAGTCGACGGTGATGCCCATCCCGCGCATGGCCTGACCCCGCTGCAGGGCGATCTGGTACACCTCGTCGGGCGTCTTGGTCTGCGCGAGCACCCGGGGCGACGGCTGGCTGCCGATCAGCCCGGCCAGCCGCGACACCCGGCCGCCTTCCTCGTCGATGCTGACCGCCAGCGCCAGCGGGCCGGCCGCCGCGGTGATGTCGCCCAGCGAGCCGTCGGTCAGCATCGACTTGTCGGTCCAGCTGCCGATGAAGATGCCGCCGACGTGGTTGTCCGCGACGACCGCCTTGGCGTCGGCGCCGTTGCGCACGCCGACCATCAACAGCTGGGCCAGCTTGTCCCGCAGGGGCATCGCCTGGACGTCGCACGCCGCCGGCGCCGGGGCGGCCGGGACCGGATTGGCCAGTGGCAGGGCCGACGAGGCTGAGCCGGCGGACGCCGGGACGGCCGGCTTCGGCGCCGCAGCCGGGCGCGTTTCCGCATTCGAGCAGGCTGCCAGCACCACTCCTAGGGCAGCGGGCAATGCGATCGTGGCGGCCAGGGTGCGGCGTAGGTGGGCCGGGCGGCCGGACGATGATGGCATCCGCCCATGCTGTCATGCAGGGTGCCGATCTGTCCCTTCTGGTCGGTATTGAGGGTCGGGGTCCGGCTGAAGGTCGGGGCCGCGTCCGACCGTGCTACGTTGGCGCTCAGTCCAGACCCGCTGCGCTGAGGAGCCCACATGACCCGGTTCGTGGTGCCGGCTGCCGTCGCCATGGTGGTTGGTCTGTTGCTCGGCGCGGCCGCGGTGTTCGGGGTGACGCTCATGGTGCAACAGGACACCAAGCCACCGGTCGGCGCGGGCGATCCGGCGTCGTCCGTGCTCAACCGTGTCGAGTACGGCAACCGCACCTGACCTCGTGGGCCTGACGGCCCCTGTCGCACCGGCCCGTCCGGGAGGGCTTTCGCGCCGCTGGCTGTTGGCGGTCGGCGCCGTGTCACTGGTACTGGCCTTCGCGCAGTCGCCCGGCCGGATCTCGCCGGACACCAAGCTCGACCTGACCGCGAACCCGCTGCGTTTCCTGGCCCGCGCGGCTGACCTGTGGAACAGCGCACTGCCGTTCGGGCAGTCGCAGAACCAGGCCTACGGCTACCTCTTCCCGCACGGAGCCTTCTTCCTGGCCGGCGACCTGCTCGGCCTTCCGGGCTGGGTGACCCAGCGGCTGTGGTGGGCGCTGCTGCTGACCGCCGGCTTCTGGGGGCTGCTGCGGGTGGCCGAGGCGCTGGGCATCGGCAACACCCCGGCGCGGGTGCTGGCGGCCGGGGCGTTCGCGCTCTCGCCGCGGGTGCTGACCACACTCGGCTCGATCTCGTCGGAGACCCTGCCGGTGATGCTGGCGCCGTGGGTGCTGCTGCCGGTGATCCTGGCTCTGCGCGGCGGCAGCGGGCAGAGCATGCGGGTCCTGGCCGGCCGGGCCGGCGTGGCGATCGCGCTGATGGGTGCGGTCAACGCGGTGGCCACGCTCACCGGGTGCCTGCCCGCGCTGATCTGGTGGGCCTGTCACCGGCCCGGCCGCGCGTGGCTGCGGTTCAGCGGGTGGTGGTTGCTGTCCGCCGCGCTGGCCGTCACCTGGTGGGTGATCCCGCTGGTGCTCCTCGGCCGGGTCAGCCCGCCGTTCCTGGACTTCATCGAGTCGTCCGGGGTGACGACGCAGTGGGCCTCCCTGACGGAGGCGCTGCGCGGCACGTCGGCGTGGACACCGTTCGTGGCGCCGAACGCGACGGCGGGCACCTCACTGGTCACCGGGTCGGTGGCGATCCTGGCCACCACACTGGTCGCCGCGGGCGGCCTGGCCGGCCTCGCGCTGCGTTCGACGCCCGCGCGCGGCCGGCTGGTGTGCATGCTCCTCGTCGGCGTGGTGCTGCTCGGGCTCGGCTACTCCGGCGGGCTCGGGTCGCCGGTGGCCGCCCAGGTGCAGGCGTTCCTGGACGCCGCTGGAGCGCCGCTGCGCAACGTGCACAAGATCGAGCCCGTCCTGCGGATCCCCATCGCCCTCGGCCTGGCTCAGCTGCTCAGCCGGGTGCCGCTGCCGGGCAGTGCGCCACGGCCGGTGTGGATCCGCTCGTTCGCGCGGCCCGAGGACGACAAACGGGTCGCCGTCGTCATCGTCGTGCTGGCCGCGCTGGCCGCCGCGACCTCGCTGGCCTGGACCGGCCGGCTGACACCGCCGGGCACCTTCGCCGCCATCCCCGACTACTGGCACCAGACCGCCGACTGGCTGACCGAACACAACACCGGAAGCCCCACCCCGGGTCGCGTCCTGGTCGCGCCGGGCACACCGTTCGCCACCCAGGTGTGGGGCAACAGTCACGACGAGCCGCTCCAGGTTCTGGGCGACAGTCCCTGGGGGGTAAGGGATTCCATTCCGCTGACCCCCCCGCAGGCCATTCGCGCGCTGGACTCGGTGCAGCGGCTGCTGGCCGCCGGCCGCCCGTCGGCCGGGTTGGCCGACACCCTTGCCCGACAAGGCATTTCCTACCTCGTGGTGCGCAACGACCTGGATCCGGAAACGTCCCGATCGGCGCGTCCGATCCTGGTGCACCGGGCCGTCGACGGTTCACCGGGCCTGACCAAGGTCGCCCAGTTCGGCGACCCGGTCGGGCCCGGCACCCTCGAGGGGTTCATCACCGACAGCGGTCTGCGCCCGATGTATCCGGCGGTGGAGATCTACCGCGTGGCCCCGTCCGG
>ERZ724503.417-NODE-417-length-17883-cov-8.574097_pt1 | contig 17883 bp, 20 predicted proteins | sample MGYA00376036_ERZ724503 | MGnify/ENA primary metagenome ERZ724503 (study PRJEB28724, sample SAMN07190885) | wastewater metagenome | isolation source: influent of sewage treatment plant in Hong Hong | place: Hong Kong | collected 2016-03-17 ...
AGAAAATATAAAACTATAAAAAAAGGAAAATAAAAATGAAAAAAGAAAATAAAAAAAGTCTTTTAGTTGGATTGTTTGTTTTAATGTTAATACCAAGTTTAGCATTTGGTAATGACGACTTTGTTGAACCATTCTATAAAATGCTTATTCAGTGGATGCAAGGAAATGTGGGTATGGTTATAGCGTTAATCATTATGATCATTTCTGTTATTGCAGGTGCTTTCGGTGGCGGTTTTGGAGTAATTGGAAAAGGATTTGTTCTTTCAATTATCGTTGGAGGTGTTGTATGGTTTGCAGAACAAGCATTTAAAATTGGTACAGGCTTCTCAACAACAACAACTCCATAATAAGAGGATAATATGAGTCAAGGACAACAGTTTGATGGATATAATGTAACTTTTTTTAAACACCTTGACACTCCTCCTATGTTATTCATATTTGAGAGTGACGAGTTTATTATTGGTATAGTTGTATATTTATCTACAATGGCTTCTGCGACTGTAATGGGAATTGTTTTGCCTGGAGGTGTATTGGCTTATGCCTTTCTAGGTATTGGTACAATGTTTGGTTATATTAAGTACAAAAAAACAAAACCAAATGGATTCCTAGTTAATAGGCTATATAGAATTGGCATATTAAATGCAAGAACATTCAATTACAAAAGAAAGTTAACAAAACAAGAAAAAAGCTTCAAAGTTTTACCCTATGGCTTTCTGAAAGAATTTAGCGGAAATTAATGTGTTTAGTTTTTCTAAACACATTTTTTTTAATATTTTTTTTGTATTTTAAAGAAAATATGTTAAAATTATGTTAAAATTATATTAAAATACAAAAAAGGAAATTCATGATTTTAAAAACAATCAACAAGAAATTTTGCTTATTACTTGCAGCAACTGTATTATCAACTTCACTATCTGCTAGTGAAACAAAAAATGAAAATGAAAATACATATATTGATGCATATTTACAATTATCAGGACTAGAAAAAAAAGATTTAGCTAGTTTTATAGATGAAGATAATTTTAAAATTGCTAGTGATTATGTATTTAATCCACAAAAACAAGAAAAGAAAAAAATAAATCAAACTGATGTTCACGACACATCTGGAAAAATGAACCACAAAGAAGTTAGTGTACCAAATTACACAGAAGCAGTTAAATATTATAAGTTAAGTGTAGAAACAACTGGAAATCCAATAAGCGCATATGCAGGTAACTATATTATTCAAAACTTTACAAGTCTTCAAGATCAAGAGAACTTAAAGCTATTTAAGTTGTTTGCAGATGCTTTATATAAAGAGAAAGTAAAAATATGTAATGCATATTTACAACAAGGTGAAATCTATGAAAATGGATATTTTACAACCAAAGATGAGAAAAAAGCTTTAAGTATTTACAAAGAAGGGCTTTTAAATAAAAATTGCAACTCTTCTTGGATGAATTCTGTTTTAAATAGCAAAATTATAAAACTTGAGAGAAAGAAATAATGTTATTTCAAAAAAAGATTCTTTTAAAGATGCTTTTTCTGCTTGCGAGCAGTAATCTATTCGCAGAAGATACTAATTTTGTTGATTTTGGAATAAGAGGACACCTTTACGACATAAAAGAAAAATCTTTTAAAGAGGAAATTGAGACAAGATTAAAAGAGATAGATTACAGCTATTGGGAAAAAGAACTAATAGATAGTGCAAAAAAATCTTTAATAATTGAATCATCAAAAACAAATTGTATGGAAAATAAAAATTACATACATAATCCATCTTTTGAGATAACGGAAGATGTAGTAATTCCTTATCTAAACAAAACTCTATTTAAAAAAGGCTACATATATAATCCTTTAAAAGAAAACAATATTAAATTTAAAACTCATCAAATTTTTATAAATGCAGATGATGTTCACCAGTTAATGTTGGCAGTAAAATATTCAAAACAAGCAGATATTTTTGTTGTTAAAGGAGATATGCAAAACATTTTTGACTACGGAATAGAAGCTTATGCCTTTAGAGAAAAAATAGAAGGAAAAGCATTTAATATAAATTGCCTACCAACTGTTTTCACTCAAAAAGATTATACATTTGTTGTAAATGAATATCTTTTAAACGATGAATCTGAAAACAAGGAGAAAAGCAATGATTAAAAAATTTATTCTTTCTATTTTGATATCGTCAAGCTCTTTGTTTGCAGCTCCTATGTTTGAATTTATAAAAAATGTTGATTGGGAATTTTTTGCAGATAACACTAAATTCACACTAGACCTTTGCCAATGTGATATTTTTGAAGATGGAAAAGGAGCAGGTTTTAAAATAAGTATTGTTGAGCCAATTGGAATAATTGAAACAACAAATACCCCGTGGAATATTGTTGCGCTTGGAACAAAATTTGAAAAAAGTGTTGGAAGAAAACAAGGAAACAGTAGAGACGATGGACATAATAAGAGATACACTCATTTTGTAGCATTTCCAGTAATGGCTGCATTAAATTTTGTACAAGATTACATCTGTTTTGAAAGAGTAAGTTTTACATCATTTTTGTTTTGGAGTGAAATTATTCCAACGCAAAACAATGACCTTCTTGCACTGGTTACGCAACTTTCAAAAGGACCAATTTCAAAAGCTTGGTACAACAATCCTTTTGGATTAATGGCTTGCTCTGTTGATTGCGCAGCAACAACTTTTAATGAGCCATTAAACTCTCTTCACTGGTGCGCAGGTTGTGCAGGTGCAACTGGAAACAATACTGCGTTTGGTGGAGGAAAAGATCCTGATCCAGTTATGAGTAGTCATGTGCAAGGATTGATTGCAATAGATGATTTACATTCAATTGGAGCTTTGTCAAAAGTTACAGATGCAAGAATTGAATTCTCTCCAGTAGCAGCTATCCCAAATAGTATGTGCAAACCAAAATATTTTCCATTGGCTTTAAAAACTCAATATCATTTGCAGTTAATATATCCAACTGTTTGGGACGCTGTTAGTATTGGAAAGTTTTCTCCATCACACGCACTTTTTAAAAACAAACCAAATGCAGAAGATGATGTTGCTATGTGGCTATGGAGTAAAAAAGATACTTGCGCAGGTGGAGCAAAATGCCAGTCTATGCTAACAAGAGAAACAAATAATTCACAATAAATAAGGAGATTGTAAAAAAATGAAATTTTTAAATGGGATAACAGATAAGTATATAAGCTCTTTTAATGGATTCTATGTAAATAAATTAAAAAATATAGAGCTTGCAATTAAAGTTTTATTAGTAATTGTTATTGCTCAATTACTAATAAATATACTAATGATTAATTATGTTGTGCAAGCGAGTATCTACAAAGAAGTAAATATCTCTGTTAGTAAAGAGACTTTAAATGAAAACACTAACTATAAATATGAGAAAAATACTGCAAGTAGAACAGCCTTTGAAAATACAGCTTACAGTGTTTTATACCAGATAACTTCTTTTGATTATACAACAATCGAAAACAGAACAAACTGGTTATTATCAATGGTTCATCCAGACCATTATGAAACAATTTACAATGAATTAAAAGAAGATGCAAGATTTGCTGTTGCAAATAGAGTAAATCAAAAATTTGAAATAAAAGATTGGAAATATAAACAATTAAATTCTTCAACTGCAAAAATTACAGCAGAAGGTTTCTTGTCAAGAACAGTTGGTGGGGTTGATACTATCAGACACGTTCCATATGAAGCAAGTGTCGTTGTACATATAAGCAACTACTCTCCATTTGTTATGGCTGTTGAGCTAAATTATGATGGTAAAAAAAGATTTGAAAGAGAAAAAAGAGAAGAAACTATAAATAACTATGATAGACCACAAGCGAAAGGAATTAAAGATGAAAAACAAAAAAAATAAATTAATCTTATTACTACTATTAACACAAAACTTAGTATTTGGAAGTAGTATTGCTGAAAATATTGAATTAAATAAAGATTATTATGAGCTAGAAGTTGCATCAGAAAAAATGATTGTAATTGATTTCCCATTTAAAATAGCAGACCATCAGTTCTTGGGAGAGCAAGATACTATTGGTGGAGATATGAAAGATAAAAGTTTGTATCTAAAAATTGCAAAAGGTTCGGCAGATGTTACAGTTTGGGGTGGAGAAAAACCAGTTTTAATTACACTAACTGCTGTTAAAGATGGCAAAAGAAGAATATCTTTTTACGAAAATCCAAACAGTGTTAAGGAGACAAAAAAAGAATATAAAGAATGGAATCATGATATAAAAATTGCTGAACAAATAGAAGTTTACTCAAAGAAAAATGCAATTGCAGGTTTTGAAGCTGAGGCACTAAACGGAGAGTATGCAGTTGATGGTGGATTAATGGTATTGAAAATCGAAAGATTAAAAAATGCTTCAAATTATGCTTTTGAAAAATTACTAGTTACTAATACTAGCAATAAAGTAGTTGATTTATTCACTAAAAAAGAGTTTTATTTTACAAAAAGAAATGATTATGTAATAGATGCAGTTTCTTTTAATGATAGATATTTATTGCCTAATCAACAAACTTATTGCTATCTTGGTTTAGAGAAGAGATAAATATGAGTAGATTAAGCACATTACAAGATATAGCTACATCAAAAAAACTAATAATTATTATTGTTGCAGGTGCACTGTTCTTATATATTATTGGAAGCTCAATTGCAGATACTTATAATAATGAGAAAAAGAAATTTGAAGATAGAAAAAACTTAAATCAAGAAAAAGTAGTTGAAATCAAAGATAGAGCAATTCTTGATATTGACCAAACAACTGCAATCAAAAACAAGATTGATGAAGTAAAAAATGAACTTGAAAGCAAGCTGAATGAAAATAAAAACACTAATGAAGAGCTAAATAGACAAATTGCAGAAAATCAAAAAATTCTAGAAGAGCAAAAGAGTGAACTTATAGCCTTAAAATCTATTAGTGACAAAGAAGATAAAAAAACTGATAGAAAAATTGAGGAAGATATTAGCACTTTAAGAGAAAGTTTAATTGAAACAAAAAAAGAACTAGAAAGAGTAAAAAAAGAAAAAATGGTTGCTGATAAGTTAAACAATTCAAATATTGACTTGCCAAAATTAGAAGGACCGCTAGCTGATGTTATGAAAGAAGAAAACAAAGAACTTAATCAACTTCCAGTTGTAGCAGAAGCAAAAATTGAAAAAGTTAAACAGCCAGTAGTTCAAAAGATTCCAGAAAAAGGTTTTTTTAAATTTGCAGGTAAGGAACAAACAACTACTCAAGAAACAGAAGAGGACAAAGAAGAAAAGAAAGCTCCTGCTAGAAAAATGGATTTAATGATGGGATTAGTTGATGCAATTATGGTTACTGGGGTAGATGCTCCAACTAATATAGGAACAAAAAATTCTGATGCAAAAGATCCATTACCAGTTCTTTTATCTGTTGATTCAGAAACTATAATTGCAAACAATTATGTACAAGAGTATAAAGATTGTTTTATACTAGGAACTGCAACTGGTAACGCAACAACAGAAAGAGCATATATAAGATTAAGCAAAATGTCTTGTGTAGCAAAAAATGGTGAAACTAGAATTGAAACTGAAATTGAAGGTTGGGTTTATGGAGAAGACAACAAAGTTGGAGTATCTGGACATCTAGTAACTAAATCAGGAACACTTATTTTAAAAGGACTAATGGCAGGAGTTCTGCAAGGTATTGCTGATTCTGTTTCAAATACTGATAATTATTTTGAAAATGGAAGTGGATTCTCTAATAGAAACAGTGGAGTTGGAGAAGGTGTTGCAAGTGGTTTCGGAAGTGGAGTTGGTTCTGCGTTTAAAACTCTTGCAGACTTCTATATTGATATGGCTAAAGACCTATATCCAGTTATTGAGGTTAAAGGTGGAAGAGAAGTGCAGTTACTTGTAAAAGGCGGAAAAGAAATTACAGAAGTTCCATATAATAAGCTTTTTGTTAATAGTGATTATGAAATCGACTTAAACAAAAACATATCAATAGAATACTAAATAAGGATATAAATATGCTAAAAATTTATTTAACAATGCCTGTAATAGCTTTTTTGCTATCAGGCTGTCTAATGATTGGAAAACAAGAGTTTGCTTGTAAAAATGGAGAAGATTTAAAAGATGCAGGAATTTGTGGTTCTAGTATGTATATTTTAAAAAATAAGAAAAAAATAGCAGAAGACTCTTATCGTTCTTTTAAGAAAGAAAGAGGAACTTACAATAAATGTGAAGATGAAGAAGAGTGTGAAGAAAATAATAGAAAGGTAACGGAACAATGGTAAAAAATATAACAATATCAATAATTTTAGCTTTAGGATTTAGTGCTTGCGCAACAAAGAGTAATTCTACTATTGAAGAGCCAACAGTAGTAAAATATCCATCAGAAGTTATGAGTGAAAAAAAACTAAGTAAAGATGAGAGAAGTATATACTATAAGGGTGGTTATGATATTAACTATAAAGAGCCAAGAACAGTTTGGTTTAAACCATTATTGACTGAAAAAGGGAATATTTTAAGCGAGAGAACTATTACTCTAGCGCCAAAAGATTTAAAATGGAGCAATGACCATTATATGGAAACTGGAGATAAATTTAATGAATTAGTAAAGGATAAAAGATGAGAAAAATTACTTTAGCAATATTATTAACAAGTTCTTTTTTAATGGCTAATGAGAATGGCTATATATCAAATAAAAAATACACTTATGATGAAGTTACAGAAATTCTATCTGATAAAATAATTGAAAATAGAAAAAAAATAGATGAGCTAAAAACTTCATCATACAAAGAGAATAGTGAAATTAAAAAAGTTGTAGATGATTTGCAAATTAAAGTTGATAGATTAGCAAGCCAAATCAATATGCAAATGAATACTGTAAAAACACAACAGCAAAATACAAACAATATCAACAGTAGTAAAGCTCAACAAGAAAAAATACTTAAGCCAAGTGTTGTTGAAGAAATAATTATTGAGAAAGAATTGCTTGAGAAGGTAAAATAATATGTCTATCACTCAAAATAACTGGAGAGCCTTACTAGAAGAAGAAACATTAAGTGAATTTATTAATGTTGTAGATTATGCAAAAAAAGACTCAATAGAAGATGAGGGTATATTTTATTGTCAAAATGGATACAGAGGATTCGGTTTTCTTTTAGAGCCTAGTCCTTTTTCTGGAATTAATGACCATAGAGGGCTATCAACATTCTTTGATTTAGAGTTGCCTATAAATTCCGCAATACAAATTGTTAGTTTTCCGTCAAGAAATCTAGAGGCTATTTTTGAAAGCTATTATGCTGCTCACTTAGATTATGGAAAAGTAAAAGAAAAAGAGAGATTGCAAAAGCATAATGAAAATAGATTAAGATGGTTAAAGCAATCTATTAAAAATGGTTTAATTAATGATAGATACCAATTTTATCCAAAAAACTGGGTAACTGTTGCAACTGTTATGGTTCCAGAGTTTGATTCAAAAAGTGGAAGAGAATTAAGCGATAGTGATGTGTTTTCTTTAAAAAGTAAAGCTTTATCAAAATTATCAGAACTCAACCCAAGAGAGCTTCAACCAGGTGATTTAATTAAGATAATGTCGGAATTAACAGAGCCATTCAAAAATAGTTGGAGTAGTGAGTATGATGAAGATATTGAAATAAATAAACAAATAATATCATCATCTACAAAATACTATGATTTAGAGAAGGGTATTTTTAAAATAAAAGATGAGAGGAAAAGATTTAAAGATTATTATTGTCAAGTTATGACTACAAAAAAATTTCCATCTTCTTTAAATCTTGGAATTACTCAAAACTTATTTTTAGAAAATTTTGATAATAAAATAGATGAACCATACTTAAGGAACCCATTTTTAAATTGCGTAAACATCATTGTTGTTGATAAACAAAAAGAAAAGAGAAACTTGCAAGCAAAGACAAAAAACAACCAATGGCAAACAAAATTAATGGGGCCAAGTGTTAAGTTTTTCCCTAAGCTTCAAGAAATAGACAAAGAATCAGAGCAAATAGATTACCTCATCACTAACCATAACGAAACAATCTATAAAATGCAACATTCAATATGTGTATTTAGTGATAGTTTATCTAAACTAGACGAACAAGTATCTCACATAGAAAGTAGATTCTCAAAAAAGAACTGGGAATTGCAAGTTGAGATTGATTTAAACATAGGAGTATTCTTATATAGCCTACCATTTCAATTTGATAATAGATATAGGGATATCTCTCAAAAATTTAAAACTACACTAAGAGGAAATAATGCAGCTGCAACAGCTCTTTTAAATGATATGAAAGGCTCATTCAATAAAAAGCCTTTATCTATTCTTTTTGGAAGAACTGGGCAAGTGCAATTCTTTGATAACTTTGGAGAAGATGGAAATGCAAATGTTGTTGTTTCTGCAGGTTCAAGAAGTGGTAAAACATTCTGGATATTAGACTTTGTTACCCAATCGCTTAGTGCAGGAAGAATGGTAAGAATTATAGAAGCGGGAAAAAACTTTGAAGGATTAACGCAAGAGTTTGGAGGACTATTCTTAAAGTTTACAGATGATACAAATACTTGTTTAAATTTCTTTACTGATGCCAAAACAGTAGATGGTGATGACAAAGAGTTGCACCCAGACGAAATTATGACTATTGTTCCATTAATTGGTTTGATTGTTGGTAAACAACTTATCTCAAGTAGCGATGATGATTACCAAGAAAAAAGTGATTCGGCTATTATTGGTGCATATGTTGAAAGAGCTGTTAGAAATGCATATAGAAATGAAACAAGACAATGTGGATTATATCATGTAAAACAAGAGCTTACTTCTATACATAAAAAGATATTAGATGAAGAAAAGTTTAATGATGAAAGACTAAGAGATTTAATAATTGCAATCTCTCCTTATGCAGATGAAAATGGAAGATTTTATCAATACTTCAATGGACAGAGAAATGTTTATTTTAGTGGTAATCCTTTAGTTGTATTTGAATTAAACGAATTAAAAAACAAAGATGAGAACTTAATGTTTGTTGTTTTAATGGCATTAATTAAGAATGTTGCTAACGAGTTCTATGGTAAAGAATTAGAAGATGTATTAAAGAACTTGATTTGTGATGAAGCTTGGATGATTTTAGACCACCCATTTATTGCAAGTTTCTTAATTAGAATCTGGAGAACTATCGGGAAACATAAAGGAGCAGGTATTTCAATATCTCAAGATGTTAATTTATATTTTAAAAATGATGATATGCAAGCTATTTATGATAACTCAACATATAAAGTATTCTTAAAACAAAATAGTGACCAAATAGATAGACTTGTTAAAGATAATAAATTAACAGCAGATGCTTTCTTGGTAGAAAAATTAAAAAGCTTGAGATCAAGAGCAGGGCTATTTAGTGAAATGTTAGTTCAAATAGAGAACTCATTTTTTATCTCAAGAATTATTACAGATAGATTCTCATTCTACCTATATTCAACACCAGAGAAAGTTCCAAACTTTAATGAAGTAATGAAGAAATTAGATATTAAGAAAAATGAAACAGCATATATATTCTCTTTAGTCGATACATACAAAGATATGACTATTGAAAAAGCATATGAAATACTTCTGATTGAAAAGGGAGTAATAGAGACAAATGTTGATCCTTTTGCAGAGTTTAATGAAATTAATGAAGAAGAAGATAGTGAAGAGATAGAAAAAATGTTAAAAAAACTAACACTTTGGGAAAAAATCAAAAAATTCTTCTCTTAAAAAGCAAAGATTAGTTTTAAAAATGTTAAAATTATGTTAAAATAAAATAAAAAAAGGAATTAAATGAAGAAGATTTTATTAACTAGTATTTTTGTTGCAAGTGCATTATTTGGACAAGATGCAGAATTACAAAAAGTAAAAAATGATTTAGAGAACAACTCTGGGTTAAAAAATTTTAACACAAAAATTTTAGAGATTCAAAAACTTAAAAATACTGATGGTTGGTACACAGCAATTGGTGTTCAAGAAACTCAACAAGGAAATAGAACATTTAACTTTACAACAAATAAAAATGTAATTATTTTTGGTGGAGCTTATGATATTAATTCTGGTGAAAATTTGAGTTTAAAAGTTGATTACAATAAATTAAAAGAGAGCGCAAACTATACAATAGGGAATGGCGAAAAAGAGTACTTTTTAATTACTGATCCAGAGTGTCCATTTTGTAAACAGTTAGAAGAGAAACTACCTTTATTAAAAGATAAAGCAAAAATTCATGTATTCTTAACAGCAGATGTTATTCCAACGCACTGGCTAGCAAAAGGTGTTATAAATTATATTAACTCTTTACCTGCTGATAAAAAAGAAGCAGAAGCTAGAAAACTATTTTTAGAAAAAGATAATGCAGAGATTATAAAAAAAGTTGACAAATATAATCTTTCTTTATATAAAAATCTAAAAGAGTTCTCAAGCAATCCGCAAGCAAAACAATTAACTGATATGTACTTTAAAGATTTATCTAAAGCTTTCAAAGTTGATTTATCAACAGATGAGAAAAAAGGTAAGTTCTTAGATTCTAAAATTGCTGCACTTTCAAAAATTGATACAAAAAAAGTTGATGATGTTTATGCAAATACAAAAAATACACTAGATATGTATTTTAATCCTAATGGAACACCAACAGTAATTGAAGTAAATACTGGTAGAAAATTACAAAATCAATTTGAAATGTTTGCACAAACTAAAACTATTGATCTTGCAAAGATAAAAGATATTACAAAAAATAAAGACTTAACAGTTGTTGCAGGTAAAAAAGGAGCAAAAAAAGCTTATTACTTTATTAGTACGCAGTGTCCTGCTTGTGTACAAGAATTTAGAAGCGACAAGCTAAATAAGCTTTTATCTGAATATGAAGTTCACTTCCTTTTAGGTACTTCTGGTGGTAATCCTTTAAAAGCAGAGTATGAAATGAAACATATTTTATCTCTACAAGAGGACAAAAGATTTGAAGCTTTAAGCTCTATTATGAAAGGTGAGCAGTTAAGTAGAGAAGTTTTAGAGAAAACTTATGATGAATCATTTGATAGAAAAATTGAAGGTTTAGCATATGATATGTTCCAAACAATGGTATTTGAAACTCCAACAATACTAGATGAAAATGGAAAAAATATTAGATAATCAAAAAGGAAAAAAATGAAAAAATATTTTTTAGCATTTTCTATATCAGCAATGTCTTTATTTGCAGAGCAGGTAAGCGTTAGTTTACCTGATGCAATAAATATTAATCATAAGCTAATAAAAGATTTATATTTAAAATATGAAAAAATGGAATCAGAAATATTAGATTTAAAAAAATCTGTTGATGTTTTAAAAAATGAAAAATCTTCTTATCTTATAAAAAAAGATTCTAAAGATAGCGGAAATTATTTTGTTTCTTATGAGGCTTTAAACATTAGAGATACATCAAATATCAAGAAATCTAAAATAGTAGGTAAAATATTATTTGGAGAAATAGTAAGTTGTAAAGAAACTAATGATTATAAAGATTGGTGCAAATTTGATGATAGCAAGTATATTTATATGAAAGGTTTATCTAAAATCGACAATAAGCTTATTTTGGCTACAAAAGATACAAATTTATTTTCAGGAGATTCTTATAAAAATATAAAAGGTGTTGTAGAAAAAGGTGCTATCTTGTCATCAAAAGGAAATATTGGAAACAAATGGTATGTTCTACAAAACAACTTATTAATAAAAAAAACTGATGTAATTGAAACTTCAAAAGGTAATTAAAATTGATAAATATAGAAAATAGAAATAAATCATTGATAATTAAAGATTTTCTTGACAATTTAAAAGACGAAGACATTTTTATCTCTACATTAGTAGAGATAAAAGATAGTTACTATTATGTAAATAATTTTGGAGAAGAAATATTTAGCAAAGTTCTTGAAGAATTAAAAATTAGTTTAGGAAAGTGTCTTAAATCTTACAGTTTTATATATAAAGAGAAAAAAATACTTTTAATTTCTAAAGTAGATAATAGCTTAAGAATCAGAACTCAATTTAAAAGAATTAAAAGAAAATTTAAAAGAGTGAATTTTACACAAAATAGTTCTTTTAATTTTTCTAATTTAGAATTTTATATTGGTATAACTATAGATAATAAAAATCACTTAATTAAAAACTCATCAATGGCTTTAAGTTTTGCAAAAAAGAAAAATATAAAGAGCATGGTGTTTTCTAAAAAATTAATTAAGAATGTAAAAGATGATGAGAAAAATAGAAAAAAAGAATTTGAAATTAAAAAAGCGGTTTTAAAAGGACAAGTAATACCTTTCTATCAAAAGATAATAGATAATAATACTTTAGAGGTATTTAAGTATGAAGCTCTTGGGAGGATTAAATTTATAGATAAGATACTAAATCCTGATATTTTTATGCCAGCAGTTAAAAATTTAAAATTAGAAGATAAGTTTACTAGAGAGATATTGAAAAAAGTATTTTCTGATGTGTATGAACTTAAAAAGATTCAAGCTGCTTCAATTAATATCAATATTAACGATATTACTAATAAAAACACTATAGAATTAATAAGAACTCTATTAAAAATCTATGGTGGAGAAAATATTACTTTTGAAATTATTGAAACAATAGGGGTTGAAGATTATTCTATACTATTAGATTTTACGAGTATGATAAAAGAATACAATTCTAGTATTTCTATAGATGATTTTGGAAGTGGACATAGTGGGTACGAACATTTAATAAATCTAGAAATAGATTACTTAAAAATTGATGGAAAATTTATAAAAAATATAAAAAATAATCTAAAAACTCAAAGTCTTATAAAAGGATTGTGTAATTTTTCTAAAGAACATAATATTAAGGTAATTGCAGAGTTTGTTGAAGATCAAGATACTTTTAATTTGCTAAAAAATCTTAGTGTAGATTTTTCTCAAGGCTACTTTTTTGGAAAACCAACAAATATCACAAAAGGAAATATATGAGATATATAATTACAATAACATTTTTTTTAGCCAATATGCTAATAGCAAACAATAATATTGCAGATACAACACAATATCAAAATTTAGCAGATAGAGGAAATGAAGCTTTAGATAATAAGCATATTCAAGAGTTTATGAAAAATGATAATACAAAAGACTTGAAGTCATTTTTTAATCAATTAGGTAGCACAACAAATCTTCTAAGCAATGGTACAAATTTGCAAGAACTAATACAATCTGAAATTAAAACTGGCAATAATAAAGAAGACAATGAGGCACAAACAAAAGGATTTAGAATTTTTTATTTTATTACAGAAGATTTATCTAAAGACTTAATCAAAAGCTTTTCTTATGAGCTAAAGAAGATTAGAGAGATTGACAGCACTATTGAAGCACATCTTGTTACTAATGGATTAATTGGTGGCTCTTTTGACAAAATGGCAGAATATGTAAAAAGCTTACAAGCAATAGGGGTTGAGGGAATAACAGTTGGCTTTTCTCCTTGGGCTTATGAACATTTTAAATTACAAAAAGTGCCTGCTTTTGCATTAAGTTATTGTGATAAAGAGTACAAGTTTAAAACTTGTAACCATAGATTTTTAGCAAGAGGCGAAATGAGTTTACTTAATTTTTTTGAGCTTGTTTCTGATCAAAAAAATGAGTATAAAAAATATTATCAAAAATTAATTGAGGCAAAATAATGTTAAAAAAAATACTATTATCTTTATTTATTTCTGGAACTATAATTTTAGCAGCTCCGACAGCAATACAAGAAAAAGAGAAAAACTTTAGAAATGACCACGCCAACACTCCTGCTGCTGTTCACAAAACATACAAAGATGCAACAGAAGATGAAAATGTAAAGAACTGGAATAACAAAGACTGGGAGACTCATATGCAAAAGAATGGAGTTTTTGACACTGGATTGATTGGAAACAGTCAAAACAATGCTTCGTCTTTGGGTTCGGAGGTAATATATAATGCAAATCCAAATGAGCTTTCAACTGCAACTCTTAGAGAAAATAGTGCTTTAAATGACAATAAGTCGCTTTATGGTTATTCTGATGAGGTGCAAAAAAGTATTTTTGATGGAAACAATGCAAGACAATCTGGAAATCTAAACATCACTCAAACAACAAAGTGCTATATTGCAAGAGAAATGCCTATAAGGTTTAAATGTTCAAAAACTGGACTAATCTATGGAGCAGGAATAAATACTGGGGGTTCAGAAGCTCAAAAGCTTTGTGAAACTGAGTGTTATGAGCAGTTTTCCTGTGTGAATGTTTCTCCTGCAAGTGCATCTGTTAGCACAACCACTATTGCTAATACAAAATTAACAAGTGGTGATGAGAAAAAAACCGCTTCTAAAAATATAACAAATGGGTTAAAAATAAGCTATATTGAATTTGATGCAAAAAGTTTAAAGGATAGGGCATTTATTGATATTATAATAACATCATCTGATGGTGCAGAAAAGATAATTAATAAAAAAATGCTATTAAAAGAGCAAAAGTATAATTTAAAAATAAATCAATTTGGTACTTCTTTAAAAATTGTTGTTTATGGCGATAAAAAAGGTTCAGAAGTAAGTGTTGAAAATATAGTAATTACTTTTAAAAAAGAGGATAAATTTATATGTCCTACTAATCAAGATATCTCCGATAGACTTCCTGGTGAATTTGCATATCTTTGTCCTTCTGGTAAAATAAAAACATTAACTGGAACAAGCGGAACATATAAAATATGCGAAGACTATGGAGTTGTTGGAGACAATTCTGATGGAACATTTAGCACAGCAGAAGGCTGCAATAATAGTTGTAAAACTTCACATTCTTGTAGTTTAGACAATACTGCTTTATCTACTGCATCTTTACAAAATTTTAGAGAGGGGTGTATTGAGGGACAAAGCGATTGTAATCTAAATATTTGCAAAAGTTTAAGATTAAACAAAGCACAAGTTTTAAATGAAAATATATTTCACGGAGATTTTGAACCTAAACCAACAGTAGTAAATGGTGCATTAATTAAAGGCGCAGAGAGACCAAAGGTTTTACTAGATGAAGATGTTGATTTTATGGAAAGAAGCAAGGAAGAGTGGAAAGATGGAGCCTACAATGATATGGTTAAAAGAGGTTCATATCGTGCAACAAACTTTAAAATAAATGAAGATACTAATGTATCAAATGCATACAATATTGGAGTTGCGAGTAATTCAATAGACGGAACAGTTGCAGGAAGTTCAGTTAGAAGTTTATATTGGGTTTTTAAACCAAAAGCATTTGATGTAAATGCAAAATCATATAGATTTTATGCTGTACTTGAAGTAATTGTAGATAATTTAAAACAAGATGCTTATGGTAATGCATATAGAGAAAAAGATAAAATCCTATATGTAAAAACATCAGCCGATGACTTCTTTAAACCATTTGCTAGAAAAAAAGCATTTGCTAGAAAATCATCAAATCAAGTAGAAGATGCAGAAGTTTTAACATCGACTTGGGAATATCAATATTTTAATACAAGCTCAAACAATTGGTTTTCTCACTCTAGTTCTTCAATACTAGAATACTTTAAAAATGAAAAAATTAACATAGATGGGCCATTTTTAAGAATACCAATTGTTTCAAACTATAACAGATTAATGTATCAACTACCTGGACTTATAAGACAAATTATTAAAGATGGGCCTATGGAAACAAAGGTATATACGGGAACTTTTGATGGTTCGGGACAATCTATTACTTCTGTTAAGTTGTTTGTTGATTATTCACAAACAAGCACTCTTAGCTATTCAAGCGTTGTTGATAAAATAGACAAAGGTGAATGGACTCCAGTTTACAATAATGCAAGCACAACATCTTCTCCTACTGCTGTTGTAAGTGACACTATGGTCGCTTCTGATTCTGTAAAATACCACAATACTGCAAGTAGAAATTCAAAAGAAGATATTGAAATTTTTCTATATGGAGAAGCTACAAACAAATCTGGATATACAAGGATTAAGCCCAAAGCAGAAGATATAGGAAAAAAAGGCTTTATATATATCTTTGCTCAATGAGACTATTTTTCACAATAGTCTCATTTTCCATATAAGATAATTTAATTTCAGCTAATAAATGTTAAAATAATGTTAAAATAAAATAAAATTTCCATAAGGAATTTTAGGTTTTAAAGGAGTATTATTTGAAAAAACATTTAACTGCATTTGTTTTATTTGGATTAAGCACAAGTCTTTTTGCTATTGAGTGTCCTTTGAATTACTTTAAAAAGTTAAAAAAAATAAAATGTCCAGAATCTGTTATAAAAGAAAGCACTAAAGAACAAAAAGACTTATTGGTATCTTTTAAGACAGAAATCCAATCACTTAAAGAAATTAAAGTTGTCTATGAAGATGTACTAAAAAAACTACACGATACTGACAATCTTGATAACTTCATCAATAAACAAAGTTTTGAAGATTTCACAAATACACAAATCTCTGAAAAGCTTTTAACTGCAAAGGTTTTAAAAAAAGAAACAGAATACAATAAATATTTAGAAAAAGTAGATATAAACAATCCTCTTTGGTGCACTGTTGTTGATGAACTAGAAGAGGAGAAGAAATGAATAGAAGAACTATATTAAAATCATTTATTCTTGCTCCTTTATTGTACAGTAATGCTTATTCGAGTACTACAAAAGAAAGCAAACCTAAATTCAAAATATCTATGTATGGCGATTTAGATGATGATTTAATTATTCTTAAATCAACACCAGAAAAAACAGTAATTAGCGACATACATCAAATGCACAACTCTAAAGGGACTTTTTTTTACAATGGAGAAATGTATCCAATAGAACATAATCCAGGATATATTCAATTTACTAAAAATTACGAGTTCAATGAAGATGAAATATATTTGGTTTGTTTAGCAAATGAAATGGAAGACGCAGAAATGCCTTTAAAACAAAGAATAAGAACTCATTTTAAAAATGAAAAGCTTTTCTTTAACAAAGATATTTTCTTGAGACATTTAATGCCAGAATACAATTCTGTTCCTAATTATCCCTTATGGTTTAACGAGGGTGATGTTGCTTATTTAGATAGACAAGATATAAATGGAAATCTTTACAATTATTATAATTTATTTGAAAATACAGTTGTGCAAAATGGCCTAGTATTTCCAAAAGAGGGCAAGGTAACTATTATGTTATTCAATAACAATAGTGAACTGGTATATACTTTTAATGATACAGTCGAAAAGACTCCAAAATATATAAAATCAGATGAATTAAAATCTGGTAAGTTGAATGAGCATCCATTTACAGAAATTGGAAATATTTTAAATCAAAGTACTGAAAAGCCAACAAACAATGATTCATTTATTGCAAATATGATTGTTGTTTACAATAACAAGCATTTTAATATTAAATTTCCATATCCTGCAATGTATCCAAATTTATTATCTGTTGTTGCTGCCTCTTAGGATTATTATGAAAAATTACCTAAAAACATCAATGTTATTTTTTGTGATTTTTGCTTTAAATGGTTGCAGTGAAATAAACACTATCTCTAAATGCCCAATTCTAGATAAGCAAAATAAAACAGAAGATGAAATCTTAATATCAAAAAGAATACAAAAAGACTTTGATGAATATGCTCCAAATTTAAAAAAAATCTATTTAGATGTTCTTCAAGCATACAATAGAACTGGCGCACCAGAAAACTTTATAAACGAAGAAAGTTTGGAGGTTTTGATTAATAATGAAATATGGCCAATTTTAATAAGAAATGCAAATCATAAAATAAAATATGAGCAAACACTTTCCTTAATAAATAAAGACAATAATAATTGGTGTCAAGCAAAAACAAATTTAATTCCTCAAGGAGAAAATATATGAACAAATATGAAAAAATATTACACTGGCTAATACT
>ERZ724503.427-NODE-427-length-17684-cov-5.498610_pt1 | contig 17684 bp, 6 predicted proteins | sample MGYA00376036_ERZ724503 | MGnify/ENA primary metagenome ERZ724503 (study PRJEB28724, sample SAMN07190885) | wastewater metagenome | isolation source: influent of sewage treatment plant in Hong Hong | place: Hong Kong | collected 2016-03-17 ...
CGCCGGGAACCAGTAATTCACAAACGAACCCACCACTGATAGCTCCACCATCGAGACGAGGATGTAGTTGAACCAGTAGTTCCAGCCGGAAATAAAGCCGGCGCGCTTGGACCAGTAGCGGGTGGCATAGTAGCTGAACGCGCCCGCCTTCGGATCCTCAACGGACATTTCAGACAGTGCACGCACAATCGCGAAAATCGCGAGGCCGCCAACCAAGTAGGCGAGCAGAATCGAGGGGCCGGCCAGCGCGATGGATTCGCTGGAACCATAGAACAGGCCGGTTCCGATGGCGCCGCCCAGTGCAATCAGCTGGATATGACGGTTCTTCAGTGACTTGCGCAGCGTGGCCGGCACCGGCACGTCGTCGGTTTCGCGCGGCTTCTTAGGCGCATCAGCAGTACTCATTGTGCCCTTCTCTCACATTTCTTGGGTTTTGGCGCACGCGGGGCTTGCCGCGATGCGCAACGTTCGTTATTCTATGCCGCCGTATCGTCTCAGAAATGGTCAATCGTCTATTTGTGCGCTATTGCAAGCGCGGGCGTGGGCGCGGCCGGTGAGCAGGCGAAGCTATAGCGAGCGATGCTTATGAAACCGCACGCTTCACTGAGTTCACTGAATTCACCGTGTTCACTGCGTGGCAGGCATACACATGGTGAAGATGGTGTGGGACACCGATTCGGGAGAGGCCGCGAGATCGGTGGCGAGCCAATATTGCAAAAGCCCAATGCTGCCGGACACGGCGAATCGCATACGCATCTGCGCCTCGGCTGGGTAACCCGCCGAAGATTGCAACTGTTCGCCTACGCCGCGCTGGCTGTAAATCAATCCCAGCAGCTGCTGCTGGAAGCCGATATCCGCTTTCGGGCTCATCAATACCTGCAGATGCTTGCGATTGTCGGCAATGTACTGGCAGATGCGCTCAATAACATGCTCGATGCCGGCAGAATCTGGCTGGGCGAGTAGCTGTTCGAGTGCGGTGGTGACCCAGGCCATGGTTTCGTCTTCAATGTCGTGCAGCAGTTCCTCGATGCTCGCATAATGCGCGTAAAACGTGGAACGATTCACATCGGCCCGCTCGCACAACGCTTTAACGGTGATGGAGCCGAGCGGCTGATCGCGCAGCAACTCGATAAGCGCGTCCTGCATGGCACGTCTCGTGTAGCGGGTGCGGCGGCTTTCCGTCAATTCTTTGGCCATGGCCTTCTCCCCAAGTTCCGACAACCCACAATCCAACTGTTGGTTGCAGAACCGACACAGTGTTGTTTTACTTGAGTATAGCAGGAAGTTCTGGCGGGGCCTATGGGGCTAGGTGGCTGCCACGAGCGCGTTGGAGGTGTGCGATGGCGTATATCGAATTCGACCATGTGGTCAAGGAATATCCTTCTGGTAGCAGTGTGATTCGCGCGCTCGACGAGGCCAGCTTTACCGCCGAACAAGGCGAATTAAGCGTGATTCTGGGACAGTCCGGTGCCGGCAAAACCACGGCATTGAACATTCTGGGCGGCATGGATACCGCCACAACCGGCCGCGTAGTGGTCGGCGGACGCGATATTACGGGTCTGCGGAAAAAGGAACTGGTGACCTACCGGCGCAACGATATCGGCTTCGTCTTCCAGTTCTACAATCTGGTGCCTAACCTTACCGCGCTCGAAAACGTGGAGCTCGCCTCGCAAATCTGCCCTGACCATTTCGATCCAGAGGAAACGCTGCGCAAAGTCGGACTGGGGGAGAGGATGGACAACTTCCCCGCGCAACTGTCCGGCGGCGAACAACAGCGTGTATCCATCGCCCGCGCGATTGCCAAAAAGCCGAAGCTGTTGTTGTGCGATGAGCCGACCGGTGCGCTCGATTACGAGACCGGCAAGGAAGTGCTGCAGTTGCTGCAGGATATTTGCCAAACACAAGGCATGACCGTAATGATCATCACGCATAATTCCGCGCTTGCACCGATGGCTCACAAAGTGATTCGCTTCCGCTCCGGCAAGGTGACCAGCGAGGAGGTCAACGCAACGCCGCGGCCCATCGCCGATATCGAATGGTAGGTGATTGGCGATGCTCACTGCAAGACACTCTGTGAAACGCCCCGTGAAACAAGCGAGGCGATTCGTGAAACAACCTGTGAAACATTCTGTGAAACGGCGGAACCTCGACGATAGCGGCGGTCGAGGAGCGGGCGTTTCTGCGGTATTTGCCAAAGATACGTTGCGTTGCTGGCTGCGCAGCTGGAAGAGGTTCGTCTCGATCGCCGTCATCACGCTGCTTGGCGTGGCCGTGCTGACCGGCATCTACGCCGGATGCCGCGATGCTTTTCTGGCGGCCGGTCGTTTTTACGATCAGCAGGGACTGCATGACCTGCAGGTGCTATCCACATACGGCCTGACCGATGATGATGCGGCGGCACTGCGCCGAATCGACGGTGTGCAAACCGTGCAGCCCGAACGTTCTCAGACGGTGACCACGTTGGTGGACGGCACCAAGAAAACCGTGACCATGCAGGAAATCGGTACCGAAGGGCTTGATCAGCCGTACCTGCAACAAGGCAAACTGCCGAACAAGGCCGGCGAAGTGGCGGTGACTCAGCAGTTCCTGAACGATAGCGGACTCAAGATTGGCGGCACCATTACTGTGACGCCACAAGACACCTCTTCATCCGTCATATCGGTAGCGGCCACGGAGACTGACGATTCCAATAATGCCGATACGGTAGGTGTCGCCGCCAATGCCTCGGCATCCGATGCGAAGTCCGCCGCCAATACGGACGCCGACGCCGAGCAATCCCCGCAGTTCCCCACGAAACTCACCATCACCGGCGTCGTACTCGACCCGCGCGACCTCAACAATCCAGACGGCTATTCGGGCATGACCTCCTTCCGGTCCACCTCATCCGAGGACTATACGTTCTTTGCACCCAGCGACGGCGTGACCGGCAATATATACACTGCGATATCGGTTGCCGTCACTGGTGCGTCCGATTTTGACACGTTTTCCGATGCCTACGATGAAGCCGTCAAAACCGTGGCCGACCGTATCGAACATCAGATACAGACCACACGCCAGAAAGCCCGTCGTCAACAGATCGTCTCCAGCGCGCAGCGCAAACTGGACGATGCCCAAGACGAGGCCAACGAGCAGCTGGACGAAGCCCAGAAGCAGATCGACGACAACTGGGCCGAGCTGGAAGCCAACGAAACGACATTGCAAGATAGCCGTACCGAATTGGAGAACAACAGGACAACCATTACCGATGGCGAACGGCAGCTCGCCGATGGACGTGCGCAGATTGCATCGGCCCGTCAACAGATCGCGCAAGGTCGCCAGCAGATAGCCGAAGCGCGCACCCAGCTCGAATCGGGCAAAGCGCAGCTCACCTCGGCTCGCAAACAGCTCGATGCGGCGCAAACGGAACTGACTGCCAATCGCACGAAAATCGAACAGGGCATTACCCAAATCGACCAAGGCGTGGCACAAATTGATCAGATGCTGTCCATGATTCAACAGGCCGACAATCTACTGGCGCAACTTGACCCGAATATCGACTTCAACTCACCCACATGGCAGGCCATCAAGCAACTGCTCGCGCGCCTTGGCATTACCCTGCCTGAAGTGCCGTCAATCAGTGAGCTGCGGCAACAGCTGGCCGCCAAGCAAACGGAACTGCAAACGCAGCGAGACAGTCTGACCCAGCAGAAAGCCGATTTGCAGCGCACATTAAACGAAACCATTGCCCCCGCACAATCCACCTTGGACCAGCAGAACGCGCAACTGACCGCCAAGGAACAGGAAGCGGCTGCAGGAGAGGCACAGCTCAATACCAAATCCGCGGAACTCGAAGCGAATGCCGCAACCCTCGAAACCCAGTCGGCGCAACTTGAAGCGCAGGCCGCCCAACTGGCCAGCGGCAAGCAGCAGCTCGAAGAAGGCGAGCGGCAGCTGGAAGAAGGCGAACAACAGCTCGCGGACGGCAAGGCGAAACTGGATGATGCGCAGTCTGAACTCGATGCGATGCGAAGCGAAGCGGAAAGCGAATTCGCCAAGCAGCAACGGCGCATCGACGATGTGGCCAACGCACGTTGGTATGTGCAGACGCGCGCTTCGATCGACGGATTCAGCTCGCTCAAATCAGACGTCAGTTCCATCGAATCCATCGGCCGCGCATTCCCGATTGTGTTCCTGCTGGTCGCCGTGCTCATGAGCCTGACCACCATGACCCGCATGGTCGAGGAAGACCGCGGACTTATCGGCACCTACCTTGGACTCGGCTATGGCGGACTCGCCGTGTCCAGCCGGTATCTGCTGTTCGCGTTGCTCGCCTGCTTGGTCGGCGGCGGCATCGGTCTGCTGGTCGGATTCCTTGGCATCCCGGCATTCCTGCTGGTGGTGATTGAGGGACTGTATATATTGCCCGGTGTGCGACTCGAATACGACTGGCTGTACGGCTCGGCCGGCATCGTGCTGTTCGTGGTCGGTGTGGGCGTGGTCACCGCGCTCGCCTGCCGCGAGGAGATACGGCACACGCCCGCCGCGCTGATGCGCCCGAAGGCGCCGAAGGCGGGCGCTCGCATATTGTTGGAGCGGATTCGCCCGGTATGGAGCCGGCTGAACTTCCTCGGCAAAGTCACTGCGCGCAATATCTTCCGATTCAAGTCGCGCTTGATTATGACCGTGGGTGGCGTGGCCGGTTGCACAGCGTTGATTATCTGCGGATTTGCGATTAATGACACCGTCGACACGATTGGCGTCAAACAATACGAGCAGATCTACCAGTACGACCTGATGGTCGTGGCCAATGACGATGACGCCACCGCGATGCGCAAGCAGGTGGCACAAGATGGCCAAACCACCGAAACGCTGAATCTGCGCGTGGATAGTGGCGAGATGAGCAATGCGGCGCAGGAAAGCGAAACCGTGCAGCTGATGACCGTGCCCAACGATTCGCTGAATATCTTGAACGATATGGTCACGCTGGAACAAGCTGGCGATGATGGATGGTTTGGGCTGCCCAATATCTTCGGCAAAGCGGGTGGCGGCACTGTAGCGCTGGACGATAGTGGCGTGATTGTATCGCAGTCCGCCGCCAACTCGCTGAATATTCATGCCGGCGACACCGTCACGCTGGGCAATGGCGGTAGCAGCCGGGCCAAGGTGCAGGTCACGGCCGTGACGCGCAATCTTATTGGCTCTGATGTGTACATCAGTGAGCGACTGTACGACCAGAAGTTTGCGGCCGGCGGTGTGACGTCTTCGGCTTCGGGAGATGGCACTGCCTCGACCTTGACGTGGAACGCGATGCTCGCCAAGCTGAAAGGTTCCGAGACCGAACAGGCCGAATATGCGGATCGGTTGGGCGAGGAATCGTCGGTGCTCAAGGCCGTGAGCTGTGCGCATCTGGCCGCCACGTTTAAGTTCGATTTGATGGGTGCCGTGGTGGCGCTGATTGTGGGGCTCGCCGGCGGCCTGGCGCTGGTGGTGCTGTTTACGTTGGCCAATACGAACGTGTCCGAACGCATCCGCGAGATGGCCACACTGAAGGTGCTGGGCTTCTATGACCGCGAGGTGCACAACTACGTGAACCGCGAGATGATGATATTGACCGGTATGGGTGTGGTGGTTGGTCTGCCGCTTGGCAGGTGGATAGGCGGATTACTGACTGCTGCGTTGAATATGCCGTCGCTGTATTTCGAAGTGGAAGTGCACTGGTACAGCTATGCGATTGCCGTGGTGGCGACGCTGGCGTTCGCGCTGCTGGTGCAGCTGTTCACCAACCCAGTGCTCGATCGCGTAGACCCGGTCAGCTCGCTCAAGTCCGTGGAATAGAGGTAGAAGTTCAATTTGGTGTTGATGAATTGAACTTTTTGGCGGAATATTTACAGTATCATCGCATGTATTCTTGAGCTGAGCGGTTTTCGTGACATATTTCGGTGATACAGTTTGAACTTGTTTTGAACGAGTATCGCGTCTGGTGCGTAACAATCGGGCGGCAGAGAAGAGAAATGAAATCAGTATGGCCGATACGAATGTGAATGGTGGTACACAGCAGGCTACGGGCAAACTCAAGTCTGTCGAAAGCCTGGACCAGACCAACGAGATGGAGCGTGGCCTGAGCAATCGCCACGTACAGTTCATCGCCATTGGCGGCACCATCGGCACCGGCCTGTTCCTGGGCTCGGGCAAGTCAATCTCGCTAACCGGCCCCTCGATCATCTTCGTGTACATTCTGGTCGGTGTCATCATGTTCTTCCTGATGCGCGCCATCGGCGAAATGATGTACCGTGACCCCAGCCAGCACACCTTCATCAATTTCATCACCCGTTACCTTGGCAACGGGTGGGGGCATTTCGCCGGCTGGACGTATTGGGCCGCGCTCGTGCTGCTGGGCATGACCGAGATCACGGCCGTCTCCACGTACTTCATCACCTTCTTCGACACGTTCGGCATCGACCTGACCCATTGGAAATGGCTGATCGAGCTGTGTTTCCTGGTGTCGCTGGTCTCCATCAACCTGATTGCCGTCAAGGTGTTCGGCGAGGTGGAATTCTGGTTCTCGATGATCAAGATCACGCTGATTTGCGCGATGATCGCCACCGCCGTGGTCATGATCGTGATCGGCTACCATTACCCAGCCGTGCAGATTCACGGCGTGGACCACGTGAGCCCGGCCGGCCACGCCGGATTCGACAACCTGTTCGCCAACTTCTCGTTCGCGCCGAACGGTTGGATGGCCTTCCTCATGAGCTTCCAGATGGTGTTCTTCGCCTACGAGATGATTGAATTCGTGGGCGTCACCGTCTCCGAGACCAAGAATCCGCGCAAGGTGCTGCCCAAGGCCATCAACGAGATTATCGTGCGCGTGCTCATCTTCTATGTGGGCGCACTGGTGGCCATCATGTGCATTGTGCCGTGGACCTCGTTCAAGCCGAACAAGGACGGCTCCTTCGCATCCCCGTTCATTATGGTGTTCCAGTACGCCGGGCTGAATTGGGCGTCCGCGCTGGTGTTCTTCGTGGTGATCACCGCCGCATCTTCCGCGCTGAACTCGCTGCTGTACTCGGCTGGCCGCCACCTGTACCAGCTGTCCGAGGTGTCGCCGAACCCGACGCTCAACAAGCTCGGTCAGGTGTCCGATCGCAAGGTGCCGGCCCGCGCCATCCTGGTGTCCGCGGCGCTGATACTGCTGTCGCCGATCGTCAACGCCATCCCCGGCGTGTCCGGAGCGTTCGTGCTGTTCTCGTCCGCCAGCTCCGCGGTGTTCCTGTTCATCTACATCCTGACGCTGATGGCACACCGCAAGTACCGTCGCTCCGCTGATTTCATTCCGGACGGGTTCGTCATGCCCGCGTGGAAGGTGCTCAATACGGTGGCAATCGTGTTCTTCGTGTTCATCTACCTGACGTTGTTCCTTGCGGACGATACGCGCAATTCCGCGATTGCCGGCCTGGTGTGGCTTGTGGGCTTCGGTGGATTCTCTATGCTGCGCGAACGCTACCGTAGCCGCGATTTGAAGGCCGCACTGGAACACAAGGAGTGATTGGACGGGCTGATTGGCTGGCGGCTATTAGTTGGGTGGCTGTTGGCTGTTGGCGGCTGACTGGCTAGCGGCCGATAGCCAATGACTGGGCTGATCGTCAGCCAATCGGCTGCCTATAGGTCTCATTGATACATTCGGTCATCCGATTAGTGCATTTGCGCGGACAATTAGTGCATTCGATCATCGGATTAGTACATCAGTGTGCAATTATTAGTACAATTAGCCGCCTAATTAGTACATTAGGACATAAAACAATGTCCTAATGTACTAATTAGATGCTAAAATACGATAAGTGCCATGTCCTAATGTATGAATTATCGCTATGAAGGGCGGAATGCGATGACGCAGGATGAACTTATGCAAGTGCTGCAGGCCGGTGAATCATCTATGGTCGAGTTCAAGCGCTGCAGCGAATTGCCTCATACGGATACTTTTGAGACTGTATGCTCATTCGCCAATCGTTCTGGTGGCAGCATTTATCTTGGCGTTGACGATGACGGTCAAGTGCTCGGCGTCGATTCTAAGCGCGTTAGTGAGATAGAGCGCAACGTTGTCAACGTAGTGTCTAATCGTAAGATGTTCGAACCGGCTCCAATGGTGGAAACGGAACATATCGAGTACGACGAACGGATTATTGTTCGTATTTGGGTAGCTCCGAGTTCTTCGGTTGTGCGGTTCAAGGGCGCAGTGTTTGATCGCATTGCTGATGTGGATACACACATCGAAAGCGATATCCAGATTAGTCAAATGTATATTCGCAAGCAGAACTACTATTCCGAACGGCGAATTTTCCGTTACGTGACTCCGTTTGATTTGCGTCCTGAGCTGATTGCGCGAATGCGGCAGCTGGCGGTCGCTCAGCGAGCTGGGCACCCTTGGGGAACTATGTCTGACGAAGAACTGTTCCGCAGCGCCAAGCTATACGATCGTGATTACACGACCGGCGAAGAGGGCTTTAATCTTGCTGCAGTGCTGCTCTTGGGCAAGGATGAAGTCATTTCCTCGGTTTGCCCAGCGTATATTACTGATGCCGTGGTTCGGCGAGACAATATTGACCGATACGATGACCGACTTATGGTGCGGACCAACTTGTTCGATTCGTACGAGCAACTCCGTGAATTTACTGAGCGGAATCTGCCTGACCGCTTTGTGTTAAAGGGCGATAAGCGAGTGAGCCCGCGTACGATGATCGCCCGTGAATTGGTGGCAAACAGCCTCATGCATCGGGAGTATTCCAGTCCGGTGGTGGCGCGTGTCACCATTGATAATGAATCCATCCGGACGGTTAATGCTTCGCGCTCATTCTTTGAAGGTCGAATGAAGCTGGGCGAGTTCACGCCAATGCCAAAGAATCCGATTATCGCTAATGTGTTTGTGCAGACCGGCATAGCCGAGCAGCTGGGTAGCGGACTGCGGAATCTGATAAGAGCGTCCCGGCAATATACTGAGCGAGAGCCTGAGTTCCGCGATGGTGACATATTCGAGGCGACGATTCCTATTGTTCCTGCGCTGAAGACCGTGGATGGTTCTGGTTTTGCTAGCGTGAGATCTGTAGTTGAGAAAGATGCCGAAGAGGGTGCGAGGCTCATTGGCGGGGAACGTGTGGATGGTAAGAAAGCAGATGCAACCGCATCGGGTGAAATTGATTCGCGGGCAGCGATGCTGTCGGCGATGAATCGACGCTTGACAGAGGTTGACTATGTGACTGTACCTGAACTCGCCAAGATAACAGAGCTCGATAACAGAACAGTCCGCAAATTCCTAAACGGTTTAGTTGCGCAAGGAAAGCTGATTGCTGAAGGCAACACGCGTGGTCGGCGTTATCGGAAGGGATAGCGGGCGCGATATCTCGATGCAGTGGGATTCACTTAAGGGCTACGGCAAATATGATTCGTAGCGATTGGGCCAGCGCAATTCGAATGGCTCATGACTTTGTGCGTCGTTTGTGGTCTCTGAAGTTGTTTGCTGGGTGACGGTTTTGTGATAAAATCGCTCATATCAAAATGTTTGCGTAAACATTTTGGCTGCGCCGAAAGAAGGAGTCGACGTAGGTCATGTATCAGGCAAAGAGGCCGGCTCAGTGAAGCAAAGGCCGATTTTTCCGGTATAAGGCGGACAGCAGGAACACTAAGGAGACCAATGAAGGTACTGAGCAAATCGCTTGCTGCAATGGTTGCGGCGGCAACACTAGTGGGAGGAGGGGCGTTTGCGGTTGCCGGCACTGCGTATGCGGCTGATAACGATGCCATTACCGTGACCCCGAACCCGTGGTATGCCAACAGTTTCGATGGCTGGGGCACCTCACTGGCTTGGTTCGCCAACGCCACCGGCAGCCTCGGCGAGGAATCGGCCATCACCACCAATCTCGGCGATGACGCTTCCAAGGCTAAGGCTGTGGAATACGGCAAACAGCTGCGCGAACAGTTCTACCAGTCCATCTTCGGTGATGAAGGACTGGACCTGAACATGGCCCGCTACAACGTGGGCGGCGGCAATGCCTCCGATGTTGCCTACGGCTACCCATTCATGCGCCAAGGCGCTGCCGTGCCTGGCACGTGGAAAGATGACGCCACCGGCTCCGGCACGTATGGCAATGGCGTAACCACCAAGCAGGCCGACAAAGACAAGCTGGCTGCGGCATTCGACCCGACTGACGACAACCAGTATGACTTCTCCAAGTCCGCCGCCCAAGACTGGTGGATTGAGCGCGGTGCCACCGGCGATAACCCCGACATCACCGATGTAGAGGCCTTCGCCAACTCCGCTCCGTGGTTCCTGACCAACAGCGGTTACGCCACTGGTGGACGCAACTCCGGTAGCAATAATCTTGCAAACCCTGAGAAATTCGCTCAGTACATGGCCAAGAACGTCGAGCACCTCGAAAGCCTTGGCGCAAACGTTGACACGGTCGAGCCGTTCAACGAGTCCGAGACCAGTTACTGGGGCACTCCGGGCGACATGGCTTCGAAGTACACCGATGAGAGCGATGACAACACCAAGCTCATTAACAACTACTGGGATAAGTACTACTCCGACAAAGATAGGTCCGTCACCCCATACTCCAACGCGCTGAAGAAGCCGCAGGAGGGTATGCATGTCAGCAACGCCCAGCAGCAGCAGACGATTACCGCACTCGCTGAGGCGCTCAAGGACAATGATGACACCATCATCGCAGCCACCGATGCCACGAACTCCGCCGACTTCGTCAAGTCGTACAACCAGTACCCGCAGGCGATCAAGGACCTTATCGGCCAGTACAACGTTCACGCCTACTCCGACAGCAACCAGATGCAGTCGCGCGATATCGCTCAGGCAGACGGCAAGAAGCTGTCGATGAGCGAGGTGGACGGCTCCTGGCAGTCTGGCTCCTACAACCCGTACGGTTTCGACAACGCGCTGGGCATGATGAGCAAGATCAGCTCCAACGTCACCCGCCTGCAGTCCAAGGACTTCACCTTCTGGCAGGTGGTCGAGGACCTCTACAACATGCAGATGGGGTCGAATGTGAATCCGGCCGGTGAGAACACCAACTGGGGCACCGTGCTCATCGACTTCGACTGCACCGTGGCTGGCATGGACGGCAAGCTCTACTCCGAGCGCCGCGTGAACAACAACGGCGGTACCACCGATGGACTTGAACCGTGCACGGTTATTGCAAACGCCAAGTACAACGGCGTCAAGGCCATCACCCACTTCATCCACGCGGGCGACAAGGTCATCGCCAACAACGATGAGGACAACAACATGACTGCCACCTCCGACGATGGCAAGACACAGACCGTCATCCACCGCAACTCCGGCACCTCTGACCAGACCTTCGTCATCGACCTGTCGAAGTACGGCGAGATTGCCGACAACGCTTACGGTGAGCTCTACCTGACCACCGAAACCTCTGCCGAAGACAAGAACGCGGGTGTCGATTCCGCCACTCCGGAAGTCTTCGCCAAGACCAGCAACGTCAAGCAAGCTGAAGGCTCTGTGATGATTGACAAGGCTGCCAAGACCGCTACGGTCACTGTGCCCGCCCGTTCTATCGCCTCCATCCAGCTCACTGGCGTGACCGGCTACGCTAAGGATGCTGCCGTCGAGACCGGCGACACTTACCAGCTCGTTGGTAAGCAGTCCGGCAAGGCCGTGGCTGATACCACTTCTGGTGATTCCGCGCTGTCCCTGGCCAACGTCGCTTCCGATGCCGAGAACGCCAAGAAGCAGACTTGGACCTTTACCCAGATCGAGCAGCCCGCCGACTCCGAGCGCCCTGATCTCAAGGCTTATGTGATTACTAACGCCGAAGGCAAGGTGCTGGTGTCCAAGGATGGCACGAACGCGCTTTCCAACGAAACGGTTGAGGCCGCTAAGTCCGACCCGGCTGCCAAGTGGATTCTCAACACTTCCGATGGTTCGACCTACCAGCTGCTCAATGCCGCGACTAAGACGAACCTCGATGTGGATAACTCTGGTACCACAGTCGGCACGAAGGTTGGCTTGTGGCAGTCACCGAGCGGCACTTCGCCGTCCGCCAACCAGACATGGACTCTACGCAATGTAACGCCGACCAGCCAGAAGACCGTGAACGTGCAGACCGCCGTTAACGAGAAGGCCGCGCTGCCGACCGAAGTCACGCTCTACTACACCTGGGGCGAAGGCAAGGCCACGGTTGCCAACTGGGATACTTCCAAGGTCGATGTGGCCAAGGAAGGCACCTACGAAGCCACCGCTACCGCCACCGATGTGTACGGCAACGAGTTCAATGTCGCCGCTACGGTCTACGTTGGCGCGCTCACCGTTTCCGATCCGGTATCGGCTACAGTGCTGGCCGGCACCAGTGCGAGCGAGGCGAAGGCCGCGCTTGAGGCTGCGCCGGTGTATCTGCACGTCAAGGCATCGCCTGCATTCGAGGGCGATGCGGCTAAGGTTACGTGGAACTTCGATGGGCTTGATACCAAGCTCGCCGATGCCAAGGCTGGCGACAACATTGCCGTGACCGGTACTTACCAGCTGGACGACGCGACCACGATTGCGCTGAAGGGCGCGATCTATGTCACCGCCGCCACGCCTGAGAATGTGGCCGACACTGCTTCCAGCCTGACCGTGACCAACCAGCAGACGGAATACAGCAAGGGCGATCAGTGGAAGAAGCTCACCGATGGTGACACGTCAGCTGAAGCCTGGGTGACGTGGAACTCTGCTGGTGACTATTCCGCCAGCCCGACCGCCACGATTGACTTCGGCTCTGAGTGTGAGCTTAGCAGAGTGACCATTACGTATGGTGACAAGGCTCCGGCTTCCGCCAAGGCCGAGTACACCACTGATGGCGAGACGTGGATGCAATTCGGTAGCGATGTTAAGCCTGCCGCAGGCCAGACGGTGACGTTCAAGGCCGATAAGGGCACAGTGAATGCCACGAAGGTGCGCATTGTGAACACCGTGAACAACGACTACATGAACGCCACCGAAATTCAGGCATTCGTGACGCCGGTTCAGGGTGCTGCGAAGAACATCGCCGCGGCCTCTGGCACGAACTTCTCGGTGAACTTCCAGGAGGGTGCCTCCGCTTCCAAGGCCATCGATGGTGACACTACGTCAAAGGGTTGGTCCACTTGGGCTTCCACCGCCTCGACGGTGGACCCGGTCGCCACGTTCACCTTCGACGAAGCTCAGACCATCACCGAAGTGAAGACCTTCTTCTACTACGATGGTCGTGCGTCTTGGCCGAAGAGCCAGACGCTGGAATACCAGGATGAGGCTGGCGAATGGCATGGAGTCGGTACCAAGGATGGCTGGAAGATACAGGCCGGCGATGCCGGCTCTGGCTCCGACGGCATCACCGCCGCCGACACCCCGACCGTTGACTTCGTGCTCGACACCCCGGTAAAGGCCAAGGCCATCCGCCTGACTAACACATTGCAGGACACCAAGGTGTACATCAACGTGGCTGAGATCCAGGTGTTCGCACAAGACAGCACGGTACTCACCCCGCAGCCAGCATCCGATGCCACGCTGGGCGACCTGCGTCTTGACGGCGAGACCATCAAGGGCTTCGCTGCTGATAAGACCGACTACACAGTTGATCTTCCGTTCGGTGCTGAGGCAAACCCGGTGCTGCAGGCCTTCGCCGCCGACAATGCCGCCACCGTCAAGGTGACTGGCGACGCGGTTGAGAATGGCAAGCTTGGCGGCAAGGCCACCATTACGGTGACCTCAGCCGACGAGTCTGAGACGAAGACCTACACGGTGACCTTCAACGCCTTCACTTTGGCTTCGCTCAAGGTGATCGGACCCACGAAGACCGAGTACGCCATCGGCGACAAGCTCGATACCGCCGGTCTGAAGGTGACTGCCGTCTACCAGAGTGGCGACAAGACCAAGGAAGTGCCGGTCGCTCTTGACGACCCGCAGCTTGCGATTGGCTCGTTCGACTCCACCACCGCAGGCAAGAAGGCGATTACCGTCTCCTACCGTGGTGTGACCGCGACCTTCAACGTCACGGTCAAGGCCAACGCAGTCGCCCCTGGCCCTGAAGAACAGAAGCCCGGCAGCACCAACAAGCCCGGTGCCACCGGCAACGGCAACAAGAACACGGTGGCCAACACCGGTTCCAATGTTGCCGCCATCGCTGGCGCTGTCGCTCTGCTGGCCGCTGCCGCGGGTGCATTGTTCATGCTGCGCAAGCGTGCATAGCACCCTCGCACAGTAATGGGGGAAGGAACAAGCCGGCAATATTGACTATTGCCGGCCGGTTCCTCCGCTCTTTGACCATAATTGGTCCGACAAGTTGAATACTGAATTTTCAGTATCGGTATATTGATTTGTCGAACCTTTTCTGGCTTCGCGGATAGCGACATAACTGTTTGTTCAAAAAACCGTTATCATCAATCAAGGAACCAAATCAATGAAGATAAACGATAAGGGCAAGGGCGCTCTTATCGCGGCAATTACCGCCGCGGCAACGCTATTGTCATGCGGGCTGGCCGCTGCAAGTGCCAGTGCGGCAGGTGTGGATTACCTGCCTACCATCGGCCAAGTGCCGACATACACCAAGTTCCAGCCCACAGCCGATCCGGGCAAGAACGCTAGCGATTACTTCCAGCCATATTGGTATGCCAAGAACGCCAATGATAATGGCGGCACACACATCCAAGCGCACGGTGGCCAAGTGGTCAAGGTTGGCGACGCCTACTACTGGTATGGCGAAGACCGTTCTAACGGTTACGACAACAGCCCCGGTGTCCATGCTTATATGTCGACAGATCTATACAACTGGACCGATCTTGGTGTGGCGCTGCGTGCGGTGACCAGCAAATCTCAGTTGACGGATAAGAGCAATGCCGATTACGCCTACTTCGACAAGGCCTACAACCTGACCAAGTCCGACGGCAGTGTGGACGCTGCCAAGGCCGACGCAATCTTCCCGTACCTCAACACCAACCCCGATCAGGATGGTGATGGCGCGGTTGATTCCGTACAGGGCATTTTCGAGCGTCCGAAGATCATCTACAACAAGAAGAACAAGCAATACGTGCTGTGGTGGCATTCCGATGGAAGCACCACGCCGGGCGGTTCCAACTATGCACGTGCACTTGCGGGCGTGGCTGTTTCCGACAATCCGGCGGGCCCGTTCACTATGGTGGGTGCCTATCGTTTGCCTAACCAGAACAATTGGAAAGAAGCCGCAGGTAACCCCAGCTGGGGTGAGAACGGTGACAGCCGCGATATGACTGTGTTCGTGGATCCGAAGGACGACAGTGCCTATGTACTGTATTCTTCCGAAGCCAATGCCACGCTGTATATCGCCAAGCTTAACGATGATTACACCAATGTAGTCAAGACCACGAATGTGGACCAGTCCGAGGGACAAAAGCAGTACTCTGCTGACGGGCAGTACCCATACATTCTTGCAGACGGTACTACGGATGCCCCGGTGCGTGGCGAAGATTTCCAAATCGTCAAACAAAATGGTTCGCTGGAAGCTCCTGCCGTATTCCAATATGACGGGCGTTACAACATCATCGCATCTGGTGCAACCGGCTGGGACCCGAACAAGCAGACCTACTACACCGCCGACTCCATGCTGGGAAGCTGGACCCGTGGCGTGGAAAAGGACGATGTCAACGAGAACACGTGGTACAACAACATGCCGGAAGGCGCGGATGGTCTGTTGTCTGTGGGCGATACCCGCGGCACCACATTCGGTTCGCAGTCGGCTAGTGTGCTCGCAGTAGACCAGGAGAAAGGTCACTTCATCTACCTTGGTGACCGTTGGGATTCCGGTAAAGCCGATTCCACCTATGTTTGGCTGCCGCTGACCATCGGTGAGAACGGCACCATCGAAATGCATAATCCTGCTCAAGAAGGCGAGCCCGACGGCTGGGATCTGAACTATTGGGACAACCATGGTAGCGCCAAGGGCAAGCTGGTCAACTGGACTGTGGAAACCGGCGATGATCTCCCGAAGACCGTGAACACGGGCGGAACCGTTACTCTGCCGGACACCGTCAACGTCAAGGAAGGCGACGATACCATTGCTACCAAGGTGACATGGAATGTGGAAGGCGGTACGGCAGTCAGCAAGTCGACCAAGGCTGCCGGCAGCACCTACGCATTCAATGTGCCGGGAACCTACACCATTACAGGCACTCTTGCCGAGAGCAGCAACTTCAACCCGGGCCGCACATTCCGCAGAACCATCGACGTTTCCTGCTCCAACCCGATTTCCGGAAGTTGGAAGGAAGCCCATTGGAAGGGCGGCAGCGCGTGCCAGGTCGCCGCATCCGGCGGTACCTATGACTTCACCGTTACGGACAACGCCAATCGTGGTGTCTGGACGGATCGCAACGAGGGCAGCGCGGTGTACCAGCCTGATGCTCTGGACGTGAACGAAACGTTGGAAACCACGGTCAAGCCGCTCGACTTGGGCGGTAATGGCGATCCGCGTGCCGGCCTGGTGGTTCGTAACGGTCTTGCTGACGCTAACGGCGGCAAGGGATATGCCACGTTACTTGCCAGCCCAAGCGGCATTTACATGCAGTACGATTCCAATGCCGATGGCTACATCGATAAGGAAACATCGCATGTTGGTGCCGGCTTCGGCGACCAAGTGCAACTCAAGCTGGAGCGCGCCGCAACCGATACCCTGAAAGGCTACTGGCGTGCTTCCGCGAACGATGAATGGCAGGATGTCGCTACGGTAACGCTGACCGGTGCGGACGCAACCGGGCTCGATGCCGGTGTCTTCGCCACGTCGAACAGCAATGCCGGCGCATTCACCGTGGCCTTCAACGGCACTGCGTTCGGTTCGCAGACTGCTGCTGTGGAGTCCATCGCGGCTAAGGACCCTGAAGCCACTATCGCCAAGGGGCAGATGCTCGCGCTTCGGGACGTGACGGTTACCGCCACGCTCACCAATGGCAAAACGCGTGTGCTGGAGCCAAGCGAATACACGCTGGAAGGCTTCGACACCACCAAATTGGGCGAGCAAACCGTGACGGTGCGTCTTGTCGCTGATTCTTCAGTAACCGCCACGTTCACCGTGACTGTGGAAAGCAACCTTGCCCGGTTGTTCTGCTCGTCCGCTGCGGCCTCGAAGTATGAGCCGGCCAGTAGCTGGGCCTCCGCTTCTACGGCCGACCTGACTTGCGACAACAACCTGAGCACCAACTGGTCGAACTGGGGCACCGGCGACACCTCGCCGTGGCTCAGCTACACCTTCGATAAGGCATATCAGCTGGGCAAGCTCAGCGTTGCGGTGGATAAGGCCAAGGGCGAGGCCGCTCCGAAGAGCTTCACTGTATCGTACCTAGCTGAAGACAGCGCCACGTGGACTGATGCCACGCTGCCGGCAGTCACTGTGAATGGTGCTGCTGGAGCCGTGACGGAAGCCGATGTGAGCGCTCTGCCCGCCACCAAGGGCATTCGCCTCAACTTCACCTACGCCGATGGCAATGACTATGCCAAGATCGCTGAAGTACGCATCGCCGAAGGTGAAGCGACACCAGAGCCGCAGCCGTCTAGTAACGCCAATCTTGCTGATCTGACTGTGGATGGCAAGACGGTTGACGGATTCTCCGCGGATATCACCGAATATGCCGGTGCGCTGGCCGGAGACGCTGCTTCTTACCCGACGGTGGAGGCGACTGCTGCTGACGCGAAGGCTACGGTG
>ERZ724503.433-NODE-433-length-17595-cov-5.357697_pt1 | contig 17595 bp, 17 predicted proteins | sample MGYA00376036_ERZ724503 | MGnify/ENA primary metagenome ERZ724503 (study PRJEB28724, sample SAMN07190885) | wastewater metagenome | isolation source: influent of sewage treatment plant in Hong Hong | place: Hong Kong | collected 2016-03-17 ...
ACCGACACGGATTTCCTGAGCGATTTTCATGTGTTCAATTCCTGAATTGAGCTTAAGCTTAGATTTACGCGCAACATTCTAGCTGTTTTTCGACAAAATGCACCAATTGGCCGGCTAAATTTCCACCAGCAAGCGCAGTTTGCGGCCATTGCTGAGCCTGTTGCTGCCATTCTGACCAATATGCTTGTAATGCCGACCAGCTCTGGATCAACTCAGCTGGATGAGCCTGATTAAAGCTGAGAAAGAGTTGTTGTACCGCTGTAGCCAGTTCCGGCGCCATATTTTGTGTGTAGCGTTCAATAAAGGCTTGTAATTTTTCCAGATGTGCCTCTTCTTCTTGCGGGTAGATATGCCACAGAAACGGGCGGGCAGCCCATTGCGCGCGCAAGAAAGAGTCTTCACCCCGCACGATGTTGAAATCACAGCTCCATAATAGCTGATCATAGGCGGTCTGATCGGTCATCGGTAGCACTTCCACCGTCAGAGCACCTTGCTGCCAACAGCCACCCGCCTGACAGACGTCGGCGGGTAACAGGCTGGATAAACTGTTCAGCGTGCGACCGGCCGGGATCAGGCAGCGCACTGGGGTTGGGTGGCTTTGCCAGCGCTTAAGTAGTGCAGGCAGAGCGGCATTTTCGTAACTGAACAGGCTGATAAATAGTTCATTCGGTTGCGGTGGCAGCAGGTGACGATGCCGACAAAACTGCTGGCGTTGTTCGCTTTGCTGTTGCCATTGCTGTCGTGTGGCAAACAGCGTGTTTTCGCACAACAGACCGCCACTTTTTACGCTGAAGCCGGGGAAAAAGAAAAATTTGGTTAGCTGATCCTGACGGGACGGCAGCCCGTGACAGCCATCGATCCAACTTTCTGCGGTCAGGTATTCCAGATTCAGCCACACCGGTGGTCGTTCCATTTGTTGCATACTGTGTCGCAGGCTCAGAGGTAGTTCGCAGGCGAAGGCTTCAATCACCACTTGGCCGGGGTGCACATTGGCAGGAAAATTGGGATTCCAATGACCGATCAGCACATTGTCGATGGTTTGTTCCGATAACGTCGTATCCAGTTGCGAGCATAAGCGCTGAAAGCTGGCCAGATCATCGATCCATAGACGCACTGGTAGCTGATATTCATTCGCCAGTTGCCGGGCAAGCCGCCAGGTTACGCCAATATCGCCGTAATTATCGACGACGCTGCAAAAAATATCCCAGTAAGAAGTGGCAATCGGGGGCATAGTTTTCATCATCTTGCAAGATAGAGGCAGGATCGTAGCAGAAAATCAGGCAAAATAGCCGGGTTGACGGATTTAACCAAGAGAGAGTTATGCAAGCAAATCTGATGTTGTTGGTGACTGCCGCCATCTGGGGTTTTGCCTTTGTGGCGCAACGGGTTGCAATGGATCACATGGGGCCATTTTCCTTTAATGCCGTGCGCTTTTTACTCGGTGCAGTCTCGTTATTACCGTTGATCTGGTTTTTTTCGCGCAAAAAAACGGTCGCGACGACAACTGCTGCCAAAACGTCGGTCTGGCTGGCAGGTGGGGTAGCAGGTGCGATTTTGTTTATTGCGGCGGCATTACAACAGGTGGGGTTGTTGTACACCACCGCCGCCAAAGCTGGATTTATCACCGGGTTATATATGATCCTAGTGCCGTTTTTGGGGTTGTTTCTACGCCACGTCACCGGGTTAAATGCCTGGCTAGGAGCGCTACTGGCGCTGGTCGGGCTGTATCTGCTGAGTATTAATGCCGATTTCACCATGTCGCGTGGCGATTTTCTGATGTTTGTCGGCGCTATTTTCTGGGCTTGCCATATTTTGTGGATCGATTTTATCGGCCGGCGGGTCGATGCGTTGCAATTATCTGCCGTCCAGTTTCTGGCCTGTGGTCTGCTAAGCTCTGTCATGGCGTTCTGGCAGGAAATACCGTCTCTGGCTTCCGTGCTGCTGGCTTGGCCGGCGGTGTTATTTGCCAGTTTTATCAGTGTGGGCTTAGCTTATACGCTGCAAGTGGTGGCACAGAAAAAAGCCAAACCGGCTCATGCCGCCATTATTATGAGTATGGAGGCGGTGTTTGCCGCGATTGGTGGTGTGGTGTTTCTGGATGAAAGTTTACCGATGCGTGGCTGGATTGGCTGTGGTTTGATGATGACGGGCATGTTGTTATCGCAGATCCCGTTGCCTAAATTTAGCAATGTTGCTGCGTAACTAAAAAAGTATTAATCCATAAGGAGCCGGGGAATGTCTTTTCGTCTGAATGAGTTGGCACAACCACTGATGGCATTGCTGTTACTGGTAGCCATTGTGATCGCATCGTTTCTGGTCATTGCCCCGTTTCTGGTGGCGACGCTGTGGGCGATCATTGTGGTCTCGGCAACCTGGGATCAATTCTCCTGGTTATCCGCACGCCTAGGAGGCCGCGATGGTTTGGCTGCCAGCTTGCTGGTTGGTCTGTTAATGCTGTTTATCATGGTGCCGCTGGTGCTGGCATCGGTGGAGTTTGCTCAGCAACTGACTCATCTGGCGCGGGAATTACAACAACAAATTGAATCCGGGGTCTGGCCGGAATTGCCGTTGTGGCTACAAAATCTGCCGTATGCCGGTGAGTGGTTACAGATCCAATGGGTGGCATTGCAGCAGCAGGATCTGCAAGTATTAACACCATTGAAAGGATTGATCGCACCGCTCGCGAAGATCATGCTCAGTATGGCCGGATCATTTGGTGCCGGTATGCTGATGCTGCTGATCAGTTTGCTGATCGCTGGGGTGTTGTATGCCAATGGAGAAACTATTCATCGCTGGGTGCTGGCATTCAGCCACAAGGTGGCACCAACAGAAGGGGCGCGTCTGCTATCGGTTGCGCATACTACGATCCGCGGTGTGGTGAATGGCTTCATCGGTGCGGCAATTGCACAGGGGGCGTTTGCCTGGTTTGGGTATGCCTTGGCCGGGGTGCCGCATGCGCTGAGTTTTGGACTAGCTACCTGTTTATTTTCCATTATCCCCGGTGGCCCGATGTTGCTGGCTCTGCCGGCGATTGGCTGGCTGTATCAGCAGGGATCGGTAGGCTGGGCAATCTTTGTGGCGGTCTGGACACTGTTTGCCGTGGGGTCCATCGATAACGTGGTGAAAACACTGGTGATTGGTCGCAGCAGCCCATTACCGATCGTGCTGATCCTGTTTGGTGTTGCGGGGGGCGCCATGAGTTTTGGTCTGCTAGGCGTTTTTTTAGGCCCGATCTTATTAGCGTTGGTTTATGCGTTGTTGAAAAACTGGGTGAATGCCGACGAGAACGTGGTAAAACTCAGTAAATAGCTAGGCAGCCGGGGTTTGCCAATCGGTCCCGGCCAGTTTTTCCGCCAGATAATCGATCAGCGTTTTCACCTTCAGTGACAGATGTTTACGCGAAGGATATACCGCATGAATACCAAATGCCGGGCCAGACCATTCCGGTAAAAAGGTCCGTAGTTTTCCCTCTTTAATATCTGGCCCGACCTGAAAAATGGGTTGCAGGGCAATCCCCTGACCGGCTAATACCACGGCGCGGATGGTGTCACCATTGTTGGTGTGCATTCTGGCTTTAACCGCAATCGCGCGCTCACCGTTAGTGGCGGAATGAAAATGCCAGACATCGCCTGTTGGCAGGTAAGAGTAAGCGATGACTTGATGCTGTGCCAGTTCCTCTGGCGTGGTGGGGGTGCCGTATTTTTCCAGATAGGCCGGTGAGGCACATAGCACGGCATGGCTGTTGGCGAGGCGGCGGGAAACCAGTGTTGAATCGGCCAGATTGCCAATGCGGATCGCCAGATCAAAACCTTCTTCCAGCAGATCGACGCGGCGATCGTTTAACTCAATATCCAGCGTGATCGCCGGATGACGCGCCATAAATTCGGCCCACAGCGGGGCGAGATAGCGAGTGCCGAAGGTGAGAGGAGCATTGATCCGAATATTGCCAACCAGGCTGGCGTTGTTGGCGCCGACGGCGCTGTCGGCGTCATCCAGATCAGCGAGAATTTGTTTGGCGCGCTGGTAGTAATCACGACCGGCTTCGGTTAGTGCTACACGACGGGTGGAACGCTGGAGCAGGCGAACGCCGAGATAGGTTTCCAGTTCCTGAATATAGCGGGATATGGCGGCTTTTGAGCTATGCAGACGTTGTGCGGCAGCCACAAAACTGCCACTTTCCACTACCGCAATCAGAGCGTTTAAGCTGCGCAGACGATCCATTCATTGTTCCGATTTCTGAAATAGTTAATCTTCATAATGGCTATTTATCTGTGCCTGGCAAATCAATAGAGTAAACCTATGCCAACGGAAAATGGTTACATAATTAAGATGGTCATGCAGTGACGGATCTCACAACGCATCACCAATATTGATTCAGGAGTAACAAAAAATGAAAAAATCATTATCCCGTATCGCTGCTGTTGCTGTGTTCTCACTGTTCGCAGTATCGGCTGCTCAGGCTGCGGTAGAAACTTACCGTGTTCACGGTACCGTACAACAGATTGATGCGGCCAACAAGAAAGTGACCTTGGCACAAGATGCCGTTACTGAACTGGGCTGGCCGGTACGTACCATGACCTACAAAGTAGATGGTGACAATGTGCTGACTGGCGTTACGGCCGGGCAAACTGTCGATGCGACTTTCACTACAACATCACCGTATAACGCATCGATTCATTTTATCACCCCAACGGCACATTAATTCAGATCTCACCGGTCAGCATTGCGGTTGGCCGGTGATTTGATGTTATGCTTTCCGGTCTGTAGGACTGCCTGAATTTACCTCATGTTTACACAACAGCATCTGCTCCTGTTAGCCCGCACTCCGATGCCATTCGGCAAATATCAAGGGCGCATGCTGATCGACCTGCCGGAAGAATATCTGCTCTGGTTTGCGAAAAAAGGTTTTCCGCAAGGTTCACTCGGTGAGTTGATGGCTTTGTGTTTGGAAATCAAAATCGAAGGGTTAGATCAGTTAATAAAGCCATTGAAACAATCTTAACCACGCCATTTATTACTGCTTGTTTTACCAACAAGACAGCTAAAATAGTATTTATCTCTTTTTATATATTTACATATCGAAATATCCCGATATATAGTAATGCTAATCTGTTCAGGTAAATGTTATGAACCATCAGGAAGTCGACACCATCATTAAGGCACTGGCAAATCCGGTCAGACGGGAAATTTTGTCCTGGCTGAAAAATCCGGCACTGGAGTTTCCAGAGCAGACCAGTCCGTATACCGATGGCGTTTGTGTTGGACAGATCTTTTCGCGGGCAGGTTTATCGCAATCAACCATTTCTGCGCATCTGGCAACGTTACAACGTGCCGGATTACTGACTTCCAAGCGATTGGGGCAGTGGGTGTATTACCAGCGCAATGAAACCGTGATCGATGAATTTACAGCCCATATCAAACAGGCTTTGTAACTTTATTCAGGAGTCTTTCATGACGACCTTATTTGATCCGATCCAGATGGGCGAGCTGTCACTGCCAAACCGTATCATTATGGCACCACTAACCCGTTGCCGTGCCAGCGAAGGGCGGGTACCGAATGCATTGATGGCGGAATATTATGTGCAGCGTGCTTCTGCCGGTCTCATTATCAGTGAAGCGACTTCGGTTACTCCGATGGGCGTTGGTTATCCTGACACGCCGGGGATCTGGTCGGATGCACAGGTCGAAGGTTGGAAACTGGTGACTAATGCAGTACATCAGGCCGGTGGGCGGATTGTGTTGCAGTTATGGCATGTCGGACGTATCTCGGATCCAGTTTATCTGAATGGTGAGCTACCGGTCGCACCGAGTGCGATTGCAGCGGAAGGCCATGTCAGTTTAGTGCGTCCGATGAAAGGTTTTGAAGTTCCACGGGCTCTCACCTTGGATGAAATCCCGGCTATTGTTGAGGCTTATCGTAAAGGTGCTGAAAACGCGAAAAAAGCGGGGTTTGACGGTGTTGAAATCCATGGTGCCAATGGTTATCTGCTTGATCAATTTCTGCAAAGCTCCACTAACCAGCGCACTGATGCCTACGGTGGCAGCATTGAAAACCGCGCGCGTCTGATGCTGGAAGTGACCGATGCGGTTATTTCTGTCTGGGGGGCTGGTCGTGTAGGTATGCATCTGGCCCCGCGTGGTGATTCTCATTCTATGGGTGACAGCGATCCGGCTGCTACCTTTGGTTATGTAGCCAAAGAGCTGGGTAAACGTCAGATTGCGTTTATTTTTACCCGTGAACATTTCAATGCTCCGGCATTAACACCGATGCTGAAACAAGCTTTTGGTGGCGCTTTTATCGCGAACGAACAATTTATCGCTGAAACTGCCCAGCAAGTTTTGAATGAAGGCCATGCGGATGCGATTGCTTTCGGTAAACAATTTATCGCAAATCCGGATTTAGTAACTCGTTTCCAGCAGAAAAAGCCATTAAATGAATTAAGGGCCGATAAAATGTATGGTTCAGGTCCGGAAGGATATACGGATTATCCTGCATTAAGTGCATAAAAAACGGAAAAGGTATCTGCGGATGCCTTTTCTTTTTCTAGGTTCGTACATAGTTCAATGTAACAAAGTAACTATTTAATATGCCTGATTATTTGCAGATAAATCGTTGAAGCCGCTAGAATCACTCATAGATGAAAATATCATGTCGGAGTTGAGTGCATGAGTGACAAACCGATCAGCAGCAGAAAACAGCAGGCTTTAGAAACCAAAGCCCGGATCTATCAAACCGCGTTGTCTTTGATGGAAAAGAAAAACTATCAAAGCATTACGATTGAAGAGATCAGTAAATCTGCCGGTGTTTCGGTTGGTGCGTTTTATCACTATTTTAAATCGAAGAACGATATTTTTTTCGAAATTTACCAGGAAGCGGATCGCTATTTTGAAGAGCATGTCGCCGTTGAATTACAGGCGCCACCAGGCTTGCCGCGGATTTTGGAATATTTTGCGCACTATGCCGGTTATTGTCAGCGAGTGGGTCTGGATACCGTAAAATCACTGTATAACCCGGATAATAAATTATTCATCAAATATGATAGGTTTATGCTGCAACTGCTGAAACAAGTGGTGAGTGATGCACAAACACGCCAGCTACTCAGTACTACTCTTGATGCCCAACAGATCACTGAATACCTGCTGATTGCCGCCCGCGGCATCGTTTGTGACTGGTGTTTGCATGATGGCCACTATGACCTGAATGATGCTATGCAACGCTACATTACCCGTTTATTGCCCATTTTTATGCCGTCAACCGCGTCATAATTAACGTTTCTCCCTACTTGCTTCTCTTCTGGCCGCCGGAACAGCGGCTATTTTGTTGATCTGATTCAAACTCTTTTACCTTTAACTCTCTTTTCCTTCGTTCTGTGAGCTGGCTGGGTTGATCCTTTCTTTGTTGCTTTCTATGCTGAATCAATTCACTGAACTTGTTCGGTGAATTGATTGTTAGTCTTAACCACTTTTTTGTCGTGTTATTGGTAGTAGGCAGGTGGCTCTATGTTGAATAGCAACAACTCTCGTAATATCAACAATCGTACCATTCCATTATCCGGCAATAGCGATATCTATCTGGCCACCGAAGCCATAAAACCTTGTGCTGTACCCCGCAATGTCATGATTATTGGTGGCGGTGTTGCTGGCATGGAAGCGGCGCGAGTTGCTGCTCGGCGCGGGCATAAAGTGGAATTGTATGAACAGAACGGTAGCTTAGGAGGCAATTTAATTGCCGCAGGCATGCCGGATTTTAAAAAAGAGTGTCATGCATTGATCCATTGGTATGGCAGTGAGCTGCATGAGTTGAATGTGCTGGTACACCTGCATTCCTATATCGAAGAAGAGGCTATTCTGCAAAGCAGCGCTGATGTCGTGATTATTGCTACCGGTTCCACGCCAGTAAAACAGGCTGTGCCGGGGTTTAATAATACGTTTAGCGCGGAAACAGTATTAGCTGGAAAGAAAGATCCTGGAAAAACGGTGATCATCTCCGGTGGTGGTCTGGTAGGCTGTGAAACCGCACTCTGGTTATGTAATCAGGGTAAACAAGTCATTCTGGTCGAAAAACAAAATCAAATTCTGTCTGTGAGTCATGAGTTAAGTTACAGCAGTACGGAAACGCTGAAGCGGTTACTGCCGCAAAAAGGCATTATCGTGAAAACAGATACCGTGATTTCGCATGCCACCGAGGCGGGCGTGGTCTTGTTGTCTGGCGGTCAGGCTACCACTCAAGCTGCCGATTCGGTGGTTACTGCGATCGGGTATCAATCGAATAATGCGTTATATGAGCAGCTGCAAACGGAAGTAAAAGACATTTATTTACTGGGTGATGCCAAACAGGTCAAAAATATCATGCACGCGGTGCGTGATGCATATGATGTAGCCAGTCAGATATGATGTGACTGACACAAAGATTCTGACATTGTTATGAGCCAAAGCATGCGGTTTTTGGAGCGTCACAGCTATACTTGGTGCAATTTGAGCCGCTACCTGAGCACAGTGGCGGTTTATCACGAATTACATCAATAATCGGGTAATAGAATGAACGATATGACTATAACGCAAGAGCAGGTGAATGCAGCTGCAGATGCTATCTGTGCTGAAGGCAATAAACCAACGGTATTAGATGTGCATAAGCGCTTGCAAACAGGCTCTATCTCAGCGGTTTGGCGTTTGTTTCAGGTGTGGCAATCAGCGCAGGTGATACCGGCAGAGCAGGATGTTTCCGTTCCTTCCGAACTACTGCGACCTTTGGAAGAGTTTATTACCCGTCAGGTTGCTGCCGTTAAATTGCAATTTGAAAATGAAATTGAAACATTACGTCAGATCAACAGCGAATTAATGGCGGAAATTGATAAGCAAGAGCAGCAATTAACTTTGCAAGGGGTTGAACTAAACTCTGCCCGCGCGATTAAAAATGAAGTTTCTGGCCGCTTTGAACAGCTGAATTCAGAGCTGAAACGCGCCAAAGAAGAGATTGAGCTTGAAAAAGAGTCGGCCACGCAATCTCGGATGGAATTGGTTAAATCGCAGCTGAAACTGGAGTCTGTGCCACGCTTAGAGGCCGATCTGGATCAGTTGTATAAAACGCTGGAACAAGAGCGGGTAGCGAAACTGAATGCGGAGCACAGCACGAAAGCACTGACCGTGAAACTGGAAACCGAAGTCGCAGCACGTAAAAAAGCGGAAAACGATTTACTGGAATTGTTGCGTCGGAAAGAAGAGAGTGCGGTGCGCGGTTAATCGTTACATCGATAATCAAATAAAAAAAGCGGTGGTGCAGTCAGCCCACCGCTTTTTTATATTGAATCGTTTATTTACCGATACAAAACGACGAGAAAATCCGCCCTAGCAGATCATCCGCGCTGAATGCGCCGGTGATCTCACTTAAGGCTTCTTGTGCCATGCGCAGCTCTTCGGCAACCAACTCCCCGGCCCGATAGACTTCGAGTTGTACCTTCGCCTCTTCCAGGCGGGATGACGCCCGCTCAATAGCATCCAGATGGCGACGACGGGCAATAAAGCCGCCTTCCAGCGTGCTCTGGAACCCCATGCAGGCTTTCAGATGCTCGCGCAAAGTATCTAAACCCAGCCCGGTTTTCGCCGAGATCGGATATACCGCATAGCCATTTTCTTCGCTGACCGTCAGAGCTTCACCGGTTAGATCAGCTTTATTGCGGATCACGGTGATGCCGAGGTTTTCTGGTAACCGATCAACAAAATCCGGCCAGATGTCATGCGGATTACGCGCGTCGGTAGTGGTGCCATCGACCATAAACAAGACACGATCCGCTTGTTCGATTTCAGCCCAGGCGCGTTCAATACCGATTTTTTCCACGGTATCGGTGGTATCACGCAACCCGGCGGTATCAATGATATGCAATGGCATACCATCCAGATGAATGTGCTCCCGCAAGACATCACGGGTGGTGCCGGCAATTTCCGTGACAATGGCGGATTCACGACCGGCCAGGGCATTCAGCAGACTCGATTTACCCGCATTTGGACGACCCGCAATCACCACTTTCATACCATCCCGGAGCAGGGCGCCTTGGCGCGCTTCACGGTTTACTTGTGCTAAATCGTCGATCACTCCATACAGTGCATTGGCAATTTTGCCGTCGGAGAGAAAATCGATCTCTTCTTCCGGAAAATCAATGGCCGCTTCGACATAAATACGCAGGTTAGTCAGCGAACCAACCAGTTGGTGGATGCGTTGTGAAAACTCGCCTTGCAGCGATTGCATGGCAGAACGTGCCGCTTGTTCGCTGGTGGCTTCAATCAGATCGGCAATGGCCTCGGCTTGTGCCAGATCTAATTTGTCATTCATAAAGGCGCGTTCAGAAAACTCACCCGGACGGGCAAGACGCACGCCGGAAATGGTCAGAATCCGTTTTAGCAGCATATCCAGCACTACCGGACCACCATGCCCCTGCAATTCCAGCACATCTTCCCCGGTGAAGCTGTACGGCGCTTTAAACAGTAACGCGATACCTTGATCCAGTGCTTTGCCATCCGCATCACAAAAAGGCAGTAGTTCCGCATGGCGAATTTTGGGTATTTTACCTAACACTTGTTCTGCAACCTGGCTGCTATGCGGGCCGGAAATACGCAGAATACCGATACCACCGCGTCCGGGTGGTGTGGCAAGCGCAACGATAGTATCTGTATACATGAGCATTCTCTGAATAGCGTTCTTGATGAAATTGTAATGAATATTACGCGGAAAGCCGAATAAAAAGCCCCGCAAAAAGCGGGGCTCAAAGGTCAACCGAAAGAATATTATTTCTTACGGCTATGCAGACCTTTTTTCTCCAGCTGACGGAAGATAATTGTCTGTTGCGTGATAGTAACAATGTTACTGACTACCCAGTACAAAGTCAGACCAGATGGGAACCACAGGAACATGAAAGTGAAGATGATCGGCATGAATTGCATCACTTTCTGCTGCATTGGGTCGGTCACTGTGGTTGGGCTCATCTTCTGGATGTACCACATGGTGGCACCCATCAGCAGTGGCAATACGTAGAATGGATCTTTCACTGACAAGTCAGTCAGCCACAGGGCAAATGGTGCATGACGCAGTTCTACTGATTCCATCAGCGTCCAGTACAGTGCGATGAAGATTGGCATCTGTACTAACAGCGGGAAACAGCCACCCAGTGGGTTAACTTTCTCTTCTTTGTACAGTTCCATCATCGCCTGCGACATTTTTTGGCGATCATCACCCAAACGTTCGCGCAGTGCTGTCAGTTTTGGCTGCAGCAGACGCATTTTCGCCATGGAGGTGTATTGCGCTTTTGACAGCGGATACATACCACCACGCACAATCAGCGTGATCAGGATAATTGCTACCCCCCAGTTACCAACCAGACCATGCAGGAACTGCAACAGTTGGAACAGTGGTTGAGCGATAAACCACAAATAACCGTAATCAACCGTCAGATCCAGATGCTGAGCCACGGCGGCCATCTGATCTTGCAGTTTAGGGCCAATCCACAGGCTGGTGCCAACAACGGCTTCGGCATTGGCGGCAATCGTTGTGATTGGCAGTTTGATACCAATAATGGCTTCACCACTGTCTTTCACATCCGATTTCACATTTACTGCTTTGCTGTAAATGTGGTTTTGCGCATCGGCTTTACCCGTCCAAGCTGTTACAAAATAGTGCTGCAACATACCAGCCCAACCCGCTTGAGTGGTGGCGTCCAGCTTGGTTTCAGCCATATCTGCGAAATTAATTTTTTCGTAGCGTTGCTCTGCCGTTGAATAAGCGGCGCCATGGAAGGCACTGGCCATCATGCCTGGGCTACTGCTATCGGCAGGTGCTGCGATAGTCTGTTTCAGCTGACCGTAGAATTGAACTTCCAGTGGCTGAGTGGAGATGTTTTTAACCTGATAATCAACACCAACTGCGTAGCTATCGCGTTTCATGACAAAACGTTTAGTGAAGACATTGCCTTTGGCATCGGTGTACACCATTGGTACGACCAGCTCATCTTTACCATCGGCCAGTGTAAATTCGGTTCCGGTGGCGGTGTAAACTGGACGAATAGCCTGATTATCGACACCATCACGGCCAATCAGACCACTTTGCGCGATATATTGACGTTGTGGTTTCTTTTCCAACAGCACAAATGGTTTATCAGAACCCTGAGTTTCCGTCTGTTTCAGCAATTTCGCTTCCACAATGTCGCCACCCAGCGTATCAACAGTCAGTTCCAATACATCAGAACGCAGGGTTAGCAGAGCATGTTTTGCATCGCTGGCGTCGTTTTGATTTGGAACATCGCCACTGGATGAAACAGGAACAGAACTTTCCGCCGTCGCGGTGGCGGCAGGTTTCGGCGCCTTATCAACCATCCAGCTCTGCCAGAGCATGAAGGAGACCAGCAATAAGCCGATCAAGAGGAGATTACGTTGAGGTTGCATAGTTATTTTCTTCGCTTCGATTGCTGAGGTTGCGGAACCGGATCATGGCCGCCTGAATGTAAAGGGTGACATTTTAATAGACGTTTGCCACCTAACCAAATGCCTTTTATGAGACCGTGTAGGCAAATTGCATCAATCATGTATTGAGAACAGGTTGGTGTAAAGCGGCAACGTGGGCCAAGAAGCGGACTAATGACCCACTGATAGACTCTTATGAGTGCAACTGCTAGCCATTGCTGCGGCGTGCGAGGGTGCGCCATAGCTTATCCAGCAGTTGTGATAAATCGGGGTTGGCTAATCCACGCACGGGTGCTTTAGCGATCACAACAATATCAATCGGTGGTAATTCGTGTTGATGTAAGCGAAAACTTTCTCTGATCTGACGTTTGACGCGGTTACGCCATACTGCACGTTTCAGTGCTTTTTTCGGTATAGCTAAACCTAAACGCGGATGCGTGAGTTCGTTACGAATTGCTAACAGAGTGAGGTGTGGTGATGATGCTCGCACGGGTTGCGCGAAGACTTTTTGAAAAGTGTCGGGAGTTAACAGACGTAACTCCCGAGGAAAGGTAACTTGCTTGACCATTAAACGGTGGTCAGACGAGCGCGACCTTTAGCGCGGCGAGCTGCAAGAACTTTGCGGCCACCAACTGTTGCCATACGAGAACGGAAACCGTGGTTGCGAGCACGTTTCAGTACTGAAGGTTGGAAAGTACGTTTCATAGCTATAATCCGTGAATTAACTGTACAGATTTGATGCTGTCGCCTACCGACGCGCCGATAGAATGGCGAAAACATCAATTCAAAGAGGCCGGATTTTAAACAGATAACGGCTACACGTCAATCAGCCAGCAAGTTGATTACTAGCAGAAGCAGACGTGCAAAGTTGTCGTTTTATCCAGATCCCCGTAAAAACCACCACGATCTATGAGGATCGCGGCGGGCGATTATATCGGTTTATGCCTATCTAGCAAGATCACTCTGCCTGATCTTGCATCACTCTTTGCAATGTGAGCTGTTTAGCGCGGTTAAAATCGGTCTTACCTGAACCCAGTTTGGGCAGTTGTTCCAGTATCAGGATCTGCGCTGGCAGCAGTAAGGGGTTACAACCATTAGCCAGCATGGCTTTTTTCAGCGTATCGAGATCCAGCATTGTGGTGGTGAGTAATACGATCTGTTCACCTTTTTTATCATCCGGTACATTGACCGCAATAACTTCGGCTTCTTCCGGTAATACCTGTTGTGTGGCCAGTTCCACGGCACCAAGGCTTATCATTTCGCCGCCAATTTTGGCAAAGCGTGAGTAGCGATCAACGATAAACAGGAAACCGTCTTCATCCAGATGGCCTTTATCACCGGTGATATACCAGCGGCTGTCATCGATCACTTTAATGGCACTGTCTGTTTTCTCCGGGTTGTTCAGATAACCTTGCATGACCTGCGGGCCACCGATCAGGATCATACCGTCACAGCCGGTCGGCAGTTGTTCAAAGGTTTGTGGATCGACGATACGAACACTGGAACCCGGCAGCGGCATACCGACACTGCCATGTTTACTGCCGACTTGCAGATCCCAATATTGGGTATCCAGACAATCGGGCAGGTTAACACTGGCTACTGGTGTGGTTTCGGTGGCGCCATAACCTTCCAGAATGTGTTTATTGAAACGGGTCAGAAACGCTTCACGCACTACCGGATTCAGTTTTTCCGCCCCAGCGACCACGATGCGCAGGCTTTCCATCATTAATGGATGCACTTTCGGGTGTTTGGCATACAGGCGGAAGAAGGTGGAGGTGCCGCACAGAATGGTGGCGCGATATTGGGCAATTGTTTTTGCCACACCCACCGCATCGGTCGGGTCGGCATGGCAAACCATCGGAATGCCTTCAATTAATGGCATGAACTGGTTTACCGTCAGACCAAACGCATGGAACAGCGGCAGGCAGGACATCAACACATCTTGTTCTTGTGTGTTCACCACATCGGAGATCTGTTTCAGATTAGCCATGATGTTTTGATGGCTGAGCATGACGCCTTTTGGTAAACCCTCGCTGCCACTGGAAAACAAAATTGCAGCAGTTTGTTGGCTGTCATGTGTATGGTTACAGACTCGTTTCAAGATACGGGTTGGCAATACACGGATTGCCAGCCAGCGCCAGAACGACTCATTGAAGTGAATGTCGCTGCGTAAATCTTCCAGATAAATGAGATGTTTGCCTTGTAAGACGGTAATGACATCAGCATTTTTCTTTTCTAACCGTTCAATGAAACGGCGAGAGGTATAAATAGTGCGGATCTCAGCTTGCTCAATGGCGGTCGTCAACGCTGCAGCATTCGCGGTGTAATTTAAGTTAACAATGGTTTTACCGGCCAGCAGTGTCGCCATATTACACAATACACCGCCGATGCTGGTGGGCAGTAACAGACCGATATTTTGTTCCGGGCTTAAGCGGCGAATGCGGTGTGACAGACACCAGGCCGCAGCTAGCGCTTTATCGGCGGTCAGTGGCGCAGATATGCCATCCGCTAGCGATAGTTTGCGACGTTCAGCTTTTCTTACACTGCTGATCCAGGCATCCGTCAGGGTCGGCAGGTTTTCCACGTGTTTTTGCCATGACTGTACCGAGAGATCAAATACCCGCTGTTTAATAGCAGTCGCATTACTGGTTTTCGGTTGTGGTTGACCGAACGCGACAATGATTTCGCGATAGTAACCGCTGCGGCGTAAGGTTTTCAGCTTGTTCGATGAACGGGAAAACTGGCTGCCCCATAAGCCGCGTAGATAAAACGGCACAATCACCACATCATCGTTTACATTTTTGCAGGCCAGTTCAAAACCACGACGGAACTCGCCCAGATGCCCGTTACGACTGATCGCACCTTCCGGAAACAGACAGACCACTTCGCCTTGATTGAGCAATTCGCTGATAGTGTCGAGTGATTGACGGCTGGCGGAATTGGCAATTGGTACACAGCCATATAAACGAAACAGCCATTTCAGATATTTGTGTTCATAGATGCTTTTGATCATCACAAAACGCACCGGACGGGGGCTGGCGATTTGCACGATAGCCCAGTCGATCCAACTGACATGGTTGCCCAGCAGCAAAACACCACCGGTAGCCGGAATATTCTGAATACCCTGAATGTCTACTTTGTAGCGTTGTTTCAGCAAACTCTGCGCAATAAACAGCAGCAAGGTTTGTGGCATCTTACGAATGGTGTAAACACACCCTAACACAGTGACGCCGGCCATCAGATACAGTAGATGCTTGCCATCAAAACCGAAGTGCGCAAACACGACAGTTAAGATCAGGAAGGAGAGCATGGCGATATTCTGGAACAGATTATTGCCTGCGATCACCTTACCCAGTTCATCTTCGCGGCTGTGAAACTGGATCAGCGCATTCAACGGTACGATGAACATACCGCCAGCGGTGCCAATCAGCAGAAAATCGAGGGCATATAGGGTGGTACTGGTAAATTGCGGTAACATCACCAGACCTGCAGCCACGCCGACAATACCAACCGGGATCAAGCTGGTGGCAATATAGTTACGTGATAACCGTGCCGCTAAAGTAGAGCCCAGAGCGATCCCTAGGCCGGTACATGCCAGCACACCTTGTAAAATCAACGTATTTTCAATACCTGCTGCTTCTTTAGCAAACGCAGGGAACGCAGCCAGTAACACTTGGCCAACAGCCCAGAATAGCGATAAACCGAGCACTGACAAACGAATGACATCACGATCTAATACTGGTGCTAACTCTTTCTTAAACTGGGCTATTTTGACACTATTTTGCCAGTCAAACGCTGGTAATGGTTGCGGATGCTCTAAAGTTGGTAAGCGATATAACAGTAATAGCTCTAATACAGTACAACCCACCAGCATCCAGCCCGCAGGGGCGAGTGATTGCAATATCAGGCCACTTTGCTTAGAACCAGTTGGGAACCACAATTCAAACACCACGGTAAAAGCCACTGTGCCTGCGAGAATCGCGATGATAGAGACTGCTTGTACTGCACCGTTAGCTTCCGCCAGATGATTTTTACCAAACAGTGCTTGGATATAACCGTATTTCGCGGGTGAATAGAAGGTGGCTTGTACGGCGAGCAGGAAAGTCATGGTAAAGGCCGGCCAGAACCACCCCATGTAATAACACAGTGTGATAGCCAGCGTTAACCCAACAGCAACCCAAGCGGAAATGCGCATCACTTTATCTTTGGGGTATTTGTCAGAACTAAAACCAGCAGGGGCAAAAAAGGCAATAAATGGCAGCAAGATCAGCGCATTCACAATCGCGGTGAGGATCACCTGCTGTGAGCCGTCATAAATTTTGAAGACGGTATTCTGAATAATAATTTTATGCCCGAGATCGACAAAGGCATTCATAAAGCCGGCCAGCAGAAAGGCGAGGGCACCGCGCTGGCTAAGTAATTTGAACATGAGGAAGTCCTGATTTCCACCTAACAGATGACTATATCGTGAAGAATAGTATCGTTTTTTACAAATGGAATTCGCCTTGTTGCGTCTGTTACACCTCATGGTATTGTTAAATAATACTTTATTGCGGTAGCGAGTTTTATGAGTCAGACCAACAACCTGTTATTAGCCTTAAAAAAGCAGCTACGGGCACAGGGGAAAACTTATGCTGATGTTGCCCAGTTACTGGATTTGAGTGAAGCATCGGTCAAGCGCTTGTTTGCCAGCCAAAGTTTTACCCTGCAACGACTGGAGCAATTGTGTGACTGGTTACAAATTGAATTTTCCGAACTGATGCAACAGGCACAGCAACAACCCCAGCTGACGCAGCTCACGTTACAACAAGAGCAGGATATAGCTGCCGATCAACTGTTGTTGCTGGTGGCGGTGAGTGTCATTAATGGTTTCTCATTTCAGGATCTGCTATCGCACTATGCCCTGACCGAGCCTGAGTGTGTGCGTAAGCTGGCCGCACTCGATCGACTAAAGATCATTGACCTGCTGCCGGGTAACCGGATCCGCCTACGTTTGGCAACGCATTTCAGTTGGTTACCGGATGGTCCGATCCAGCGTTTTTTCCTGCAACGGGTACAGCAGGATTTTTTCCAGTCCCGTTTCGATAAAGAGACCGAAAAATTGCTGGTACTGAATGGCTTGCTCTGTAACAGCAGCAACCGTGAGCT
>ERZ724503.436-NODE-436-length-17548-cov-18.452695_pt1 | contig 17548 bp, 17 predicted proteins | sample MGYA00376036_ERZ724503 | MGnify/ENA primary metagenome ERZ724503 (study PRJEB28724, sample SAMN07190885) | wastewater metagenome | isolation source: influent of sewage treatment plant in Hong Hong | place: Hong Kong | collected 2016-03-17 ...
GCTATGACGAAGTCCTCGCCGAGGCCCAGCGCCTTGGGTACGCGGAAGCCGATCCGACGGCAGATGTCGGGGGTGCTGATTCCGCGGCGAAGGCAGCGATCATCGCCACATTGGCCTTCCACACAAATGTGACCATTGATGATGTCTTTTGCGAGGGCATCACCGAAGTCACCAAAGAAGACATTGCGGCAGCGCGTGAGATGGGCTTTGTCATCAAGTTGCTCGCAGTCGCTGAGATGACCGAGGACGAGGCGGGAGTGGTCGTACGCGTCCACCCAGCGATGGTTCCCCGCACTCACCCGTTGGCCAGTGTTCGGGATGCATTCAACGCCGTATTTGTTGAGGCGGAGTCTGCTGGCGAGATGATGTTCTACGGCCGTGGTGCTGGCGGCGCCCCAACTGCAAGTGCGGTTCTCGGCGACCTCGTGGCCGCCGCCCGAAACCGATTCGGACGCACTCGGTCACACCGGCCAGAGCCTTACGCAGCGATCGGTCCCCGGCCAATCGGCGAGGCACGGACCCGTTATGCAGTGGCAATCGAAGTCCAGGACCGCCCAGGCGTGCTTGCCGCAATTGCCACAACGTTTGCGGACAATGGAGTGTCAATTCAGGCTGTCCGCCAAGATGGTGTGAACGATGGAGCTCGGCTCAACGTCCGTACCCACGTGGCAACTGAGGCGAATCTGTCTGACACGGTTGAGGCGCTGCGAGTTCTGGACGGCGTGAATCGAGTTGCCGGGGTTACCCGGGTAGAGGGAGTGACCGCGCCATGAGTACGCAGATCAAGACTCGTCCGGCGCATATCTGGCGCGGAATCATTGAGGAATACCGCGACCGCTTGCCGGTCACCGATGCAACGCCGGTCATCAGCCTTCGTGAAGGCGGGACCCCATTGGTCTACGGCCAAGTCCTGAGCGAGATCACCGGCTGTGACGTATGGATCAAGGTCGAGGGTGCGAATCCGACGGGATCCTTCAAGGACCGCGGGATGACGATGGCCATCTCGGTCGCTGCGCAAGAGGGCGCGAAGGCCGTAATCTGCGCATCTACTGGCAATACCTCGGCCTCCGCCGCTGCGTACGCGGTGCGAGCGGGAATGGTCTGTGCGGTGCTCGTCCCGGACGGCAAGATTGCAATGGGCAAACTCGCCCAAGCATTGGTTCACGGTGCACGCTTGCTTCAGGTCGAAGGTAACTTCGACGACTGCCTGATGTTGGCCCGCGACCTGTCGGAGCTGTACCCGGTCGCGTTGGTGAACAGCGTCAACCCAGCACGCATTGAGGGTCAGAAGACGGCAAGTTTCGAAATCGTCGATCAACTTGGCAAGGCGCCGGATATCCATTGCCTCCCCGTGGGCAACGCGGGGAACATCACCGCGTACTGGAAGGGTTATGTCGAGTATGCGGCCGATGGAATGGCTGCCGGGCGCCCGCGGATGTGGGGATTTCAGGCTGCCGGTGCCGCACCCATCGTGAACAACGCGCCGGTCAAGAATCCGTCGACGATTGCAACAGCGATCAGGATCGGAAACCCGGCATCGTGGGATCAGGCAGTTGCTGCGCGCGAGGAGTCCGGCGGGCAGATTGACGCCGTCACCGACAGAGAGATCCTTGCCGCTTACCGGCTACTCGCTTCTCGCGAGGGGGTTTTTGTCGAGCCGGCAAGTGCGGCAAGCGTCGCTGGCCTGCTGAAGTCCCACAAAGCAGGCCTGCTTGATCCAGGCCAGACTGTGACGTGCACGGTGACGGGTAATGGACTCAAAGACCCGCAGTGGGCGATTTCCGGAGCTCCAACTCCCGTTCGGATTGCCACGGACGCACAAGCTGCAGCTCGCGAACTCGGTCTCACGTGATCCGTTCGGCTCGGATCCAGGTACCTGCAACTAGCGCGAACCTGGGTCCCGGTTACGACTGTGCTGGGCTGGCTTTGTCCCTGGTTGACGAACTTGAAGCCGACCTAGTTGCGTCGCCTGGCCTCACGATCGACGTCGAGGGCGAAAGCGCCGACTCGATTCCGCGAGATGACACTCACCTAGTCGTTCGTTCGATGGCCCGCGGATTTGCTGAAGGTGGTCAGCAAATCTCCGGCCTACACCTGCGATGTCGCAACAACATTCCGCATGGTCGTGGACTCGGCTCATCCTCTGCGGCAATCGTTGGCGGTTTAGTGCTCGCCCGTGAGTTGATGGACGACGGCCGGGCGGTTCTGACCGATGACTGCCTTGTCCGCCTGGCATCGGAGCTTGAAGGCCATCCAGACAATGTCGCGCCGGCAATTCTTGGTGGGCTCACGGTTGCCTGGACTGACGAGGCCGACGGCGCCAGCACCGGGCGGGCGATTCGGATCCAACCGAATCCGCGCTTGCAGCCGGTCGTGGCAGTTCCTTCGGAACCGCTGGCAACTGCACGCGCGAGAGAACTTCTGCCGACAACTGTCCCGCACAGTGATGCAGCGGCGAATGCTGGGCGGGCAGCACTGCTGGTCCCGGCGATGACCACACACCTCGAGCTTCTCCTCGAAGCCACTCGTGATCTGCTCCACCAGGACTACCGAAGGTTCGCGTACCCACAGTCATACGCATTGGTCGTACAGCTTCGGAATGCGGGCATTCCAGCGATGATCTCGGGAGCAGGGCCAACAGTGGTTGCGCTTGGAGTGAGCGACACAGATCTCGACGGACTGGCGGTTCAAGCAGCCGTCAGCAAGTCACTTGCGGCCTCTGGGGCGGCATCTGCTGCGGACTTTCGAGTCGAACAGGTTGCGATCTCTCAACATGGTGCGAAGGTCCTCTGACTTTCACAACTCACGTGCCTCCCATGGTTCGAGCACTGGGGGAGTTTGGGTGGATCTGTGTAGAAGTCGTTGGGGCAAATTGGCGATGTTTGCACGATTCGCGCGTGACATATTCAAGTGAGGTGCTACGGTAGAACTGCTCAACCGGTGACGGAACGAACCTGGTAGCACACTTCCAGAAAATCCGAACCACAGTTCGCATCCCCCTGTGAACTGTCTCGAGCAAATCCTCTTGGATCTCGTGAAGCTTCATTTCTGGCAACTCAGCGGTCTAAGAAGCCAACAAAGAAACCTAGGCACTGTCTGTGGTGCGTGGGAAATATCAAGCATGCCGTCTGATCGGCCTGCACACCGTCCCGAAAGGACGAATGAATCAAAGTGACCGAATCAACGATCACCGCCGAGGCCGAGTCAACGACTTCCTCCGGCAAGAAATCAGGTGGACTCTCAACGATGCTCCTGCCTGAACTGAAGAAGAAGGCCGCCTCGATGGGCATCGCCGGTGCATCAACAATGCGCAAGGGCGACCTCGTGGCAGCTATCAAAGCGCAGCAATCCGGTGGTTCGAGCTCGAGCCGCGGCACAAGCAGCAACGACGCGGACTCTGGTTCCGCACGAACCCGCAAGCCTCGTGAGGAAAGGTCTGAGGCCGGCAACGCCGACTCATCCGGCGGTTCGGAATCCGGCGACGGCGGCTCCCAGGAGCGCAACGACCGTCGTTCGAACAACGACAACGAGAACCGCGGCGAAGGCAACCGCAACAACGACAACCGCGGCGAAGGCAACCGCAACCGCAACCGCCAGGGCAACCAGGGCGGCGGCAACCGCGATGGCGGCAACCGCGGCGATGGAAACCAAGGCCAAGGCAACCGCGATGGCGGCAACCAAGGCCAAGGCAATCAGGGTGGCCAGCGCAACCGCAATAACAACAACAACGACGACCGCGGCCCTCGCGATGACGATGACCGCGGTGGGCGCGGGAACAACAATCGCCGCCGCCGCCGTGGACGTGAGCGCTTCCGTGAAGGTGGACGCCCTCGTCGTGACGGGATGGAAGACATCGAGGTCACCGAAGATGACGTGCTACTGCCCGTCGCCGGCATCCTCGACGTGCTCGACAACTACGCGTTCGTGCGCACCTCCGGCTACCTGGCCGGCCCGAACGATGTCTACGTCTCGATGAACATGGTCCGCAAGAACGGCCTGCGCCGTGGTGACGCCGTCACCGGTGCGGTGCGGGTGGCCAAGGAGGGCGACGGCGGCGGCCAGAATTCGCGGCAGAAGTTCAACCCGCTGGTTCGCCTGGACAGCGTCAACGGCGGCCCGGTGGAGGACGCCCGCAAGCGCCCCGAGTTCGGCAAGCTGACCCCGCTGTACCCGAACCAGCGGCTGCGCCTGGAGACCACTCCGGAGAAGCTGACCACCCGCGTGATCGACCTGATCATGCCGATCGGCAAGGGCCAGCGCGCGCTGATCGTCTCGCCGCCCAAGGCGGGCAAGACCACGATCATGCAGGACATCGCGAACGCGATCACCCGCAACAATCCCGAATGCCACCTGATGGTCGTGCTCGTCGACGAGCGGCCCGAAGAGGTCACCGACATGCAGCGTTCGGTCAAGGGCGAGGTCATCGCCTCGACCTTCGACCGGCCGCCGTCCGACCACACCCAGGCCGCCGAGCTCGCCATCGAGCGGGCCAAGCGCCTGGTGGAGCAGGGCAAGGACGTCGTCGTCCTGCTCGACTCGATCACCCGGCTCGGCCGCGCCTACAACAACGCCTCCCCGGCGTCCGGGCGCATCCTGTCCGGTGGTGTGGACTCCACCGCGCTGTATCCGCCCAAGCGGTTCCTCGGCGCGGCGCGCAACATCGAGTTCGGCGGCTCGCTGACGATCATCGCCACCGCCATGGTGGAAACCGGGTCGACCGGTGACACGGTGATCTTCGAGGAGTTCAAGGGCACCGGCAACGCCGAACTCAAGCTCGACCGCAAGATCGCCGAGCGCCGGGTGTTCCCGGCCGTCGACGTCAACCCGTCCGGCACCCGCAAGGACGAGCTGCTGCTGTCGGCCGACGAGTTCGCCATCGTGCACAAGCTGCGCCGGGTGCTGTCGGGCCTGGACTCCCATCAGGCGATCGACCTGCTGATGAGCCAGCTGCGCAAGACCAAGACCAACTACGAGTTCCTGGTGCAGGTCTCCAAGACGGCCCCGGGGGCGCCGGACGTCGACTGACCGGCGTCAGGGCTGCCGCAACGCGGCCATGCCGGGTGCCAGCAGGTCGTCAAGCGCCGACCACGGCACGGTCAGCACGGGCAGTCCGTGTGCGAACTGGTAGTCCGCGAAGTGGATCTCCAGACCGCTCGGGGTGGGGATCCAGTTGGCGAAGTTGGCCTCGATCGGCGCGTTGCCCGGGGCGTCGGGCATCGGGCTCTCGCCGGCGCCCATGACGGCAGGCAACAGCTGCTTGGTCTGCTGGGAGAGCCGGTTCAGTCCGGCCTGTTCGTCGCTGAACAGATCCTTCAGGGTGATCGGCGTCGCCGACCGCGAGTCGATCACCACGGTGCTCACGTAGCTCGTGGGATGCGCCGACGGCACGTGGACGTACAGGCCTCTGATCAGTTCCGACACCGCCGCGCTGCCGAAGAAGATCTCCGGTTTGGTGTCGAAGCTCCACGTCCCGTCGTTGCCGGCGTCGCGTTTGACCGGATCGAGCTGACCCTGGGCCGACGCCCGCACCGCCCGGTTGAAGGTGTCGGCCACCTTCGCATCGCCCCCGGAGATCGTGTCGACCGTCAGCGTCCACCGGCCGGTGCCGTCGGGTGTGGCGTCGCCCGTGGTCGATCGGGTGACGGTGTAGGTCTGACCGTTGCTGACGCCGGTGTCGGCCGCGCTTGCCGACGTGGTGGTGGCCCCGGAGCCGGCAGAGGTGCTCGGCCCGGCCGCCGATCCGCCGCACGCGACGAGGGCGCCGGAGAGCGCAGCGACCAAACCGACCGTGAGGGTGCGGGCGGTGTTCACGAGCCGCATTGTGTCAGCCCCACGGCCGTCGCGCGCCCGGATCACTGAATTGCCGCGCCCGGCAATCTGCGACCCGGGACGTGATAGTTTTTGGCGCTCAGATGGTTTCGCCGCCATGCACTGATCTTGACCGAAGGATCCGCGATGAACACCGACGAGATCTGGCGCTACATCGACGACCAGCGCGCCGGCCTGGCCGATCTGCTCGAGAGCCTCACCCCCGAGCAGTGGGTCGCCCCGTCGCTGTGCGAGGGGTGGCGGGTGCGCGATGTCGCCGCGCATCTCACGCATTCACAGATGGGCCCCGCCCGGGTGGTCGTCGAAGCGCTGAAATCGGGATTCCGCTTCGACCCGATGATCAACCGACTTGCCCTGGAGGACAACAGATCGCAGGCCGAGATCGTGGCGGCGTTGCGTGCCATGGTCGGATCCCGTAAACACATCGTGGGCACCAAACCGCTCGATCCCTTGACCGACGTGCTGGTGCACGGGCAGGACATCACGGTCCCGCTTGGCATCGACCGCCCGATGCCCCCGGCGGCCGCCGCCGCAGCAGCGGAACGTTTGTGGCACATGACCTTTCCGACGCAGCCCGCCAAGCGCCTCAAGGGTATCCGGCTGGTCGCCACCGACGCCGACTTCACCGAGGGCCACGGCCACCTGCTGACCGCGCCGATCCGCGACATCCTGATGGTGCTCGGCGGGCGCCCAAGCCCCATCAGCGACGAGGTCGAGGCGCACCGCGTCGCCTGAGGCTCATTGCGCGGGCGTGGCTCTCAGCGCAGGCAACACGTAACGCCGCATGTGGCGCCGCACCGCGTCGTGATCGTCGGGATCGAGGGTGTCGCCGGGAACCGTGCCGAGGCTGATCTGCACCCGGGCCACCCATTCGGCGGCCTCGTCCAGTTCGGTCTCCGGATGGATTTCGCCGCGGTCCCGTGCCGCCTCCAGATAGGGCTTCCAGAACCGGCCCAGATCGGGTACCAGGCCCTGCACGCCGGCGCCGGCGCACGCCGCGAACTCCTCGGGTTCGTCCCGCCGCAACTGCATGACCAGCGCGCCCGGCGTCTCGTAGGCGCTGCGGCCCAGTCGCACCCCGACCGCCAGTTGCTCCTCGAATCCGCTGATCGCCGACAGGGTCCGGTTCGACTCGCCCCAGAAGGCCTCGTTGAGCCGCACGATGGCCGCCCCCAGCAGGGACGCCTTGTCGGGGTAGTGCCGGTAGAGCCAGCCGCGTGAGACGCCCGCCGCCTCGGCCACCTCGGACACCGTCGTCGCGCGGATGCCCTTGGCGCGCAGACAACCCTCCGCCGCGTCGATCAGCCGCTCCCGCACGCTCTTCGTCTCGGTCGTGCTGGCCGCATCGGTGCTGGCGATCACCCCGGCGCCTCCTTCGCGTCCCGTCCGCTCCCCGCGGTTCAACCCTCGACATCGTCGCAAACCGGCGCCGCGTTCGGGGCAGTAGACAGATTTGTCATCCTGTTTACCCTGCGCTTCTATTGTGACGGGTATCGCCGCCGCGGCGGCGGACGAATCAGCGAGACGGGAGATCAATGGCCGAGACCGTCCAGCAGCTGCTGCGCGAGCACCTCGACAATCCCGCCCCGGCGGTGAAGTTCGGTGACCGGGTCTGGACCTGGCGCGAACACCTCGACGAGGCGTCTCGGCAGGCGTCCGCGCTGATCGCGCTCGCCGACCCCGGGCGGCCGTTGCACGTGGGAACGCTGCTGGGCAACACCCCCGAGATGCTCACCGCCATGGCGGCCGCCGGGCTGGGCGGTTACGTGCTGTGCGGCGTCAACGACACCCGCCGAGGCGAGGCGCTGGCCCGCGACATCGTCAAGGCCGACTGCCAGATCCTGCTCACCGACGACACGCACCGGGGCCTGCTCGACGGTCTTTCGCTTCCCGGGGTGCGGGTGCTCGACCTGTCCTCGCGGGAGTGGTCACAACTGCTCGCGGGCGCCGCGGAGCTGACGCCGCACCGCGAGGTCACCGCCACCGACACGTTCATGCTGATCTTCACCTCCGGCACCAGTGGCGAGCCGAAGGCCGTCCGGGTCGCGCACATGATGGTGCCGTTCGCCGGGGTGGCTCTGGTTCAGCGCTTCGAGATCACCGCCGACGACGTCTGCTACCTGTCGATGCCGCTGTTCCACTCCAACGCGCTGATGGCGGGCTGGTCGGTGGCGTTGACCGCGGGTGCGGCGATGGCGCCGGCCACGTTCTCGGCGTCCGGGCTGCTCGACGACTTGCGACACTACGGCGTCACCTATCTGAACTACGTCGGCAAGCCGCTGGCCTACGTGCTGGCCACCCCCGAACAACCCGACGACCACGACAACCCGCTGCGGGTGGCCTTCGGCAACGAGGCCACCGACCGCGACATCGACGAGTTCAGCCGCCGGTTCGGCTGCACGGTGTGGGACGGCTTCGGGTCCACCGAGGGCGCGGTCATCATCACCCGGGAGGACGACTGCCCGCCCGGGTCAGTCGGCCGCGGGTTCCCCGGCGTGGCGATCTACAACTCCGAGACGCTGCAGGAGTGCGCGACGGCGCGCTTCGACGCCAGCGGCGCCCTGGCCAACCCGGACGAGGCGATCGGGGAGATCGTCAACACCACCGGCGGCGGCATGTTCGGCGGCTACTACAACGACCCCAACGCCACCGACGAGCGGCTGCGGCACGGGATGTACTGGTCGGGGGACCTGGGCTACCGCGATGCGGACGGGTGGATCTACCTGGCCGGCCGCACCGCGGACTGGATGCGCGTCGACGGCGAGAACATGGCGGCGGCCCCCATCGAACGCATCATTCTGCGGCTGCCCGAGGTCAGCCAGGTGGCGGTCTACCCGGTGCCCGACGAGCATGTGGGTGATCAGGTGATGGCGGCGATCGTGCTGGCCGACGAAACCGAGCTCACCCCCGAGACCTTCGGGGACTTCCTGGCCATCCAGTCCGACCTGTCCCCGAAGGCGTGGCCGCGGCATGTCTGGATCGCCGATCGGCTGCCGGCCACCGCCACCAACAAGGTCGTCAAGCGCGAACTCGTCGCCCGCGGCGCCAACCCGTCCGGCGGCCGATTGTGGACCCGGGAGCCGCGCGGCCGGGTGTACACCGCCCGAACCGCGGAATAGCCCCCGCCACCGACGCGTTTGGGCAGGTGACGGTCAACCTGGCATACTGGACCGTCGACCACCTCAGGTACCGGTTCACGCCCGCCAGCCAGGGACTATCCCGAGGGCGACCCGGCGACCTACGAATGAAGAGGACACCATGAAATCAGGCATTCATCCTGCCTACGGCGAGACCACCGTGGTCTGCGGCTGTGGCAACAGCTTCACCACGCGGAGCACCAAGCCGGGCGGCCACATCGTGGTCGAGGTCTGCTCGCAGTGCCACCCGTTCTACACCGGCAAGCAGAAGATCCTCGACAGCGGCGGCCGCGTGGCCCGCTTCGAGAAGCGCTACGGCAAGCGCAAGACGGCGAACGAGTCGGCCGACAACTAGCTGCCCTACCGACGCCCGATCTGTCGCAGAGTTTGAGCGAGAGGCCGGGCGTCGGTTTGCGTTCGGGGGCCGCAGCATCCGGAAACACTCGAGAAGGGGAAGGTAGATGACGCAGACGGCCGCGGCGATTGACGCAGTGCTCGCCGAGCACGCCGACCTCGAGCGTCAACTGTCCGACCCGCAACTGCACGACGACGTGGTCAACGCCCGCCGGGTGGGCAAGCGTTTCGCGCAGCTGGCCCCGATCGTCGCCGCGCACCACAGGCTCGAATCGGCACGCGGCGATCTCGAAGCCGCCCGCGAACTCGCCCTCGACGACGCGTCGTTCGCGGCCGAGGTTCCCGAGTTGGAGGCCAAGGTCGCCGAGCTCGACGCGGCACTCACCGACATGCTGGCCCCGCGCGATCCGCACGATGCCGACGACATCGTGCTGGAGGTGAAGTCGGGTGAGGGCGGCGAGGAGTCGGCGCTGTTCGCCGCCGACCTCGCCCGCATGTACATCCGCTACGCCGAACGACAGGGCTGGAAGGTCACCGTCCTCGACGAGACGTTCTCCGACCTCGGTGGCTACAAGGAGGCGACGCTGTCGATCACCGGTAAGGGCGACTCCGCGGACGGTGTGTGGTCGCGGCTGAAGTTCGAGGGCGGCGTGCACCGGGTGCAGCGCGTACCGGTGACCGAGTCGCAGGGTCGCGTGCACACCTCCGCCGCAGGCGTGCTGGTCTACCCCGAACCCGAAGAGGTCGAAGAGGTCCAGATCGACGAGTCCGATCTGCGCATCGACGTCTACCGGTCCTCGGGCAAGGGCGGTCAGGGCGTCAACACCACCGACTCCGCGGTGCGAATCACCCACCTGCCCACCGGGATCGTGGTGACCTGCCAGAACGAACGCTCGCAGCTGCAGAACAAGGCGCGCGCCATGCAGGTCCTCGCCGCGCGACTGCAGGCACTCGCCGAGGAGCAGGCGCAGGCCGATGCCTCCGCCGACCGCGCCAGCCAGATCCGCACCGTCGACCGCAGTGAGCGGATCCGCACGTACAACTTCCCGGAGAACCGGATCACCGACCACCGCGTCGGCTTCAAGGCGCACAACCTCGACCAGGTGCTCGACGGTGACCTCGACGCCGTCCTGGATGCGCTCGCCGCCGCCGACAAACAAGCCCGGCTGCAACAGCAATGACCGCCACCGGGCTTCGGCAGGCCATCGACGTGGCCACCGCCGCGCTCGCCCAGGCCGGGATCGACTCGGCGCGCACCGACGCCGAACTGCTGGCCGCCCACGCGGCCGGAACCGAGCGCGGCCGGCTGGCCGTCGTGGCCGCGCCCGACGCCGAGTTCTTCGGCCGCTACGACGAGCTGATCACCGCGCGCACCCGCCGAATCCCGTTGCAGCACATCACCGGTACCGCGGCGTTCGGCCCGCTCACGCTGCACGTCGGTCCCGGCGTGTTCATCCCGCGACCGGAGACCGAGGCGCTGCTGGAATGGGCGCTGGCCCAGTCGCTTCCGGCCGATCCGCTGATCGTGGACCTGTGCACCGGTTCCGGTGCGCTGGCGATCGCGTTGGCCCGCCACTGGCCGCGGGCGCGGGTGATCGCGGTGGACGACGACGGCGCGGCGCTGGCCTACGCCCGCCGCAACGCCGAATCCTCGGCGGTGGAACTCGTCGAGGCCGACGTCACCGCCGCCGGACTCCTTCCGGAACTGACCGGTACCGTCGACCTCGTGGTGGCCAACCCGCCGTACATCCCCGCCGGGGCCGAGCTGGAACCCGAAGTGGCCCAGCACGACCCGGCCCATGCCCTGTTCGGCGGTGCCGACGGCATGGCCGTCATCGCACCGATCGTCGACCATGCGGGCGGGTGGCTCAGGAGCGGCGGCCTGCTGGCCGTCGAGCACGACGACACCACGTCGGCTCAGACCGTCGAAATGATCGGTCGCACCGGGCTGTTCGACGCGGTGACGGCGCACCGCGACCTCACCGGGCGGCCGAGGTTCGTCACCGCTCGCCGAGCCGAACGGGAGGACTCAGCGTGACCCAGGTCTTCGACTGCGGCGATCCGCACCAGCGCGACACCGCGATCGCCGCCGCGGCCGCCGCGGTGAAGAGCGGCCGGCTGGTCGTCATGCCCACCGACACCGTCTACGGCCTCGGCGCCGACGCTTTCGACAGCGGCGCCGTCACCGGCCTGCTCGCGGCCAAGGGCCGCGGCCGGGACATGCCCGTCGGTGTTCTGGTCGGCTCCTGGCACACCATCGAGGGCCTGGTCTACACCGTGCCGCACAGCGCGCGCGAGCTGATCCGCGCGTTCTGGCCGGGCGCCCTGAGCCTGGTGGTCCAGCAGGCGCCCTCACTGCAGTGGGACCTCGGCGACGCGCGGGGGACCGTGATGCTGCGGATGCCGCTGCACCCGGTGGCGATCGAACTGCTGCGCGAGGTCGGGCCGATGGCCGTCTCGAGCGCCAACATCTCCGGTCGCCCCGCGGCCACCACCGCCGAGGAGGCGCAGCACCAGCTCGGCGACCTCGTCGACGTCTACCTCGACGCCGGGCCGTCCGGGGCGCAGGCCGCCTCGACGATCGTCGACCTCACCGGTCCGGAGCCGCGGATCCTGCGGGAGGGCCCGATCAGCACGCAGGCCGTCGCCGATGTGCTGGGCACCGACGTGGCCTCGCTGAGCGCCTGACGGGGCCGCCGTCTCAGGTCGGTGCAGTACCGTTTTCTGCGATGGTGAGCCAAACCGACGTTCTCGCCTGGTCGGCTTCCCGTGCCGCCGCGATGCTGCCGACCGAACGCGTGCTGGCACTGGCCGACCGCGGCGCCGGTGTGCCGCTGCGCGAGCTCGTCCTGGTCGGTCTGACCGCGGCGATCGTCACCTACTTCGCCACCGGCTGGGTCCGGGTGCTGGCCACCAGGCTGGGCGCGGTGGCGTATCCGCGCGAACGCGACGTGCACCTGCACCCGACCCCGCGGATGGGCGGGCTGGCGATGTACGTCGGCGTCATCGCCGCGGTGTTCCTGGCCTCCCAGCTGCCGGCGCTCACCCGCGGATTCATCTACTCATCGGGCATGCCCGCCGTGGTCGTGGCCGGTGGGCTGATCATGGGTATCGGACTCATCGACGACCGGTGGGGGCTGGACGCGCTGACCAAGTTCGCCGGCCAGATCACCGCGGCCAGCGTGCTGGTCACCATGGGTGTGGCGTGGAGTGTGCTCTACATCCCGATCGGCGGGGTCGGCACCATCGTGCTCGACCAGGTGTCCTCGATCCTGCTGACCCTGGCCCTGACGGTCTCGATCGTCAACGCCATGAACTTCGTCGACGGGCTCGACGGGCTGGCCGCCGGCCTCGGTCTGATCACCGCGCTGGCGATCTGCATCTTCTCGGTCGGACTGCTTCGCGACCACGGCGGCGATGTGCTGTTCTACCCGCCTGCGGTGATCTCCGTGGTCCTTGCGGGGGCGTGCCTGGGCTTCCTGCCGCACAACTTCTACCGCGCGCGGATCTTCATGGGCGACTCCGGTTCGATGCTGATCGGTCTGATGCTCGCCGCGGCGTCGACCACCGCGGCCGGACCCATCTCACAGAGCGCCTACGGTGCCCGCGACGTGTTCGCCCTGTTGTCGCCGTTCCTGCTCGTTGTCGCGGTCATGTTCGTGCCCGCGCTGGACATGCTGCTGGCCATCGTCCGGCGCACCCGCGCCGGGCTCAGCCCGTTCAGTCCCGACAAGATGCACCTGCACCATCGCCTGCTGCAGATCGGCCATTCCCATCGCCGGGTGGTGCTGCTGATCTACCTCTGGGTCGGCATCGTCGCGCTCGGGGCGGCGAGCACGATCTTCTTCGATCCGCGCTACACCGGTGCGGTCATGTTGGCCGCGATCGTGGTCGCCGTCGTCGTCACCCTGATCCCGCTGCTGCGCCGCCGCGAGGACGATTACGACGGAGCTTACGACAGTAAGTAGTAGACGTGTTTAGGCCCGTCTACCATGTGGTACGGTGCTGGCAGAACCCAGCCGAGACATCACCAACACCTCGCGGGTTGCCGGCCCCCGGCCCCTCGGATTCGCGTCCGATCGGCGCCGAAAACGACCGACAAAGGGAGCTGCCCCTTGGGTGATTCCACCGCGCCTCGGCCTGTTCGATACGCTCGGCGGGCCATCCGGCAATCACCCCGGCCAGTTCGCGACAACGCATGATTGAGGTGGACCTGTGACGACGCCAGCGCAAGATGCGCCGTTGGTGTTTCCGTCCGTTGCCTTCCGGCCCGTTCGGCTGCTGGTCCTCTCCTGCGTCCTGACCGTGGTGGCGGTGGGTCTCGCCGCGCTCGCGGGGCACGTCATGTTCGGCGTCTTCTTCGGGGTGGGCCTGGCGCTGGGCCTGCTCAACGCGGTACTGGTGCAGCGGTCGGTCGAGTCGATCACCGCACAGGACCATCCGCTCAAGCGCAAGATGGCGCTGAACTCCGCCACCCGCCTGCTGGTCATCTCCGTCATCGGTCTCGCCGTGGCCTTCGCCTTCCGGCCGACCGGCCTGGGGGTGCTGTTCGGCCTGGCGCTGTTCCAAGTTTTGCTGGTTTTGAGTACTGCGCTGCCGGTGTGGAAGAAGATGCGCACGGGTGATGGCAGTGAAGTTGTGGCCGCGGGGTCGGGCACCCCAGACGAAGCACCGAAGGATTGAGCACCATGAGTGAACGAATCCTCGCCGAGGGCGCGATCGAGGTCGGTCATCACGAGACCGCCCAATGGCTCGGGATGACGGTCAACGTCGATACCGTGCTGGCCACCGCGATCGCCGCGGTCATCGTCATCGCGTTGGCCTTCGTGCTGCGCGCCAAGGTCACCTCGACGGGTGTGCCCAGCGGTGTGCAGCTGTTGTGGGAGTCGCTCACCATCCAGATGCGCGGCCAGATCGAGTCCGCGATCGGCATGAAGATCGCCCCGTTCGTGCTGCCCCTGGCCGTGGCCCTGTTCATCTTCATCCTGGTCGCGAACTGGATCTCGGTGCTGCCGGTGCAGTACGGCACCGCCGACGGCAAGACCCACGAACTGCTCAAGCCGCCCGCCGCCGACATCAACTTCGTGCTCGCGCTCGCCCTGTTCGTGTTCTTCTGCTACCACGCCGCCGGCATCTGGCGCCGCGGCCTGCTGGGCCACCCGGTCAAGCTGCTGAAGGGCCACGTCGCGTTCCTGGCGCCGATCAACCTCGTCGAGGAGATCGCGAAACCCATCTCGCTCTCGCTCCGACTTTTCGGCAACATCTTCGCCGGCGGAATCATGGTCGCGCTCATCGCGCTCTTCCCGCCGTACATCATGTGGGCGCCGAATGCGATTTGGAAGACCTTCGACCTGTTCGTCGGTCTGATCCAGGCGTTCATCTTCGCGTTGCTGACCATCCTGTACTTCAGCCAGTCCATGGAACTGGAAGATGAGCACCACTGACCGCAACTAACCGAGCAGTTCGACCCACGAACCACCCACAGCCTGGTAGGTGTCCTACCAGCAATCAAGGAGGATAAGGAATGGCAGCAGACCCCACCATCGTCATGGGCGCCCTGATCGGCGGCGGCCTCATTCTGGGCGGCGGCGCCATCGGCGCCGGTATCGGCGACGGTATCGCCGGTAACGCCCTGATCTCCGGCATCGCCCGGCAGCCCGAGGCCCAGGGCCGGTTGTTCACCCCGTTCTTCATCACCGTTGGTCTGGTGGAGGCGGCGTACTTCATCAACCTGGCGTTCATGGCCTTGTTCGTGTTCGCCACCCCCGGCGCCTCCTAGTCGGCATGGGGGAGCACAGCGTCACCCTGTTGGCGGCTGAGGAAGGCGGCACGCAGAACTTCCTCATCCCCAACGGCACCTTCTTCTTCGTGCTGGCCATCTTCTTGATCGTGCTCGGCGTGATCGGCAAGTTCGTCGTGCCGCCGGTCCAGAAGGTGCTCGGTGAGCGCGAAGCGATGGTCGCCAAGACCACCGAGGACAACCGCCGGGCCAACGAGCAACAGGCCGCAGCCGACTCCGACTACCAGAAGGAGATGGCCGCGGCCCGCACCGAGGCCTCCGGCATCCGCGACGAGGCCCGCGCCGAGGGCCGCGCGATCCTCGACGAGATGCGCGGCCGCGCCAACGAGGAGGCCGCCTCCACGCTGCAGCAGGCGAGCGACGAGCTCAAGCAGCAGAGCGACGCGATCGCGGCGGACCTGAGGTCGTCGGTGGAGACACTGTCGGCCAACCTGGCCAGCCGGGTTCTCGGCGTCCCCGTGGCGAACACCGCGTCCACTACGTCGGCGTCAGCGCCGGGACGGTAGGAGCATGTCAACCTTCATCGGACAGCTCATCGGCTTCCTGGTCATCCTCTGGATCATCTGGCGGTACGTGGTGCCGCCGGTGCGCCGGATGATGGCCAACCAGCAGGAGGCGGTGCGCAATCAGCTCGATGAGAGCGCGAAGGCCGCCCAGCGGCTGGCGGAGGCCGACAAGTTCCACGCCGAGCGTGTGGCGGAGGCCAAGGCCGAGGCCAAGCACATCACCGAAGAGGCCCGCGTCGACGCCGAGCGCATCGCCGAGCAGCTGCGGGCGCAGGCCGACGTCGAGGTGGAGCGGATCAAAGTTCAAGGCGGACAGCAGGTTCAGCTGCTGCGCGCCCAGCTGATCCGCCAGCTGCGCGGCGAGCTGGGCACCGAGTCGGTGCGTCGGGCGGGCGAACTGGTCCGGGCCCACGTCGCCGACCCGGCGGCACAGTCGGCGACGATCGACCGGTTCCTCGACGAGCTGGACTCGATGGCGCCGGCGGCCTTCACGCCGGAGGTGTCCTCCGAGTTGCGTTCGTCCAGCCGCGAGGCGCAGGCCGCGCTGGTCGAGCAGTTCGACTCGGTGGCCGCCGACCTGTCCGCGGACGCCCTGTCCCGGCTGGCCGATGAGCTGGCGTCGGTCGCCAAACTCCTTGTCGACGAGCCCATTCTGGCCCGCCACCTGGCCGAGGCCACCGGTGAGGTGGAGGCCAAGAAGCGGCTGCTGCAGCGTCTGCTCGGCGACAAGATCGGCGACCCGGCGATGGCCGTGCTCAACACCGCCGCCGCCGTCCGGTGGTCGCAGACCTCCGATCTCGTCGACGGGGTCGAGCACGTCGCCCGGCTCAGCCTGCTGGTCCGCGCCGAGCGCGACAACCAGGCCGACGAGGTCGAGGAGCAGTTGTTCCGGTTCAGTCGCATCCTCGACGAGCGCCCGCAGCTGACCACGCTGCTCAGCGACTTCGTCAAGCCGGCCCAGGGCCGGGTCGAGTTGGTGCGCACCGTGATGAGCCAGGGCAACGGCGCCAACCCGACCGCCACCGCGCTGCTCGCGCAGACCGTCGATCTGCTCCGCGGCGAACGTGCCGACGAGGCCGTGCAGGGACTGGCCCAGCTGGCGGTGGCCCGCCGCGGCGAGATCGTCGCGCAGGTGAGCGCGGCGACGGAGCTCAGCGATGCCCAGCGCAACCGGCTCACCCAGGTGCTGACCCGCATCTACAACCACCCCGTTTCGGTCCAGCTGAACATCGATCCCGCGGTGCTGGGCGGCCTTGCGGTCGCCGTCGGCGACGAGGTGATCGACGGAACGCTGTCCTCGCGGCTGGCGGCGGCCGAGACCAAACTGCCCGACTAGCCGGCCGAACAGCCCAGAACCACTCAAGACCCAACAAAGGCAGGAAGACGAAAAGCCATGGCAGAGTTGACAATCTCCGCTGACGACATCCAGGGCGCCATCCAGGACTACGTCTCGAGCTTCGAGGCGGACACCGGGCGCGAGGAGATCGGCACCGTCATCGACGCCGGTGACGGCATCGCCCACGTCGAGGGCCTGCCCTCGGTGATGACCCAGGAGCTGCTCGAGTTCGCCGGCGGCGTGCTCGGTGTGGCGCTGAACCTCGATGAGCACAGCGTCGGCGCCGTCATCCTCGGTGAGTTCGACAAGATCGAGGAGGGCCAGCAGGTCAAGCGCACCGGCGAGGTGCTCTCCGTGCCGGTGGGTGACGAGTTCCTGGGCCGCGTGGTCAACCCGCTCGGCCAGCCCATCGACGGCCGCGGCGACATCAACGCCGGCACCCGTCGCGCCCTCGAACTGCAGGCCCCCTCGGTGGTGCAGCGCCAGAGCGTCAGTGAGCCGCTGCAGACCGGTATCAAGGCGATCGACGCGATGACCCCGATCGGCCGCGGCCAGCGCCAGCTGATCATCGGCGACCGCAAGACCG